>Ga0102947_1000663_pt1 | contig 12109 bp, 9 predicted proteins | sample SalPon2A_A_D2_MG_FD_78210 | JGI IMG/M metagenome (GOLD analysis project Ga0102947, IMG submission 78210) | Soil microbial communities from South San Francisco under conditions of wetland restoration - Salt Pond MetaG R2A_A_D2_MG | ecosystem: Environmental > Terrestrial > Soil > Wetlands | place... | reverse complement strand
TTTAAATAATTAAATAGAACATTTTCAAGCCAAAGGCTTTCCTTGGATCAAGGCAGTTTTTCGGGAGGAATACAAAATGCAGTTATGCAATAGGTCGCCCTTAGATCTGAACGATAAAAGCCTTTCGAAAATACATTTTTTTCCTTTAACAATCCTAAATTATTTTGAAGATCGCTCTTTAAAGTCAATTTTTTTAATGGGAATTTGTAAATATCCTACAAGAGTGGACCAAAGAGGATTACAAACATGGTGCCTCTCAATTTCCCTGCGGACAGGAACCAAAGGTAATTAGATTCAGCTGAGATGCATCTCGCTTTACCGTGGGATAACCGAAAATACCAGGTTAAACCGCCTTCTGGATCACTTCAAATACCTTACTGCCATCACATTTCAGGGTCTTGGAAGGATATTTGAGAATTAAGGCGTAATCATGTGTGGCCATAAGGATCGTACGCCCCGTCTTATTGATTTCCTGCAGTACTTTCATGACTTCCACGCTGGTCTGGGGATCCAGGTTTCCGGTGGGTTCATCGGCGAGAATAAGCTCCGGATCATTGAGGAGCGCCCTGGCTATGGCGATACGTTGCTGTTCCCCTCCCGAGAGTTCATGCGGGAATTTAAAGCCCTTGGTTTTCATCCCTACCTTTTCCAGTACTTCTTCAATTTTGGCATCCATTTTTGCGGGATCCTTCCAACCGGTAGCTTTAAGGACAAAAAGCAGATTTTTATTGACATTCCTGTCGGGCAATAATTTAAAATCCTGGAAAACGATCCCAAGTTTTCGCCTTAAAAACGGGATATCCCTTTCCTCAAGGGTTTTCAGGTTAAAACCAACGATGCGCCCGTTGCCCTGTTGCATGGGCAGATCTGCGTACAAGGTTTTCATAAAGCTGCTTTTACCACTCCCGGTCTTACCGATCAGGTAAACGAACTCCCCTTCCTTAACCTCCAGGCTGATATCATTCAACACCATATTTTCCTTCTGAAAAACAGCCACATCCTTTAGTGTTAATATGCTTTCGCTCATAGCTTCATTTGTTGATATAAAAGTAATAAGTTCCCCGTCAATACTGCACATGCTGTAACAAAAACTTCTTCTTTTGGTCTTTTATATACTTAGGAACAATATTTGACGTTATTATTTGAAATACGGTAATTCTAACTGCTAGAGAACATTATGCGACAGAAAAAAACCGCGCTCCTACTCTGTATTATGGGAATTGCCCTCATTGGCATTGCCCAGGAATCCAAAATCTATACGCACGACCAAAAGCAATACCAGGATGCCCTGGCCCTGTACAACGACAGGCAATACCAGGCGGCCCAAACTATTTTTGAAAAAGTGCAAAACAGCACAACGGACCTGGAAACGGAAGCCAACAGTGCCTATTATGTAGCGAATGCCGCGGTGCGACTGAACCAACTTGGCGCTGACCGGTTGATGGAAGATTTTGTAGCGCGCTATCCAACTTCAACAAAACGAAATTCGGCTTTCCTGGATGTGGCCGATTACTATTTCGAAAACGGCAAATATCCCTATGCCCTAAAATGGTACCAAAAAGTGGATCAGGGCTCCATGGCCCGCAAGGATAAGGAGCGATTTAACTTCAATATGGGGTATGCGCTGTTCTCCTCCAACAAACCAAAGGATGCGGAGCGCTATCTGAGCAAAGTAACCATCTCGCCTACCTATGGCTCACAAGCCAAATACTATCTGGGGTATATCGCGTACCAGCAGGACGATTATGAGGGTGCCAATGAACGCTTTGACCAGATCACGGACCAGGAGTTGCTCGATGAGAAGCTCTCTTACTATCAGGCCGATATGAATTTTAAACTCGGGAAGTTTGAGGAAGCCATTGCCCTGGCCAAAAAACAATTGCCGAAATCAGATCGGCAGGAAGTATCAGAGTTAAACAAAATAATTGGCGAAAGTTATTTCAACCTCAAACAATACGACAATGCCATTCCGTACCTTGAGCAATATAAGGGGAAACGAGGCAAATGGAATAATACGGATTATTATTTGCTGGGGTATTGCTACTACAAGCAGGGGGACTTTGCAAATGCCATTCAGCAATTCAACAAGATCATCGGAGGCACCAACAGTGTTTCTCAGAATGCCTATTACCATCTCGCAGAATGTTACCTGAAACTCGATAAAAAGCAGGAAGCCCTGAACGCCTTCCGCAATGCTTCTCAGATGGATTTTAGTGCGGAAATTCAAAAAGATGCCTATTTAAATTATGCCCGGCTGAGCTATGAGATCGGAAACGCATATGAAGATGTACCCCAGGTCCTGTCTGCCTATCTGGAGAAGTATCCCAATGATACGCATACACAGGAAATGCAGGAACTGTTGGTGGATTCCTATATAACCTCCAAAAATTTTGATGGAGCCATGACCCTTTTGGAGGAAAACAGGAATTACGCAAGTAAGACCACCTATCAAAAAGTTGCTTTTTACAGGGGGGTTGAGTTGTTTATAGATGCCGATTACGCAGGGGCCGTGGAGAATTTTAGAAAATCCCTGGACAGTGCAGAGGATGCCTTATTTAAAGCGAGGGCCAGTTACTGGAAAGCCGAGTCTGAATATATGCTGAACAGATTTGATGTAGCCCTGACAGACTTCCTTAAATTTCGGGAAAACCCTATGGCAAGATCGACACCCGAGCAGGAGGATCTCGACTATCACCTGGGGTATACCTATTTTAAACTAAAGGATTATAACAATGCCATCTCCCATTACAAGGCATATTCTAATGAGAACGCCTTCGGTGAAAAAGGCAATGATGCTTTCGTACGCCTGGGAGATAGCTATTTTGTAACCAGCAAATACTGGCCGGCTATCGAATCTTATAATAAGGCGCTCCAATCCAATGGCCCTGAAAAGGATTATGCCGCCTTTCAAAAGGCGCTGAGCTATGGATTTGTTGATAAGAATGACACCAAGCTGGAAGAACTGGATAGTTTTGTAAGCCGTTTTCCGGGTTCTTCTCTCAAGGATGACGCGTTGTTTGAACTTGGCAATTCCTATATAAAGGCCGGGATGGATAATCAGGGAATGCAGACCTACGACCGGCTGATCAATGAGTACAAGGGAAGTTCCCTGGTCCCCCAGGCGATGTTGCGCCAGGGCCTGGTACATTACAATGCCAACAGGAACGAACAGGCGCTGACCAAATTTAAAACTGTGGTCAGGGATCATCCCAATACCCAGGAGGCAGTTCAGGCTGTAGCTACTGCAAAGTTGATCTATGTAGACATGGGCAGGGTCAGCGAATATGCTGCCTGGGTGCAGGATCTCGATTTTGTTGAGGTCACCGATACCGAATTGGACAACGCTACCTTTGAATCTGCCGATAAGCAAAACCTGGAAGGGAAAAAGGAAGCGGCGATCAAGGGCTATGAAAACTATATCAGGGAATTTCCGAACGGCCTCCATGCCATTGCCGCTAATTTCAATCTTGCTCAGTTGTATTTTGCCAAAGGCAACAAAGATCGGGCCATTGAGCACTATGCCTTTGTAGCCGACCGGGGGGCAAGCGAGTACGCCGAACAGTCGCTCACCAGGGTATGTGAGATCTATATAGGGAAGGACGATTACACCGCAGCCCTGCCATTTCTGGAACGCCTTGAGGCTACCGCAGATATCCAGCAAAACAGGACCTTTGCACAATCCAACCTGATGAAAGGGTATTACGGGCAAAAGAATTATGACCAGACACTGGCCTATGCCGAAAAAGTACTGGCAACGCCAAGCATTGACAACCGTATTAAAAGCGACGCCAAGATCATGATCGCAAGGTCGGCCATTGCAACGAATGATGAAACCAGGGCGGAGCAGGCGTATGCGGAGGTCCTCAAGATCGCTACCGGGGCTACCGCCGCCGAGGCATTGTACTTTGATGCTTATTTTAAGAATCGCTCCGGTGAATATGAGGCTTCCAACGCTTCTGTACAAAGATTGGCCAAGGATTATTCCTCCTACAAAGAATGGGGGGGGAAGGGTTTAATTTTGATGGCAAAGAACTTTTATGCGCTGGATGACGCCTACCAGGCTACCTATATCCTTGAAAGCGTGATATCCAATTTTCAGCAATACCCGGAAATTGTAGCCGGGGCAGAAGGAGAACTGTCGATCATAAAGTCGAAAGAGGCACAGCGAAATTCATCCGTGAATCCGGAAGGAAGGTAATTTGAGAAGAACACCTATGTATAAATACATTAATTTATTGCTCTGCGCATTGCTGTTTACAGGCCATGCGATGTATTCGCAGGAAGAGGACGAAATTGGGACAGAAACCGTGACCGTGGTAAAACCGTATTCCCCTACCATTTCCGATGCATTTAAGATCAGGTCAATACCTGATCTGAACGATTCAATTGTCCTCCAGAAAAAGAAGATCAACTATAACATCTTTTCCGTACCGGTCGCATCCACATTTACGCCGGCAAAGGGAAAGGCATCAACGGTGAAGAAGGCAAAGCCTGAGAAACTTTATAACTCCTATGCTTCCGTTGGGCTGGGAAGCTTTAACAATGCTTTGCTCGATTTTTATACGAGTCGCGACATAGACCGTGGTGACGAGCGCCTCGATCTGGGGCTGAACCATCATTCCTCACGGGGCGATATTGACAGCTCCCCCCTGGACACGGATTTTTACAACACTAAATTAGACGCTTCCTACTCTAAAAGAGACAGGGATTTTGACTGGGGAGCCAATATTGGGTTACAGCACCAGCTCTATAACTGGTATGGCTTACCTGAGGGGGTATTTGACGAGGCTACGATCAATTCCATCGATGAAAAACAAAATTATTTTAATGCTGAGGCCGGGGCCCATATAAATTTGGAGGATTCGTTTTTTAAAAGGGGCGAGATCCTGTTCCGAAGGTTTTGGGATGGTGTTGCATCGGGGGAGAACAGGGCTGTATTGCAACCCACTATTGAGCTACCTGTTACGGAGGAATTGGTCACTATAAAAATGAAGATCGATTATGTGGGCGGCACCTTTAAGAATGCGGATGTGAACAATACGGCCAATTCTCCGGAGGTAAACTACAGCCTTGTGCAGGCAGGTGTAAATCCCAGCCTGCTGGTATTGAGGGATAACCTGACCCTGAACCTCGGAGCCAACTTTGTGTTTGGGATGGATACCGAAAACAGTGAAAACAATTTTTACATTTATCCAACGATCACCGCATCCTATCGCCTGCTCGATGAAGTGGCTATTGCATACGGAGGGGTAGAAGGGCAGCTCAAGCAGAATTCCTATTACCAATTGGTGGCGGACAACCCATATGTTTCTCCTACGTTGAATATTCAACCAACAGATCAGCAGTACGATGCCTATGTGGGACTGAAAGGGCAGTTGTTGCCCAATATGAGTTACAATATAAAGGGATCGTATTTGGCAGAAAACCGACGGCCTGTCTTTAAATTGAATCCGCAGAATGATTTCAGGAATGACGAAAAGGGATATTATTTCGGCAATTCCTTTGAAGTATTTTACGATGATATAAAGACCCTGGGCATCTTCGGGGAATTGCATGTGGATGTCAACCGTAATTTTAGTTTCGGGGTAAATGCCGAGGTCTATGATTACAATACCGAGACCGGCAATCCGGCCTGGAACCTTCCCAACCTGAAAGGGTCGGTATTTTTGGACTACCAGATTGGCGAGCAATGGTTTATGGGAGCTAATCTGTTCTACATCGGGGAACGGGAGGATTTTAGTTCAACGGTCGTACAGAATGTACAGCCGTCGGATTTCCCGGCCACGATCATTACACTGGATCCCTATTTTGATGCAAATGCGCATCTGGGGTATCGGTTGAACGATCAACTTTCCGTATTTGCCAGGGCGAGCAATATTGCAAACAATCAATATCAACGCTGGGCCAATTTCGGGGTTCAGGGCCTGCAGGTGTTGGGAGGGGTTACCTATAAGTTCGATTTTTAAATATCCAGCCCTTTATCAAGGTTTTTGGTACTTTCCATGCATTTTTTTTGTTCCGATTGCTGAAACTTTGTGGCACCTTACGCTCATATCAGGATATTTTTATGCCGGAATTTCATTAAACTTTTCCTAAAATAGCAGGCGGGCAGGAAATAAATCTTTACCTTTTAAGTTCATCAATCATAAATAGCAACAATCGTGAAAAAACAGCATTACATCACTTCCGTTATATTACTGATTCTTCCGGTCATTGTCATCTATGCGCTCACAAATTATGGTATTGAAGATCCGCCTGCAGAGAAGGAAAATGGAGCCGAGACAGCACCCAGATCTGAGGCCCCATGTCATAAAAAACAATCCCGTGCCAAAGGGGGAAATGACCTTACCTATTATCATGGAAAATAAACCTGTTACGCGGGGATCCGGATAAATTTCTTTATTCCCAATTTGTTTATAGGCCAGTGGGCCCTTATCTGTAGACAAGCATCAATGACCAGTAAGCATTACCAGGGAGCAGTGAACAGCTACCTGTGGGTTTCAATACCGACAGCACCATTCAATAATCCGAATAAGCCGTTGGATAAAGCAACATAATATCTGCATGGGAAACGGTTTTCTGATATTGTGGCATAACGCTGATCTCCCCCCATTTTTCTGAATCAAAGAAATCCTTCCACAGGGCATCCCTTGTCTCCATATCTTTAAAAGTAGTCATATACATCAGATTGGGCATCTGGCCACCTGAGATTACATCTGCATAAAATACGGCATTAAAGCCCAGGGATTCAAACAAAGGTATTTCCCCACCCTCGTTGAACATATGGACTTTTCTTTTATAATAAGCCTCATTGGGCGATTCATAGCTCCGCAATTCATATACCCTCTCTTTTCTGTCACCTTCAAGCGAAGCAGGCCTCATCTTTGGCATTTCTTTGAATGCACGCATTAAGATGGATTCAATCCGGTGGTAAGGGGCCTGTTCATGGGAGGCTTCAAGGTATTCCTTCCCGGCATTGAGATAAGCGCTATCACCTGCAAGTTTTGTTTCCACGTTTACAAATTGTTCAAGACTTGAAAAAGGGATCAAAACAAAGGTCTTATCGGAGGGCGTCTTGTAATCGGGTCTGAGTTTAAATACTCCGATATGGGATATTCCCTGGCGTTTAAGCGCGGGGATATAAGCATCCATTAAATAGGTGTCGGTGATCCCTTCCTGTACCTCCCTTTCAAAACTGTAGATCTTTAACTGATAATACTCCTGAGCCTGAAGGGTCATTGAAAAAAATAAAATACAACAGAAAGATGCAATTCTTAATAATAAGGGTTTCATAGGCTATGGATTGAGATGTAATCAAACTTAACCAAGTTGTCTCATTATTCCAAATGGAGGATTTAACACGATAATGCGTTGTACACCCGACATATACCGGTAGAACACGGGAGGATTAAACCGCTGCAAGACATCTGTTAAAGCGACCGTTTGCCGATATCTACACCTGACTGTCTTATAATTCCTTAATTTAGAGGGGATTATTAAGCGTCTGCAGATGAAGCATATACCGGCAAAAAATAGTGTGCTACTCGCATTTATTTTTGGCAGCGGGTTGGGAATGTCTCAAAATTTGATACAGAATCCCAGCTTCGAAGAGTATGCTGAGTGTCCGGTAAGCCTTGGCAATTTCAATACGGATGTGCGCTTTTGGTCCACCCCGACTTCCGGATCCACAGATTACTTTAACTCATGCAGTAAAGCCATGGGTACCCCCGAAAATTTTAACGGAAAGCAACCTGCAGATTTCGGGGAAGGGTACACGGGGATGTATTTATACGCCCCGGATGATTACCGGGAATACATTCAGGTACCGCTGGTCCGTTCCCTGATAAAGGGCGAAACGTACCGGATTTCATTTTATGTCAGTCTGGCCGAGCGTTCAGACTTTGCCGTGCGGGAGTTTGGCGTCTTATTTTCTGAAAAGCAGCTCGATTTTCCCATAAAAAAAGTCCTTTCTAAAATGCATTTATATAAGGATGGCAACAATGCTTTTAACTTTACAGAGATCGGCTACCCGAATTTTTATAGGGACACGGAGGAATGGATTTTGGTAAGTACACAGTATGTCGCCAAAGGAATCGAGAATTTTATGACCATTGGCAATTTTAAGAACAACGCAAAAACGCATAAATACAAGACCAAGAGGTATGCAAAACAAGGGGCATATTACTATATAGATATGATTTCCCTGGAAAGGGCCAATGCCGGGGAAATTGCACAGAATTCCCAAATCCCGGTTATTGATGCTAAAGGTCAGACCTTTGCCCTGGACAAAGTACACACCTTTAAAAGTGTATTATTCGAATTTGACAGGTACGAATTGCTGGAAGCTGCAAAAACGGACATTGAGCAGATCTACGATTATTTGAGAAAGGACAGTTCACTGTTTATCGCGATTGATGGCCATACGGATACCATAGGCACGGAGCATTACAATAAAGTACTGTCTGCCAACCGGTGTAATTCCGTAGCCCGGTATCTGATGCAAATGGGATTACCCGCAGAACGAATAAGCTGGCATGGCCACGGGGGCAGCAAACCGGTGGCAGATAACTCCACGGAATCAGGAAGGAAATTGAATCGAAGGGTTGAATTTATTATTACCTCCAAAAAACCTCATTAATACAAGGCAGAGGCGCCGTTTCTGATGGACTGTACCCTTTTGGCTGCTATCCTGAAGCAGCCGGTTGGGTCTGTTAAAGTTCACTGATAAATTCTGAATTCCCATACCTCTTCCTGCTACAAAATTCATTACATTGCCACCATTGCAGGGAGGCACTTTACATTGGAGTCACAGATATTTTGACGATGTGATAGTACATTCCTGGATTTGGGATAATAACACATGAATAAAACTATGGATGTAAAACTGGCAGTGCTTATCGATGGAGATAATATCCCTTCGGCCTATGTAAAGGAAATGATGGAGGAAATTGCAAAATATGGGCATCCTACCATTAAGCGGATTTATGGTGACTGGACCAATCCCAGACTTGGTAAATGGAAACATGTGCTTTTGGAAAATGCCATTACGCCCATTCAGCAGTACGGCTATACGGCTGGAAAGAACGCGACCGATTCCGCCATGATTATAGATGCCATGGATATTCTGTATACGGGAGAGGTCAACGGCTTTTGCCTGGTCTCCAGTGATAGTGATTTTACCCGTTTGGCCACCAGGTTAAGGGAAGCCGGGATGCAGGTATTTGGCATCGGGGAAAAGAAAACTCCAAATCCGTTTATAGCGGCCTGTGACAAATTCATTTATCTCGAGATCCTGAAGAATCAGGATTCGGACGATAGCGCTCAGGACCGGTCTCAAAAGTCGGAAGCGAAAAGCAGCATTGACAAGATTACCCCGAAGGAAATACGACTTATTTCCAGCACCATAGAGGATCTGGCGGATGATGACGGCTGGGCCTTTTTAGGGGATGTTGGCAGTTTGCTTCAAAAAAAGCAACCAAATTTTGACTCCCGTAATTATGGCTTTCAAAAACTAACACCCCTGATCAGTGCTATCAATAGTTTCGAAATTGAAAGGAGGGAGGATTCCAGGGGCCGGAAAAAACTGATCTATGTAAAGATCCGCGAAAAAGGGCAGCGAGGGCGAAAAAAATGACGGGGGCAAGGGGAACCCTACGAGATGGAAAACAAAAATAATTCTGTACTTTTAGCAGTTGACCTAAATAGTATTAAAATGAAACTGATTTTAAAATATTTGTCATTCTTCACGATGGCAATTGTTCTCTCGTTGAGCGTGCCGATGCAGGCTAAGGACAGAATGCCGGACTACCTTGAAATTTTACCCGTTGTCAAAAGAGCAAAATGGACGGGTGTCTGGGATTATACGGTAAAGGACGTCCCTCCGGAATACAGCAGGGGGGTGTTGCATGTTACAAAAAAACGCCGTCAGCATATGGTACGGGTAGCCCTGGAAAATGGCACCCTGGAGGCACAAAATGTGCAGGTAAAGAAATATAAATTGTCCTTTTCAATTTCAATTGAAGGTCAATTGGTCGATGTTAACCTTACCATGGATGTGGATACTTTTACCGGTGAAAGCATTTCCCCTGACGGTGTATTTGCCTTGCAGGGGACAAGGAGGAAATAACGATCGCCAGATCCATTTGTCCATGAGAAAATCGGGCAATTGCTGACCATCCGTGCGCAATGATGTTCCCCGATGATTTGATGTAATACGAGAACCAAAATGAAAAAGCTCATAATATGTCTTGCTTTGGTGTTGCTTGCATGCGAACTGACCAAAGAAGAAGCAGATCTTATCGTCCTGAATGCGAATGTATACACGGTCGATGAATCCTTTTCAAAAGCCGATGCCTTCGCTGTGCGGGATGGCAAGTTTTTGGCCATTGGAAATGCGATAGCCATTCGGGAAAAATATACTGCTGGCCAAATTGTGGATGCGGATGGTAAGACCATCATTCCCGGGATTATTGATGCCCATTGTCACTTTTACAGCCTGGGCCTTAATGAACAGGTCGTGGACCTCAGTGGGACAACAAGTTACCAGGATGTATTGGACCGGGTAAAACAATTCCAGGAAGAAAATCCGTCAGAATTTATTCAGGGAAGGGGTTGGGACCAGAATGACTGGGAGGTAAAGGAGTTTCCTACGAAAAAAGAACTCGACGAGTTGTTCCCTGAAATTCCCGTAGCCCTCCGTCGCATCGACGGTCATGCACTTCTGGTCAATCAGAAGGCCCTGGACCTGGCCGGAATAGATTGGCGCACCAGCGTTGAAGGTGGTGAAATTGTAAAAAAGTGGGGATCCATAACGGGGGTTCTGATAGACAGCCCTATGCAATTGATAGAGGATATTATGCCACCGCCGGACAGGACCGCCCGTATAGAGGCCCTGAAAAGTGCCGAACAGATATGCTTCGAAAATGGGCTGACGACTGTCAACGACGCCGGCCTTAGCAGGTCTACCATAGAGCTGATCGACAGCCTGCAACAGACCGGTGATCTTACTATCAGGGTATATGCGATGATCAGTAATACCCCGGAAGATCTTGACCATTATCTGAACACCGGGGTGGTCAAAACCTCCAAATTACATGTGGGTGCTGTAAAAGTGTATGGCGATGGGGCACTGGGTTCCCGGGGCGCTGCGTTAAAAGAGCCTTATTCCGATCAACCCGGTCATTACGGAGCAATGATAACCCCGGCAGGCGAGATTGAAAACCTGGCACAACGTATCGCCGCTTCCGATTTTCAGATGAACACTCATGCCATTGGTGACTCGGCCAATGTGGTGGTGCTCAGGGCATATCAAAGGGCTTTAGAGGGGAAGACAGACAGGCGCTGGAAAGTGGAACATGCCCAGGTGGTTGCTCCCTCTGATTTCAATTATTTCGACGAAAATATTATTCCCTCCGTTCAGCCAACACATGCCACCAGTGATATGTATTGGGCTGAAGAGCGTTTGGGTGAGGCAAGAATGAAGGGGGCATATTCTTTCAGACAGCTGTTGCAGGCCTCCGGAAGGGTGACCCTGGGAACCGCCTTCCCGGTGGAAGACGTAAATCCACTTTTTACATTTTATGCGGCAGTTGCACGGAAGGACCTGGAAGGATTCCCTTCAGCCGGATTTCAAATGCAGGACGCTTTGTCGAGGGAGGAAGCGTTAAGGGGCATGACTATTTGGGCGGCCTATTCCAATTTTGAGGAAAATGAAAAAGGCAGTATCGAAGTGGGTAAATTTGCAGATTTTGTCATCCTCGGGGAAGATATTTTGAAAATCGACGAGGCAGATATTCCATGGGTTCAGGTAGAACACCTTTATATCGATGGGAAGATTGCTGAGTGAAGAAGATTTCCTTTTTTCCTTATTTCTTGAAATTTACCTGCACTCTGTATGCAGCGCTGCCCGGGCCGCTTTTGTTTCACAAAATGTTCCATGGACAACTTGCTTGATCCTTAGTACAAATCCCTTGATTTGCTTCCAAAAGAAAAATAGGCCGACGCTTCATCCGGCTCTTCAACCCCTCCGTCCTTCGCCCTTGGCTCAGGCCACCTCCCCTTGACTAAGGGGAGGAGCTAAGATTTACTTTTTTTAATTCTCCGTTCAAAT
>Ga0102947_1000662_pt1 | contig 12116 bp, 10 predicted proteins | sample SalPon2A_A_D2_MG_FD_78210 | JGI IMG/M metagenome (GOLD analysis project Ga0102947, IMG submission 78210) | Soil microbial communities from South San Francisco under conditions of wetland restoration - Salt Pond MetaG R2A_A_D2_MG | ecosystem: Environmental > Terrestrial > Soil > Wetlands | place... | reverse complement strand
CGGCGTCGACGGCGAGCACCGACGCGTCCACCACCGCGAAGCGCGCGGCACGGGCGCGGTCGGTGGCCACGATGTCGACGCGGTCCCCGGCACCGAGCGCGCCGCCGACGGCCCGGGCGCGCGGGACGAGCTTCCCGTTCAGCCAGACCTTCACGTCCGCATTGCGCGGATCGTCGCGGAACTCGTGGGTGCCTCGACTCATGCGTGGAATCTGCCATCGCGCGGATTCGGCGGCAAGCGTGCGCTCGGGCCACGGGCCGTCGCGCCGCTCGGGCGGGCGACGCGAGGCCCGCACCGGCCACCCGGGCCCCGCCCCGGGCGAAGCCGATTGACCCGCCGTTGCTTCCCTCGTACGGTGCAGGGAGGTGGAATACTCGTCGTTTCCCCAGGCCGACGTCCGGCTGGAAATCTTCCGTGAGCAACCTTCGCTCCGTCATCATCGGAACCGGAAGCTATCTTCCGGAGAGAACCGTACGCAACGCGGACTTCCTGGAGAGTCGGTTCTTCGACGCCAAGGGCAAGCTCTTCGAGCGCCCCACCCGCGAGATCATCGAGAAGTTCGAGCAGATCACGGGCATCGGCGAGCGTCGGTACGTCACGGACGATCTGGTCACTTCCGACATCGCCCGCCTCGCGGCTTCCGACGCGCTGGAGTCGTCCGGGGTCGACGGCGAGAGCCTGGACTACGTGATCGTCGCGCACAACTTCGGCGACGTGTGCGCGAACAACCGGCGCTCGGAGATGGTGCCCAGCCTGGCCTCCCGCGTGAAGCAGCGGCTGGGCGTCGCCTCCTCGCGGGCCGTCTGCTACGACATTCCGTTCGGGTGCCCGGGCTGGCTGCAGGCGCTGATCCAGGCCGACGCGTTCCTGGCGTCCGGGCCCGGGAAGCGGGCCCTCGTGATCGGGGCGGAGGTGCTCTCCCGCGTCTGCGATCCTCATGACCGCGACAGCATGATCTACGCGGACGGGGCGGGCGCCGCGATCCTGGAGTCCGTTCCCGGCGACCCTTCGACCGGCGTGCTTGCGCACACGGCCCGGTCCGACACGCTGGAGCACGCTCACCTTCTCAGCATGGGGCCGTCGTACAACCCGGAATTCGCCGAAGGGCCCTTGTTCCTCAAGATGAGCGGCCACCGTCTGTACGAGTACGCGCTCAGAACGGTGCCGCAGGTCATCCGCGACGCGCTCGACCGCGCGGGCGTGGCCCTGGCCGACGTGAAGAAGATGCTCTTGCACCAGGCCAACGCGAAGATGGACGACGCGATCGTGCGGCGCCTCTGCAAGCTGTGCGGCGTGGAGATGGTGGACGAGCGGATCGTGCCGATGACCATTTCCTGGCTGGGAAACAGCTCCGTGGCCACCCTCCCGACGCTCCTGGACCTCATCCTGAAGAAGCGCCTGTCCGGCCACGCGATGGGCGCCGGCGACCTGGTCGTCTTCGCGTCGGTCGGGGCCGGCATGAACGCCAACGCCCTGGTCTACCGGATGCCCTGAGCGGGACCCACTCCCGCCGGATTCTCCCTTCGGGCGCGCCCGGCGGATGCCGAAAGCCGGGTATCAGGTCCTCGACCTCCCGGAGCCGCACCGTGACCCCTCGCGCCCTGCTCGTGGAAATGGCCGACTGGCCGATGGCGGCCGCGCTGCCCCGCGCGCTTCGCGCCGCGGGGTTCCGGGTCGCCGTCCTGGCGATGCCCGGGGCGCTGATTCGCAAGTCGGCCCACGTGGACCGCTTCCTGGACTACTCGTGGTACGCGATGCGTCACGGCGCCGTGATCCGGGCGATCAAGAGCTGGGATCCCGCGGTCGTCATTCCCTGCGACGACGACGCGCTGGACATGCTGTGCCGGATCCGGCAGGACGTTGCGCGGCGGCGTCCGTGGATGGTGCCGCGGCGCGTGCTTCGGACGATCGACCGCTCGATCGGGCGGCGCTCCAGCTACCCGGCCAAGCGGGGACGCATCGCCCAGTTGAAGGCGTTCGAGCAGGCGGGAATCCGGACGCCGGCCTACTCGCGCATCGAGTCGGTCGCGGAAGCCGCGGAGTTTGCAGGCCGGTTCGGGTATCCGGTCGTGCTGAAGATCGACGCGTCGGCGGCGGGGCAGGGGGTCAGGATCTGCCGGAACGAGTCGGATCTGGAACCCGCGTTGCAGTCGCTCCGGTCGCAGATCGCGTCCGCGGACTCCGGTCCCGGCGGCGCACTGGAACGCCTCCTGTTCGGTGGCGTGACAACGCCGCAGCGCGAGATCAGCGTGCAGAAGTTCGTACGCGGTCGTGAGGCGATGCGCCTCTTCCTGTCCAGGAACGGCGAGGAGCTGGGCGGAATCTCGACGTTGAAGTTCCTGCGCGGCAACGACGGGATCGGTCCCGCGACCGTCGTCGACTTCGTGGACATTCCGGAGATGGCCCGGGCGACGGATCGTCTCGCCCGCCATCTCGGTCACGCCGGGTTCGGGAGCCTGGATTTCCTCGTCGAGGACGAAACCAACCGCGCGTACGCGATCGAGCTGAACTCGCGGCTCACGGCGATCGCCCCCCTGGGACCGCTCGTCGGCGTGGATCTCGCGGGCATGTGGCGTGACTCGCTGGAAGGCCGTCCGATTCGTCCGGCCCGTTTCCGCGCCGGCGGCCGGGTGGCGCTCTTCCCGCGCGAGTGGATGCGCGACCCGTCCAGCGTTCACTTGCGCGAGAGCTTCGTGGACGCCCCCCGGGAGGATCCGGAGCTGCTTCGCGCGCTGGTGGCGTGGGCCGAGGCGCGGGCGCCGCAGCACGGCCGCATGGATCTCTCCGCCATGCAGTCGGATCCGGCCGCGGTCTACCGGCAGCGCTTCCGCGTTCCTTCCAGCATCGGGTAAACTCCAGAGCGCGGCGTCCGCTCTCGGCTTTCCCGGCGTCTCCGTCCCGCGGCGACCCGGTCCCGCAGTGGTGCCCCGGCGCGGTCCCGTCACGGTTCCCGTCCGCTTCCGTATCTCCTGCCGAGGCCTCGGTGTAGACTGGGCCCCCCTCGAAACGGAGGCGCATCGTGACGGAGACGTATTACGACCCGAAGGACCTGCCCCGCTTCGCGGAGATGTCCGAAGGAAGCCCGGAGCTCTGGGACAAGTTCATCGGCTACTACAACGCCGTCTTCCAGGAAGGGGCCCTGTCCGAGCGCGAGAAGGCGCTCATCGCGCTGGCGGTGGCGTCGGCGGTGCAGTGCCCGTACTGCATCGACGCGTGGACCCAGGGCGCCCTGGAAAAGGGCTCCAACCTGGAACAGATGACCGAGGCGATCCACGTGGCCAACGCGATTCGCGGCGGTGCGTCGCTGGCGCACGGCGTGCAGATGAAGAACGTGCTGGCGAAGGTGTCGATGTGACCGAAGCGGTCCGGAAGGCGCTCCCCTCGCTTCACCAGCGGAATGATCCGCTGGCTTCCACGGACGCGCAGAAGCGGATCCTGGGGAAGGAGAACGGCCTGGCGCGCTTCGAGGACCGGCTGGACCGCAGCGGGCTGTCGCCGCTGACGACCACCGGCATCGAGGTGCTGCAGATCAACGTGGGGCGGCTCTGCAATCAGACGTGCCGCCACTGCCACGTGGACGCCGGTCCGGACCGCACCGAGATCATGACGATGGAGACGGCGGAAGCTTGCGTGCGCGCGCTGGAGCGCACGGACATCCCGGTCGTCGACATCACGGGGGGCGCGCCGGAGCTGCACCCCACCTTCCGGTACCTCGTCGCGGAAGCGAAGCGCCTCGGCCGCCACGTGATGGACCGGTGCAACCTCACCGTGCTGAACCTCCGCCCACAGGCCGACCTGGTGGACTTTCTCTCCGACCACGAGGTGGAGGTGGTCGCCAGCCTTCCCTACTACCAGCCCCGCCAGACGGACGCCCAGCGCGGAGACGGCGTCTTCGAAGGCTCGATCGCCGCGCTGCGGAAGCTGAACGCGGCGGGCTATGCGCAGGGCAACGGCCGGCGATTGACGCTGGTCTACAACCCGGTCGGGGCGTACCTGCCGCCGAAGCAGGCCGCCATCGAGGGCGATTTCAAGCGCGAGCTGAAGCGCCGCCACGACGTGGACATCGACGCGGTCTACACCATCACGAACATGCCGATCAGTCGCTTCCTGGAGTTCCTGATCCGCACCGGGAACTACGAGGGGTACATGCGGAAGCTGATCGACGCGTACAACCCCGCCGCGGTGGCCGGGGTCATGTGCCGCACGATGGTGTCCGTCGGTTGGGACGGCACCCTTTACGACTGCGACTTCAACCAGATGCTGGACCTGCCCGTGACGGCGGAGGCCGGGCGGCACATCGCCGATTTCGACCCGGCGAAGCACGTAGGACGGCGGGTCGTCACCGGCCGCCACTGTTTCGGGTGCACGGCCGGAGCGGGGTCGAGCTGCGGGGGCGTCACCGCCTGACGGGAAGGCCGGGGACGACGGCGTCCGCGCCGCCCCCGGCAAGCACCCTAACGGAGATGGACCACCTGCCGGGTCGCCGTCAGGCCGTCGCTCTGGAGCCGGATCTGGTACACGCCCGCCGGAAGCCGCCCGGGCGCCCAGGTCACCGAATGGGATCCGGACGGCATCCGCTCGTCCACGAGGCTCGCCACTCGCCGCCCGCGCACGTCGAAGACCTCCAGCCGCACCGGCGCCGCCGCCCTCATCGCGAACGGGATCGTCGTGTACGGCGAAAACGGATTGGGGAACGCCTGCCGCAGCACGAACAACGGCTCGTCCACCGTGAGATCCGCGGCCACCGGCGGCAGCTCCAGGACTCCTTGCGGCGTGAGGTCGCGCCCGTCGAACGCCGGGTGGTCCGTTGGGTAGCGGAACGTGCGGAACACCGCGTTTCCGCTCGGCAGCGTGTTCTGCACCATCGGTCCGGATCCGTTCACCGGATTCACGTACTTCCACATCAGGTTGCCCGACGGGTCCAACTCCCAGAACGTCCCCTCCGTTCCTTCGCACATCAACGTGTTCCCGTTGGGAAGGCGCTGCGCGCTGGAGGTGTTGCGGGAGTACAGGCTGTCCGGGGGAATGGAGGTGAGGATGACAGCCGCGGTGTCCGGGTCGTGCGGCTGCCCCGTCGGCGGGTCGGGGTAGTTGCCCAGCGAGTCGGCGGTGGTGATCACCTCTTCCGCCGAAGAGTACGGCAGCGCCACCGGACGGCCGTTGCCGTTGTTGAAGAAGAGGATGTTCCCCGCCCCGGGGAGGCCGTCGGGGATCCAGTGCACGTTGTGCTGGCGGTAGTCGTGCCGATCGGCGGGCGTGCCCCGATCGTACGCCTCGGGGTTGCCCCAGCGATAGAGAACGTCGCCGCCTTTTCCGCGCAGTCCTCCCGTGTGGCCCGCGGCCTCCGCCGTGGTGGTGCTGTGATCGATGATCCACCACTCGTTGAAGGCGTTCACGCTCATCACGATCTGATCGAGGTCGGCGTTGTACGCGATGGAGTTGGCGTGATTCCAATCCTGGCCGGACGGGCCGTAGTTCAGATTGATCAGCTCCGGATGGTCCGCGACGACGCCGTAGTTCGCCTTCGTGCTGTCGAAATCCTGGACGAGATGATCCCAGACGTGCCACTCCCAGACGATGGCGCCGCTGTCGGCGCCCACGGGCTGCACCTCGATGATGTGTTCAGGGAAGAGCTGGCCGTCGGGGAGAAGGGCCGGATTGCGGCCGGCAGCGAGGCACTCCGCCTGGTCCTTCAGCTCGAAGGCCAGGACGAGCAGGTTCCCGTTCGGGAGCGGCTCGATGTCGTGGTGCTGGCAGTGCGTGCTGTCGGAGTAATCGAACTCCCAAAGGACGTTGCTGTCCCAGTCGAGGCGGCGAACGATCCCGTGGGCACCGGGGACGGTGAATACGGGGTTGCTGGCATCAACCGCCATGAGGATGTCGCCGTTGTCCTGCAGGTACGCCAAGTTTCCGGCGGGGGCGGAGCTCCATTCGTGGAGGAGCATCCCGTCGTTGTCGATGAGGTAGACGCCGGTGTTCGCTTGAGGCGAGAACAAAGTGTATCCGTCCCAGGCTCCCCCGGGATTGGTGATGAGACCGATTGTTTGAGCGTGGGCACTGCCGAATCCGGCAAGGAAAGTCACCATGGTGAGCGCAAGTGGTCGGAAACGGAACGGCATCGATCACCTCCGAGAAAGGGTGGTTGCGACGCTTCGGAGAGTCCCGTGACCCTAAGCCTTCGATGGAGGCGATCTCAATCCCCGGGCGTGGGAGGTCTCCGGGGTCGCCCTCGGCCCGGAGAGCAGTCGGTCAGCGCAGCGCGAGCTCTCTCCAGCGCGCCTTCAGCCTGGCCGCGCGCTCCGGCTGCTCCTTGGCAAGGTCCCGGAGCTCGGTGGGGTCCTCCGCCAGGTCGTAGAGCTCCCAACTCCCGCGTCGCTCGCCGCGAAGCGCCCGCCACACGTCGGCCGGGGTCCACCAGCCGCCGGTCCTTTCGGCCTGGACGAGCTTCCAATCGCCCTCCCGGATGCCCGCGCCGTGCGCGTAGTTCCAAACCACCGGGGGGAATTGCGGGCGAGCACCGCCTTCGAGCACGGGAAGCAGCGACGTTCCATCCGGCGGGATCAGCTCCCGCCCGTTCAGCTCCGCGGGGATCTCCACGCCGGCCACGTCCAGGAACGTCGGAAGCAAATCGATGACCTGACCCACCTGATCGATGACGGCGCCGGGCTCCGAGCGAAGCCCCGCGGGCCAGTGCACGATGAGAGGCGTGAGCACGCCGCCTTCGTGCGCGTACTCCTTGAACAACCGGAACGGAGTGGCGCTGGCGTTCGCCCAGCCGCGTCCGTAGCTCTGGAACGTGTCCTCCGGACCGGGCATGAGGCCGGGAACGTTCCCGGGGCGCATCGGTCGTCCGTCGCGGGTGGAGTCCGGAAGGTAGTGACCCTCGCGGTCGTCCTCGTACTCCACCGCGCAGGCGCCGTTGTCCGACAGGAACAGGAACAGCGTGTCGTCCAGGCGTCCGGCGGCTTCCAGCGCGGAGACGATCCGACCGATCCCCTGATCCATCCGGTCGATCTGCGCCGCGTAGACCTCCATGCGGCGCTGCTCCCATTCCTGGTCCGGCGCGTCCTCCCAGGCCGGCACTTCCGGATCCCGCGGCGAGAGCTCCGCGTCCGCCGGGATCACGCCGAGCTCCCTCATCCTGGCGAAGCGCTCCTCGCGGAGCGCGTCCCAGCCTTCCGCGTACCGGCCCCGGTAACGCTCGACGTCCTCCGGCCACGCGTGCAGCGGCCAGTGCGGCGCCGTGTACGCGACGTAGAGGAACAACGGCTGCTCGGCCGGCGTCGCCTCGATCATCCAGACCGCGTTCTGGGTGATCGCGTCCGTGTAGTAGAAGTCCGGCTCCTCGCAGTCGGCCGTGGCGTTCTCCTCGTTGAAGCGGAGCGAGGCGGGCGCCCAGTAGCTGGTTGCGCCGAGGATGGTGCCGTAGAAGCGCTGGAAGCCTCGTCGCGTGGGCGACTGCGTGAGATCGCCCTTCAGCGCCAGGTGCCACTTGCCCACCATCGCCGTGGCGTATCCGGCGTCGGCCAGGATCTCCGCGGCGGTGGCGCACTCCGGCCGGATCCGGATCGCCTCCAAGGACACGACGTCCCGCACGCCGGTCAGCAGCGCCGCGCGCGTGGGCGAGCACTTGTCGGAGTTGTAGAAGCGCGTGAAGCGGAGGCCGTTCGCCGCGAGCCGGTCCAGGTTCGTCGTGCGGATCTCGCCGCCGCCGCAGCCCAGGTCGGACATTCCCATGTCGTCGGCGAGGACGACGACGATGTCGGGGCGATCCCGGGCGGCGAGGACGGACCGCGGACCCGCCACGGCGGCGGCGACGACGAAAAGCGCGACGAGCGCGTGGGCTCTCATGACGCCGGAATCTAGCATACGGCTGCCGCGTCCGCCGGGGACATTGCGTGGGGCGCGGCTCGCGCGCTACCCTGATCGACGGCTCGAAGGCCGGTTCGCCCGTCGCCAGAGGATCGCGTTGTCCCTTTCACCTCCTGATGCCGGGCGATTCGGCCGGCTCGCCCGCGTCGCGTTGCTCGTGGTGATAGCGCTCTGGGTCCCCGTGCTCACGGGCCTCCGCTTCGAGGCGAAGCGGGACGAGCAGGTCTACCACCTGCCTCTGGTGACCGAGCTCGCGCAGCGCGCGCCGACGTTCGACGACTTCCGGAATGCGCGCGTCGAGATGGGGCCGTTCTTCCACGTGATCCTGGGGAGCGGCGGGCGGCTGTTCGGCACCGAGCCGTGGAGCTTTCGCCTCCAGATGCTGCTGGCGGGGCTGGCGACGGTGGCGCTCTTCGCCGCGCTCGTCCGGCAGTCGGGTGCGGCGGACTGGACGTGGGCCACGCTGCTCCTCGCGGCGTTTCCGTACTTCGGCGTCTGTTACTTCACGGTCATGACGGACTACGCCGCGTTTCTCTTCCTGGTGGGCTCCTGGTTGGCACAGGTGAGGTACCTGCAGACCGGCGGCCGACGCGCGCTCTGGGTGGGAGCGCTGGCCGCCACGGCCGCCTGTGCGGTCCGCCAGAGCGCGATCTTCGCTCCGGCCGCATTCGGGGGCTTCGTGGTGGCCGAGCGCATCCGGCACGCGCGCGAAGCGGTGCGCGCGATGCAGGCCGCGGGCGGGACGGACGCGGAGCCGCGGGGACCGACGGCGGCCCGGTGGTCGCTCGGCGAGCTCTTCGCACTCGTCCTCCCGCTGCTGCCGGTTCTCCTTCGCCTCGCACTGTGGGGTCACCTGATCCCCCCGGAAATGCGCCGCGAAGAGGGATTCCTGGGTCTCGACGCCGACGTGGACATTCCCGGGGGCCCGGTCTCGCACTACGCCCTGGCGATGACGAGCATGATGGCGAACGTCGGCTACTATCTGATCCCGGCGACGCTGGCCGTGGCCGTCGCCGCGCGCCGATCGGCCCGCCGGTGGGGAGCAGTTCTCGCGATCGCCGTGGCGCTGGCTCTCGGTCTCTCCCTGTTGCGCGGTCCGCAGCTGATCACGACGAATGGAACGTTCCTCCACGGCGTCACGTTCCTCCGCCTGCGCTTCGGCGACGCGGCGGCGCTGGCCGTGGTCGTCTTGTCGCTGGCGTCCTTCCTGACCCTGGTGGACGCCGCCCGGCTGGCGCTGCGCGAGAGGTCCGGCGATCCCGCCGTGATCCGGTTCCTCCTGGTGCTGCTCGCCGCGGGTCTACTCGTCCTGGGCTTCGGGAAGTTCCGGATCTTCGAGCGCTACGTCGTTCCTCTCCATGCGCTCGCGATCGTCGTCCTGGCGACGGTGACGCCGCGCCGCGGGGCGCGATGGGTGCGCGCGGGCTTCCTGATCGCCGTCGGCTTCGGGCTGGCGCACGAGATCCTGTACGCGAGCGACGTCTACGATCTGGGATTGCTGTCGGCGCTGTCCGGCAGGGCCCCCTGAAATGCAACGGTGGCCGCACTCTGTGAATGCCCCTCCGCTCCGAACTTCTCCATCGCGCTCGGGCTCGCCTGCTACGTGCTCTCGCTGGCACTCACGTACCGGATTGCTCTCCTGCTCGTGCCCTCTCGCGGAACGGCGATTCTGGCGACGTTCCTGCTCGTGATCCACCGCGGCCTGCCGTCGCACCTGCGCTTCCGCCGCGCGCACGCGGCGAGGCCCGTGGGGCGTACACGCTCCGCGAGCTGAACCGCTGGAAGGGGTACGACCTCCGGGTGAGGATCCCGGCTCTGGATCGGCTCCCCCCGATTAGCTAGCGCGGCTGCACCCTCATCAGCTCCACGCGGCGGTTGGCCGCGCGACCCGCGGCGCTCGCGTCGCCCGCGACGGGCGCGTCCGCTCCGTATCCCTGCGCGACGAGGATCTCCGGCGGAACTCCCTTCACGATGAGATACGCGCGCACCGACTCCGCGCGCCGTTGCGCGAGGGACCGCTCGTCGTCCTCGCGCGGATCGGCATGCCCGCAGACCTCCACGCGCACGTCGGTCCGCCCGCGCAGCGACTCCGCGACCGTGTCCAGGATGCTGCACGCGTCCGCGCTGAGGCGTGCGCTCGCGGGGTCGAAGCGGACTCCTTTCAGCACGACCGGACCCGCCACCTCGAACCGGGCTTCGCGGGAGCAGCCCTCGGCGTCCACCAGCACCGCGGGCGGCGTGTCGGGACAGCGGTCCAGACCGTCGGGGACGCCGTCGTCGTCGCGGTCGGAGACGACGGAGCAGCCGTTCGGTCCCACCGGCGCGCCGCGCGGAGTGCCCGGGCATCGGTCCAGGCCGTCGGGGACGCCGTCGTAGTCGTCGTCCAGTGAGCAGCCCGACGCGTCGACGAGCGCACCGGCGGGCGTTCCGGGGCACGCGTCGCGCGAGTCCAGGATCCCGTCGCGGTCGTCGTCGCGGGACTCGGGGAACCGCAACGTCAGTCCGACGAGCACGGAGGGCTGGCTGAGCCCGCCGCGGACGGGATCGCCCCGGTCTTCCGGCGTCGCGTCCACGCGCACTTCCCAGTGGAACGCCGTCCGGTGTCCCACCGGAAAGAGCTGGCCGAGTGCGGCCGCGAACACCGGTCGATCCACGGCCAGCGCGCGATGGTCCAGCGCCAACCGCATCCAACCGAGCGCGCCGTCCGCGAAGAAGCGCGATCCCCAGGGACCGCCGGCCAGGTCCCGGCGGAAACCTCCGCGCAGGGACAGCATCTCGGCGTCGCCGAACAGCTGGCTGGAAGGAATGCCCGCGCGCGAGGCCTCGCCGAAGAAGGACCAACGCGCTCCCAGCGGAACGGAGGCACGCAGAACCTGTCCCGCCACGAAGTCGTTGGCGCCTTCGCCGCGGCCGCTCACGTCCACGTCCGGAAAGACGACTCCGGAAGCGAAGGTCATCTCGGAGATCTTGAGGTCCGCGCCCGGGGTGCTTCCCACCGCGACGAACGTCGGAAGCGCCGCCAGCAGCGCCGCGGCCAGCGCGCGAGCGGACGCGGGCGAGCGGAGGCGGGGAGCACGCATCGGAAGTGGACGGTTCATTTCTCTCCCGGAATCGGAGCGGCCGGACAGCCTACCATGGCGGCGGCCCCGGGTTCCGGCCCGGCGGGAAAGCCCTTCTTGACGTCGGCCCCGGACCACGGCAGACCTGAGTCATGAGTCTTCGCTGGGGCGTCCTCGGCGCCGCCCGCATCCTCCGGAAGGTGGTCCCGGCCCTTCGCGCGGCCGGCGGCCGGGTCGTGGTGATCGGCGCATCCGGGCCGGAGCGCGCCCGTGCGGCCGCCGCAGAGTGGGACATTCCCCATGCGGCCGACGACTACCAGAGCGTCCTCGACGACCCCCAGGTGGACGCGATCTACCTCCCGCTCGCGAACTCGCTGCACCATCCGTGGCTTCTCGCCGCGGCCGCGGCGGGAAAGCACTGCCTCTGCGAGAAGCCGCTTACCGTCACCGCGGCGGAGGCCCGCGAGGCTCGCGACGCCTTCGGCCGCGCAGGGCGCCGCCTGATGGAAGCCTTCATGTGGTGCCACCATCCGCAGGCCGCCCGCGTCCGGGAGCTGATGCGGCCGGGAGAGCTGGGAGAGCCGCGGCGCTTTCATGCCACGTTCAGTTTTCCCCTGGACCGCCCGGATGATTACCGCTGGAAGCGCGCGATGGGCGGCGGCGCCTTGCTGGACATCGGTTGCTACGGCGTCAGCGCCGCGCGCTACTTCCTCGGCGCGGAGCCTGCGGCCGTCTCGGCCCGCGGCATCTTCCGGCCGGGCCCCGACGGCGTGGATGAGTCGGCCGCCGCGTGGCTGGACTTCGGTGAAGGTCGGGTGGCGACGGTCTCGTGCTCCTTCGCGTCCGCGTTCAGTCAGGGGCTGGAGGTCACCGGCTCCGAAGGCCGCGCCCGGCTCGATCGCCCGTGGCTGTCCGCGGATGTCCCGGTGCGGATCGACATCGAGCGGGGATTCGAGCGGCGGACGGAAGAAGTCGCCCCGGCGGATGCCTACCGGCTCATGGCGGAGCACTTCGGGCGGCTCGCGGCCGACCCGCGACTGCCGGCCGCTCCCGGGGAGGACGGCACGGCCCAGGCTGACGTTCTGGGGGCGTTGCTGGCCAGCGCCCGCGCGGGCGGAGCGGTCATCGACCTTCCGCGAACCGGAACGCGTCCGCCAGCTCCTGGGGAGTGACGCCGCGCAGCTG
>Ga0102947_1000661_pt1 | contig 12124 bp, 11 predicted proteins | sample SalPon2A_A_D2_MG_FD_78210 | JGI IMG/M metagenome (GOLD analysis project Ga0102947, IMG submission 78210) | Soil microbial communities from South San Francisco under conditions of wetland restoration - Salt Pond MetaG R2A_A_D2_MG | ecosystem: Environmental > Terrestrial > Soil > Wetlands | place... | reverse complement strand
TCACCCGATCATGGCACCGCATACGAAATCGCAGGAAAAGGGATAGCTGACCACAACTCCTTTAAAGAAGCGGTATTTACCGCGATCCGGATATTTAAGAACCGACGGGAATATCAATCACTGACGAAAAACGTGCTGAAGAAACAAAAAGTTAAAAGGTAGTTTGCTCCCCATAAAGACTGTCGCTACGGCTCTTTTTGCATCGAAATATATATCGTCTTTTATTGGGTTTTTGAAAAAAAAAAGTATCTTTGCACGCCTTAAACCAGCGTATTAAATAATGAAACATAAGGAATACATCATTCCTTTTTTGGGACTGAAAGAAGGAAAACACGAGTTTAAGTATACCATTGAAAACAAGTTCTTTGAATCTTTTGGTTATGATGAATTCAACGGCGCAAAAATAGATTTGCTGCTCGAGTTGAACAAGCTAAGCACCATGCTTGAATTGGGGATGAAGGCAGTGGGATCCGTAAATGTGGATTGTGACCTTACCGGGGAGCCTTTTGATCAGCCGATGGAGGCATCCCTGGCACTTGTGGTTAAATTTGGAGACAAGTTTAACAATGAGGACGATGAAATTCTGATCATTCCGCATGGAGAACATCAGATTAATATTGCCCAGTACATTTATGAGATGTTAGTCCTGGCGGTGCCATCAAAAAGGGTACATCCCGGAGTTTTAGACGGCACCCTCAAGTCAGATGTGCTTAAAAGGCTTGAAGAATTGCAACCAAAGGAGAGCATAGATAACAAAGACAAAACGGATCCCAGATGGGATGCGCTTAAAAATTTACTAACGGATAAATAGATTTCATAATGGCACATCCTAAACGGAAAATATCCAGAACGAGAAGAGATAAGAGAAGAACGCATTATAAGGCAGTCGCCCCAACCCTTGCAAAAGATCCAACCACCGGAGAACTACATCTGTATCACAGGGCGCATTGGCACGAAGGTAAATTGTATTACCGGGGTCAGGTTTTGATCGATAAAACGGAAGAAGCATCAGCATAACTGAGAATTCCTCAATAGAAACCTCCCACTTCAAAAGAGTGGGAGGTTTTTGCAATATCGGGCCAGGCCGGTCCTACTGCCATAATCCGATCAAAGAGCTCCGGTTACGTCTTTTTTATTTCAATTACAGCGGCCTTTAGACGGGTTTTTAATTGATTTGTTTTATATATGATACAAGGCCTCAAATAATCAATTTTGGCACAAAAAGTCGCAAAAAATCATTACTTTTCACCAATTTTGGAGCATTTTTCAAGTTTCTTGATAAAAAACCAAATTCAACATGAGCAAACTTTCAGCAGCTATCACAGCTGTAGGGGCTTACGTTCCGGATTTCAGACTTACCAATAAAGTTTTGGAAACTATGGTAGATACCAACGACGAATGGATCACTACCAGAACAGGAATAAAGGAACGGAGAATTCTTAAGGACAAAGATAAGGGCACCTCTTATCTGGCTATTCAGGCTGCTGAAGATTTGTTGCGTAAAAGCAAGGTGGATCCAAAGGAAATAGACCTGGTAATTGTGGGAACAGCAACGCCGGATTTACCGGTGGCCTCAACCGCAGTTTTTGTGGCATCGGAGATAGGGGCTACCAATGCTTTTGCCTACGACCTCCAGGCAGCGTGCTCCAACTTTCTGTACGGGATGTCGACTGCTGCCAGTTATATAGAAGCCGGACGCTATAAGAAAGTACTTCTGATCGGCGCTGATAAGATGTCATCTATCCTTGATTATACCGATAGGACCACTTGTATCATTTTTGGTGATGGAGCCGGGGCGGTGCTTTTTGAACCAAATACGGAAGGACTGGGGTTGCAGGATGAATTTCTAAGGTCTGACGGTACGGGAAGGCCATTTTTAAAGATAGAAGCCGGGGGGTCCCTGTTGCCTGCTTCCGAAGAGACTGTAAAGAATAAACAACACTATGTGTATCAGGACGGGAAATCGGTTTTTAAGTTTGCCGTTTCCAACATGGCGGAGGTCGCCGAAAAAATCATGAAACGAAATAATCTGTCACATGACGACGTCCACTGGTTAGTGCCCCATCAGGCCAACAAGCGTATCATCGATGCTACTGCACACCGTATGGGCCTTGAGAGCGACAAGGTGATGGTCAATATAGAGAAATACGGAAATACCACCTCGGCAACACTGCCGTTGTTATTGGCTGACTACGAAGGCCAACTAAAAAAGGGAGACAATTTGGTGTTTGCTGCTTTTGGAGGGGGCTTTACCTGGGGGGCAATCTATTTAAAATGGGCATACAATAGTAAATAAGGAATCAACTAAACTAAACCAAAGAAACCATGGATATTAAAGAGATTCAAAGCTTAATAAAGTTTGTGGCAAAATCCGGGGCCAGTGAAGTGAAACTGGAAACCGATGATATAAAGATTACTATTAGGACAGGGGCCGCAGGGGCGGAACCCACCTATGTGCAACAAATTCCCATGGCACCTGCACCGGTTGCCCCGGCTCCCCCGCCGAGTCCGACTCCGGGGACCGCCGTGGAAACCGAAGCAAAACCGGCGGGCAGTGCTGCTGACGATTCGAAATACATTACTATTAAATCCCCCATCATAGGAACATTCTACAGAAAACCTTCACCCGATAAGCCACCTTTTGTAGAAGTTGGAGATACTATTTCCAAAGGTGATGTGCTCTGTGTCATTGAGGCTATGAAACTCTTTAACGATATTGAATCCGAGGTTTCCGGAAAAGTTGTAAAGGTATTGGCGGAGGATTCTTCCCCTGTAGAGTTTGATCAACCGTTGTTCCTTATTGATCCATCATAGGTTAAATCCCAATATCCAGGCACCCGTTTCGAGCAGCTTTATTTGGAAACCAGGTATTTGAGATTTGTAATTTTGCACGATTATGTTTAAAAAAATTCTAATTGCAAACAGAGGGGAGATCGCACTGCGTATCATACGTACGTGTAAGGAAATGGGGATCAAGACGGTGGCTGTATATTCCAAAGCCGATGAGGAGAGCCTTCATGTGAGGTTTGCAGACGAGGCGGTCTGCATTGGGCCGCCCCCAAGTAGTCAATCTTATTTGAAGATCCCTAACATTATTGCTGCAGCGGAAATCACCAATGCGGATGCGATACATCCCGGGTATGGATTTCTTTCGGAAAATTCCAAGTTTTCCAGAATTTGCGCTGAACACGAGATCAAGTTTATTGGAGCATCCGGGGACCAGATCGATAAGATGGGAGATAAAGCTACCGCCAGGGAGACGATGAAAAAGGCAGGAGTCCCTACCATACCCGGATCAGATGGATTGTTAAAGGATGTAGCTGAGGCTAAAATGGTGGCAAAAAAGATGGGGTATCCTGTCATGATCAAGGCTACAGCAGGGGGTGGTGGCAAGGGAATGCGGGCAGTCTGGAAAGAAGATGAAATGGAAGAGCTCTTCGAAGATGCGGTCCAGGAAGCTTCCGCAGCTTTTGGCAATGGAGCCATGTACATGGAAAAGCTCATTGAAGAACCCAGGCATATTGAAATACAAATCGTTGGAGATCAATATGGAAAGGCCTGCCACCTTTCGGAGCGTGACTGTTCTATTCAAAGAAGGCATCAAAAATTGACCGAAGAAACCCCTTCCCCGTTTATGACCGATAAACTAAGGGATCAAATGGGCCTTGCTGCGGTAAAGGCCGCTGAATTTATTAAGTACGAAGGAGCGGGTACCGTCGAATTTCTCGTTGACAAGCACCGGAATTTCTATTTTATGGAAATGAATACCCGGATACAGGTGGAACACCCGATCACTGAACAGGTGATCGATTACGACTTGATTCGGGAACAAATATTGGTGGCTGGCGGAGTACCAATCTCAGGCAAGAATTATACCCCCAAACTACATTCCATAGAGTGTAGGATCAACGCTGAAGATCCGTATAATGGCTTCAGGCCTTCACCCGGTAAAATCACAACCCTTCATACGCCCGGCGGGCACGGAGTACGACTCGATACCCATGTGTATAGCGGGTATACCATCCCCAGCAATTACGATTCTATGATTGCCAAACTGATCACCTCTGCCCAAACCCGGGAGGAGGCGATCAACAAGATGAAACGGGCGCTCGACGAATTTGTAATAGAAGGGGTGAAGACGACCATTCCTTTTCACCGGCAGCTAATGGATGACCCTGATTATCTGGCGGGGAATTATACCACTGCCTTTATGAATGATTTTGTTATGGACCCCCCCAGGGAAGAATAACTTCCTGCCTCCAGACCTTTGGTAAATGCCCGCCAGGCAGATAAGGAAGCGTGCAGGGCTCTTGTTTATCCGGAGGCAGATTCCTTTTAAATCCAGACTTACTTTAAAATGAACCTCAGCTATTGGGAACATAAAACGTGGATTAGCGGGATTGACTTCACAGTAGTGGGCAGCGGTATCGTTGGTCTCAATTGCGCACTTCGGCTGAGAGAGCGTTTCCCCTCAGCCAGGATCGTTGTTTTGGAAAAAGGCGTATGGCCGCAAGGTGCCAGCACAAAGAATGCCGGATTTGCCTGCTTTGGCAGCATTTCTGAAATCCTGTCAGATCTGGAACACCATTCTGAAGAAGACGTGCTTCAATTGGCACAAAACCGCTGGGATGGGATTCAATGGTTACGGGCATACCTGGGAGATGAAAGCATCGGATTTCAAAATTTTGGAGGACATGAACTCTTTTTGGAAGAACAGGCGGAAAGCTATGCCTATTGTCTTGAAAATCTGAACAGGATCAATGATCTCCTGGCCCCCGTTTATAAGGCGCCTGCCTTTAAGCGCCATCCCAATATGTTTCGGTTTAATAAAGTGGTTCCGCATTATATCACGAATACCTTTGAGGGGCAACTGGATACCGGCAGGATGATGGCCAGCTTACTTTTAAAAGCGCAAAAGAAGCATATACACGTGCTGAATGCCAACGCTGTCAGGGAGTATAGCGAATGCACAAATGGGGTGGCTGTCAAAACGGATATGTTCGAGTTCAATACCAAAAAATTATGTATTGCTACTAATGGTTTTGCCGCTCAATTGGCAAATGTCCCCGTAAAACCGGCTAGGGCACAGGTATTGATTACCAAACCCATACACAACCTGGGGATTAAGGGTACTTTTCACCTGGAGCAGGGTTATTATTACTTCAGGAACGTTGATCGCAGAATCTTGCTCGGCGGGGGGCGAAATCTTGACTTCGATACTGAAGAAACCACGGAGCCAGGGCTAACCGAAGTGGTCCAGAACAAGTTGGAAACGCTGCTGGCTGAGGTTATTTTGCACAACTCACCCTTTGAAATAGAGCGCCGCTGGAGCGGTATTATGGGGGTTGGAACGGAAAAGAAGCCCATTATTAAGCAGGTTGCAGAGCGGGTGTATTGTGGTGTGCGCCTGGGAGGAATGGGCATTGCCATAGGCAGTTTTGTGGGCAGGGAACTTGCCGATTTATCCGCCGAGTAGCAAAGTTATTCCGATCAATGGCACTCCTTAATATTTCTCTTTACTTATTGAAAATATTGTTGTTTCTTGTGTACCCCGGACAATCAAAATTTTACTTGCCCCATTATGGTATATTCGGATCTATGGCATTGGCCATACCGGGAGAACACTATTTCAGCATGTACAGATACAAACCAATTTTAAAGAGGATTCCATTTCTTTTGGTCATTTTTATCATGGGGAACTGCTCAACGACCCAAATGAAATTTAAGCAGCAATATGCCAAAGTTTGGAAGGAAACCATTAAGTCCGAAGCCTGGAAAAATTCATTGGTTGAGGATAATGAAAATCCCGGTGCCGGATCCCTGGACTTCTATGCCAGTACAGAAAATTCAGGAATAGAAAATGTTTCTGCCGTTAACAAAACAGGGAGTGATCTGGGATTCGACCAGAAGTACGGCATTATGGTTTCAAGGGCCTATTATAAAATAATAGCCGAGGCCGAAAAGGCAGATTTTCGATTAAGTGCTGAATATGAAAATCTCACCTTCAGGAGGGAACAAAACGCTTCCCGGAAAACGGATAGATCCATCAGGGGGAATCTGGCCATGGCGAATAAAAAGTACCTGGCCCATAAGGAGATGCTGGAAGGGTTGAAATCATGGAACATTATGAGCGAGTACGGATCTGATGACCTGGATTTTTTTAAGGCAGAACATAAAAGTGAGGTGGCCGCTATGGTTCGGGAGGGAAAGAGCGAGGAAGGCATTATCAATTTTTTAGTGTACAAACTGGCAGACTTGTATCACTTTGAGAAATAAACCAAACGGCACGCGATAGCAGATCAGGCGACAGGCGTCAGTTGCGACCTTCAAGGCACCCGTTTAGGCTATGACCTGCTGTATAACACCAAAAAAGGGACGAGGAACCATGGAGGATACCAAAATTCTGAAAACAGCATTATGTTCGTTTTGCGAGCATTATGTTCGCAACAGAATATCACGAATTCGCAAGAACATGGATCAACTGCTCGAATCCCTGAACTCTGAAACCAAAAGTAGTGCCGGGGACAAGCATGAGACGGGAAGGGCTATGGTGCAACTGGAACGCGAAAAATTAGGGGAACAACTCCTGGAAGCAGAAAAAACAGAGCGGGTGCTTAGAGGGGTAAACATCGATAAAAATTCTTCCGTGGCCCGACTCGGCAGTTTAGTGAATACAACGGCCGAATGTTATTTCCTGGCGGTATCCGCCGGAGAATTTAAAGGGGACGGTAAGCGGGTCTATTGTATTTCACTGCAATCTCCTATTGGCCAACATTTACTTGGTAAATCTCCCGGGGATACTTTTAAATTGAACGATTCAACAATAGAAGTCACAGAGGTAATTTGATTCGGAAGCCATTGACCCTCTGAAAATCATATTTTTTCCATAATTTATGACGGGATACCATTAATTAATTTTCATGAAAGCATATAAGGTAAAAAGCGGGATTGTCCTCGAAAATGATCTATCATTCTATTTATTGGAAAATGAAGATTGGGATAGATTTTTCAATGATGATGACATCCTGGACAGGGCGCTCAAAACAGTGAAAGCACTGCATCCGGTGACCAATGCCGCAAGATACCTGGAAACTGAACTGGAGGCCCCTGTGAAAAGTCAGGAAATCTGGGCAAGCGGGGTTACCTATTACAACAGTAAATTGGGCAGGGAAGAGGAATCTAAAGAAGCCGGCGGGAGCAATTTCTATGCGCGGGTCTATGAGGCAGAACGACCCGAGCTTTTCTTTAAAGCCATGGGATACAGGGCGGTTCCATCGGGCGGGATGGTTAGAAAACGATCCGATTCTGCCTGGGACGTGCCCGAACCAGAATTGACATTGTGTATTACTTCATCCGGAAAAATAATTGGGTATACAATAGGGAACGACATGAGTTCCAGAAGTATTGAAGGGGAGAATCCCCTGTACCTGCCCCAGGCAAAATGCTATGACGGATCCACGGCATTGGGCCCCTGTATTTTGCTAACGGAGCAACCCCTTCCCGGAACTACTAAGATTAGGATAAAGATCGCAAGGCAGGGAGAAGAGGTTTTTTCAGGGGAAATCGGGATCGATCAGATTAAGCGCAGGTTTGAAGATCTGGTACATTATCAATACCTGGAATATTCATTTCCCCATGGAAGTTTGTTGATGACCGGCACGGGGATAGTCCCTTCGTCGGAATTTAATCTGAGTAAAGGGGATGAGATCCTTATTACCATCGATGGTATCGGCCAGCTTGTCAATACGGTTGCTTAGTATACGGCAGGGCAAACTCATTCAGTGTCAGGTTTCCTTCGACTTACTTTCTTTTGGGCGCTTTTTCGTTTGGCTTTCAACCTTTTTTCGACAGCTGCTTTGGAAGGTTTGGTCTTCTTTCTTTTTTTTGGGACCTTCAACGCCCGTTCGAGCATAGCGAGAAAACGTTTTACCACCAACTCCTTATTTTTATGTTGGCTCCTGCCATCTTCGCAATGCATTATCATTATACCTTCTTTGGTAAGACGGTTTTCCAGTTTTTTGTAAATCCTTGTTTTTTCGTCTTCTGTTAAGGATGCAGAGGTGGCGGGATCGAATGTAAGTTCCACCTTGGAGGCGACCTTGTTCACATGCTGGCCCCCTGCCCCGCTACTTCTAACTGCCTTAAATGTTAATTCCTGTACAATACGCTCTTTATCCACCACCGAAAATTAAGTTCCCAGCCGTTTGTTAAGCGTGGCCAGGGAAACATTCAGGAAGACCTTCGTTTCCGGCTCCAGGGCATGGTCAGAATTAAAAAATACCTTCTGATCCTCGGCGTATCCCTCCACCAGATAATAACCCCCCATTAAGTAAGAATTTTTAACCACCACCTCCAGGCCGGAGTTTTTAGAAACCTTAAACTCATGTGCATATACTATGATACGGCGTTTGGTGTCGGCATACGACTTGACAATATTCACTGGAATTTTGTTTGCCTCCCCAAACAGGGAAGCAATATAGAGCTCCCGTGGCTTTTCGTACAGAGTCAGGGCATCCTCGTTGGCTATGATATGCGTATCCTTCAAAACAATGATCCTGTCTGCAAAAGGCAGCACATCATTGTGATCGTGGGTAGCCGTTAAACAGGTGATTCCCCTGTGCTTAAGGTATGCAAAGACATTCCTGCGGAGGCTGTTTTTATTGAAATTATCGATATGGCTGAACGGCTCGTCCAGTAACAGGACCTCAGGTTCCTGGGCCAGGACCCGCGCTAGCGCCACCCTTTGTTGCTGGCCGCCACTGAGATTGCGGACTTTGACGTCCGCAAAATCCGTTAACTCAATCATCTCCAGAAGTTCCCTGGTACGACTTTTAAGTTCCTTTAACTTAAATGCAGAAAGATACTCACTAATGTTTTCCTTTACAGATGTAAAAGGCATAAGATCAAAGTCCTGCGAGAGGTATTTCATATAGGGTTCCCCGGGAACCAGGCTATAAAGGGGTCCCTTGATCTGGTTTTTATCCCAGTAGACTTCCCCTACATCCACTTGCAGTAATCCGTAAATAATTTTTAAAAGGGTACTCTTACCACATCCGCTTTCGCCTAAGATAGAAACGTGTTCCCCTTTGTTCACCTTGAGATTAATATCTTCCAGCACAAGGTCTTTTTTATAGGCAAAGGAAACATGATCTACATGAAGCATTTTCGCATATTTTTAGTGGAGTATAAACGGTCCCTGAATAAGAAACGTTCTTGCTTTGAAAATATTGATATTAAATCCTGATTTAGCCTTTTAATTCCTTGATTACTTTAAGATTAGGCAACATTTTGTGTCCCATGTTGAACAATGTGAAGGCAAAAATATCTGCGTATTGTTCAATCATCTTGCCTACGGGAGTTCCTGCCCCATGGCCCGCTTTTGTTTCAATGCGTATCAGGACAGGTAGATCACCTGCCTGTTTGTCCTGTAATTCAGCAGCAAACTTAAAACTGTGTGCCGGCACCACCCTGTCATCATGGTCCCCGGTAGTTATCAATGTGGCAGGGTATGCTATCCCATCTTTCACATTGTGTACCGGGGAATATCCCCTTAAATAATTGAACATATCTTCACTTTCATCTGCCGTACCATAGTCGTAAGCCCATCCCGCCCCGGCGGTAAAAATATGATATCGCAGCATGTCCAGGACACCTACCGCAGGCAACGCCACTTTCATTAGATCCGGTCGCTGAATCATGGTAGCTCCCACGAGCAACCCGCCATTTGAACCGCCTTTGATCGCCAGCTGGTCGGGGGAGGTATACTTATTTTCAATGAGGTACTCCGCAGCTGAAATAAAATCATCGAAGACATTTTGTCTTTGTGTTTTTATTCCGGCTTCATGCCATTTCTTTCCGTATTCCCCTCCGCCGCGAAGGTTGGGGACGGCATAGATCCCCCCCTGTTCCAGCCAAACCGCATTTACAATGCTGAAGGATGGTGTGAGGCTTAAATTAAATCCACCATAGCCATACAGGATGGCCGGGGTCCTGCCAGTCCGGACGAGACCCTTTTTATGCGTAATGACCATCGGGATCCTTGTGCCATCTTTGGAAGTATAAAATACCTGATTTGACTCGTAATCCTCCGGCTTGAAATCAATCTCAGGAGTCCAGTAAGGCTCATGCCTTCCGGTTTCAACGTCGAACTTATATATGGCTCCGGGGCTGTAGTAATTGGCAAATGCAAAATAGAATACCTTATCTTCATGCTTACCGCAAAAACCATTGACACTTCCGATCCCCGGGAGCGCCACCTCACGGATCAAATTCCCTTCGTAATCATATTGCAAAACTTTAGAAATGGCATCCACCATATACCCTGCAAAGAAATATCCACCCCCTGTATCCGGGCTCAATACGTTTTCTGTTTCCCGGATGAAGTCGACCCAATTCTCCGGTCGTGGATCTGCGGCATCCACGGTAATGACCTTCTTATTGGGGGCTTCCTTATTCGTTACGATATATAGCCGGGAACCTACATTGTCAATGATATAACTATCGGTTCCCGTATGGTCCAGGATGGTGATCAGTTTCTGTTGCGGAGATGAAAGCACTTTTAAAAAAAGTTTGTTGCCAGAAGTAGAATTGGAGGCCGTAATGATCAAATAACATTCGTCTTCTGTCAGATAGGCATTCGTATACCGGTGCTTTTCTTCCGTAGAACCCCCGAACACCAATGTGTCGTCTTTTTGATCAGTACCTAATTTATGATAATACACCTTGTGCTGATCCGTTCTGGCAGAAAGTTCACTTCCCTTGGGTTTGTCATAACTTGAATAATAGAACCCATCATTGCCCCACCAGGAAATACCGCTGAATTTTATGTCCACCAGGGAGTCTTCTATAATCTCTTTGGAAGCAGTCTTCATAATAACTGCCTTCCTCCAATCACTGCCCCCTTCGGAAATTAAATATGCGGCAAGGGATCCGTCTTTCGTAAAACTCAGGCCCGACAGGGATGTGGTTCCATCATCAGAAAGTGAATTGGGATCCAGAAAAACTTCTGTCTCACCGTCTTCCAGATGCCGGTAAATAATATCCTGTTCCTGAAGACCGTCATTTTTATAGTAATAGGTAAAAGGTCCTTCCTTAAACGGGGCTCCTATTTTTTCGTAGTTCCAAAGCTCTTCGAGCCTGTTTTTTAGGCCTTTTCGCAATGGAATTTGTTCTAAATATCCAAAGGTCACTTTATTTTGTTCCCTAACCCATGCCTCGGTCGCCGGGCTCCGGTCATCCTCAAGCCAGCGATAGGGGTCCTTTATCGGGATTCCGAAATATGTGTCAATGGTATCAATTTTAGGCGTGTTTGGATAATTCAAGGCATTACATTCTAGAGCTGGAGTGGTTTAACGGGGTACATTGAATACTCCAAAATAGCGTGATCAACAATGTAACTTTAATTTGAATGCGACTGTGTAAGTCCCCCTACCAGACTTTTTGTAACCAAATATTCTGCGATCTGCACAGCGTTCGTGGCGGCCCCTTTCCTGAGATTGTCCGCTACGATCCACATGTTGAGCGTATGGCGTTGCGTTTCATCCCTGCGTATGCGTCCCACAAATACATCATCCTTATCATGCGCGTACACCGGCATGGGATACGTATTGGTTTCGGGGTTATCCTGCACCACAACCCCCGGGGTTTCCTTTAATATGGAACGTACTTCACTTAAATCGAACTCATTGTAAAATTCCACATTCACCGCTTCGGAATGCCCGCCGGCGGTAGGAATTCTGACAGCAGTGGCAGTAAGAGAAAAGGTGCGGTCATCCAGAATTTTCTGCGGTTCCCTGGCCAATTTCATTTCCTCCTTTGTATACCCATTTTCCAAAAATACATCACAGTGGGGCAGGGCATTGCGGTTAATTGGATAAGGGTATGCCATTTCCCCCTGTACCCCGGCCATTTCGTTTTCTAATTGGCGAACTGCTTTTACGCCGGTTCCGGAAACTGACTGGTATGTGGAGATCACTACCCGTTTCATCTTATATCGCCGATGCAGGGGAGCCAGCACCATAACGAGTTGAATGGTAGAGCAATTGGGGTTGGCGATGATCTTATCTTCCCTGCTCAATTGATGGGCATTGATTTCAGGGACCACGAGTTTTTTGGTTGGATCCAT
>Ga0102947_1000660_pt1 | contig 12128 bp, 12 predicted proteins | sample SalPon2A_A_D2_MG_FD_78210 | JGI IMG/M metagenome (GOLD analysis project Ga0102947, IMG submission 78210) | Soil microbial communities from South San Francisco under conditions of wetland restoration - Salt Pond MetaG R2A_A_D2_MG | ecosystem: Environmental > Terrestrial > Soil > Wetlands | place... | reverse complement strand
CCAAAAAGCGTTTCATATTTTATTGTCGTAAAGCGAATAAATTGCCCATAAACATGGTGGCAGTTGCAACGGCATAAATGATGTTTTCCCAAACGTCAATAAGGGATTTCAATACCGTAAACAATAAGATCATTAGAATAAATACGGCTGCCCCCTTTGAAATCACCGATAAATAGGAAGCAATACTGATCGGGGCTCCCTCATATACATCTGCCGTCCAGAAATGGAAGGGAACCAGGGAGATTTTAAATCCCAATCCCGCAAAAAACAAAATAGCACCTAAAGAAGTTAAGTTGCTAGCGGCAATTGCCTCAATGACATCATTAAAATAGATAGAGCCTGATGTTGCATACAATATAGAGATGCCAAACAAGGAAACCCCTGAAGCCAGGGCCGACGAAAGTATTAGTTTGATGCCCGCTTCGCTGGACTTCCTCTTGGCTGTTTCATAGGAAGCCAGTGCTGCAACAGGGAGGATCGATAATTCCAGGCCCAGATAAAACATTAAAAAATCGCCTGCAGAAATCATAAAGTACATGCCCAATAAAGAAGAAAACAGCAATGCAAAAAACTCCGTACCCCTATCCTGACGAACTATGTTGTCCCGCAACCAATCTGCCGATTGCAGTAAGAGGATGAGGACACCAATGTTCAGTATATTTTTAAAGAAGTGGATTAGGCCATTGGTACGAAACATGCCCCCAAACAAACTATTTGCCTCCATTGGAAAAAATCCAATGATTGCATGGGCACCGAATAAAAATATCGCCAGGTGCACAACACTGTCCTTTTTGTTTTGAGCCATAAAAACTTCTACTGCAATGAGCAACAGGATGATTGCCAGTAGCAAAATTTCATGTCTCATTATCAAAAGGTTCCCCGGACTCATTTTCCTGAATTTAATTTATTTCTCAGACGTTTTAAAGCAAGGCGGAGCCCAGGTGCCCAGAGACCCAAAAGTGTCGTCCATTGTGTCATATCAACTTATTTCTAAATGCGATCATCAAATTCATTACCTCAAAGGATCATTCACAATACCCCCTGAATAAACGGGTGTAAACTTTCTAAAATCATCTCGCTTAGCCAAAAGGGTGCCACTCCAATGGCTATCATTGGAATCAGCATTAACAATATTCCGATTTTTTCATACCACGTAACCCTATCCATGGTAAAAAATGCTTGTTTAGGTACGGGACCCATCAACATCATCCCAACAACCCGCAATATATAAACCGCGGTAACCACAATAGCTGAAACCGAAATAATGGTCACTGTTCTGTAAAACAGATCATCGTGTTGAAATGCCCCCACAAAAATGTTCATTTCAGCCACAAAACCACTAAATCCGGGCAAGCCTAAGGAAGCCAGACCTGCTATAACGTAAACGGCAGAGATAAAGGGTATTACTTTTAACAGGCCGCCTAATTTGGTGACATCTCTTGTGTGCGTCCTTTCATAGATCATTCCTATCAATGCAAAGAACAATGCGGTCATAAATCCATGGGAAAGAGATTGCAAAATTGCTCCGTTCCAGGCGGTTTTATTGAACATTAAAAGCGCAAACAATACGAGGCCCAGATGACTCACCGACGAGTAGGCATTGATGTACTTCAAATCGGTTTGTTTTATGGCGGCAAACGCCCCGTAAATAACCCCAATAGCTGCCAGGACGATAAAGAACCAGGACCAGTCCGTTGCTCCTTCAGGTAATAAATACATTGCCACCCGGAAAACACCATATCCGCCCAATTTCATTAATACTCCTGCATGAAGCATGGACACTGCAGTAGGTGCCGATGCGTGACCATCCGGGGACCAGGTGTGAAACGGGAACAATGCGCCAATTACGGCAAAACCGATAAAAGTTAACGGGAAAAATAGTTTTTGAGCTTCATAGGGTATGTCAACCCCGGCTATTTCCAGGATGTTAAAGGTCAAAGGACCTCCACCTGCATTTGAATTAAAGTAAATTCCTAAAATTCCCACCAGTAAAATTGCCGAGGCACCCATCAACATCAACGTTAGTTTCATTGCCGAATATTCCTTTGGGCCTGAACCCCAAATACCGATCAGCAGGTACATGGGTATCACCGCTATTTCAAAGAACAGGAACATCGTAAATAAATCGAGGGAGATAAAGAACCCGTAAACCCCGATTGAAAGCACGATGAGTGAAATAAAAAATTCTTTCGGTAAATCTTCCATTTTCCATGATATGAAAACGCCGGCAAGGACAACCATTGAGGTCAACAATAAAAGGGCAACAGAAATGCCATCAACTCCAATGGCATAGTGTATATTGAATTGTCTAAACCAGGCCATATCCCTGGTAAAAACCATAATAGCGTTGTTTACCGCCCTTTCATCCAGGTAGGCAAAAACCAGGTGGATAGCCATTCCAAATTGAACAAGGCTTCCGCTCATTGAAATGATCCGTGCCTGTTTTAACCCTTTAGCAAAAACCAACGCCAGAATGGTCAGTATTGGTACGGTGATAAAAAGCGATAAAATATCCATTCCGTTCTTCTAGTTATTCCATAGGTAAATAAAAACCAATGCTATGATTACAACCCCGCTAATAAAGGCAAATGCATAATCCTGTATTTTACCGGATTGCAGGCCTTTTATTTTTTGTGAGGTCCATACTGTTTTGAAACCTATACCGGCCATAGTGCCGTCCACGTATTTTTTATCAAACCTGGCTATGGGCTCTGCTACGCGTTTAAATAATATGTTCCTGGCGACAAATAAATAAATTTCGTCGAAATAAAATTTATCACTTGTCCATTTGTAAAACACGCCAAAGAGGTTGGCAAATCTATCGGCCAAAACGGTTTCCTTTTTATAAAAAACCCAGGCAAGTGCAATTCCCATCAATCCAACGGCGACGGCAATAGCGGCTAAAGGATAGTCTATATGCGCTTCAAATCCGGCTTTATCTGCCGTGACATATTCACTAAAAGGAATAAAGCCTCCCCCCAAGCTAAGTAAGGCCAAAACCACCAATGGAAAAGTCATTGAAAAAGGGGATTCATGCGGGGTTTCCGCATATTTTGTTTCTTTGCCCCAGAAAATCCCAAAATAAATTCTGAACATATAGAATGCGGTTAATCCGGCCACAAAAATTCCGACAAAATAGATCAGCTTATTGTGTTCAAATGAAGCCGCCAGAATTTCATCCTTGCTCCAGAAACCAGCAAATGGAGGTATTCCGGCAATGGCCAGGGCAGCTATTAAAAAGGTAATGTTGGTAATGGGCATATACTTTCGCAGGCCGCCCATATCTTTTAAATAGTTACTATGTACCGCGTGTATCACAGACCCCGCACATAAGAATAACAATGCTTTAAAGATGGCGTGGGTAAATAAATGAAACATGGATGCCATATACCCCAGGCCTTCGTGGCCTTGGTAGCCGGAAACACCCAGTGCCAGCATCATATATCCCAGTTGGGACATCGTTGAGAATGCCAGCACACGTTTTATGTCAGTTTGTGTGATGGCGATAATGGCTGCAAACAATGCAGAAAATGCCCCCACAAATGCGACGATCCGCAGTGCAAATCCATCTTCAACAAAATAATACATAGGAAATAATCTCGCCACCAGATAAATCCCTGCAACCACCATGGTTGCCGCGTGGATCAATGCGGAAACCGGTGTTGGCCCCTCCATGGCATCCGGTAACCAGATATGCAGGGGGAACATGGCCGATTTTCCGGCACCGCCTACAAAAATCAGGATCAATGCCCAGGTCAGGGCAGATAATCCCATGAACGAAGTGGATGCCCAGTTCAGTATAGCGCTTCCCCCGGGATTATTTAACGTCTCAAAGTCAAAGGAGCCGGTGTAATATCCTACGATTAATATACCGATCAGAAATCCTAAATCGGCAAATCTGGTCACCACAAAGGCCTTTTTTGCAGCGGCTACGGCTGACTCCCTGGTATAGTAATATCCAATGAGCAAATAGGAAGAAACACCTACTAATTCCCAAAAAATATAGATCTGGAATAAGTTGGTGGCCAATACCAATCCGTACATGGAAAAGGAGAACAAGGACAGAAAGGCAAAGAACCTGGTGTAGCCATCATCCCCTTTCATATAGCCTCTGCTGTACACGTGAACCATCAATGACACCAATGAAACAACGACAAGCATCATTACGGATATGGGATCGATCAAAATTCCCATATCAATGTGCAAGGTATCGGTAAAGTTCATCCAAACTGTTTTTTCAACAAATGTTTGATATACCCCATTCACCCTGGCACTTTCAAAAAAGTACTGGTATGCTGCATAAAAGGATAGCATTGTTGAAAACAGTAACCCGAAAACGCCTAAGTATCCTGAAACCGAAGGCTTTATTTTTTGATTAAAAATTCCTAAGAGCAAGAAGATTGCCAGAGGAATTAACGGGATTAAGATGATATAACCAAGGTTCATTTCCGAATATATCAGTGTTTCATCGTTTCAACATCCTTAACTTCAACGGAGCTAATCTGCCGGTATAAATTAATTATGATGGATACGGCCAATGCTGTTTCAGCAGCGGTCACGGCTATTATAAAAATTGAAAACAAAACACCATGTAACATATCAGGATATAAATACTTGTTGAACGCTACAAAATTTATGACGGATGCATTCAGGATCAGCTCCACAGAGATTAAGATGGAAATCAGGTTTTTCCTGGTGATAAACCCGTAGACACCAATAAAAAAAAGCATGGTGGTAATGGTTAGTATTTCGTAGATGCTTATTCCCGGAATCATACAGTTTCCTTATTTTTAGAGGTTATTTTTTTTCCTTTGGCAATGATTATTGCCCCAATCATTGCAGCAAGCAGAAGCACACTAATAACTTCAAACGGTAAGATAAACCCACCTGCCTCATAGCTTAATAATTTGGTTCCAATTTGTTTCGTGGTAACAGGGATCGTATTTTGAACTACCTTAAAATCGTATGAATAAATGACCGTCAGGAAAACGGCAAGGCCAATCAAACATGTGAAAGCTGTAATTATTTGCCTGGATGCTCTGGCGATTTCAAGTTGCATCTCAATGTGATGTACCAGCAGCACTGAAAATATGATCAGTACAATAATTCCCCCGGCATATACCGTAAGCTGAATAGCGGCTAAGAAGTTGTAGTCGATTAAAAAGTAAATTCCTGCAATGCTGCAAAGCACAAACAGCAGATAAATGACAGACCGAAGCATTTTACGACTCGCGACGGAAGCGATTGCAAAGACAATCATTACTACCGCTAAAATGTAAAATATTATTTTTTCCATAGACTAGTCCTCCACTCCGGGTCTTAACGTGGATCCTGGCTTATTGAGCACCCGGGTTAGCTTGGTTCGGTCGTATACTGAGTTTTCGAAATTTTGCCCCCATTCAATAGCATCTGTTGGGCAGACGTCAATACACAGACCACACATGGTACACAAACCCAGGTGGTATATAAATTGATCGATCTTTTTTTTCTTCTTACCGGTTTCTTCATCGATTCCCCTGTCCCAGATAATCTCAATGGTTCCGTTAGGGCATGCAATTTCACATTTTTGACAACCCGTACAGGCATGCTCGTTATTTTCATCGTGAGGCATGATAACTTCTCCCCGAAAACGGTCGAACATTTTCAGGGTATCCCGATTGTCCGGATACTGTTGGGTAATAGCTCCTTTTCTGGAATTTAAGAAATACCTTCCGGTAACACTCATACCCTTTAACAGTGTTCTTATGCCTTTATAAATATCGGAGAAATAACTCATAATATTTAAAATTGAATAGTTAGGTTAAGCCAAACGATCAAAGCCATTGCGACAATGTTTACCAGGTTCACGGGAAGTAGATATTTCCATTCCAGGGTCAGCAGCTGATCAACCCTTAACCTGGGGAAGGTCCATCTAAACCACATCATTAAAAACACCAGCACAAAAGTCTTTAACAAAAACCAAAATACGCCCAGCCAGGGGAGAGATTCGGTGATGCCGAAAGGGGATAACCAGCCTCCAAAAAATACGGTAGCGGCAATGGCTGCGATGATGAACATATTAATAAATTCAGCCAAAAAGAAGTAGGCAAACTTCATTCCCGAATATTCTGTATGAAAACCTGCGCCTAGTTCAGATTCTGCTTCAACAATATCAAAGGGAGCCCTGTTGGTTTCGGCAGTTCCCGATATCATAAAAATCATAAAAGCAATCACGGCAGGAATATGACCCTGTACTATAAGCCATCCGTTTTTTTGAACCTCCACAATTGCTGAAAGTTGCAGGGAACCACTAATCAGTACCATGGTTAATAGTGATAGCCCAACCGAAAGTTCATAGCTTATGGTCTGGACACCGCTTCGCATCGCTCCAATGAGCGCAAATTTGTTATTACTACTCCAGCCCCCTAACAAAATCCCAATGACCCCTATTGATGAAATGGCGATTAAAAACAAAACGCCAATATTGATGTCAAAAGCGTGAAACTCCTTTGAAAAGGGCAATACCGACATCGCCATCAGGGCGGAAATAATAACAAAATAAGGAGCCAGATTGTACAAAAATTTATCGGCTCTAACGGTGCCGGTAAGCTCTTTGGATACCAATTTTAGCGCATCGGCCAAGGTTTGAAGTATCCCCTGAAAGCCCACCCGGTTCGGTCCGATACGCAGTTGAAACCAGGCTGCAACCCGCCTTTCAACCAATACCAAAAACAAGCCGGCAACCGAAAATATACCAAGGTAAACCAACGCTATCAAAATCATTTCAGCAATACCTGCAACCCCTTCCGGCATTATGCTGAAAAGCCAATCGTGGATATTTTTTGTGATGCTTAATGATATGGTCATCGGGATTATTTTATCGGTCAATATCCGGGATTACCAGATCTATCGTGGCCATTATTGCTACCAGATCCCCTATTTTACTTCCTACGGCAATATGATTAAGCACTGATAAATTTGAAAATCCCGGCGATCGGAATTTAAGGCGATAGGGACTTTTGGTCCCGCTACTTATAACATAAACCCCCAGTTCCCCTCTTGCGGTTTCAACTTTCTGGTAATATTCCCCTGCGGGTAATTTGATGACCGCATTCGTTGACACCCTGTGATCACCTTCCGGAATATTATCTATTAATTGTTCAACGATTGATAAAGACTCCCACATTTCCCTGATTCTCACTTCATAACGCGCCAGGGTGTCCCCGCCGGTTTTTAAGGATTCGGTAAAGGTAACTTTATCCAGGGCGCTATAGGGATGATATTTCCGAACATCGCATGAATAGCCCGAAGCCCGCGCTACGGGGCCTGAGGCTCCGAATGAAATGGCATCTTCCCTGCTTAAAATGCCGACGCCCTTTGTTCTTTTCTGGAAAATGATATTCCCGGTAATAAGTTCGTCGTATTCCGGAATTTTTGTCTTAAAATGAGCCACGAATTTTTTAACCCGATTTACAAAATTGGGATGAATATCCAGCATTAAACCACCCGGCACATTATAATTCATGGTCAACCGGGCTCCACAGGTCTCTTCAAAAATATCGTTGATCATTTCGCGGTCCCTGAAGCCTAAAAAGAAGGTTGTAAAGGCTCCCAGATCCATCCCCATAACACCCCACCAGAGGCAATGTGAAGCAATTCTGGTAAGTTCACCAATGATGGTTCTGATAACTTTTACGCGTTCGGGGACTTCCAACCCCAAGGCATTTTCCACCACCAAACAAACAGCCTCATTATTGATGTGAGACGATAAATAATCCATTCTGTCCGTTAGGTGAACAATTTGCTGGTAACTATCGCGTTCACACATTTTCTCAATAGAGCGGTGAATGTACCCCAAATCTGGTTCGACTTTTTTGATGATTTCCCCGTCAATGGTCAATAACAGTCGCAACACCCCATGGGTAGCCGGGTGCTGAGGTCCCATATTGATAAAATATTCCTGTGATTTAAAGCTGTCGGTGGCTGTGGGGGTAATTTCCATGGGCATCTATTTAATAATCATGTTAACTTCATCTTCATAATCTTTTCTCAGCGGAAAACCCACCCAATCCTCCGTAAGGAAGAGCCTTTTAAGATTCGGATGATTATTAAACGTTATCCCAAAAAAATCGAATACCTCACGTTCGTGAAATTCGGCTGTAGCCCATATATCGCATACCGAGTCGAGTACAGGATGTTCCCGGTCCCCGGTCTTTACCTTTACAACCGCGATATGCCTGTGGGTTGTTGATTCTAAATGGTAAACGACCCCCAGCTCCCCACACCAGTCAACACCGCTCAGGCAAAACAGATAGTCAAAATGCGTTTCACTATCGCTTTTTAATTGCCACATTAATTGATGAAGCTGCCCCGGTTGAACTGTGATATTTAAAAACTGGGATCCTTCTTCGGTAAACTCCAATGCACCCGCTTCCTGTTCAGGAAACCAGCCATTTATGCATTTTTGTAATCCCTCGTTTGTCATCCTTTAGTAGCGATCATAATCCTTCATCAAATCCTTCAATGGGATTTTTTTTGTGCTTTTTACTTTCGGCCCGTATCTTTTTCTGAAGCATTAACATCCCTTCCAACAGGGCTTCGGGCCTTGGCGGGCAACCTGCCACGTAAACATCAACCGGAATAACATGGTCTGCACCTTTTACAACAGAATAGGTATTGTAAAAAAATGGCCCCCCAGAAGTGGCACAGGCCCCCATGGCGATTACGTATTTAGGCTCAGCCATTTGGTCGTACAAACGCCGTAAGACCGGCGCCATTTTGTTGACGATGGTTCCGGCAATGATAATTAAATCGGCCTGCCGGGGTGAAGGCCTGGCTACTTCAAAACCAAACCTGGAATAATCGTGCCTGGAGGCGCCTGTTTGCATCATTTCAATGGCACAGCAACTGGTGCCGAAATACAACGACCAAAGTGAATTTGACCGGCCCCAATTGATGATTTTATCCAGGGTGGTAACAATGACGTTTGCCCCGTTTCCAGCCGGAATCACCTTGCCCGGAAACTCTTCGGGTATTTTTCCTGTCGGTCCTTCAGACCGGTTTTTATTGTCTAATCCCATTTCAATGCTCCTTTTTTCCATGCGTATATTAAACCTAACCCCAAAATGAGTAGAAAAATAAATGCCTCAATAAAAGCAATTGCCCCGATATCCCCGAACACGACGGCCCAGGGAAATAAGAAGGCAACTTCTACGTCAAAAATCAGGAAGAGGATTGCAAATAAATAATAGCCAACTTTAAACTGCACCCAGGTAGGGCCAATCGTTGTCATACCACTCTCATAGGGTTCCCTTTTTTGGGGATTGTCGGATTTTGGCGATAATATATTGGATAAAAAATTTGCCCCGGCAACCATAACCACGCCTGCAATAAAAAATACAATGATAGCTTCGGACCCCATTATTTATCAATTAACTTCATAAGTTTCACCTGCAAAAAACAGGTCATTTGTTTTTCTAAAGCTCGAATTTGCTTTTACCTCAGCCGTCAAGGAGTTCATTCTTTCTTCAAGCGTAGTGTCCTCAAAGCTCCTGATAATTCCGGTTACTTTAGGATAATGCAACCTGACGAGCATTTGATGTAACGTCGGATCCTGTTCTTTGGCATTGTGTACCAAAATATCCTTTTCCGTAATTCCGTCTTCCCCGATGGTGACCACCTCTAACTTCAGACCATTTAATACCACACCTTTATCCCGGTCCTTTCCAAAGATCATTGGTTTTCCGTGTTCAACAAACATTTGTTTATCTGTACGCACATCTTTATTAGTAAATTCCTCAAAACAACCATCATTAAAAATCGGGCAATTTTGCAACACTTCAATTAAGGACGTTCCCTTGAATTTCTCGCATTCGATAAAGAGTTGGGTCATTTCCTTAGGGGTATTGCCGCCAATTCGTGCAAAAAACCGGGCCTGGGCCCCAAGGGCCAATTCACCCGGTGAAAAAGGAGGCTGTGTGTTCCCGTTGGGAGATGATTTTGTTTTTTGGCCCACTAGCGAGGTAGGAGAGAACTGCCCCTTTGTTAACCCGTAAATTTCATTGTTAAATAAAATAATATTTAAGTTAATATTTCGTCGAAGTACGTGAATAAAATGGTTGCCACCTATTGCCATGGCATCACCATCTCCGGTTATTACCCAAACGCTCAAATCGGGGTTAGCCAGTTTTACACCTGTGGCAATCGCCGGAGCCCGGCCATGAATGCTATGCATCCCATAGGTATCCATATAATACGGGAAGCGCGAAGAACAGCCGATCCCTGAAATGAATACCACATCCTCCTTTTTAACATTCATTTCCGGAAGTGCTTTTTGCATGGCCCGCAAAATAGCATAATCATCACATCCCGGACACCACCTTACTTCCTGATCACTTGTAAAATCCTTAAACGTATATTTCTTTTCTGCAGTTGTTTCCATAATTAGTGTGCCAATTCCTTAAATTTTTGTACGAGTTCACCATTTGAAAAAGGTAACCCCTGAATTTTATTGAGTTGTAGAAAATTAAAGCCATTAAAGTTCATGCGCAATACTGCGGCAAACTGGCCGGTATTTAATTCACAAACAATAATTTTCTTAAACTTTGCCAAAATAGCCTCCGTGTTTTTTGGCAGGGGATTAATATAGTTAAAATGTGCATAGCCTATACTGGTATAACCCGCTTCTTTCAACTCTTTTACCGCCGAATATAAGGGGCCATACGTTCCTCCCCATCCCACAACCAATAAATCCCCCTCTTCAGCAAACTCAGTCCTCAGTTCGGGTATATAGTTTTGTACCCTCTTAATTTTTTCCGCCCTGATCGTGGTCATTAATTGATGGTTATCCGGATCATAGGAGACGTTCCCGGTGACCCGTTCTTTCTCCAGGCCGCCTATGCGGTGCTCTAATCCTCTGGTTCCCGGGATGGCCCAATTTCTTGCCAGCGTATTTTCATCTCTATCATATGGATGCCAGTTTTCCTTTGCCTCCCGCATAATATTGGTCTTTATTTCCGGCATTTCATCGACCGATTTAATTTTCCAGGGAGCAGAGCCATTGGCAATGTATCCATCACTCAATAAAACCACGGGTGTCATGTGTTCTAAAGTAAGTCTGGCGGCTTCATAGGCATAGTCAAAGCAGTTGGCAGGAGTACTCGCTGCAATGACTATTACGGGGCTTTCACCATTTCTGCCATACATTGTTTGCAATAAATCAGATTGCTCTGTTTTGGTAGGCAGGCCCGTGGAAGGCCCTCCCCGCTGAACATTAACCACCACCAAAGGTAACTCTATCATCATGGCCAGACCCAAGGCTTCACCTTTTAACGCCAAACCGGGTCCTGAGGTGGTTGTTAAGGCCAAATCGCCCGCAAAAGATGCCCCGATAGCAGAAGTGATGCCAGCAATTTCATCTTCGGCCTGTAGGGCTTTTACGCCAAAATGCTTATGTTTTACCAATTCGTGTAAAATATCCGAGGCCGGGGTAATGGGGTATGACCCCAGATATAGTTCCAGACCCGATTTTTCAGCGGCAGCCAAAAACCCCCATGCCAATGCCGTGTTACCCATGATAATCCTGTACGTTCCTGCGGCCATTTTGGCAGGAGAAATTGTATAGGCGTTTGGGATTAATTCCAGGGTTTCGGCAAAATAGTATCCGGAATTCAGCACCTTGGTATTCGCCTCGATGATCAGAGGATTGGTTTTAAATTTTTTATTTAAAAATTCAATGGTATGTTCGGTTGTACGATCATACATCCAATAGACCATGCCTAAAGCGAACATATTTTTACTCCGCAGAATACTCTTGTTATCTAACCCCTCTAAGTCCTTTAGAGCCTCCTTAGTCAGGGAAGTCATGGCTACCTCAATGACCCGATAGTTTTCAAGGCTCCCATCCTGCAGCGGGTTGGACTCATATTTAGCCTTTTCTATGTTCTTTTTTGTAAAAGCATCTGTATCAACAATGATGGTATGTCCCGGTTTAACAGCGTGCAGGTTGGTTTTTAAACCTGCGGGATTCATTGCCACCAGAAGATCCACATTATCGCCCGGAGTACTGATCTCAATACTGCCGATATGTACCTGGAATCCCGAAACTCCGTAAAGACTTCCCTGGGGGGCCCTGATTTCTGCCGGAAAGT
>Ga0102947_1000659_pt1 | contig 12128 bp, 12 predicted proteins | sample SalPon2A_A_D2_MG_FD_78210 | JGI IMG/M metagenome (GOLD analysis project Ga0102947, IMG submission 78210) | Soil microbial communities from South San Francisco under conditions of wetland restoration - Salt Pond MetaG R2A_A_D2_MG | ecosystem: Environmental > Terrestrial > Soil > Wetlands | place... | reverse complement strand
TTTGACACGATTATCCAGCGTAACGTGCGTTTGGGAGAGGCTCCCAGTTACGGTGAGAGCATCATTAAGTATGATGCGAGCAGTAAGGGTGCAGCCAACTATCTGAATATGGCCAATGAACTCCTCAAAAAAAATAGAGAGAAAGTATAATGGCGAAAGCAACCAGGAAACAGGCTTTGGGCAGGGGACTATCTGCATTGCTGAAAGATCCCGAAAACGATATCAATTCTGTTTCGGACAAAAATGCGGATAAAGTTGTTGGAAATATCGTAGAACTGGATGTCGACACCATTGAGGTAAACCCTTTTCAGCCCAGGTCTAATTTTAACGATGAAGCGCTTAAAGAACTGGCAAGTTCTATCAGGGAACTTGGGGTGATACAACCCATAACCGTTCGAAAACTGCAGTTTAACAAATATCAGCTGGTATCGGGAGAACGACGTTACCGGGCTTCTAAATTAATCGGCTTATCTACCATTCCCTCTTATATCAGGATCGCAAATGACCAGGAGACGCTGGAGATGGCCCTGGTGGAAAATATACAGCGTCAGGATCTGGATCCTATTGAAATTGCCATTTCCTATCAGCGATTGATTGATGAAATTGGGCTTACCCAGGAAAAACTTAGCGACCGGGTTGGAAAAAAAAGATCCACAATTGCCAATTATCTGCGGCTGTTGCGTTTAGATCCAATCATTCAAACGGGGATGCGGGACGGTTTTATTACCATGGGTCATGGTCGGGCGCTGGTTAATATTGAGAAAAAGCCCGATCAGATCGCGATCTACGAAAAAATTGTCGGCAGCAACCTATCCGTCAGGGATACCGAAAGTATTGTCAGGGCATATCATGAAGGGACCATTTCAAAATCTTCTAAAAAACCGGCTCAGATCCCGGAATTTGCTAAAATCAATGTCGGGGCTTTCCGCAACCATCTCGATGCCAAAGTGGCCATTTATGCCGATGAACACGGAAAGGGAAGGATCACGATCCCATTCCGGTCCGAAGCGGAATTCCACCGGTTGAAAAAATTGATCACAGGTGAATAAACGCCATCTCCTATTATGCTTTTGTTCTTTTTTTATGTGGTTCGGTTCCGCACAGGATAAGGGTATGCTGGAAATCGATTCCGTTACAACTGATCTCCGGGAAGAAGGAGTGGTGGTAGATGCCAGGGTAGTCAAAAAGAAGATAAATCCGTTGGCACCGAGCAAGGCCGCTTTCTATTCGGCTGTAATCCCGGGGTTGGGGCAGATCTATAACAGGCGTTACTGGAAAGTCCCCATTGTGTATGGGGCCATTGGAACAGGGGTTTATGCCTATGTGTACAATGATGATCTCTACGACCGGTTTCGGTCTGCCTTTAAAAGGAGAAGAGCAGGTTTCATCGATGATGAATTTTACGACCTCAACGGAAGTGGAATAGAGCCGGGTAACCCCGATTTATCGGATGAGGCATTGCAGGACGCCCAGGAACGGTATCAGCGCGACCGGGATCTGGCACTGGTAATTACAATTGCACTCTATGCTTTAAATATTATTGACGCCAACGTTGATGCCCATTTAAAACAATTTAATGTGGACGATGATCTCAGCCTTAATATTAAGCCATATTTGGAATATCATCCCGTTACTGCCGATCCCAATTACGGGTTGGCCCTGACGGTTAAGTTTTAACGAATCCGGAAAAATAAAAGGAATATGAGGATAGCATTGTTCGGTTACGGGAAAATGGGTAGGATGATAGAGCAAACCGCATTGCTGCGCAATCACGTGATTTCCGCCAGGATTGATATTGATACTCCGACGGTCGACTTTTCGGCGATCGATGTGGCAATTGATTTTAGCGCCCCCGACGCTGCCTTCGGGAATATCAAAAGTTGTTTTGAACACGGTATCCCGGTAGTCTCCGGTACCACGGGCTGGCTCGACCGATATGACGAAGCGGTGAAAATATGTAATGAACAAAAGGCCGGATTTATCTATGCCTCAAATTTTAGTTTGGGCGTCAATGTTTTTTTTGAGCTGAACTCCTATTTAGCAGCAATGATGAAAAATTTGGACCAATACCGTATTTCCCTGGAAGAAATTCACCACACCCAAAAATTGGACGCCCCAAGTGGTACGGCAATTACGCTGGCCGAAGGAATAATACGCAATACAGCTTATAAGGGGTGGGCGTTGGATAAGGATGAACCCGATAATATCCCTGTCCATTCCATCCGTGAGGGAGATATTCCGGGAACACATACCGTAATTTATGATTGTGAGGTGGATAGCATCTCCATACGGCATACGGCCCATAACAGGAAGGGGTTTGCCCTGGGGGCGGTCATTGCGGCAGAATGGATCTATGGAAAGAAGGGTGTTTATGGGATGAGGGATGTGTTAAACCTGGGTTAATAAATGTAACAAATGCCATAACAAAACGTATTGTAAAAGGGCGAAATAGCAAAATACATCGATGTTGGTTCCTGGATTTTGAAATTTGAAGGTATTCCCCAAAGGCCCTGGGGGCAGACATTTTTAGAATTGGGAATCAACGTTAACCCCGCTGATTCCGCAAAAATTAAGTAACCATAGCGTATGGATTATATACAGTGGATCATTTTTATTTTAGTAGTCCAGGTCATTCATTTTTTTGGTACCTGGAAATTATATGTCAAAGCAGGCAGAAAAGCCTGGGAAGCGCTTATTCCTGTTTATAACGCAATTGTTTTGATGCAAATCATCAGGCGGCCCAAGTGGTGGGTGATCCTGTTGTTTATCCCTATCATCAATCTTCTGATGTTCCCGGTGATCTGGGTTGAGACCATCCGTAGTTATGGCCGCAACAGCCTGGCGGAAACCTGGTTGGCTATCATCACCCTGGGCTTCTACATCTTTTACGTTAACTATGCTTTGGAGGTAACCTATATAGAAGATAGAAGCCTGCATCCTCGAAGCGGATTAGGGGAATGGGTAAGCTCCATTGTATTTGCCGTGGTTGCGGCCACCCTTGTGCATACTTATTTCATTCAGCCATATGTCATCCCGACCGGATCCCTGGAACGGACACTCCGTATTGGCGACTTACTGTTTGTAAGTAAGTTCCATTACGGGGCACGAGTACCGATGACCACTATTGCAGCACCCATGGTGCATGATACAATTCCCGGCTTGGGCATTCGTTCATATTTGAACAACCCTCAGCTCCCTTATATGAGGTTACCCGGATTTCAAACCATTGAAAAGAACGACATTGTGGTATTCAGCTGGCCGGCCGACACTGTACGGGTATTCTTTAAAAAGGAAAAAGGCGTTAATAAACCAATTGACAAAAAATCCAACTATGTAAAACGCTGCGTGGGCACGCCGGGAGATTCCCTGGCGGTCATCGACGGTTTTGTCCACATCAACGGAAAACAATTGCAACTGTCCGACCGTGCAAAACCGCAATATGACTATACGGTGTATGCTGAGAAAGGAGTATCTTCCAAATTACTGGTAAGCCTTGGCGTGGATGACTTCTACAGGACATATATTTCCGGGCCCCTGAATCAGAATCAGATCAACGTGCTTTCTAAAAATAACATTCGCGGAGGGCAAAATGCAAACGGCGAAATTGAATTGATCACAGGAGCAAAAGGAATGCCCCCCAAGGTGATCAGACAGGCGGGGTTATCACTTCGCGAGTTAACGGACAGACAGCGCCTGGTAACACTTACCGATGAAATGGTGCAAAAATTACGCAATAATTCGGCCATAGACTCGGTAGTGAAAATTTTAGACCCGGCAGGCGAGCAGGGACGGAACATCTTCCCGCAAAATCCTTCCTATCCGTGGAATAATGATAATTTCGGGCCAATTTATATTCCCGGAAAAGGCGATACGGTTCCCATCGACCTGCAGTCACTTCCCCTGTACAAAAAAATAATCCGCGACTACGAAGGAAATATTGTCGGCGTTTCCGGTAATCAGGTTATAATCAACGGATCCGCTACAGATACATATACTTTCAAGCAGGATTACTACTGGATGATGGGCGATAACCGCGATCATTCTGAAGACAGCAGGTCCTGGGGATATGTCCCTGCCAACCATATTGTTGGGAAGCCCATCTTTATTTGGTTGAGCTTCGATAATTTTAAGGATGGCATGGCCAGTTGGCGCCCCAGGTGGGACAGGATATTCACCACTGTTGGCGGAGATGGGGAACCAAGATCCTATTTTAAACACTTCCTGATCCTTTTGGCAGCGTATTTTGTGTTTGATTATTTCTGGAAACGACGTAAGAAAAAAGTGAAAGACAAACAGTAGCCAAAAAATTTGATCCGATTTCTGTGGATTTGTTAGTCAAACGATCCTGAAGACAAAAAGGTATCCCTGTTCCTTCGAAAAATTGGACGTCTGGAGAAAATCAAATGAATTTATCGGGGATATGTACGCGATCGTATCGAAAATCTGAAACATTCGGATAATTGCCCAATTGAGGAGTGCTACCATTGCTATCTGTACGAATATAGCGGAGGGTTCTTCAGGAAAAACGGCCAAAGATCAAGCACATTTTACTACCTTGGCTCTTTGCGTAAAAGCAAAAGTATTAAATTGGCTTATTCTTTCTCATGTATTGGATATTAGTACTTAAAAAGTTACCGGAACCAAGGACACAAATCGAAACTATTACCAATAAATTAAACGCTTTGAGAAAGTATCAGTTAAGGAATTAACGAATCCACATATTCACAAATTGACTTCGCACTTCCTTCTCCACCCTACCTATTTCCCCAATATTGCTTCATTTGCAGTATTGGCACAACATCATGTTACCTGGGAAATTGCGGACAATTACCAGAAACAGACCTTCCGGAACCGGTGTCATATCTGCACCGACCGGGGAAGACATATGCTTACCATCCCCATCAGGCATGCCGGGGGCGAACAGGGGAGGCAAAAGTACAAGGAGGTGCACATAGACAATAGCTATCAATGGCAACGCCAGCACTGGCGGTCCTTGCAAACAGCATACAGGACATCCCCCTTTTTTGAATTTTACGAGGAAGACCTGGCCCCATTATTCGAACGGAGGTTTGATTTTTTGCTCGACTTTAATTTCAATGCAATTGCCGGAATCTGCCGCTGTCTGGAAATAGAAATGCCAAAACGGAAGACCAGCGGGTACAAGCCATCTGTCTCCTGTTATCAGGATGCCAGGTTTCTTGTCAATGCCAAAAAAGCAGTTCCTATAAAACAGCTGAATTATGTTCAGGTTTTTGGCGACCGGCACGGGTTTATCAAAAATGCAAGTGTGCTTGACCTGCTTTTCAATGAGGGCAGCCGTGCACGTGATTACCTGCAACAACAAGACCTGAATTTTCTCCATGTATAGGCTGATGATTCATTACGGGATTCATTTCCTGCTACCGGTAGCGATCGGATTTTTGTTTTTTAAGGAAAACAGGGGTATGATTATCCTGATCCTCCTGGCGGGTATTGTGATTGATGCTGACCATCTTCTGGCCCAACCGGTTTTTGATGCCGGCCGGTGTAGTATCAATTTTCATCCACTGCACACCTATTGGGCGATAGCCGCTTATGGCGCCTTACTTTTATTTAAGCAAAGTCGCATTTTTGGGATCGCATTGCTGATCCATATTTTTGCGGACAGCATGGATTGTTGGTTGATTGCTTCCAAATTCAATTGAATTCCAGCTTTGTAGACAGAAGTAATATTCAACACATCAGGGAAGCAACCACACCGAACCCTTTCGGTCCGGTAGCGCGTATGGCCGCAGGTATTATCTTCCCGTCTTCAGCAGTTGAACGGGACCATTACGCCCCCGGCGCAAAAAAAATACCCCCTGTACTGCGGCTTGGGTAAATGAAGATTCATCCATGGCCTCATTCCTCCTTCCCGGCTTTAAAGAGGAAATCCTTTTCAGCCTTTGAGAGACTTTCGTATCCCGACTTACTGATCTTATCCAGGATAGTATCAATCTTCCGCTGCCGGGTTGCTTTATCGTAATTTACTTTGGAAACTGTACCGGCATTCTTTTTGCGGTAGACCGTCTTCAGAGGGGCTTTCTTTTCCTTCCTTTTAAACAAGTCTCCCACGCCTTCTAAAAATCTGGAAAAACCAGCGCCAATATCCTTCCCATGCAACAATTGCCGCGCGTAAACATAGCCTAAAATGGCACCTCCCAAATGTGCAAGATGGCCTCCGGCATTCCCACTGCTCGGAATTTGAATGAGGTCAACAAGGACAAAAAACACCCCGATATACCAAAGCTTTACATTGATAATAAACAGCCTTACCTCCTGGTTTGGGATATATGCACAAATAAAGATCAGCACCGCCGTAACACCTGCAGAAGCTCCGATCAATGCCGTTTTAACGCCAAGGAGTGCCGGAAAGACATTGTAACTGAGGAGAAAAAGCAACCCTCCCAAAATGACGCCCAAAAAATAAACATTTATGAATTTACCGGGGCCGAACAGATTCAGAAATATCCTCGCTGAAAAATAAAGCATCACCATATTCCAGAACAAATGCCAGATGCCACCATGAAAAAATGAATAACTGACTATGGACCAGGGTTGAGACAAAAAATCGAAAAAATCTTTGGGCAATTCAAACCATTGCAGCATGCTATCGGGATGCATTCCAAGCAAAAAGGGAATAAGCCCATTGATAATATACGCCAGGACATTGATGGCAATTAGCTTTTCAGCAATGCTCAATCGCGCAAACTGATATTTTAGATTCCCAGTACTCATTAAATCCTTTATAAGGGCATACTATTCCCTGCAGTTGATTTTTGTTTACAGGCCGGTTAATTCCCGGTTGAGGTAAGCAGGTACCCCGTCATCCCATGTACCTTCAAATTTACCTCTTTATTATCTGGCCTCATTACCACTTAACGATTTCTTCCAAATGTCCATTATCAATGCCATCTGTTTTTATTGAACTGGTTTTTCTTCCAATACCACATCATCACAAAACCAAAAAGCGCACCTCCGACATGAGCAAAGTGGGCAATACCATTTCCAAAAATAGAATACCCTGTGACCCCCGAAAACAAATCTAGCCCGATCAGGACCGGGATAAAAAATTTGGCTTTTATCGGGATTGGTAAGAAAATAAGGAATAATTCACTGTTGGGATAGGACATCCCAAAGGCTACCAATATGCCATAAATAGCTCCGGAAGCTCCGACAGCCGGGGTATTATATGCTCCCAGGAAATTATCTATGGTGCTTTTAGACGCCAGGTTATACCAATCAGGGCTGTACTTTCCGTCAACCACGATCTCCATAATCTGGGTGCTGTCAAGACCGGATTTCAGGATGGCATCTATGCCCTCATTGAAATAATAATAATTGACACCTGTGTGTATTAATGCCGCTCCTATGCCTGCCGAAAAATAGAAAAACAGGAATTTGTTCCTTCCCCACATGCGTTCCAAAGGGCTCCCAAAGGCCCACAGGGCATACATATTAAATAGGATGTGGGTAAATCCGCCATGCATGAACATATGGGAAACAATCTGCCACAAATGAAAATTTTCGTTCCTGGGAAACCAAAGAGAGAACCATTGGTACATTTGATCTCCATAAATGTTGGTGGCAATAAAGAAAAGAACATTAATGATCAGCAGGTGCTTAATTGCATTGGTTAGTCTACCCATTTACATAAATTTTTTGTCAATATCCGCTTCGGAAACGGTCACATATATTGGTTTGTTAAACGGACTTATACCAGATTCCTTACAGGCAAACAGGTCATTAACCAATGCCAATTGAGAGGTATTATCGAGTATTTCCCCAGTCTTTACCGCCAGGGACCTACACAGGGTTTTTGCAACCACATCGGACTGTGAAAAACTATCTGCAGGGACTTCCTGCTGGTAATCCGAAATCAATTGATCCAGAACAATACCCGCTTCGCTTTCAGGCACCAGTTGCGGCACTCCGGTGATATATAACTGCTCCTGATCAAAATGATCGAAAACAAATCCCAAACTCATCAGGTTGTCTTTTATTTCCCCGAGAATACGCATGTCTCCCTTGGAAAATGAAAGTACCAGGGGGAATAGGAGTTGCTGACTTACCGTCTCTTTGCCCGTAATGGTACGTAAAAATCGTTCATATAAAACACGCTGATGCGCCCTGGACTGATGAATAACAAGCAACCCGGATTTGATGGTTGTTACTATGTACTTGCGACGTAACTGCTGGGTAGTGACGGCCGATTCCTCGAGCTCTCTTTGCTCCTCAAAGATGGAACTTGCAATGGTTTCTGCTTCAAAACTGACACTGCTAAATTCATCACCTTTCCCTGTGACCGCTTCCAATCCTGTGTACATTTGCTCCCAGCCTTTGACGTTCTTTTTTTTGTTACCCTGGGTCCCTTGTTGTCCCATATCCGTATTAAAAGGGTTGAAACGCATATCAACCGTTACTTTAGGGGGCCTGGCTCCTTTATACCTGTAGGAATACGGGGTTTCCAGATTTTGGTCCTGTTCAAAATCCAGGACCGGGGCTACGTTAAATTGCCCCAAACTGTGTTTTACGGCAGACCGTATAATGGCATAGAGTGTCTGTTCATCATCAAACTTTATCTCTGTTTTTGTCGGATGGATGTTGATATCTATGGATGAGGGATCTACCTCCAGATACAGAAAATAACCGGGATAACTGTCCGGTTTAATTAGACCTTCAAATGCATTCAGCACCGCATGATACAGGTACGGGCTTTTTATGAATCGATTATTTGCGAAAAAAAATTGTTCCCCCCTGCTCTTTTTCGCATATTCCGGTTTGCATAAGAAGCCCTTGATTTGTACAACCTGGGTTTCCTCCTGCACCGGTACCAATTTGACGTTGGTTTTACTCCCAAAAATATGTACAATGCGTTTTCTGAGCGGGGCGGTTGGTAAATTGAACAACTCGCTGCCATTGTGGTAGAAATTAAAAGCGACAGCCGGGTGTGCCAACGCAACCCTGTGAAATTCGTCAGTAATATGGCGGAATTCCACCTGGTTCGATTTTAAAAAATTTCTACGGGCCGGAATATTAAAAAAAAGATTCTTTACCGCAATAGAGGTACCTTTGGGACAGACCACAACATCCTGGCCTATCAGATTGCTCCCCTCTATTTTGATTGAAGTCCCCACTTCCTCTGAGGCTGTCCTGGTCTGCATTTCCACATGGGCGATTGCGGCAATGGAAGCCAAAGCTTCGCCCCTGAACCCTTTGGTATGTAAATGAAACAGATCCTCTGCGCACTTAATCTTGGAGGTGGCATGGCGCTCAAAACTCAGGCGGGCATCCGTGGGGCTCATTCCAATACCATCATCAACCACCTGTATGAGCGTTTTACCCCCGTCTTTAACGATGAGTTTAACGGTGGCAGCTCCTGCATCTATGGCATTTTCCAGGAGTTCCTTGACCACGGAAGCTGGCCGCTGTACCACTTCCCCGGCAGCGATCTGATTGGCTACATGATCTGGCAATAATTGAATAATATCTGCCATTAGCTCTTAAAGAATATGGATAGATCAAAATCTATGATGTAAAGAAAAATAAAGACCAGGATAAAAATAATTACGAGCATTCTAATTCTTAAATTGCGATCACCGGCCCTTTTGGAATCGGCCATGGCGCTGGCGAATCTTCCCTTTAAGCCTCCCGGGGAATTCAATGTGGTTCGGTACTTGTCTAATTTGTGCTCAATTTTAAAGGGGTTGCCTTTCCCTTTATCATCATAATAACGAGGTGAATAACTGAATTTTTTGTTCTTGCGTAACCTTGTAAATTTTCCCATGATTCGTATCTTTCAAAGTTACTTAAAATCAAAAAAAGTGCCGAAGTATCTCTGCCAAAAATTGTTAACTTTTTTGTGTGATACCGCAGTATCACTTGGAAAAGTTCTCCGTTGCCATAGTCGTAAGGAACTTCAATTCGCTCGCGGATATAACCGAATTAGGAGGGGATACGGAAAGGCATATTTCCAAAATATCTTTTACAATGAAGCCATTTTAATTGCTGCGATGGCCGCCTCGGTTCCCTTATTTCCATGTTTCCCGCCGCTCCGGTCCTTAGCCTGTTGTAAGGTGTCGTCAGTTAGTACGCAAAAAATAACCGGGGTATTTGTGTGAACATTGAGGTCTTTGATACCCTGGGCCGTGGCACTGCACACAAAATGAAAGTGATCGGTTTCCCCGCGAATCACACTGCCAATAGCGATTACGGCATTCACATTATGTTCTGAAATCATTTTCTTGCAACCGAAGGTGAGCTCAAAGCTACCCGGGACATCCCACCTCAGTATATTGGTCTTTTGAGCCCCGCAGTCCAGCAACGCGCTCAGGGCCCCTTTATACAGTCCTTCTGTTATATCAGAATTCCATTCAGAAACAACAATCCCAAACCGAAGTTCCTTCGCACTTGGGATGGAAGCTTTGTCGTAAACCGACAAATTTTTGTGTTCTGTCGCCATCTTCAGGAACCGCTTTTGGCCATGCCAATAAATACATCGATGGTCTGCGCCTCCTGAGACTTGGGGAATTCGTCCTTTACACGTTGAAAATACTGAAGTGCTTTGCTTTTTTGATCCAGTTCCATGGCCGTGACCCCTGCCTTGTAGAGAAATCGTGGCGTTGTGTAATCATTTGTGTTGTGCGCTATGGCCTTCTCATAATACTCCAGGGCTTCAGAAGGCTGTCCAAGTTGCATAAATGCATCACCAATTCCGCCAAGTGCCAGGGGTCCGGTCATTGGTTCACTGGTAGAAAATTGTTCAAGGTACCTTATGGCCTCGTCGTATTGTTGCATCTGCAAATAAACCATCCCCGCATAATAGTTTCCCAGATTAGCGGCGGGGGTCCCCCGATATTCATCGATAATATCCAGGAATCCATATTTCCCCTCGGCTCCGTTCAAAGCTAAATTATACAGTGAATCTCTCTGTGCAGGACTGTTGAGTGCCTGATCGAAATACTGTTGAGGGTAAAACATTTCATTTGCAGCGCTCAGTACTTTCGGCTTTAATATAAATTGGTTATAAGCAAGGTATCCCAAAACACTTACGGCAATAACCCCGATGACTCCCAAAATGTAATTCTGGTTTCTGGCTACCCATTGTTCCGATCTCGATGCGCTTTCATCCAGGGTGCTGAATACCTCTGCCGTTGTACTGCTCTGCTCATTGAGCGCCCGTTCTTCGGCCTTATTTTTTGGTTTAAACCCCCTCTTTTTATATGTTGCCATTTTTAATTTATTGGTGGCGCAAAAATAAAGTTTTTATACAAAACCCAAGCGGTATTTATTCGTTATTTTTGATATTTTGCACCCTCGGTTGCACTCATTAAACAGGCCCTTGCATGCATCTCAATAATTTATCACTCATCAATTATAAAAATTTTGAGACCAGGGATTTCGAATTCGATACCAAGATAAATTGTTTTGTAGGCGACAACGGTGTGGGAAAAACCAATGCGCTCGACGCCATTTACCACCTTGCATTTGGCAAAAGTTATTTTAACCCCATGGCTACCCAAAATATAAAACACGGGGAAGATTTTTTTGTGATAGACGGCCGGTTCGCTAAAGGCACCAGGGTTGAAAAAATTGTGTGCAGCCTGAAACGGGGCATGAAGAAGACCATGAAACGCAATGGTAAAATCTACGAAAGGCTATCGGATCATATCGGTCTCCTTCCCTTGGTGATCATTTCTCCGGCGGACAGGGACCTCATTATTGAAGGCAGTGAAACCAGGCGTAGGTTTATGGACGGAGTGATCAGTCAATCCAATGCGGATTACCTTCAAACCCTCATAAAATACAACAAAGTACTCTCTCAGCGCAATGCCCTGTTAAAATACTTTGCCGCAAACCAGACATTTAATGATACCACACTTGGGATTTACAACGAGCAGTTGGCCTCTTTCGGGTCTTTAATCCATGAAAAAAGGGTGGAATTTATCGAGGCATTCCTGCCCGTATTCCAAGAGCAATACGGGGCGATTTCCGGAGGGCAGGAAGTCGTAAGTCTGAGTTATGACAGCCGCCTTTCTGAAACAGAGCTCTTACAACTGCTGCACCATAACCTGGAAAAAGACAAGGCTTTTCAATATACCGGCGTTGGT
>Ga0102947_1000658_pt1 | contig 12139 bp, 7 predicted proteins | sample SalPon2A_A_D2_MG_FD_78210 | JGI IMG/M metagenome (GOLD analysis project Ga0102947, IMG submission 78210) | Soil microbial communities from South San Francisco under conditions of wetland restoration - Salt Pond MetaG R2A_A_D2_MG | ecosystem: Environmental > Terrestrial > Soil > Wetlands | place... | reverse complement strand
TCCCACACTGCGCAAAGATGACATTTTCCGCCGCGCCGTATAATCCCTGTGCAGGTTCTGCGCTGCCAGCCGAAACTGGTAGTTGAGCGGCCTCGTGTTGATCAGGATGCCGTCGGTGACCGCCACCGGCGTAAACGACCACCCGCCGCCCAGTGCTCGCAGCGACAGATTTTTCTTCAGCGCCTCGCCGACGAGCTTTTGCAACGCTTTCGTCGTGGCGTTGTAGGCCGGAAAAGAGGCGATGTTGGGCTGGGCATTCCACACGTCCACGAGTTGGGCCACCGTCTGCGAAACGGTATCGTGGAAGTTCTGCCACTTCCGGCGCTTGACGATGTGGATGATAGGTTCCAGGCTAGGGGGCATAGGGGGACCTCTGGGAGGTAGTATCAGGAATAGGGAAATCACCAAGAGGCGGCGTCGGACGGGCGCACCGCCAATCCAGCCGGACGGGCGCGACGGCACCCAGCGTGACGACGGTCAGCAGGGTAAAGCCGAGGTTGGAGGAGGCTTTGACTTCGGCGAGCGCCTGCCCCTGGCAGTTGGTAGGCATCGGCTCTTTTTTATAGACACCCCAGAGAATCGACCATGCGACGGTCCCTTCTGCTTCGGTGGCGGGTGGCGCGGTCCCTCCTGGACTCGTACCAATCATTGAGACGCTGTGGGAGAAACACCCTCCCAGCAGCATCAACACAAGAAAGGGAATCAAAAAAGCGATACGAGGTGGGTGACTCATGGCTCATTCTCCAAAATGAAAGACGATAGACGCTGGCCGACTGAAAAAGCGATACTTCTGTCTATCATCATGGTGATAGTTGGCCAACACCGACCAGCACGTTACCAATTCCTTTACCACTAGCCGACGATGACGCTTGGGCAAGGTGACGCATGACAAGCAGGTTCAAAAGGGTCCAGCAGCGCTACTCATCGGACGCATAAAACCACCGCATGACAGCCCGAAGCGCGAGCCTGCGCGGCCCCGTACGCGCCAGAGGATCGGGCATCGCCTGTGTCGTCAGCGACGCCATCAGCCCAAGGTTGGGAAACAGGCGTGTATCCAGGGCCACCTCTGGGTAGACGCTGCGACTGCCCGTATCGTAGTACAACGCGGTAATAAGATCCAGCAGGGCGGTCTTGCGTTGCAGCCCAGCACCAAACCATGCATAAGGCTTTGCATCGAAAGCGTTGCGGACCTGCACCGTGGTCAGCACATCGAAACGGCGCTCGACCGTGATCTGGGCACTGATCCAGAAGGTATGGTGCATGGTGCCCAGGCTGTCGCCATGCCAGACGCTACCCCGGAGCCGACCAGCCATTCCCCAACCGCCGGTAACCTGTGGATCGCCGCCAGCCACCCGGGCACGCATCGCCCGACGCGCACGGGCAAAAGCCGGGGCCAAATCAACCCCGTAATCTGTCACATCCTCTTCCGTCCCCGCTACAGACGACACCCCATGCTCCTGAAGCAACGCCGCTACTTCTTCAGGCAGCGTGCTGTTCATCACCGGATCGTGCGGATCGTGAAAAGTGCTGCGCACACCCAGGCCCACGAACGCAGAAGACGGATCGTCGGGCATCCGCACCGCTCCGAACGACACCAAGGTCTTTGTCATCACGCGCATCAGCCGGCCCCCAATGGTTCCGGAGCGATACACCGGCAAAGGCCGGTCTCCGCCTCCTACAAGAAAGTATGGCGCAACCCCAACCGCTACCCCAGTCAGCGCCGCATCCCCTGTGAAAGTACCGAGGATGCTCGCTGCTAAGGGCTTGGGCGCGCTCCCGCGCAGCACATGAGTCGGTGCCACACCAAGCGCGACAAAGGCCGGAGCACTTGGTACATCTACGCCCAAAATATAGCGGTAGATGTTGTCTTTAGTGACATCCTGCCCCATAGCCTTCCCAGACACACCGATGCTCACTAACAACAGCCCAGGCATCAGTATGCAGACGGCGTTCATGGCGGTGCGGCAGCAAGCTAGAGAAAACGATCAAAACCTACGCGGGTGCGTCTTTATCAGGTATACCCAACAGCCAGGTCGCGAATGGGCTGCATACAATGGCAACAGTAAGTATATATTTACATGAGCAAAGTAACGCAGGCCAGTCTAAAGATGCAAGTAGTACCCTGTCGGCCAGCAGGGCTATAGGAACCAGCCACGGCCTTTCCTGGCCCTCGAACGTATGCTATTTATCTTGATCAAGGGAGGCTTGAGCATATGTTGACGCAAGGAACGTCGCGTAAAATATTCCTCAGTCACCACCAACCAATATAAGCTCAAAGAATCAAGTGGGCGGATCTTTTAAAAACTCGCGGAATTCGACGCGCTCTTGAAAACGATTTCGGCAGCTAACTTGCACGAATTTCGGGACGAGATTGAACGCTACGATGAGATCCGCCACGACCTCCCACTACTTACGTATATTCTCACAGACATGAACACTTTGGCTCACGAGATCCACTGCGAATCCGGCTTTGAGGAGCTAATCAAGGCCATCGAACAGCGGCTGGCAGAATACGCGTAATTAGCACAACAAGAACTATGCAAAACCTCACCTCTCCCATCCTCGAACGGCGAGCGCTCGCTGTGCTCCGCATCGCGGTAGCGGTGCTACTCATTCTTCATGGCGTGGCGCGGGCTTGGCTTGGCATCGTGGACGACTTCGGTGGCTTTCTGGATAGCCTTGGCTTTCCGCTCGGCGTCGTGATCGCGTGGATCATCACGGTGGTGGAAATCGCCGGCGGCCTCGCGCTGGCGGCGGGGTTCTTCGTACGTCCGCTGGCAATCTGGTTTGCGGTGCAGTTGCTCGCAGGGATTGCCCTGGTTCACTTTTCGGAAGGCTGGTTCGTGGTCGGAGCCGGGCGCAACGGGATGGAGTATAGCGTCCTGCTCATCGTCGCACTCGTGCTGATCGCGTGGACCAACGTGGGACGCAAAATGTCTGGCGCGGCGGGCCTTTGAGTAAGGAGGACAATGTGGATGCAACAAAAAGCGTGTCATTCCCACGAAGGTGGAAATCCAGAAAAAGTGTCTTTACTGACTGGATTTCCGCTTTCGCGGAAACCGAAGGTTCACGTAGTAAATGACGTTAATAACAAGAGAAACACCATCAATCTATCCCAGTGACACCTTTATGAAAGCCACCGTTCGCTTCGCACATCACTTCGCATGGATTCTTCTCCTGCTGGCTGCAACTGCCCCAACCCAAAGTGCTGCACAGGAAGTCGTCTTCTTTGATGACTTCTCCGGCGACACACTCGACCGAAGCAAGTGGAACGTCGTCGGCCCCGACTTCTGGGTCAACAACGAGCAGCAAGTCTACATCGACTCGGAGGAGACGATTTACTTTGCCGAGGTGGAAGGGGCAGAGAATGGGGCACTGGTGCTGCACCCGCGCTTCCAACCGGGAATGGAGGGGCCACAGGATCATACGTTCGACTTCATCTCCGGCCGTATCAACACCCGCGATAAGTTCGACGTGACCTACGGGAAGCTAGAGGCCCGCATCAAACTGCCGGACGCGGAAGGCGTGTGGCCTGCGTGGTGGGCCCTCGGCAACGGCCGCTGGCCCGACACCGGCGAGATCGACATCATGGAATACGTCGGCGAGAAAGACTGGACCGGCGTGGCCCTCCACGGCCCCGGCTATTCAGGCGAGACGCCGATTGTAAACAAGTTCTTTTTCCAGGCTCCCGAGGACGTAACCTCGTGGCACGTCTATGCCGTGGAGTGGACGACCGATGAACTGGTGTTTCTGGTAGACGACCGCGTGGCCTACCGCGCGACGCGCCCCATGATTGAGCACTACGGCGAATGGCGCTTCGACACACCCAAGTACCTGATCCTCAACTTCGCCCTCGGCGGAGCCTATCCGTACAAAACCAACGGCGTTGAAACACCCTACAATGGCCTGCCCGAAGCTACCGTTGAGCTTATCAAAAACAGCGAAATCGCCATGTATGTGGACTGGGTGCGAGTGACACAGTCAGCCGAATAGTCCTAGCACTGTGCACAGAAGCTGATTATTTCACCAGCAGCAACTGCTCTCGGTAAGTCCCTTGCGATGTGCTGAGCGTCACGAAATACACGCCGTTGGGTAAGCCGTCAGCATCGAAAGAAGTCGTGTGATAACCGCTGGCCTTCTGTTCGTCCAGCAGAACGGCCACTTCTCGTCCCAGGATGTCATGTACGCTCAGGCGCACGGGTGCGGGTGCGGAGAGCGTAAACGCCAGGGTGGCACCGTTGTGGAAAGGATTGGGGTAGCCCTGTAAGTCAGGACCATCGGAAAAGGTCTCAGGGAGTTGCTCCTCTATGCTCACATTGATAGGGACTTCGGTGCGCCAGACGCCATTGCCAAACGTACCTGCCACCAGATATCCGTCCTTATCAACAGATAACGATAAGATCCATGGATTTTCAAGGTTGGTGTTTAATGGGATCCAGGTATCACCGCCATCTTCTGTAACAAAAACTCCGTCTAGCCCTGATCCCACGAATAGCTTCCCGTTCCATATAACCAGAGAACCTGCACGGAATTTCACGTCCCCCTCAGCGACACTTTGCCAGCTATCGCCCCCATCTACCGAGCGATAAATGTCATTTCCATAGGTACCGGCAAAGATGCGACCTGCCTCATCTACAACCAGGGTAGATATCTCTGGCATCTCCTCAGGATCATTTATTTTCTTCAGCCCATTGGTTAGCTGCTCCCAGGTCTGCCCCTCATCGGATGAACGATAGACACCCTTCGAATAACTACCCAGAAAAATATCTCCATTGGGATGAATCATAAGTGAGATAGCCAGAGGAACCTCAATGCTTTGCCATGTTTCTCCTTCATCAGCGGAGCGCCATAGCATAGTCCCCTCCAGGTCAAAGAGATGCCCATCTGGCCCCATAGCCAGCCGATGCCTTCCTTCAAAACGCTGGACTGACACAGTCTCTATTACTTGCCAGTTGATTGTTTCTGGAGAAGATCTGTACAGATGGTTTCCATGTGATCTAGCAAACAGGTTTCCAGCAGGCGTTATTAAAAGTTCGGAGACAGATTCATCAAGCCCATAATGCTCCCAAGTGACTCCTGCATCCGTTGAGCGAAACACGCCTCTCTCAGTACCAGCAAAAATACGCCCCTGCGCGTCTATGGCTGTACTAAAGACCATGCTGTTGGCAAATCCGGTATTCTTTTCGTGCCACGTTTCTCCGGCATCTTCAGACTGTAATAGTCCAGCATCACCATATAGACCTACAATGACGTTATCCTCTCCATAGGTACCTATCATAGTGACCTGGGGCAACGCAAGTTGCTCCCACGTTTCTCCCTGATCTAAGGAGCGATAAACACCATTATCTGTGCCAGCAAAAATGCGCCCCGTTTCATCTATGTCGATGAAATACGTAATCTCTTCGAGTGCGGTCATTTCCCAGGTCTGGCCGCTGTCAGTGCTACGAAGTAGCCCCTTTGTGTCCGTCTCTAGATTATAGCTACCTGCCAAAATAGTCGTGCTATCCAGAACGGCCAGAGCCAGCCTAAAATCTCCAGCGTTGCTACCTATATCTATCCATGTATCTCTATCTTCATCATATAGATATATCGTACCCAAAGCCAACATAAAGAGTTGACCTGATGGAGCAGGCTTAATGGTATCAATATACACGCCAGGGAAATATTCGTCCGGCTGAATGAACTCCCAACTCAACCCATCATCCTTGCTCCGAAACAGTCCTACACGACTTCCACTGAGAATCCAACCATGGGAATCGACGGCGATGGTTGCTGTAATAAGTGGATTAAGTTGCCCTGGTGGGGGTTGAATGGTTTCTTCTACAACTGCCCATGTCGTGCCTCCATCCGTTGAGCGGTAGATTCCATCACCATAGGTGCCAGCAATGAGGGTTCCAGCAAGGCTTTCAACGATACCCGTAACTTCAGCTACAAACGCCAAACCAACATACTCCCAAGACTGCCCCTCATCCGTGGATCGAAAAATCCCGCCCCGAGAGGTCCCGACAAGCAGATCTCCGTCATGCTCAAAAAATGCAGTGGCACGGCCTCCTTCGGGACCGTTCGTCTGACGCCAGGATATATTCTCGAATCCTTGCCCAAACACCACGCCACTGCACATCAGAAATAGCGTAACGAACAGTCCAATCCTCAGTAATTGCTTTACATGTGCCAACATATCAACCACCTCTTCGACCTTAATACTTCCCTCTCCTCCTTACGCGATATAACGGCACTCGCGCATTTATTCCACTCCATCTACTCAGCCCGTCTCTTAACGTTGCTGAATAGACCGTAGCCTCGCGCGATCTGCATGCATGATGTCAGATCCAAGCATCCGTAGGAGGCCATGCCTATATAATGAATGCCTTTAGCGCGGCACAACGCGGAAGACGCCGCGCATGGTCATGGCGTGGCCGGGGAAGGTGCAGACGAATGTGTAGTCGCCCGGCTCGTCGGGAACGGTGAAATAGATCGCCTCGGCGGTCTCGGGTTGAAGCAACGCCGTGTGGAAGAGCACATTGTCGGAGGCAGGAATATAATTTTGCTCTGGCCCATCCAGCCCTAACGCGATAGCGGCTTCCGCAACTTCATCGGCCGCATCTGGCATCGTCACGACGAAGTTGTGGAGCATGTCGTCGTCGTTGGAGAAAACGAGCTTGACGCGGCTGCCCGCTGTCACCTCAATAGCCTCTACATTGAAGCGCAGTCCCGGCTCGGTGCCAATCGTGATTGTCACGCCTGGCCCGGTGTTCCAGGAGGGCGGCATCTCTGTCATTCGTTTAGGCTGACTCCCCTGCCCAGTCTGCTCGGATGGCGCGACATTGGATGGCTGAGGTGCATGCTGCTGGGGGAGTGAAGCCAGATCCAATCTTTCTCCTTCTGGAATGCGATTCACCGTGTAATAAGCCACATTGTGCAACAACGCCTCGTTCTCTTCCGAGCGCACACCGGGCAGCTTGAGTTCGTGGATGTAGCCTTCGCGCAGACCGTCGAGCACCAGCCGGGCACGCAGCCCATCCTCCGACACCTGCACGCCGCGTACAGCAACGGCTTCCTGGTTGATGGCCGGACTACCGTAGGTACTGTGATACTTGTAGATGAAGCTCGTGACGGCATACGACGCTGGATTGGCAGCGGTGCCTGGATCGACTGGACGGGTAAACTCCAGTTCGAAACCGTCAGGCATGGCGCGCATCGTCTTCACCTCGAAGGGTACCTTTCCCGTCCACGCCAGCCGCTGAAGCCCGTACGGCGCTTTGCCCGTGGCATCCCAGCCTCGGCTTGTCATACCGACATACATCGCGTCATCGTGGCCCCAGACCAGCCGAAGCACACCGGAAGCAAAACCTTCGCGGAAGGGAAATACGGCTCCCTGATACACACCGTCCACCTTTTCCAGAAACACGCGCATCACCTTGCTGTGCCCCTGGTCGCCGACGAAGAGTTGCCCCGCAAACGGCCCGAACGCGCCACCCGTCGAGTCGGGCAAAATAGCGGAGGTCGAGATGCCCATCAGGGTGTGGGGAAACCAGACGGCGGGCGGCTTGAGTTCGGGAATAGCCTTTGCCACCTCGAAGAGCGGCTCGCCGGTATCCGGGATGTCTGCTGGTTTGAGATCGAGCGGCGAGCCGGGCTCGCTCGTCCATCGCAGCCCTGCTGGATTGCCCACGAAGTCGCCGCGCTCAACATGGGTGATGTAACCGGAGCCGATCCAGTCACCCTGGTTCTCGGCGTAAAACAGATCGCCATCCATATTGAGCCCGAAGCCCGCCGGCGAGCGCATGCCCGTGGCGAGGGGCGTCATCTCCCCATCCGGCGTGATTTCCAGCGCCCAGCCGCGCCATTTGGACAGGCTCGCGCCATACCCCACCCATGCAAGGTTCAGCGTCACAACCATATTGCCGTTGGGCAGAAAGAGCGGCCCGTAGGAATACTCGTGGTAGTTGCCATCCAGCGGCCAGCTATAGAGCGTCTCGTACCGATCTGCCTGGCCATCACCGTTGGTATCGCGCAGGCGTGTTAACTCCCCGCGCTGCGCCGCAATCAGGTCACCATCCAGATACCCCACACCGAGCGATTCGTGCAATCCCTGGGCGAAGCGGGTAAAATGGGGCGCTGTGTGGCCCGCCATCGACGGGTTTTCGATGAGATAGACCTCGCCGCGTCGGGTGGATGCAGCGAGGCGTCCATCCGGCAATGTTGCGAGACCGCCCACTTCGAGAACCACATCGTCTGGTATCGGTAGCGATTCGAGTTGGTAATATTCGGCTTCCCGGATTTCTGTACGGCTGGGCTGCTGCGCGAAGACCGGCAGTCCCACGCCCAACATCAAAAGCACAAGCAGACTGCGACGAGAAAGTATGTGCATGGTTTTCAATCGATCCCTTTTGTCAAATAGGTCCTTTACCAGATGATAGCGTAGCGAACCGTCGCCGCGCCTTCCTCGAAGTGGACCGGCAGCACCAGTTCCTCTCCCTCTTCTACCTCGCGGATCTGGGGCGAAGCATCTTCCGCCTCGATGTAGTACGTGCGGTCGTCTACAGCAAAGGATCCATCAGGAAGCTGTTCAATAGCGCTTCCAGCGGTGAGCTGGACGCTAAGATCTGTGGGTGCGTCTGCCGCTTCGAAGTGGAGCATTCGCGTCAGATACGTCCCTGTCGGATCAGGCTGCACCAGATCGTAGATGTGTACGCCGCCCATTTCATATTCGATGGTAGGACGACCAGCTTCATCAAGCACATAGCCTTGCAAGGCGAGCGGTTGTGCTGCACCCGTCAGCACGGGTGTGCCGGGTAGCATAATCACACTACCAGTGGGCTGAGCAAGCTGAGATTCGCCGCGGCTCCGCCACATAGCACCGGTATCCAGGAACGGTCCACGCCAGGCATAGAGCAACGCCCCGGTGTCAAGATCGACGGTATAATGCACGCCAGTCGGATCGCCGACGGAGAGCGCCCGGGTGCGCTTTGCACCACCGTGCATGACGAAGCTGCGCAACAGCCGAACTTCGCCTTCCGGCTCCACGGACAGGGGCGCAAAGGGGCCTCTTCCCGACAGTGTGCCGGGCGCATTGAGTTCCTGCCTCGGCACACCCGGCCCCTCGGCGTACAAGGCCAGGCGGGGCGCGGCCCACCCTCGGTTTTTATAGTAGGTCAGCCGTAAAGGCTGAGAGCCCGCTTCCAGCGTAGCCGTGGCACTCGCCGTTTGCTCCACGCCAGGATGCTGTAGCACCTCCTGCCCACCTATTTCCAGCACGCCGCCGCCGATCTTTCGCCCCTGAAAGTGTGGATCACCGGTGACCCAGCTCAGGCTAAGGTCAAACGCATACTCTCCCGATGCAGGAATCTCGACCTGCCCTTCGATGACGCGGGTAAACTGATCTTCGACACCATCAAGATTCCATTGGAGCCCATCCATCGCCCCCTCCTGACTCGGCGACATACCGCTCACATCGGGAATATCCTCAAAGACGCCTTCAAACGTTCGGTACTGTAGGTCAGCGAGGTTGACATGCTGGTCGTTGTATCGTTTGTAGCGGATGTTGCGGAAGGCAAGGGGGCCATGATCGCCCTGAATCATCAGTGGCCCCAGCGGCTGCTCGTCGGCGAAGGCAGGCCCGCGTGTCGGTCCCGTGACTTCCACGTTTTCGTGCAGCACGACGCCGTTGAGTTCCACTTTCACGAACCTGGCATTGGCGGTCTTTCGACCCTCGGCATCGAAGCGCGGCGCGTGAAAAAGGATGTGGAGATGCTGCCAGAGGCCGGGTGCCCGGGCCGCATTCTGGCGCGGCGGGTGACCCTCGTAGCCTTCCTGCCCGGCTCCACGCGCTTCATCCCAGCGCTGATAGATCCCGCCCATGTCAGAATAGTGCGGATACTCAACGCCCCAGCTATCGAGCAACTGAAGTTCGTAGCGACCCTGCAAATAGAGACCCGAGTTGGAGCCCTTCGGTATCATCACGTCGAGTTCCAGTTCCAGGTCGCCGTGCTCGAAGGCGGTGAACAGGTTGTCTCGTGCCGAGGTGCTCGGATGGTTGACCAGTACGCCGGTCCCCGGTTCGGACGTGAGCGCGTGATGGGTTGTACGGTCGGCATAGACGGCCCCGGCGATCTGCCAGTTCGACGCTGCCGGACGGAAAGCGCGCATGTCATCCAGCGGCACGGAGGTAAACGGCAGCCCCTGGGCCGCCACCGGCTCGATCAGCAGGAGGAAGCCGATCAGCAAAGCAACAAGCGAAAGTAGGCGCATAGGGTTTCTGTAGAAAGCGATACGATGCCGCCTCATGGTCGCTAGAAAATGTGTAAAACGCAACCAGATTTAGAGACCGCCTTGCTCCCCCGCCCTCCCTTTCTCCTGCTTGCCCTTTCCTAAACCAGCCGCCGGGCGCGGAGACCACATCTACACCATCGAAATCCTACGCAGATCCTATTTTACAAGAAGCACCTTCTCATGAAAGTCTCCCTGCGGTGTACTCAAGGTTACCAGGTATATTCCGCTGGGCAAGCCATCAGCTTGAAATGTAGTGGCTTGATATCCCCCGGCTCTGTGTTCATCCAGAAGAACAGCTACCTCTCTTCCCATAACGTCGTGTACGGCAAGGCGCACGGGCATGGCGGCAGACAACGTAAATGCCAGCGTAGTAACAGTGCTGAACGGATTGGGATACCCCTGTAACTTGGACGCATCGGCGAGCGCGTCATGAGGTTGATCCTCTACACGTACGCTAATGGGATTGGCGGTCCGAAATACGCCATTCCCTGTGGTACCAGCCACCAGATGCCCGTCGTCATCGACAGATAAAGAGGGCACCCCATAATTTCCCAGGTTATCATTTACAGACACCCAGGTATCACCGCCATCCTCCGTAGCAAAAATCCCCTGGGTTCGTGTGCTCACGAATAATTTGCCGCCGTTCACTATCATGGTTTCGATGAACTCGGCTTCGGTACGGGTAGCCTGCCAGGTATCGCCTCCATTAGTCGAGCGAAATAGGCCATCTCCAAAAGTACCGGCAAAGATCTGGCCTGCATCATCTACGATCAAGGAGGTGATCTCAGGAAGCCCATTAGGATTTCTGGTGCTCGTTAAGCCGTTTGTTAACTGCACCCACGTCTGTCCGTCATCAGATGAGCGATAAATTCCGCGCGTTGAATACCTATTCAGCTCTGTACCAAGAAAAATATCGCCATTCGGATGAATCATAAGCATCCGGGCGTGAGGCACCGTTGCTAGATGCTGCCATGTCTCTCCATCATCAGTAGAGCGCCAGAGGTTTCCATTCTCTTCAACGTCATATTCCAGGCCAAAAATATGTCCTTGTGGACCTATCGCCAGATCCCGAGGAGGGAAGTCGTCTATCGCCTGCCAGTTGGCTGTTTCTGAGGAAGATCTGTAGAGGCGAAGTAAAGTCCCCTCAAATACCTTAGCTAACAGGCCACCGGAAGGGGTTACCAGCAATTTCAGAACGCTACCTACGTCATTCAGGCCATAGTCCTCCCAGGAGGCTCCTCCATCCGATGAGCGCCATAACCGCTGGGCTGTACCCGCGAAAATATGTCCCTGATGGTCTACCACACTGGTAAAGACATTGCTGTTGATAAATCCGTCGTTGATCGGATGCCAGCTTTCTCCAGCATCGTTGGACTGAAACAAACCGGCATTCATCAGCCCCACAATGAGATTATTTTCTCCATACGTAGCCAGCATCGTCAACGAGAAGTCTGGCAGGTCGAGCCGCTCCCACGTTTCTCCTTGATCTGAGGAGCGAAATAGATTTTTATCTTTACCCGCAAAGACACGGCCCGCAGCATCAACGTCCATGTAATCTATGTATTCTTCGAGCGGGGTCTCTTCCCAGGTCCGGCCCCCATCCGTCGTGCGCAATATCCCCCTCAGATCATTCGAGTAGTCAGAACGACTCGCGAAGATCGTGCTGCTATCCAGGACAGCCATGGCACGCCAGCTTGGCTGTCCTTCCACACTGGGGCTTATTTCGATCCATGTATCCTCTGCTGCATCGAACCGATAGAGCTTCGTGGCCATCATAAAAAGCTGGCCCGACGGCGCGGCTTCAAGCTCTCCCACCCTTTCCCACAGATCAATTGGCTCCCACCTCAAACCATCATCTTTGCTTCGG
>Ga0102947_1000657_pt1 | contig 12163 bp, 10 predicted proteins | sample SalPon2A_A_D2_MG_FD_78210 | JGI IMG/M metagenome (GOLD analysis project Ga0102947, IMG submission 78210) | Soil microbial communities from South San Francisco under conditions of wetland restoration - Salt Pond MetaG R2A_A_D2_MG | ecosystem: Environmental > Terrestrial > Soil > Wetlands | place... | reverse complement strand
TTTTTCAATATCCTCCTTGGGTTGCCCTCCATAAAATGGCACAGCTGCTCCCAGATCCGAAACTTTAACCGCCATCATGTTCGAGATCCACCCCCCAAAACAAAAGCCGACCACACCTACTTTGCCCGTGCATTCAGGATGTGCTTTCAAATGTTCGAAGGCGGCAATAAAGTCTTCCAACATCTTATTGCGATCACGCTTACCCTGCAATTCACGGCCGTCATCATCATTACCGGGATAACCGCCTAAAGGGGTAAGTGCATCGGGAGCCAGCGAAATAAACCCTGCAAGGCCAGCCCGTCTCCCCACATCTTCTATATGCGGATTGAGTCCGCGATTTTCATGCACCACTACAATTCCCGGAAGTTTTCCCCTGGCATCGGCCGGCCTGGAGAGCAGGGCTTTGATCGAACCGCCGCCTTTGGGGGAGTCATAATGGATAAATTCCGATTTTAATCGGGGGTCATCCTGCTTTATCTGGATTTTTTTTACATAATCAGGGGAAATAAAACCAAGCAATGAGGGTACTGTAAGCCCTCCTACCGCATAGGTTGATAATTTGTCCAGAAACAGCCTTCTGCTGACCCGGTTGTGCGCATAATCGTCATAGAGGTCGAATACCTCCTGTTTGATGTCTTCTTTTTTTAATTCGCTCATGAGATCTTGAATTTTATTTTAATACAATTTTCATAAAACTTTCCTTGTACGCCCTGCCGATCGGGAGGGTGGTTTTATCCGCCAGGTAAACCTGGTTTCCAATGATCTTATCTATTTTAGAAGTGTTTATTATATACGATTTGTGTATTCTGATAAACTTTTTTGAGTCGAGATACTCTTCCCAAAAACGCAGGGGCTCCTGAGATAAATATTTCTTTTTCGATGTGAAAATTTCCGTATAGTCCGCATCGGACTGAATATAATGAATATCTGCAACATCGATCTTAATATGCTCATAACCCGATTTTATAAAAAGCGTCTCCGGGGGCGAAGTATTTTGTACCTGTCCTGCCCTGTCAGAAGCATCCGGTTTAAGTGGTACTTTGGATACTGCCTGAACAAAGCGTTCGAATGAAAAGGGTTTTAACAGATAATCTACCACATCGTATTCATAACTTTCCAAAGCGTAATCAGAAAAAGCAGTGGTCAGGATCACATGGGGTTTGTGTGCCAGGGCCCTTAGAAAATCGATCCCTGATATTTTCGGTAAATGAATGTCTAAAAAAATAAGGTCAATGGGTTCGGATTTCAGATAATCCATCGCCTGTAAGGCATCGGCGAAGGTGGCCTTCAACTCCAAATTACCCATATCATCGATAAATTTTTTCAATACGCGCTGCGCTGGAGGTTGGTCTTCGATAATGATACATCGTATCATGCGGCTTCTTTTGTTAATTGCATTTTTAAATGTACGGTATACTGGTCACCACCTTCGGTTATGGACAACTCATGCGCCTTCGGATATAAAAGCTGCAACCGTTTTTTTACATTCTGCAGGCCGATGCCCGTTTTAAGGTTTTCGGTATTCCCCATGGGCTGAAAAGAATTTTTACATTCAAATTCCAACTGCCCGTTGTGCGTTACCTCGATCTTAATATCGATGAAAATATCTTTCGACTGGCTTGCCGTACTATGCTTAAAGGCATTTTCTATAAAGACCGTCAGTATTAAAGGCGCGATCCTGTATTCCGAAGAGATATTTTCCGTTTGAAAGGTAACTTTCCCGCGTTCTTCGATCTGTAGTTCGTTTAGCTGGGTAAAATTTTTCAGGTGCTCTATTTCCTTTGGCAGGGCCACAAAATTTTCCTTGCAATCATACAACATATACCTCAGTACAGAGGAAAGCTCCAAGATGATGGAGGGTGTTTTCGGTGATTTATCTATGGCGTAGGAATACAGATTGTTGAGGTTATTGAATAAGAAATGCGGGTTGATCTGTGACTTCAGGAATTGCAGCTCGCTTTCCCGAACGTAAGTACGTAACGTTTCTACTTCCCGCTGTTTGGTAGAAGCGTCCCAGGCAAACTTAAAACCGGCCAAAATGGTAATAACCGGCATTACATCCAGCAGGCTAAATACCACTCCCGGGAAATATTTGCCCCTTGAATCAGGAAAGTAGATCCTCTCTAATACAAGTTCCTCGACAACAATAATGATTGCAACTATCACGGTGACTGACAAGAAGAATTGCAGGTATTTTTTTTTATAGAATAAAGTGCGCAACAAGACATAATTTATGATAAATGCACCTAGGGCGTAATTGATAAAAGCCACCACCTTAAATTCCTGTATCTGAGGCTCGTTTTTGTCAAAGGAAAAGAACAGGAATAGTACAATGTGCAACAATAACTGAAAGATAATCTCCTTGGTAGTATTGTTAAAGAAATTGAGATTTCGGTCCATGTTCCAAAATTACAGATTTATGGGAGGCTGCCTCTTTAAATACCGCCATCGACGGATTTAGGAGGATGAACGCCTGTCCGGAAATCGCAGGGAGATGAGTGAACGAGCAGTTTAACCTTCGTTTTTAAGTTCCTGCCTGCAATACTCAAGGCAACGGGACACTTCTTTTACGGCGTCCGAACCTTCCGGAATTTCGTATTCTAACTCAATCGTGGCCGGGAACTTATAGCGCTCTGTGCGCATTAAGTTCAAAATTTCCCCAATGGGGGTATCTCCATTGCCCCAGATCATATTTTCTTTTCCGTGGGCAGGAGTTTGCCGGTCTTTTAAGTGAATGCTGGCAATGCGTTTGTGGTTTTTCTTTAAAAGGGCAAGTGGATTTTCGTTACCGGCCGCTACATAGTGCCCCATATCGGCATTCAGCATATTTCTGGGAGATTGTTCAAGCGCGGTATCCCAAAACGTCGGCGTTTGCTGCTCGTGACCATGGTATGCCACCCCTATTTGATGTTTTTCGGCCATTTGGCCTAATTTTAGGGTGTGCACATCATCGCTGGGATGTTCCAGGGTTACTTGAGTGGCTCCCAAAGCCTTCGCGGCCCGTAAGCCATAGACAATTTCGGCATCCGTATTGTCTTTTCCAAAGGCATTTGGCTTAAACGCATAAATGGTGACACCGGCATCGTTGTACATTTTTCTGAGTTGCTCAAAATTTTTCATAGGGGCATTAACCCGCCATTTTGCAACTTCTGCATTATATGCCCGGCTTTCTTCCTGTAAATCCATTAATTTTTTGCTTTCTTCATCGCTCAGGGATTCCCCATTTCGTTGTTTTCTCAAAAGCCCGTAGAAAGTTCTTCGGTCCAGGTTACTACCCGGCATACCGGCAAAAGATTCGGCCGGTCCGCCCATTAACTCAACAGCGTTGATACCGCTGTCCACTATATATTTTAAGGTAGCTTCAGCACTTTGGTCGGCCATAGTCCTGAATGAATACGTAATGACTCCTAGTTGTATTCCTTTTATTTTCGAATTCGGTTTGCCATAATCTCTTAGGATAGCCGGCGCCCCGATAATTTTTTGAGTGGGTAATAATAATCCGGCCCCTAAAATTGCACTTGTCCCGACAAATTTTCTCCGTGTGATGGTCCTTTTTTTATTCATGATATCCCTTAATTTAAGTTTTATCCCGCAATAAGTTAGTTGTTTTTATTGAAGAGCAACTATTTGTAGACTTAAAATTCTCTAATTGACCTGCATCTATGCCATACTTGCCTTGGATTCAATTTCATCAACCCCTTTGATGAGCACTATAGCCTTCCAAGTTGAATAATATTTAAAGTAATTTTCCCAGGATGTTGCCGAAAATTGTTTCCGGGGTATCCAAAGACCTTCTTATCTAAATGTACTTTGGGGCTATAAAACCGCCATCGCAAGAAAAAGGATGGCAAACATCGTATTCCGCAGCCTGTGTCGTTCACAGCAGAACCTCTGTCGTTCACAGAAAATAGCACATTAACTTTGAAAAAAAATACAAATTTTGAGGTATCAATTTTTAAATCTAAATCGGTAATTTATGAAATGCAGCATTCTATATTTTCTTCTGATCGGCATTTTCGTTTTGAAGATCGAAGTTGTTGCAGCCCAAACAGGCACCACAATCATCGGGAAAGTTGTGGAGGCGTCCAGCGAGCGGCCTATTGAGTTCGCCACCGTTCTTGTTGCCAATAGTGAAACCAAAAAACCGATTGCTGGGACCACGACCCTTGAAGACGGCAGCTTTACGTTGCAAACAGATGCCAACGACTTTTATATCGAAATAAGTTTTATCGGTTTTGAAACCAGAACTTTCGGCAAACCGGTGACCCCTGTGGAAACCATTGACCTGGGGATCGTAGTACTTGCCGAAGATGCCCAAAAATTGGAAGAGGTGGTCGTTGAGGGCGAAATATCGCGTACCGAATTCAAACTGGACAAGCGGGTCTTTAATGTTGGAAAGGATCTGAGCAGCACCGGTGCCAGTGCACTGGAAGTATTGAACAATGTGCCATCCGTCAATGTGAACATCGAAGGGCAGATCAGCCTCCGCGGCAGCCAGGGAGTGCAGATTCTGATCAATGGCAAACCCTCAGTGATTGCGAGCGAACAGGGAAATACATTGGGTACGATAACTGCGGATATGATAGACAGGGTTGAGGTGATTACAAACCCATCCGCGAAGTATGACGCCGAAGGGACTTCCGGAATTATTAATATTGTAATAAAAAAAGAGGAGAAGAAAGGTCTGAATGGCTCCATCTCCGTGAATACGGGTGCCCCAAATAACCACAGCGTTGGGGTGAGTCTGAATAGAAGAACCGAGAAGTTCAATTTGTTCAGCCAGCTGGGCGCAGGGTTTCGGGAATTGCCAAATGATCTTGAAAACCGGAATGTGGATTTGGTGAACAACACAACCATTTTGAGCAGCGGATCAGAGTTCCGGAACGAAACCTTTTACAATTTTGTATTGGGAACGGATTATTACTTAAGTCCAAAAGACGTAGTAACACTCTCCGGGAACTTTGCTTTGGAAGTGGAAGATCAGCCTTCTACGACAAATTTTGCATCCCTGGACGCAAGCGATGCTATTTCTTCCCAATGGACCCGCACGGAGGTTACCGAAGCCACCAACCCTAAATTTCAATATGAGTTCCAGTACAAAAAGGATTTTGGGGAGAGCGAGGACCATACCTTGTTATTTAGCGCCTTGGGAAACTTCTTCGGGAAGGATCAGTCGTCGGAATTCCTGGACAGGACTATTTCAGGAGAGGATAATGACGCCACCCAACAAACCCGGACCGATTTCAAGGAATCCGTTTTTACCTTCAAACTTGACTATACAAAGCCTTTTACTGAACAATGGAACCTGGAATCGGGAGCGCAGTATGTGTTGAATGATGTCAGCAATGATTACGAGGTCAATGACCTGGTCAACGGGGTATTTGTCAATGACCCCGGGCTAACCAATATCTTTGAATACAACCAAAAAGTACTTGGCCTGTACACTACCGGATCCTATGAGGGTCAAAAATGGGGGATAAAAATGGGGGTACGCCTGGAACAGACCAATTTGAATACCCTGCTTACAAATACAAATCAGGAAAACGACCAAAACTACTCCAACCTATTTCCAAGCCTTCATTCTTCCTATAAAATTACCGAGAAAGTTTCCCTTCAGGCCGGCTATTCCAAGCGCATCTATCGCCCAAGGCTCTGGGATTTGAACCCTTTTTTCAATATAAGGAACAATTTTAGTGTTCGGCAGGGCAATCCCGAGTTATTGCCGGAATTCACCGATTCCTATGAAGTTACGAGTATTTACATACTGGGTAAGGCCTCGTTGAACCTGGGGATTTATCACCGATATACGGAAGACGTCATTGAACGTGTATCCACTTTTGAAAACAACGTGAATACCGTTAGGCCGGAGAACATTGGAACCAACAGGGCTACCGGAATAGAATTCAATGCAAAATACAGTCCCTCCAACTGGTTGACTCTAAATGGGGATTTCAATTACAGCCAATTTACCAGGGACGGTACTTTTGACGATACGGTCTTTGATTTTAGCGGAGATCAATGGTCCTCGAAGCTGATGGCAAAACTTAAGCTACCGGCGGGTATTGACCTGGAGACAACCGGGAACTACAGATCCGGATACCAGACGGTGCAAAGTGAAGTTTATGACCAGCTTTTTCTGGATATAGGCCTGCGCAAAAAACTGATGAAGGGTAAGGCCGTACTGAGTTTAAGTGTAAGGGATGTATTTGCCTCACGCGTAAATGAAAGCGAGATCAACCAACCGGATTTTTATGTGTACAATCGGCGTCAAAGGGGAAGTTTCGCTGCTCTTGGATTTAGTTACGGCTTTGGTAAAGGGGAAGCCATGGAGTTTTCCGGGCAACGCCGGCGGTTTTAGAGGCAAACAATCATTGGGATTATGAAACGAAAAGAATTCATGACAAAAGGTGTTGTTGCCCTGGGCGGGGTTGTCGTACTGACCGGTGTAACGGCCTCTGTCAGCAAAAACGGTACGGGCATTGTTGAATCTTCGGAGGATTGTGAAATGTCCCCTGAGGAGACCAAAGGTCCGTTCCCGAATAAAACGCCGACTGACTATGTCAGGGAAAATATCATTGGTGACAGAAAGGGAGTCCCCCTGCGGATCACCATGACCATTCTAAACAACAATGACGGATGCAAACCGCTTTCAAATACAATGGTCGATGTTTGGCATTGCGACAGCAAGGGCCATTACTCCGAGTATGGCGGCTATGGGATTCAATCTGAAGACATGACGGAAAGACACTTCCTGAGGGGCAGACAGATCACGGATATAAACGGAAGGGTTTCGTTCATTAGCATCTTCCCCGGATACTATCGGGGCAGGGCTCCGCATATCCATGTGGAAGTACTTGGAAATTCCGGAAAATCAATATTGGCGACACAAATTGCGTTTCCTGAAACGGTCTGCAATACGGTGTACGCTACGGAATACTATGGGGGTAGGGATTATATTTCGAACACCTCCGACATGGTATTCAGGGATAGTCTCAATAGTAATTTGGCCAATTCAATTACCGGCAATCTTTCGGATGGTTTTACCCTGTTAAAAAATATCGTCGTCGATGCCTGAGCTCATAACATGAAGTTTTTATTCAATTCTAAATATAAATAGTTAACATTTAAATTAAGTGAACAATGAAAAAAGTAGTTTTTATTTTATCTCTTATTGCCTGTGGAACCCTGACAGCGCAGAGCACGTGGAAGGCCGATGGCGCTCATTCAAAAGTAGGTTTTGCCATTTCCCACCTTATGATCTCAGAGGTTGAGGGGCATTTCGGGGAATTCGATATTACAGCCATGGCAGATGAAGCTTTTAGCGAGCCAGACTTTACCGTCGAGATAAATACAACCAGTATTGACACCGACAATGATAAAAGGGACGGCCATTTAAAAAGTGATGACTTCTTTGGAGCAGAAACCCACCCGTCAATATCCTTCAAAACCACATCCTTTGAAAAAACCGGGGAGAAAACTTTTAAATTGATGGGGGACCTGACGATGCGCGGCGTTACCAAATCCGTAACCCTGGATGGAAAATTGAATGGTATTATAACGGATCAGCGAAGCCAAAAGCTGAAGGCAGGATTAAAATTGACAGGGACCATTAACCGCAAAGATTTTGGCATTGGATCAAAACCTTTTCCCATTGGGGACGAGGTGGATATGACCATCAACCTTGAAATGGCCCAACAGTAATATTGGTTAGGTTTACGTTTGAAAATACGGTCTGAATACTAAAAATTTTGGCCGTATTTTTTTGCCTGACCTGGCCGGTGTTTCCCGTGAAGGTTGCCTACAAAATGGATCAAATCATGCATATCAAAAGAAAATATATCAGGCACATTTCCCTGTATTTGGCCTATGTTGCTTTGTTGCTTTGGATGATAGCCCAAAGCTGACCAGGTACTGTTTAAAACTACAAATATGAAAAAGACAACAGGAGCATATATGCGGATCATACACCGGTATTTGGGCTTTTTTCTGGCGGGGATCATGATCGTCTATGCCCTCAGCGGTATCGTTTTGACTTTCAGGAATACCGACTATTTGAAAAAAGAAATACTTATTGAAAAAAACCTGCCCAGGAATATTCCGCCGGAAGACCTTGTAAAAGCTCTTGGCAAGGGCCGCTTCCGGATAGACAAAGAAGAAGGGGACCTTTTATATTTTGAGGGGGGTACCTATAACAAAAAGACAGGTGTTGCCAATTATTCTGAGAAGAAACTACCCTTGTTACTCGAAAACATGAACAAAATACACAAGATGCATTCAGGACATCCTTTATTTTGGCTCGGGATTTTCTTTGCAATTTCCCTATTGTTTTTTGCCGTTTCCGCCTTTTGGATGTTCAGGCCCACAACCTCAGTTTTCAAAAAAGGACTGTATTTTACATTGGGGGGCATCGCATTGACCGTGGCGCTGCTTTTTGTGTGATGCTTGCTTGTGCCTGATCACCCCTCAATCTGCTCCCCCAACTGATGATTCCGTAACCATTTGGAATATCCGGTTTCGTTACACCTGTTAATAGTTTACCTTGATGTCCGTAGAGGATAACCGGTAAAGACCTGCACCGTTATCCTATGCGGTCAATGTTTTCAGGAATTCCGGGGACACAATGAATTTAATTTCAATTTCTTCGGAAAAAAGTGTGGCCTGTAAAAAATGCAGGCAGGATATCTTTCCTGCCTGCAATCATCTGATATTTTAAAAATGCTTTTTACGTATTCTTGATTCCACAGCCGACCGCTTTGGTGGTTTGTGGTTTTGGATCCTCGCCTGCCTCTATGGCCTCAATAGCTTTTTCAACGAATTTTTCACCAACCCCTTCCGCGTCACGTGGACTGTCGTCAATGGCGCCATGATAGCGGACAATCCTGTTAGCATCAACCAGATATACCTCCGGCGTTTTGGTGGCCCCGTACTTTGGAGATACTTCCTGCTTGTCATCAAATAAATATAAAAAGGGAAACCCTTTTGCCTTCGCATTTGCCTTCATTGCTTCAAAACTATCGCCGGGCTTTGAGGCAGGATTGTTAGGTTGAATGGCAACCACGGGATAACCCTTGGGCGCATAGGCGGTATGCAGATCAATAAGCCTTTGCTCATTGGCCTGGGCATAAGGGCAGGTGTTGCAGGTAAAGACCAGGACAAAGCCTTTAGGAGCTTCGCCGTTGGCATCTTTAATATTGTCAAATGAATATTGCTTGCCGTCAATATTCTTCAGGTTGAAATCAGGGGCTTTGTCCCCAACGCTTATCCCAGGCAGGCCAGGATAAGCGGCAGAATCATCAACCTGATGGACCATAGGAATTGGCACCCCGAAAGAAAATAGTCCCAGGGTCAATGTGAATAAAATTAGTTGTTTCATGATATGGTAATTTTAAAGGTTTATAAAAAGGGTTTTACGACTTCTATTAGTTCCTCCATGGTTTCAAAGGGGGAAGGGACCAGGTGATTTTGCCTTCCTTTGTAGATATAGGTGGCAGGGATGGCTCCGGACCATTCCGGGGAAACCTTATCGATCCAGTCATTGTATTTGCCGTCCAGAAGCACCACTACTTTCGATTTTAATTGCTGTTCGCGGACAAAAGGAACCAACTTGGTCTCAAGGTGCCTGGGAAAATCAAGGCTGACCAGTACCACCTTTACTTTTTCAGTTTTGCGGTTCGAATTAAATTCCTCAAAATAAGGGAGTTCTTTGATGCAGGGTTTGCACCAGGTTGCCCAGAAATTGACCACATAAGTCGTATCGTTGTCAAATTGGAACATAGGCTCGATCCCCGTAAACGTATCATAAACCGGAATGCCCTCCACATAGGTGTCGGGTAAGGGCCAATGATTCGGCAGTTCCTTGTTTACTTTGGATGCAAGAGTTGGTTTCGCATCATTTACTTTGCTATTTTCATTCTTGCACCCCGTAGTCACCGTGAGGGCCAGGGTGATGGCCAGGAATTTAAAAGGCGCAGGTATCGAATTTAAGTGCATTTTCCGGGAATCAACTTTTTTCCTATTTTCACCATACAAGTAAGTGATTTTCAAAGAGATATTTATTTAAAAAAACGTTAACGACAGAAAAATTACCCCGAACATCCGTTTTCCGGGGTTAAAAAAGGGCGATTCCAAACATTCATGTTGTTGACAGGCCGACAAATGTTGTTTGCAAGACCAGATTTGCTTGCGCAAATAAGGATTGTTTTATTTGAAAGTGTAAATTCGGAATTCACAAGTCCCCGGTTCAAATAAATCAGTATTTATTGAATGAAATCGGTAGTGACAGATTCAAACTAAACAGAGAACATTATGAAAAGTGCATCCCTGATCAAAAGGTTTGTGGTATATACCATGATCTTCTTCGCCGTGCAGGATGTCCTAACGCAGGAAGTTGGGCCCGGTGGGGATTATACCGTAGTTGTGGAAGGATATGACTGGGGCCCGGCAGTAAACAAGGTGATCTTGCCCGTGGAGGGAATAGTTTCGGAGGTGAACCGGGAACATTACCTGGTCACCGTAGCGCGTAGTACGGAAGGAATTGAAATGCAACCCGGAGAGGCCAGGGGAAGCAGGCAAGTCGTCTACGCTTATGTCTCTGATGAAAAGGGAAACAAAGTTGCTAAAGGGAACTACGTGACCCTGACCCTGTTTGTTGGCCCTGATCATGTGCCGGGTTCACCCATCAAATATGTTCGTGTAAATAACCGTGGAAGCAATCTGTGGATAGATTACAAAATGACCATCACAGATACGCTTAACAACAAAGTCTGGGATAGGGAAAAAGCACGAATCCGGCCCGGTATCGATAAATTTGATCTGGGCGGTAGTTATAAGCATGGGGGGGATCTGACCTTGTCTTATGCAGCTTTTACACCGGACACGGACCGGGAAAAATATCCCCTGATCATTTGGCTGCATGGCGGGGGTGAAGGCGGTACGGATCCAAGCATCCCGTTGATCGCCAACAAGGCGGCAAATTATGCCTCGGAGGAGATCCAGGTTCTTTTCGGTGGTGCCTATGTACTGGCCCCGCAATGCCCCGGAGCCTGGATGCACAATGCAGAAGGGGTCAGCACACATGGGCGGGAAGACGATATTTACAACGAAGGGCTCATGGCCCTGATCAGGGATTATGTTGCAGCCAACCCAAAAATAGATACCGGACGGATCTATGTGGGGGGATGCTCCAACGGCGGATATATGGCTCTTAAACTGATATTATTGGATCCCGGTTTTTTTGCCGCCGGTTATATCAGTGCCCTGGCCTATCAATCGCAATACATTGCTGACGAACAGATCGATTCGATCAAAAATGTACCGATCTGGTTTGTTCATTCCGCTGCTGACCAAACGACCATCCCGGATAAAACAGTCCTTCCCGTTTACAGAAGGCTGATTGCCGCCGGGGCCAGGGATGTCCACCTGTCGTTTTATGACCATGTGATAGACCTGACCGGCTTTTACGGAGGGGATGATTACTATTACAACGGTCATTGGTCCTGGATATATTCCCATGCTAACCATGCGGATTTTGATTATAACGGCATGCCGGTACTCATTGGCGACAGGCCAGTAACCATTATGGAATGGATGGCGGCCAAATCCAATTAAATAAAAGAAAGTACCTCGAAGCGCCGGGGTTCCTTTCGAAGGGATCCTTTCTTGTATTTATTCAATAATCTTATTCAATTAATGAAAACCGACCAAACCAACCTCAGGTCATTTATCGACCACCAAAAAATGACCTTCCTGCAGTATTCAACGATACTTCTGTGTTTTATCATGAATATGCTGGACGGTATGGACGTTCTGGTCATCGCTTTTACTGCATCCAGTATTAGTGCGGAATGGGACATCGGCCCGCAGGCTTTGGGCTGGGTATTTAGTGCTGCCGTTATCGGTATGACCATGGGAGCACTGTTTCTAGCGCCGCAGGGGGATCGGATAGGGAGAAAAAAGATGATCCTTATATGTGCCTCCATCATGGGGGTCAGCATCCTGGCCACCTCGTTTGCAAGCAATGTATCCTGGTTGGTGGTCTATCGGTTTTTAAGCGGGCTGGGCATCGGTGGGATGTTGGCCAGTGTTTCCACTCTGACATCCGAGTACGCACCCAACCGCAGCAAGGATTTTTGGGTAACCCTGGTTATGGGGGGTTATCCCATCG
>Ga0102947_1000656_pt1 | contig 12198 bp, 12 predicted proteins | sample SalPon2A_A_D2_MG_FD_78210 | JGI IMG/M metagenome (GOLD analysis project Ga0102947, IMG submission 78210) | Soil microbial communities from South San Francisco under conditions of wetland restoration - Salt Pond MetaG R2A_A_D2_MG | ecosystem: Environmental > Terrestrial > Soil > Wetlands | place... | reverse complement strand
CCTCCGAGACCGTCTCGAAAGTATAATCCACAGGCGTTCCATCAAGCAGAAGGTCGCCCTCGTGAAAGTCGATGTCGAAGGCGTGGTCGCCTACAAGGGCACGGTACTGGGGATCGGCAGGTGCGGGCATGTTGGTCTTACGAATTGAGGGTGGTTGTAAAGGTGACAGACGATTGGGATTGATTTTTAACACCGCGTGTTCATCGTCAGGAGATAATACAAACATCGGGCTACGTTTTGAGTTCATTCATCAAAATTATGTGTCCTGATGCGTACGCTATGCAAACCGAACTTACACCAGATTTACTTCTCTATGGGTACCAGCAAGGCGTTTTCCCGATGGCCGACCCGGATGACGACGCGGTCTACTGGTTTCGTCCCGAAAAGCGTGGGATCTTGCCGCTAGATCAATTTCATGTGCCCAAGAATCTGCAAAAGCTGGTGCGGCAAGGCATCTTTGAGGTCGTTGTAGATTGTGACTTTGAAGGCGTGATGCGGGCCTGCGCCAACCGCGACTCGACCTGGATCTCGGAAGAGATCATCGACGCCTATGCCGCGTTACACGAGTGGGGATGCGCTCACAGTGTCGAGTGCTGGCAGGAAGGACGGCTTGTGGGTGGTCTCTACGGCGTAGCTCTCGGCGGGGCTTTCTTCGGTGAGTCGATGTTTCACCGGGTCAGCAATGCGTCGAAGGTAGCGCTGGTGCATCTCGTGCGGCGGCTGCGAAAAGGCGGTTACGTCCTGCTCGACACGCAATACGCCACCCCACACCTGGAACAGTTTGGCGTGGTGGAGATACCTTCCGCCGAGTATGAACGCCGTCTCGAACGTGCCCTCACGGTACGCGCCACTTGGCAATTACCGAACCTGAATACAACGGACCCATGAGAACACATATAGGCTGGATCAGCGTCATCTTCCTGATTATGCTCGGCTGCCAGACCGAGGAGATGCCCGAGCCGCCTGCCGACGATCAGGCTGAAGTGGACCTCCCCGTGCAGTCAGTGACTCTGGCGGAGGCACCCGCGCCGGACAGCACCACCATGCGCAGGTTTCGTGAGGTGATGGCGTTTGCTCAGGAAGAAAACCTACACGAGCGACCCATCGGCGAGATCATGCAGGCGGTGGGTGAACGATTTTTGGCGTCGCCGTACGTTGCGGGTTCGCTGGATAAACCCGAAAAGGAAATACTCATCGTAGACCTCACCGGCTTTGATTGTGTACTCTTTATCGAGGCGACCCTGGCGCTGGCACGGGGCATTGCGGTGGAGGATTATTCCTACGACACCTTCGCCCAACACATCCTCGATCAACGCTACCGGGATGGCCAAATGGATGGCTATTGCAGCCGTCTCCATTATTTCTCCGAATGGATCGCCAACAACGAGGCGCGGGGTACCGTCGAGAATATCTCGCGGGACTTGGGGGGCGAAAAGCTGGATACGCGGCTTACTTTTATGTCCGAGCATCGAGACGCCTATCCGCGTTTTGCAACCAACGACAGCCTTTTTCAGGGCATTCAGGAGATGGAGGAGCGGCTGGCGGATCTGGAGATTTACTACATTCCCCAGGATCGCATTCGTAGCGTCTACGACCAGCTACAGGCAGGCGACATCATCGCTACGGCCACCAAGATTAAGGGGTTGGATGTGACGCACAGCGGCCTCGTCTATGCCAACGCGGATGGGAGCAAGGGCTTTATGCACGCCTCGACCTCCGGCGGCGTCAAGGTTTCGCCGGATCTTCAAGCCTATGTGCAGAACAACACCTCGCAGATCGGTATTGTGGTAGCCCGACCGGTAGCGGTTGGGGATTAGGATTATATGTCATTGGCTCCCTTCGGTCGCTGTCAGTTGCGCCTTCGGCGCGTCATTGGTCATGGGAGACATCGTGCTCATCAATGACCAATGATGCGAGCCGCACGAGCCCATGACGTGAGCGAAGCGAACAAATCAATCTATGGACTCCATCAACCGTATTGCTGTCTACACCAGCGGAGGCGACGCACCCGGCATGAACGCGTGCGTACGTGCTGTGGTGCGGGCCGCCATCTCGCACGACCTCGAAATCGTAGGGGTGCGGCGTGGCTATGCAGGCATGATCGAAGGCGACTTTGTGGAGATGGACGGGCGTTCGGTGTCGAACATCCTTCAGAAAGGCGGCACGATCCTGAAGAGCGCCCGTTCGGAAAAGTTCAAGCAGCCCGAGTTCCGGGCACAGGCGGCCGAGCAACTCCGAAACGCAGGCGTTAATGGCCTTGTCGGCATCGGCGGAGATGGGACGTTGCGGGGAGCCGTATTTTTTCACGAAGAGCATGACATTCCCGTCGTCGGCTGCCCTGGCACCATCGACAATGATCTCTTCGGCACCGACGAAACGATTGGCTACGACACAGCGCTCAACACCGCCATCGACAACATCGACAAGATCCGTGATACGGCAGATGCGCACGACCGGCTGTTTCTGGTCGAGGTGATGGGCCGCGACTCTGGGTTCATCGCGCTCAACTGTGGCATTGGCGGTGGGGCTGAGATGGTCATGATTCCCGAGACGATCACTGAAATCGAGGACATCAAGGAACGCATCCACTCGCTGATGTCGGCGCAGTCGCGCTCATCTATTGTCGTGGTGGCCGAGGGTGACGAGCATGGAGGCGCACGGGTGATTGAGCAGGCGCTACGCGACGATCCCACGTTTTCCTACATCGACCTGCGCGTCTGCATTTTGGGTCACACCCAGCGCGGCGGTTCTCCTTCGGCCCGTGACCGCGTCCTGGCTAGCCGCCTCGGAGCCGCTGCCGTCGATGCGTTGATCGAAGGACACACCAACGTCATGGTCGGCACCGTCAACAACGAGATCAAACTGACGCCCATGCGCAACGTGTGGAGCCGCAAGAAAACCATCAATTACGAACTGCTGCGGCTGACGCAAATGCTTAGTTAAGCACTGCGTGCTGGTTCCTGGTTTGTGGTTACTGATTCGGGATACTGAACGAGAACCTGTAACCAGGAACCCGCAACCCTTAACCGCGACTGCAAGGAGCACTATGTCCCATCATCCCCCGGTAGGCGAAATAGAAGGCAAGAAAGAGCAGGTTGAAGCGATGTTCGACGCCATCGCGCCGCGTTATGATTTGCTCAACCGTGTGCTCAGTCTCGGCATTGACCAGCGGTGGCGCAAGAAGGCCATCGCCATGCTCGCCGACGAACAGCCCGAACGCATCCTGGATGTGGCGACGGGCACCGCCGATCTGGCAATCCAGGCGATGACGCTGGAGCCCAAGAAGGTCGTCGGCGTCGATATTGCCGAGGAGATGCTGGCGATTGGACGAGAGAAAATCGAGAAGCTGGGCCTGGCCGACCGGATCATCTTGCAGCGTGGTGATGCCGAGAAGCTCCCGTTCTCCGACAACCAGTTCAACGCCGTGCTGGTAGCATTTGGCGTGCGCAACTTTCAAGACCTGGATCGGGGCCTCGCAGAGATTGCCCGTGTGCTTAAGCCGGGTGGTTCGCTCGTGGTGCTCGAATTCAGCAAGCCACGCACGTTTCCCATCAAGCAGGGGTATGCGTTCTATTCCAAATACATCCTGCCGCGCATAGGCGGGGCCATCTCCAAAGACGACGGAGCCTATCGCTACCTCCCTGAATCCGTTGCTGCCTTCCCCGATGGTGAGGATTTTCTGGCTCGTATGCGCAAGGCAGGTTATGAAGACCTTGTCTGGAAGCCGCTGACGTTTGGTATTGCCTCGCTGTATAAGGGACGGGTGGCGCGCTCGTAGCTGGCTGAAAGCAATGACTGCGTGGTTTGTACATTAGATATGCATTCATTATCAATGAGAAGTAGTTACCCTTCTATTTCTTTTATCAGTCCTATACAGTTATGCTCAAGGAAACAGTTTTCCTCATCTGCCTCGGAAGCTTTACGTTGACAACGAGTGTATTCAGTCAGCAAGTCCAAGTAGACGAATCATGTCAGCATCTCAAGATTGAAGTGGGTGAATCGGAGCGTGTGGTGCTTCAGCAGGATGGTGCCGAGGTGAAGTTAGGTGGACCTTTTGTTGAGGTACAACTCCAGCCTGAGACCAGCCTGCGGCTAACGAACTTGAAAACAGGGCTTCCGTCGGGTCATATTGATTGGGATGCTCAGACTACCACCTTCGAGGGGGATTACAGGGTAGAGATTTTACAGGGAGAGATCGTAGATGCTACGCTAACGGCTCGCGAGGCGGTCATTACATGGTTCATGGCAGACAATACTGCCTGCGATCAGCATGTGGAACTGGGCGAATAGGGGCCATACCGAGCCACAGTGAACTAACTGAGGGATAGAAACGGCCAAAGCAGTCAAAAGGCCTATTTGTCATTGCGAGGAGGCGCAGCCGACGTGGCAATCTTGTGACCAAGACTTCAATCCGACGAGATTGCTTCGCGTTGCTCGCAATGACAGTTTTCCTTTTGGGATTTATGTCCACCCCTCAGCTAACTGCCTAATAGACGCGGCGAAAGTTGCTCAGACGCCCCGGTACTTGCTGCTCCAAAATGACGAAGAACGATGAATGGGCCAGCCCGGCCTGTTTCAGGTGGCGCACGGTCCAGGCGTTGCAGGCTGACCAGAAAATGTAGAAGGTCCGCCCTGGATAGAATCGTCCCCGGTAGGTGGAGACAGGAGAGAAGGGCGGCTGACGGTTGCTTCCTGGTGTACGAACGAATGTCTGCTCCAGCGACTGAACCAGCCGTTGTAGCGTAGCCGCATCGACTTCCCGCACGTACAGACCCTGAATCCCTGTCTGGCGGGTAGGCGGGGCGTTGTGAGCACGTACATACATCACCGACTCAGTGGGGAGAAAGAGCGCTGCCAGAAGCACAGGCAGCCGGTGATCCGATTCCATGTAGTAGGCCCGGTCGCCCCAGGCATATTCCACGATAGGGGCGGTTTCCTGCCCCGGCGGCCCCAGGTGCCATCCGTCGGGTTGTTCGATGAGGATGGCGGTGTGGTAGCCATACCGGGCGACCCAGACGCGGTAGGTTGCTTCCGTGGGGAGTGAAATAGATACCTCAGGCAGTGGGGGTGTCTGGATTGCCATGTAAAAGGCCGGTAGCCCCCAGAGCGGAACGACCAACGCAAGGAGTACCCGGGGCCAGCGTCGGCGGGAGGCTGGTGTTTGCGATGCCCTTTGGTCGCTCATACGGCGATCACGGGTTTGGGTAAGCAACTTAGTGGCGAGCGGGGAGCGGCTTATTTTTCAGGGGTCTCGGTGGAAAGCCATGTCATCACATAAATGTCGGCCTTGCCATCGCGGTCCGAAACAAAAGCCATTTTATCGCCCTGTGGTGACCATGAGACGCTTGTATCTCGTGCCGGGTGACGGGTAACGTTTTGGAGATCCGACCCGTCGGCCTTCGTTACGAAAATCTCCAGGTCCCCCGTCACATCGGTTTCAAAAGCGATGTGCGTGCCGTCCGGCGACCAGTACGGGTAATGGCTGCGGGCTTGCAAGGAGGTAAGCCGTGTTTGCTCTGAACCATCACTGTTCATTCGGTAGATTTCGGCGGGGGTGTCCCTTGGCTCGTCGGCCCGTTCAAAATCGCGTTCAGATAAGAAAACAAGCTGCGTCCCATCCGGTGACCACTGCGGCGCGGATTCGTAGGACTCCGTGTGCGTCAGCGCGTGCAGGTTGGTGCCGTCGCTATGCATCACGAAGAGCTGGTGCGTGTCGGCTTTCTCGGTCCAGGCATCGAAGGCCACACGCGAGCCATCGGGAGACAGCACAGGTCTGAACGCGTCGCCGGTCGGTTGGGGAAGAAGCTGGGTTTGCAGCGTCTCCAGATCGATGCTGTAGAGTTGCCAATGGCCTTCCAGGTTTTGGGTCGTGGTGCGGTTGGAAAAGAAGAGCAGGTGTTGTCCATCGGGGGCCCAGGACGGGCTGGCATCGGTAGCTGGATCGAACGTCAGGCGTTTTTGGTGCGAGCCATCTGCCTGCATGACATAGATTTCAAGGTTGCCATCACGGGTGGACTCGAACGCGATGCGGGTCCCATCAGGCGACCACATAGGCTCGTAATTTTCGCCCTCGGTGGTAAGTCGCGTAGCAGGCGTTGGTTGCTCAGGTTGAGCAATAAGTAGGCTGGGAAAGGCAAGAGCAAAACCGATCCAGCAGAGAAGAGCAACAAACCGCATCATAGCAAGACATTCACTCTGCATGTTCAGCGAGGCGATCTGTCAAAACCCGTCCCGTCGTCACAAAGGAGATGCCTTGTGTAGAGGCGGTGCTGATCATAACAGCTTCCACCACGGGTTGTGTAACGGGCTGGTCGGATCCCCATTCGACGATAAAGTTGGCTCCCGAGCCGCCGCTGGTGTCATCTACCTCTACCACGTAGGCTTTCGAAGCCATAGGTTTCAACACTACAGGTTGTTCGATGTAGTGCCGCACAAGGTTGCCTTCAGAGTCATAATACCGCACCGCCATGATGGTGAGGGGGGTCTTTTCGTCGGTGTTACGGATGCTGAGCGTGGTTGCCAGATTAATGACGCGGCGGTGGTTCTGGTAATAAATGTGCGAGTAGGCCGGCACGTAGATCGTCTGACCGAAAGCATGAGCGCCTGCCGAGTCAATTGTGGTTGAATCTACAGCGGTCGTTGGAGGTGGGGCTGGCGGCGGCTCTTGCGGCGCGGCACAGGACAGGAAGAGCAGCAGAAAAAGAAGGGCGAAGAGCGAGCGCGACATAGAAGAAAGGGGCTGGTTCGTCTGAAAACGAGTGCCTGCTCCCTTTCAACGACTACTTTTTCGTTCCGTTCGTCGTACTCGGTGGGGTGCGGAATTTGGTCATACGGATTTCATTGACCGGACCGCGGGTGCGGTATTCAACGCGGTCCATCAGGCGGTTAATAATGTGGACGCCGAGGCCGCCAGCCCGCCGTTTCTGGGTGAGTTCGAGCAGGTTCGGTTCTTTGTACTTGGATCGGTCAAACGGCTCGCCCTCATCGCGGATGCGGACGGTGAAGCGGTCGGGGTCAATGATGATGGCGATGTCTACCTCGTGGTGCTCTTGGCCCTTGTAGGCATGCTCGATAATGTTGGTGCAGGCTTCGTCAACGGCTATTTTGAACTGTTCGACCGTGTCTTCCGAGAACGCCGCTTCCTGGGCATGCGTCACCACAAACTGGCGCACATCGTCGAGGTAGCGCGTCGAACTCGGAATCGTTTTGGTATGGACGGAACGGGCCACGGAGGTTCAGGGGCTTAGCCGCAGGTACAAAGGGTCAGTGCAAAGCGTGTGCCGTCGTATGAGACTACGGGATGCATAGCGTCAGGCTGCAGCATTTTCAAATTTCGTCAAGGCTTCGTCTTCGGTCTCCGTGATGTCGAACAGCATCGGGAAGCCGAGCAGGTCGAACACATTGAAGACTTTAGGCTGGAGGGCCGCGATCTTGATGTCGCCACCTTGCTCGCGCACCTCTTCGATATAGGCCATGAAGACGCCGAGACCCGCACTGGAGATATATTGCAGGTTTTCGCCGTTGATGACAATTTGATACTGCTGCTCATCCTGGCACTTCTGGATAGCTGCTTCAAGCTCTGACGCCGTATGCGCGTCCAGTTCGCCCTGTAAGGCGAGTACCTGGACTGCCCCGGTGGAGCGGAAGCCGACAGAGAAGTTGCTCATGGAACTACGTGGGTCTTGTTGGGAAGCCAGCGGGTTAACGGAGGCAGTTTAAGGAAGTTACAGCAGTTATTCGAGGGGGTGGACGTTGGAAGGGGCATTTTCTTGCTCCCCATTCCGTCTCGACGGCGCAGATATTAGTTCAATGCCGCGCCATTTGATGACGACCAGCGTCAGGTCGTCGTCGTACTGGTTCGTGCCGCCAAGGAAGCCGTTGAGGTCGGCCAGGAGCGCGTCGTGCAGGTCGTCGGCGTCCTCATGGCGGTGCTCGGCGAGGGCGTCGAGCAGACGGTCGTAGCCATATTCTTCACCCTTCGGACTGCGGCTCTCGACCACGCCATCGGTATAGAGCACCAGCACATCGCCGGGTTGGAGGCGGATGCGCTCCACTGCCAGCGTCTTGCGAAACAAGGGTCCTCGGTCCAGGCCGAGGCCCAGTCCCTGCGATCGCAGATAGCGGGCTTCGCCGTTGAGATTGATCGTAGCGGCAGGGCAATGCCCGGCACGCGCCAGCAGCAGTTCCTCTTTTTCGAGATCAAGCACGCCGTAGATCACGGAGATAAACACGTTTTTCTCCAGCGATCTGGCGAGGGCGCGGTTGGCGTGCGTCAGAAAATCGAGCGGGTCAGGAGCCAGATGGCTGACCGCGTGGAAGACGCCCTGCATCTCGGCCATATAAAACGCCGCCGAGGTGCCTTTGCCAGAGACATCCGCTATGATAAAAGCCAGCCGCCGGTCGTCGAGTTCGGTAAAGTCATAGTAGTCGCCACCGACTTCCTGGGCGGGCACGCTCGACGCCGAGATCGAGACGCCCTCGTAGGAGGGCAGATGCTGGGGCAGCAACTTGCTCTGCACCTCGCGGGCAATCGCCAGTTCGCGGGAGAGCCGTTCCTTCTCGACCTTTTCCTCGAACAGGCGGGCGTTGTCGAGCGCCAGCGCGGCCTGTGCGGCAAACACGCTGATGGCCTCAATATCGTCTTTCTCGAAGCTATGGGCCACCTCCCGCGAGACGAATAGCGCGCCCAGCATCTCGTCGCGGGTGACGAGCGGGGTGACGAGCAGACTGCCTATCCCATCGCCAGGGCGGGCCTCGACGCGGTGGTCGGCAGGGGCCTGATCCAGCAGCAACGGCTCGTGCGAGAGCAGCACTTCCTGGTAGAACGCGGCGGTGTCGATCAACTCGGCGACCAGCGCAGGGGCAATGTTGTGCGTCGCGACGATGCGCGGACGTAGCGAGCCGGTTTCGGGATCGGCCACAGCCAGCCACGCGGCATCCGCCGAACCCGCTTCCACGGGCGAGGCGGTGATGGTGGAGACGAGGTTTTCGGGATCGAATACCTGATTGACGAGATGCGTCAGCGAGTGCATCGCCGTGATCTCGTCTGTCTTGCGCTGGAAGTCGCTGGTGGTGGGCAGGTGAAAGATGAGCGACAGCAACGCCGTGATGCAGTACAGGATGCCAAAAATGACGGACAGCATCATAAAGATGCTGAGGGGGAAGCTGTAGTACGCCAGATAGAGGGAGACGCCCGGTCGCAGGCTGTCGCCGCCCACGCCCAGGCTTGTTGCCAGCAAGGCCAAGAGCAGGCTCGACAGGCCAATGACGGCCATTTTCTCTTTGAACGACAGGTGGACGATCCACGACAGGCGGAATGAGTTAATGACCATAAAGGCCACCGCCGGGACAAATGTGATCGCTTGCAAGAAGCTGATCTCATCCTGACGCGGCGGTTTCATGAAGGTCATCAAAGCTGCCAGCAGGATGAAGCCCAGCATCAGGTACCAGTTGCGCTGGCTGCTTCGCGTGCGTTTGAACAGCACCAGATCGCGGAAGCGCAGCAGCACAATAAAGAAAAAGGCGGCCTCCAACAGGCTCAGGAAATTCATCTTAAAAACCGTTGCCAGGGTCAGCGGCACATCGGTTTCGTAGTCAAAGCCCGCGGCGGCATCAAACCCTGGCACGCGCCCAATTTGGGCAATGCCCAGCGCCACACCAATCAGCCCGATGCCAAACAACAGTGTCGTCCAGAAAATGCGAATAGGGGGGGCCTGGCGTTGCTTGAACTGACTGGACAGTAGCAACCAGAGCGTACTATAGCAGGCCAGAATAACCAGGTTGTACACCAGGGCAACCCCGAAGGAGGGCGGGGTCTGGGTGCTGAAAATAGTGAGGTGATACCCGATCCCCAGCACATAGAAAACGACGAACGCCACGAACAAAAAGATGTGCTTTGTTCGTGTGCCCAGGCTCGAAAAAGGGCCTTTTTTTGGTAATTTGGCTCGTAGATCAATCGCCATGCACGCCGCAACCATACCGGGGGACATTCGCCGCGAAGCGCCCTGCTGGCCTCCGCGTGCGTTATGCGAATATACTACCGTTCGATGAAGCAAATGTTACAGGTTCCTGGTTTCTGGTTCAGAGTTCAAGGTTTCTGACTTCTCACCCCGAATGATCAACCTTAGACCCTTGTACCTCGAACAAATGGTAACTTCATCGGTGGCCTTGCGTAGAGAGAACATCAGTCTCCCTTTTCCCCCATCATAGTACCATGAAAAAACGCACGCTCGTACGCATTCAACTACTTCTGCTAGTCGTTCTGGCTGTTCTTGTCTTTGTTCGGATTATAGTGGGTTCACCGGCCCCCAGCGGGTTGGTGGTCTTCGTCAATATGGACCACGACGAGTTGCATCAGAAATCTTTTGAACTAGAGCGTCCAGGGGAGATTGCCATTCACGCCGTTGGCTCTATCGATGAACGGGCGACGCCGAAGGCCCTGGCGGCGAAAGGCTGGATTGTCAACCGTGCCAGTGGGGAGGTAGTCTGGGAGATGGACCCGGCTCGCGTCGAAGCCGGGCGGGGCACGTTGGTTGAGGTGCCGGGCGACACCCTCGCGCTTGAAGCAGGCATCTATGATGTTTTCTTCGCTTCATTTGGAGCCATCGATAGCAACCGCCATGGTCGCTGGGTCAGTGAACGGGACGAATGGCAGTGGGTGCTGCGCCTCGTTGATGAAAACACCCCGGCCCGCATCGTGGCCCGGCACGAGGATGAGGGCCATATGGCGGAGAATGTGCTCTGGAAAGCGGCTCCATTGCGCGATAACAAAGAGGAAAATTTTCTTTTCGAGATCAAGCGGCCTACGCAACTGGGCATCTACGCGGTGGGCGAAATTGGAGATGAGCGGAGCGATTATAGTTGGATTGAAAACGCATCGACGGGCGAGAAAGTCTGGGAGATGACAAAAGGGAACACCGAGCCCGCAGGGGGCCTCGACCGCAACCGGCAGTTTCAGGGCGATGTGACGCTTGCGCCGGGAGCCTACCGTGCCGTGGCTGTCACCGATGGTCGGCATGCCTATCGCGACTGGGAAGGGAATCCGCCGTACAACCCGATGGCCTGGGGGCTCTCGCTCTACACCACCGACCGCGATGCCATCACCGATTTCGATCCATGGGCTTCCCGCGAGCCGCTTATCAGCTTCATGAAAGTCCCGGATGATGCCGAGCGGAGCCAGCGCTTCGAGGTGACAGAGCCGATCCAGGTGGTCGTCTATTGCATGGGTGAGCTTACCGATGGCGCCTGGGATTATGGTGAACTCCTGAAAGAAGAAGCGCATCAGAAACGTACCATCTGGAAGCTCAGCCGCGATGCCTCAATGCCTGCAGGGGGTGACCGTAAAAATCGACTCGAAGTGGCTTTCTTGCGTTTGGAGCCCGGCATCTACGAACTCCGCTACGAAACCGATGGCTCGCATGCCTACAACGATTGGAACGCCGACCATCCCGATTATCCCGAGCGTTGGGGGGTTACGCTCTTTCCCGTGGCACTGAGTCTCTCTAATGGGGCCTTTCAGCTGCTGGAGTCAGCCCAGGAGGTCGATGGCGAGCAGTGGGAGGACGACACCGCGCTGGTTTTCTGGGTCAATCTGGAAAGCGATGTATCCAGAGCAGAGGAGCTATCCTTCGATGTGCCCACGACGCTGCACATCAAAGCGTTGGGTGAGGTCGAGCGCGAGGACCAGTATGATTACGGCTGGATTGAGAACGCAGAGACTGGGGAGCGGGTCTGGGAGATGACCTGGAACAACACCCAGCATGCAGGTGGCACCGACCGCAACCGCTATTTCGATGGCGAGATCACGCTGGAGCCAGGGCGCTACGTGGCGCACTACGTCACCGATGGCTCTCACCATTACCGCGACTGGGAGAGCGCCCGTCCCGAGGTGTCCCTCCCGTGGGGGATGACAATCAGCCGTGCTGGAGAGTTGTAGTGCCGGTTCAGCATGTCAGTTTTCGCATGTTCGTACTACTTCCACAACGCTCCAAAAATGGTTATGACTACTGATCACCTTCAACAAAATAAAAACCTCCAGAAGATCGAAACGGCGGCTCGAAAAAAGGTAAAAGACCTTAAAGAATTCTACATCCATCTTTCCATTTATAGTGTTGTCAATGTGTTCCTGGTTATTCTTAACTTGGTCACTTCTCCCGACTATTTCTGGGCACTCTGGGCCATTATGGGCTGGGGGATAGG
>Ga0102947_1000655_pt1 | contig 12201 bp, 6 predicted proteins | sample SalPon2A_A_D2_MG_FD_78210 | JGI IMG/M metagenome (GOLD analysis project Ga0102947, IMG submission 78210) | Soil microbial communities from South San Francisco under conditions of wetland restoration - Salt Pond MetaG R2A_A_D2_MG | ecosystem: Environmental > Terrestrial > Soil > Wetlands | place... | reverse complement strand
GGTACGCGGCCTCCATGTCGTCCTCACTCATGCCGCCGCCCATGTTGTGTTTCTTCCACCAGCCGAGCGAATGGGGCGTGTGCACATGCGGGATGTCGAGTTCTTCGGCTATTTTCTGCCCGGCCCATCCGGCGTCCCAGTAGTGGGAGTAGACGATGTCGTATTGGTGGTTGTGTTCGCGGGTGGCGGCGAGGAAGTTGGTGACGAAGTTGGTGATGTGGTCGTGCATGTCCTCTTTGCGGATGAAGTCTTCTCCGCCGAAGGGGACGCGCCAGATGCGGAGGTTGTCGTTAATTTCTTCGACTTCGGGTTGGTCTTCGAATTGGCGGGTGACGAGGTCTACGCGGCAGCCGAGTCGGCTGAAGCGTTTGGCGAGTTCGAGGACGAAGACAACCTGTCCGCCGGTGTCGGGTTTGCCGAGTTCGGGTTCGGCTCCGACGTAGCCGTGTAAGGAGATGAGCAACAGGTGCTGGGTCCACTGGTGATTCTGGACAGCCATGAGAAAATGTCTGGTTAGGACAATAACTGGTTAGGAGGAGGCGACGACGTGCAGGGCGTGGCAGGCACGAATAAATTCGGAAGCTGACCAGGCCTGGTAGGCTTTACCCATAGGGCGGCCCGTGTCACCATGGGCCCACTCGTTGAACTCCCACTCGTGCAGCACGCCCAGCTTGTTCAATTCAGCGAGCCGGTAGAGTTCATGCAGGGCCAGGTTGCGCAGACCTAGCTTATCGATAAAACGAACCCAGTGCCCGCCCACGAATGGCCAGATGCCGCCGTTATGATAGTGTTTCGGCAGGTTGAGCAGGTTGACCGTGTAGTAGGGCCGCCAGTCTTTATCGCCCGCGGAGACGGCAGGGTACAGGTTGGCGATGGGATAGGGCTCGTTCACCCCTACGCCCCACATAAAGCGAAACGTCTGGCTGGCGCGCTTATCATCTACCACATCGTAAAGGTAAGCTAACACATTGCCGAAGGTGTCGCAGCGCCAACTAAAATCAAATGGAGTGAGTTGGGCAAGCAGATAGCGCGCATCGCCGATAGAAAACTGCTGGTCAGCGAAGGAGACCGCCTGGTAGATGTTTTGTTGAGAGGACGGCCAGAAGTTTGCCAGAATTTCCCGTTTAATCGTCTGGGCCCAACGCAGATAATCGCCTGCTTTTTCTTCGTCGCCTTTCATCTGTAGCAGGCGGCCAAAGCAGATGTTGCTTCGGTACCAGAGCACCTCGTCGTACAACACGTTATAGCTCCGCCCGAAGAGATCGGTCCAGTCACCTGCTTCCGGGATTTCTAGCAAGGCATCGTTGTTGCTGTCGTGCGCGCTGAGCCAGTCCATCGCCCGTTTCAAGGGGTCGAAGTATGCGCGCAGGAAGTCGTAGTCGTGCGTATGGGCTACATAGGCATAGAAGGCAATGATCACCCACATCCCGCTATCCACGGAGGCGATGCCCCCGACGCCGGAATAGTCGGGGCTGCTGTCGGCCAGGCGCACGTTAGCAGGAATTTGCCCGTTGGGCGAGATGTGCTCCAGTAGCGTGATCAGCGTTTGCCGCTGGCAGGCATGGATATCGTCATCCTGCGTCAGCAAGGGCAGCGACCCTAGGATCGTGAGTGCCCCATCGCGGCCCCACACGCTACGGTAGTTCACGTCGGTGCCGACGACCTCATTGTCTTCGAGCGAGCAGGCCGTAAAGCCCAGCGGAGAGATGTTGCGCTGAAGGGCATCAATAGCCCGGTGATAGCCTTGCCGGATGAAAGCCAACTGCTCCTGCGACAGGTATTCCAGCACATCATCGCCTGCCGTGCGCAAGGCTTCATAAAGGACAGCTTGTTCCGGGTTCTCTTCCTGAAAGTTCATGTCCTCAATGATGCCGTAGTGGGATAAACCAGCCAGCAGCCCATACGCGCACACTTCGTCAGGCGAAGCCTGATAGACCGATAAAGATTGCGTCTGGTCGAGCAGTTCGGGCTGGGCGTTGCCTACCACGATGCCGTAGATGTCGTCCAGCGCAAACATAGCACTGTCGTTGCCGCTGTCTCCAGCGACGAGGGCTTCGGACGGGGCGATGTCGAGATGGCGCAGCAGCCAGCGGAGGGCATTGCCCTTGTTAGCCCATCGGGGCAGCACGTCGAGGTGGCGCATGCTGGAATACACGACGTGGGTGTCCAGGGCGGCATCCCTGAGCACTACACGCAATTCATCGATCTGGTCGGAGGAGGCATCATCCAGATACCAGCTCGACTTGTAGGGCGTTTGATAATGGTCGGGCTGCTTCACAATGGGAAGGGAAAGCTGTTCGATCACGCCTTCGACCTGCTCAACATCCCAGTTCTCGGACAGAATTTCTTCAAATTCCTTCATTACGCAGGCGTCCCGATAGTTGTAGACGGTAGTGCCCACGCCGCAGATGACATAATCGGGATTGGGAAGGGGATGCTTGTCCACCTGTTGAAGGGCATCATCCAGCAGCCGTCCTGAACTGTAACAAAGCAAGGGGCGTTCATCCGGCGGTATTTGCTCCCATGCCACCTTGAATTGCTGTGTTGCTTTGGGGACGCCCAGTAAGGTGCCGTCCAAATCGGTAGCGAAGAGTCGTATGTTGGGTACCACGGGGTGCCTGAGCTTAGTTGCTGGAAGTCGGTGGAAATGTAGTCATTATCCGAAGGAGCGTTCCTGCTGAGGGCGAGGGGGACCCTGGAGTATGAAGGTCGTTACATCGTGGCAACCCACGCAGGCCCTGAAAGTGAGGGGCTGATTGGTTAGCTTGCGACACCGTCGCTGGTTTTGTAATCACATCTTGTATCGTACCTTCCGCCTCCTATGCTCGATATCCATCAACTGCAATCACAATTCGCTGATTTCAATGCCTATCAATCTCGGGAGCAGGCATTGCTTTCGTCCAAGCTGAAGCGGGCGCTGGAGGCGCTGGACGAGGCTGGCAAATACTGGCAGGACTTGCGCGAGCAGGCGGCAGCGTCGAAGCTCAAGTGGCTCATTGCCGGGTTGCGAGAGTCGCCCGCGACGTGCCACCCCTGTGGGGAGCGGCCCACGCCCATCACGGTCGTTGCCACCGACGGGTCGCAGATCTATCCAGATCGGCATGTGGAGCCGCACTGCTACCTGCTCAACATCAGCCGTATCGCTTTTCAATACGGCACGCTGGAGCGTCCACTGATGGAATCAGTGCCGCGCTTCGAATACCGCCGCGAGGAGTTCGAGAATGAGTTCGACCAAGTGCTCGGCACCGCCACTGCCGAGGTTGTCTCGGCCCTGCGCGACGAGTTTGAGTTGGCCGCCCTGCTCGACGTAGCCCAGAAAGCCCGGATCGGCAACCGTCCCCTCCTCGCCATCGCCGATGGCACGCTCATCCGCTGGATGCTGCGCGGCATGCGCGATCGCGCACTCGAAGAAAAACTCATCGCCCGGTACACCGACATTCTCGCCGCTTTCCAGGCCGAGACCATCCCGCTCTGCTCGTACATCAGCATGCCGGGCAACACGGAAGTCGTCAACCTGCTGCGCGTCCATTGCGGCGAAGACGACGACGATGCCGGGTCCGACGCTTCGCTCTACGGCGTAATGGACCGCTGGGTGTTCGAGCAATGCCTGGAGCCGGGCGAGCGTTCGGCGGTGTTCGAGTCGGCCTCGCATATCCAGAGCGAGTACGGCCTGGGCGATAAGATCTGCTATTTCTACGTGCATGTGCCTTCGGCGCGGGGCGGTGCCGAAATTGGGCGGGTGGAGGTGCCGATGTGGGTCGCTGACCATCCGGGCCTGCTCGACCTGATCCACGCCACCGTCCTGAGCGAGTGCGAAAAGGGCGAGGGCTACCCCATGATTCTCTCCGAAGCGCACGAACGCGCCGTCATCCGCGCCCGCGAGCGCGACGTTTTCTACGACATGATTGAGCGCGAGATGACCACCGCCGGTCTGCCCTACCATGCCTCGCAGAAGCAGTCGTCCAAGCGCAAGCCGATGGTTTAGAAAAGGGTGAGTCTGGTTCATGCAAAGTGATCTTTTTCTTAATCTGACGTACCCCGGCACACAATGAGTAAACCACTGGATAGGCTCCGCTTTTCGGTCATACGTCGTCAACAAACCCTCCTGCCATGTCCCCCGAGTCGCTCGTCGATCAGCTTGAAGAAGTAGTGACCCGTGGTCGCAGGGCTGACTCCTCCAAAGAAAGCGCTGCTGTCTTAGGGGAGTTGATGGATCTGCATGAACAGGCCGTGCACGAAAACCCACCGCTGGCATCCAAGGTGCGCCTGGCTTTTCTGCGTATACTGGCATCGACTTCCGAAATCATGAATCAGGAGGACGTCTCGCACTTTCTCATCGACCAGGTAGAACCAGACGACTTCGCCGAGCTAGAGTGGCAGGCACCCGAGGAAGTGATCACATTCTGTGAACGGCTCTATCGTTTTCGGTTTGATTCCGACGAGCGGGCCGAGCAAATACACGCGCACGTAAACAATATCCTGCGTCATGCGCTGAGACACTTCGAACAGCATGAGGAGATGGAGTATCTGTTCCGGCTCCTGCAAATCGCTCCTACGTCCAACATCACCGACACCGAAGTGCTCCGCCTTCGCGGCAGAGCCCATTTGTATGAGGTGCGCAATGTCCAGAAGAAACGCCGCTGGCTCTATGGCTACCTGGTGCTCCAGGTACTTCTCATAGGAATCGTCTTTCCTTTCCTCTTCATCTGGGCAGAAAATGGGGCCCTCCAGGAGCGCATTGAGGAAACGGCCGACGTTAATCTTCCCGAAGAAGGACGTCAATACCTGAGTTACATAGACGGACTCTACTGGTCGACGATAACAGCCGGGTCTATTGGCTATGGCGACATCACGCCGCAAACAACCATGGGCCGAATGATTGCGGCTGTCCTGGGTACGATGGGCGTGATTACCATCGGCGTGGTGGCCGGCCTGATCCTGTCGTGGCTCACACCACGCCGCCTTGACTGATCACGCGGGGTGCCCCGTAGGTCTGTAGACGAACGATAGGACTCTAAAAGAGCGGGGTGCCTTTCGATTCCCTGGGAAGGAACTGGCAGGCACCCCGGTACCACGCGTCAGGAAAAAAACAGGAGACAATGTGGTGCGTGCTGGACTAAAAGGGGGAAGATCGTTCAACGATTGTTTTGCCCAATGCGTTAGGATTCATCCACAATGAGATAGGCACTGTCGCTCGTCTGGTGCACCGGGCACAGCAGAGACGCTATGGGATCGGAGGCACCCCCGCTCTCGCCACTACCGGGTGGCAGCCTCACCGATCGATCCTCTCCCCATGGGGCGTCGATTCACTGGAGGGTGGCTGTGATCGCATCCCGGTTGGGGCAGCTTATGCTCACCGTATTACTGCTCGCCGTGCCCGACGGGTGGTACCGGATCTCGAGCGTACCTCCAGCAGCATGTTCGTACGCGCCCGGGATACGCTCATTCGGCTGGGTCGTCGGATTGATGGCCGAATCATGCACGAAGAGCTTCACATTCGCACCGTGTTCCTGCCAATGCCAGTCCGTGACGAAGTTACCCATCGCGGGATCGAGCCAGGTTATCCGCATGTGGAGGCCGGGCGTGCCCTGCCCCCGAAGGCCCGTCCCATCGTTTCCGCTCTTGTCCAGGATGAGCGCGAACAGGTCGTCTCTGCTGATAAGCCCCAGTTCATCGAAGTTGTCACTGGTGCTGCAGTCAGGTGCATTCCACCCTGCTGTGTGGGTAGTGACGAAGTTAAGCTCGCTCACAAAGGTGCCCCCTACGCTACTGAGCTTGAACTCTCGCTTATTGTCCTTGTCGATCACCACCTGCTGATCCGTGGCGACCATGCCGCCGCTGAGGGTAAGGGTGGTACTGGAAGGAGGATCGTCATTACCGCCCCCGCCACAGGGGGGACTCTCACATTTCTTTGGTGCATAGGCCAACGCAGGGGCCTCGTCCGCATCCGGCGCGACGGGGTTGGACGATGTGCCCTCACAGCCTACCAGGATGAGCAGCCCGGCACAGACGAGCGCTGAGGCAAGGGGAATCAATACGTGAGTTCTGAAATCGCGTAACATTGGAGACCTCCAGCAGAATGGGTTGAATGTATAAGGGGAAGACCATACTTCCGCCTGTATCAACCTACGGCCGCCGATCCGACTGAACGCGACATTCATCTTGCAGCAGGCGACAAATAGAACAGAGGGAGCGTGCTTCTAGGAATCGAATTGGCCGGAGAGCCAGTGGAGCAGATTGCGGGCGAACTGCGTATTCTGCGCGGCGGCTGGAGCATTCATCCCCATGGGGACATCCCCGTTGCAGAACTGCTCGGAAAACATGGCTGCTTCGCCAAAAAGGCTACATGTCCCTTTCCAAATTGTCGCAGGGCCCCCTGCAACCAGCCGTCTACCGACCGGCGCGGTGTTCCGGGTGGAAACGCCCAGGCCACTTCAGGCAGCAACGAGACCGCCCCCGGGCCAAAGGTCATAAGCGGCACCGCCTCGTCCACCGCCTGGAAGGCTTGCCCGGTGAAGGTAGCCACTTGGTCGATACGCTCTGCCTCCGAACGCCCGTTCGTGATGGGATGATTGGCTAGCGTGCCGTCGGCGCGGCGGAAGAGCTGGATCTCGTCAGGCTGCAGGCACGGGGAGGGTCGGTCGAGCTGGAGCGTGTCGAAGGCAAAGCTGTTGCTAAAGTAAAAGCCGAAGGCCGCCGCCAGGTTTTCGGCCGCCGCAGGAAAAGGCATGTGATCGGCGATCAGCAGGAGGCCTCCTCCGTCCTCGACCCACTCCCGGACTGCTGCTATCTCTTCCGCAGTGAAGGCCGGCAAGAAAGGCTCACGCCATACGTTGCGGTTGCTCGGATGCAGTGCATTGGAGATGACCAGGATGTTGCCCCGGCGGAGTGCCTCGGGGGTAAAGGGAACGGTATGGGCACGCACCTTATAGCCGTCAGCGCGCAACAGGTCTGCAAAAGCACGGTACGTGCCATCGGCCCGGTGCAGATTCTCGTGGGCCTCGTCGAAGAGCACCACCCGGCCACCAGGATCCGATGCAGTCCCGCCCTGGTCGCAGCCAGCGAATAGAAGCCCGAACGCCAGCAGCGATACGATGGTACGTGGCACCATCCGTTTGGTCAGCTAAAGGAGGGTATGACGAATAAAGCTCAGGGCAGTGCAGAGGAGGCCTTCCGGCGCAGGATGAGACCGTCATCTAAGGTCACCCACGCCGCATCGGGACCTTGTACGGAGACGGCAAAGAACTCGGCATCCGTCCCAGTCTCCTCCTGCGTCCACGTGGCTCCCCCGTCGGTCGTGACCAGAAGGGCCTTGCCCCCGACGACGACACCGAAGCCGTCCACCCCGAAATCCACATCCTGGAATCCCACCCAACGGTCATTCAGGCCTACGTCGTAATCGGCGACAACCTGCTCCCACGTGGCCCCCCCGTCGGTCGTACGGAGGATGAAGCCCATTCCCTGCTCACCGCCGACGGCGACGCCTGTGGTTGCATCTGCGAAGGCAACGCTCCCTATGATCTGATCGACCCCGCTGTCCAGCCGCGTCCATGTTCCGCCCCCGTCGGTGGTGCGAAAGAGGGCACCACTATTACCGGCAAGCAAACCAAGAGCCGGGTCAGCAGGGTCGGGAAACACGATTGAGAAAATGGGCTGGTTAAAGTTGATCTCCTGTCTTGTCCAGGTTCCGCCCCCGTCGTTCGTGCGGAACACTAGGCCGTTGCCACCTGCGACCCAACCCGTCTGGTCATTTAGAAAGGACATCGCATGGAACCACACATAGGAGTCGTAGACCTGCTTATTCATGGGCCAGTGGTAGCCGCCGTCCGTCGTTTTCATCACGCGGGTGCCCTCCCCTCCAATAAACCCGACCTCTGAATCAACGAAAAAGAGAGCGCTACCCATCTCGGTGCCGACTTTATGAGAAGCGACTGCGATACGGCACCAGGTCTGGCCGCCGTCCGAGGTCTTCAGCAGTAACGGAGGCTCCGCGTCATTGCCCCATTTGCGGACGATCGCCCGACCCGTCTGGTCGTCCAGGAAGGTGATATCGGTGACGGTGCGTTCCGTACCGCTCTCTTGATGCGTCCAGCGCGTGCCCACCTCCGGCTCCACCGTCGGTCCGCATACTTCCTCCAGAGCCGGCTCTTCCGGCTCCTCTTCGGAGGGCTGCTCCGTGACGCCGGGGTCGGACGTGTCACACCCCGTGCTTGCGAGTAGCCCTGCTATCAGAAAAGCGAGAATCCATGTATGTGTACGTCGCATCGGAGCACCTCCCATTCAGAAACCTGAAACCGTACGATGACTAGGCCACCCCGGAGTACGAGGTGCCTCCAGTCCTGTCTCAATCTAGAGGAGGGCATCCGACTGAACGCGACATTCATCTTGCAGCAGGCGACAATGGAGGCTACAAACCGGCGGAGGGATCAGTTTTCGTGATGGGATGGGTAGGCAGAGGGCGACGCGCCATAGACCTGCTGGAAGGTGCGAGAGAAAGCGTCGGGGCTGGCGTAGCCGACGCGGTAAGCGACCTCCGCAACGGTTCCCGCCTCCTGCTCCAGGAGCTGCGCCGCCCGCTGAAGGCGCATCATCCGGATAAGGCCGCTGGGGGAGAGGTCCGTGCTCTCTTTAAGCCGACGCTGCAACTGGCGGACACTCATGCCCACCTCGCTGGCCAGCCACGCCACGGTAAAGGCGCTATTGCCCATGTGCTCCTCGATGACGGCCTTGACCTCCTCAAGAAACACGGCTTCATCGGAAGAGATTTCCACGCCAGCCGGCTCCAAAAGCACCGAGCTTTCGTAGCGCGCACGGAGCCGACGTCGAAGGGTGATGAGGTTCTCCGTGCGCAGGAGCAGTTCCTCCGAGTTGAAGGGCTTAGAGAGGTAGTCGTCGGCCCCAGTCCCGAGACCTTCGAGGCGGCTCGCCTCGTCGGCGCGTGCTGTGACGAGCACGACGGGGATGTGCCCGAGCGCCTCGTCTTCCTTAATGGCCCGGCAGAGCGCGTAGCCGTCCATGCGCGGCATCATCACGTCGGCGATCACGAGGTCCGGCTCCAGGGTCTGGGTCCGTTCCAAGCCTTCGAGGCCATCGGCTGCCTCAGCGACATGGTAGTCCGCCGCGAGGCGGCTCCGGATATAGGCCCGCACGTCGTCATTGTCGTCTACAATAAGGACCGTGGGGACCTTCGAGATGGTATCCCCATCTGCTTCCGGGGCAGGATCGCTGTCCGAGGTGGGTTCTCCCTGCTCTGGGGGGCGTGCAAGCTCGGCAGCGTCCCCGGGCAAGGGCTCTTGTGCTCCAGCAACCCCCGTGAGCGGCAGGCGCACAACGAACTCGCTGCCGAAGCCAAACTCGCTTTCTAGGTGCAGCGTGCCGCCATGGAGTTCCACCAATTCACGTGCGAGGGCCAGCCCGATACCAGCCCCATCGTGTGTGCGTGCCGGCGCATGCTCCACCTGGTGGAACCGCTCAAAGATACGCTCCTGATCTGCCTTCGGGATGCCCGGCCCGGTATCTCGCACGCAGATTTCGATGAACTCACCGTCTATGCCTTTGGCTTGCGTGCGCAAATGGAGGCGCACGCGCCCTCCCTCGGGGGTAAACTTGAGGGCATTGTCGAGGAGGTTCGAAATGACCTGCCCCAGCTTCTCGGCGTCGAAAGATGCCAGGAAGCTCTCGTGCTCGGATTCGAAGTGCAGCATGACGTGCCGGCGCTCGGCCAGCGAGGCGAAGGAGCGAACGAGCTGTTGGAGGAAAGCTACGAGGTCGTGCCACGCCCGGTGCAGTTCGAGATGTCCAGCCTCCAACCGGGAGAGGTCCAGCAGTTGACCAATGAGTCCGCGCAGGTGTCGTGCGTTGCGCCGCATGCGGACGAGGTCCTGGGCCTCAAGCGGCTGGGTGGGATCGCGGAGCGCATCTTCTAGGGGGCCTAGGATGAGGGTGAGCGGCGTACGGAATTCGTGTGAGACGTTGGCATAAAAACGACTCTTGGCCTCATCGAGCCCCTTCAGAATGCGGGCGCGTTCCTCGGCGGCCTCGGCTTTTAACTGCTCTTCGCGGAGACGCGCCCCGGCCCGTTCTTTCCCCAGGAGACGGCTGCGCTGCAGTCGGTGAACGGCCACGATGCCGCCCGCCAGGAGCAGGCCATAGAAGAGATAGGCCCACGGCGTGCGCCACCAGGGAGGCAGCACTGTGACGTGGATCGAGGCCCCCGTATCGTTCCAGACCCCGTCGGGATTGGCCGCCCTGGCCCGAAAGATATACTCCCCCGGCGGCACATTGACATAGGAGGTCGTACGCTGTCTGCCCGCCTCGCGCCATACGGGATCGTAGGGCTCCAGCCGGTAGGCGTAGCGGTTCGCTTGAGGACGGGCGTAGTGCAACCCGGCCACGTCTATGGAGAAGGTGCGCTCGGTGGGGGAGAGCCGGACGCTTGGGGGCATCTTACCCCCAACGCTGTGCTGTGTGGTGTGGCCTGCCGGGCCGACGCTTCGAAAGCCGGAGAGGACGACGCGTGGAGGGTGGGGATTGGCACGCGAAGGGTCAACGGTGACAAAGCCATCTTGCTTTCCCCAAAAAAGTTCGCCCCTCGGGCTCTTATAATACGCTCCCCGCGTGAAGGGCTCTGCAGGTATGCCCTGCGCCAGGCCGTACGTCTTCACCGAATGCTCCCTGGGGTCATACGCCACGAGCCCCTGACTGGTGGCCACCCAAAGGGTACCCTGGTTGTCTCCCAGGAGGCCTAAAACATGGTTGTCTGGCAGGGGGCTGTTCGCTCGCGTCATGTGCGCGAATGAGCCTGCTTCGAACCGGTGGAGTCCGCCTCCGAGGGTGCCGATCCAGAGCACACCGCTCGCGTCCTCATAGAGACTCGTGACGCTCGGAAGTCCACGCGGGTCGGACCGATCTGAGAGAAAGCGGGTTACGGTGCGGCGCGTGACATCCAGGCGGCTGAGTCCTCCCTCTCGGGTGCCCACCCAGAGCGCACCGCGCTGATTTTCAAGGATCGCACTGACGGTGTTGCCGCTCAGGCTATTGGCATTGTCGGGGTTGTGCCGGAAGGGCGTGAACGTGTCTGTCTCGCCGTCAAAGCGATTTAGGCCACCGCCGATGGTGCCCACCCAGAGTACACCGGATCGGTCCCGGTACAGACGACTGATCTCTGCGTGGCTCAGGCTACTAGGCGCGTCCGGGTCAGGCCGGTACCGCGTAAAGACCTCAGTAGCGGGGTCGAAGCGGTTCAAGCCGCTGCGGGTCCCTACCCAGAGCATCCCGGATGACTCCTTCAGGAGGGCAGTGACATTGTTATGACTGAGACTGGTAGGATCTTCGGGGTCATGGCGGTAGAGGCGGATCTCGGCCGTGCGGCGATCAAGGCGGACCAGCCCTGCCGCCGTCCCCAGCCAGAGCACCCCGCCCGTCCCTTCGTGGATTGCCTGAACGGGGTACCGGGCGCTGATGCCGAGTTGGTGGTAGGCGATCTTACCCCGCGCCGCTGTCACCTTGGTCAGCCCGTCGAGCCCGGCGATCCAGATTGTACCGTCGTGCGATTCATACCACCTCCAGACGGCTTCACCAGCGAGCGAGTTCGGCGCTCCCGCGTCGTAGGTGAAGTGGTCGAGGTGTTCGGTGCGGGGGTCGTAGCGGTAGACCCCGCACAGGTAGCCGCCGACCCAGAGCATCCCGTCCCGGTCCTCGTGAATGAACATGACCCCCCCTCTCCACGGTGGATGATCTGCCTCAGGATCCAGCGGATTTTTCTTCAGGAGTGGGGGCCGACTGAGCCGGTGGGGCGCGGCGGGGTCGTAGGTATGCCGGGTGAAGATACCGCGTTCCCGGTCCATCGTGTGAAGGCCATCTTCCCAGGTCCCCACCCAGAAGGTGCCGTACGAGTCCTCGAAGAGCGCCTGCACCCAGTTGTTGATGAGGCTGTGTTCGTCCTGCGGGTCGTGCAGGTAGCGAGTAAATGACCCAGTCTCTGGATCATAGCGGTTGAGCCCGCCCTCGGTCGGCAACGAGTTCCAGGGGTCGCCCGTGCCGACCCAGAGTGTCCCTTGCCGGTCTTCGTAGATGACCCGCACCCAGTTGTGGCTGAGGCTGGTGGGATCTTTCGGGTCGTGGGCAAACCGTGTCAAGGTGTCTGTCTCCGGGTCATATCGGATAAGGCCGCCTGTGTTGGTACCTATCCAGAGGTTCCCG
>Ga0102947_1000654_pt1 | contig 12206 bp, 12 predicted proteins | sample SalPon2A_A_D2_MG_FD_78210 | JGI IMG/M metagenome (GOLD analysis project Ga0102947, IMG submission 78210) | Soil microbial communities from South San Francisco under conditions of wetland restoration - Salt Pond MetaG R2A_A_D2_MG | ecosystem: Environmental > Terrestrial > Soil > Wetlands | place... | reverse complement strand
ATGCGCAAACGCGCCCGCCTGCTCGAACCCGGCGACCTGATCGTGACCGAAGACGGCGAAATCCTGGACCGTTTCCCTGACACTCCCTGACGACTACCGAGGACCCGCACCATGTTCGATCTCAGCAAGTACCTGGGGATGCCCTTCGACGCCTCGTCCCACGGCTATCAAATCGATTTTATGATGGGCCTGGTTCACTGGCTGATGCTGTTCCTCTTTCTTATCTGGGCTCCTTTCTTCATCTACACACTCGTCCGCTTCCGCAAGAAAAAGAACCCGGTTGCGAACTATGTGGGATCTAAGAGCAAAATGTCGACCTATCTCGAAGTGGGCATAGTGGTCGCCGAGGTAGTCCTGCTCTTCGGATTTGCCTTTCCGCAGTGGGCGTACCTGAAAAACGAATTCCCGCCGGAAGAGGAAGCTACGCGCGTACACGTCGTCGCCGAGCAATTTGCCTGGAATTTCCACTATCCAGGGCCAGACGGCATCTTCGGACAACGAAGCCCCGACCTCGTCGACACGGCCCTCAATCCGCTGGGCCTCAACCCAGATGACCCGAACGGGCAGGATGACATCGCCACCGTCAACGAGTTGCACCTGCCGGTGAACAAGCCCGTCATCGTTATGCTCAGTTCCAAAGACGTGATTCACAGCTTTGCACTACCGACGATGCGTGTCAAGCAGGATGCCATCCCTGGCCTCACCATTCCGGTGTGGTTCGAGCCGATCCACACGGGCGAGTGGGAGATTTCCTGTGCCCAGCTCTGCGGCCTCAGCCACTACCGCATGCGCGGCTTCATTACCGTCGAGTCGGAGGAAGACTTCGCGGCGTGGCTGGAAGAGATGGCCGCGTTCTGAGAAAGGGAGCGGGCTTGCGCTGGTATTGGAGGCGTTGCACTGCCTCGTTCTATCAACTTTCGAGGATGCAAATTGAAGATGGAGAATAGGAAAAGCCAGGTATTTGCGATCCTCTATCCTCAAATCTTTTCTTCTCCCTTTCTCCCTCTCACCCACTCGCCCTTTCACAAAAAAGGCGCGGCCTCCAAATCGGAAGTCGCGCCTTTTTGATTACGGGAAACAGGATCAGCCTGTGGCTGCTTGCTTGGCTACCCAGGAGTTGCAATACCCGTCCGGATGGATCGGGCCTTTGATCAGGGTGCAGCCGCCACACTCGCCTTCGCCCGCAGGCTGGTAGAACTGGCAGTTGCTACACAACTTTTCAGGATCTGGCGATTCGTCCACATAGCCCAGATTCTCGCGTGTGGCCAGTTCCTGTTCGGTCAGGCCCGATGTATCGGTGCAGCTAAAGTCAGCGCTGGCGGCGGCATCGGTCTCGCCCCCATCCATATCGCCGCCATCAGCATCGGCGTTTTCAGATCCGCCACCGCAGGCAGACAACATAGAACCAGTCCCGATACTGACAGCCCCCAGGAGGCTCATGCGTTGCAGAAAGCTGCGCCGTGAAATCGCGTTTTCGTCTTCCATTACGGTAAGCATGGTCTGGTTGGAATGCAGGATAAACACCTTCGGATTAAGGCCGGAGATGCTGCCATAAGATGCGTCACCTATTTCCCATATGCAACGTTTTTCGTCCAAACAGGCTAATTTAGAATCATTCTTGATTCGGGCAATCCGGCCAGTTGACGACGACCTGGCGGGGGTCTCTACAAAACTGGTGACAACAACCCCAAAACAAAAGGGCGTCGAAGCCCTATGCTCCGACGCCCTCAAAATCATAGTCCGAAGACCTGCGTTAGTGTTCGCCTTCCGCCGATATTGTATCAGCGGCTTCGGCCTGGGTCGTATCTGTAGCGGCACTGGTGGTGTCGGCGGCACTGTGGGCTGTGCTGTCAGCAGCAGCGGCTTCGGTCGAGTCGGCAGCGGCTCCATGCTCTGCTTCGGCACCGTGCCGCGCAGCGGGTTCTGGCTCAATCCCCAACAGCGCCTGCTCGGCACGCTCCTGGTCGGCGATGGTCTCGGCATCTACGTTGTCGAGGTCGCCCCGAAATGCGGTATCGAAGAGGGTAAAGATGAGAAAGACCGCGACGAAGATAACGCCCAGCGAGAAGACCAGCGTGTTGACCCGGTTGTCATACTTGAGCGCCATAAAGAACGCTAGCACAAGCCCTGCCTTCGTAAACGCGATAGCAAGGGCAATAGGCACGTTTAAGGGACCCAGATCAAGCTGGGTAGCCGTCAGCACCGTCAGAATCGTCAAAAACACCAGCCCGCCGAAAACTTTTAGCAGCAACGGCATCGGGATAATGTGGTGCCCGTGGTGGTCGTCAGTATGTACAGCCATGATTTGGTTTGTCCGGTTTGTCAGGTGACAGGTTGATCAGGTTCGGTTGCTAAAGAGAAACCTGCTAACCTGAAGCCGAGCATAGCGAAGCAACCTTGTACCTGTAACTCATATCAAATACATCAACGGAAAGAGGAAAATCCAGATGATATCCACGATGTGCCAGTAGAGCCCCGTCAGTTCGACCGGCGTGTACCACTCGGCAGTGAAGTGCCCACGAACGCCCCGCGAGAGAAGCCAGGCAAACAGGCCCATGCCCACCAGCACGTGGACGCCGTGGATGCCCGTCATCACGAAGTAGATGCTGAAAAACTGGGCGGCGTAGGGGATGTTATAGATCGCGTACTCACCGTGCGCATCGAGATGCCCTCCGGGAAAGATGCCATGCTCAAACTTGGACGTGTACTCGAAATACTTGACCACCATGAAAATACTGGCACACAGAATCGTCAGCGCGAGGTTAATGATCATCTTGCGCTGGTCGCCCTTCTGGATGTAGTGGATGGCCGAGGCCACCGTAAACGACGAGAACAGCAGCACGATGGTATTGAGGCCACCGAGCCACGGATTCAGCGCCCCACTCGCCACTTCGTAAACCTCGGGATGCCAGACACGGTAGACCGTGTAGGCCACGAACATACCGCTGAAGAGCAGGATCTCCGTAATCAAAAACAGCCACATGCCCAACTTCGCCGCGTCGAACTGCTGCTCGGACGAGACGAAGTAATGCTTGAGATGCGGCGGATGGTGGTCGTGCGCTTCATGCGCCGCCGAGGCCGTCGCTGTCGATGTACTCGTTGCCATGTTGTGGGTAAATTTTATACGTCCGGCAAAAACGCCCCGGCGGGACGTCTCTACGCAAGGAATACCTTTTAATGCTGCACGCTCGGATTGCCGTCCGCTGCGCCGTCACCGGCACCTTCGGTGCGCGGGCCAAATACGTCGTCGGCGAGGTGATAGTCATACGGCCCACGCGTGACCAGTGGCGTGTGATGAAAGTTGTGCGGGTCCGGCGGAGACGTCGTGTGCGTCCATTCCAGCGTGACCGCGCCCCACGGGTTGGACGACGCCTTCTCACCTTTCAACAAGGAGTAGATCCACGTACCAAGCACGATGAAGAGTCCCAGCGCCAGAATCCAGGATCCGAAGGTCGAGATTTGGTGCAGCGACGTAAACTCGGGCAGGTAATCATAGTAGCGGCGCGGCATGCCCCGGCTACCCAGCACAAACTGCGTAAAGAACGTCACGTTGAAGCCGATGAAGATCAGCACAGCGGCAATCTGCGATGGGAGTTCTGGGTACATCTTGCCCGTGATCTTCGGCCACCAGTAGTACATCCCCCCGATCAGCGCAATCACGGTGCCGCCCATCATCACGTAATGGAAGTGCGCCACCACGAAGTACGTATCGTGCAGATGCACATCCACGGCGAGCACGCCCACCATCACGCCCGTCAGGCCACCGATGGTAAAGAGGAACAGGAAAGCGAGCGCGTAGAGCATCGGCGTCTTCAGCCACACCGAGCCCTTATACATTGTGCCCACCCAGTTGAAAATCTTGATGCCCGTCGGGATGCCGATAAGATAGGTGATCAGTGAAAAGATGATCGACGACACCGCCGACTGCCCGGACACGAACATGTGGTGCCCCCACACGAGGAAGCCCAGAAATGCAATCGCCACCGACGAGAGCGCAATGAAGGTGTAGCCCTGGATCTTCTGCCGCGAGAACGTAGTCATCAACTCGCTGATGATGCCGAAGGCAGGCAGAATCATGATGTAGACCGCCGGGTGCGAGTAGAACCAGAAGAAGTGCTGGAAGAGCACGGGGTCGCCGCCGAGGGCCGGATCGAAGATGCCGATCAGGAGCACTTTCTCCAGAAACAACAGCACCATGGTGATCCCGATGACCGGCGTGGCAAGCACCTGCACGATGCTTGTCGCGTAGATGGCCCAGATGAACAGCGGCAGGCGGTTCCACGTCAGGCCCGGAGCCCGCATCTTATGCACCGTCACGATAAAGTTGATGCCGGTGAAAATCGACGCAAACCCGGCTACAAACACCGCCATCGTCACGAACAGCACCGACACGCCCCCCTGGCTCGAATACGGCGTGTAGAACGTCCAGCCCGTATCCACCTGCCCCACAATAATGGCCGTGATGGCGAGGCCCGCGCCTGCCATAAAGATATACCAGCTTGCCAGGTTGAGCCGGGGAAACGCCACATCTTTCGCGCCGAGTTGGATGGGCAGCACGAAGTTGCCCAGTATACCCGGCACCGCCGGCACGATGAACAGAAACACCATCATCACACCATGCAGCGTGAAGAATTGGTTGTAGGTGTCTGGCCCCACAATGGTCTCACCCGGCGTGAGCAGTTCCATCCGCACAAGCAGCGCCAGGATGCCTGCCACCAGAAAGAACGTCCCGACCGACAGGGCATACATGATGCCGATCCGCTTGTGGTCGACCGTGGTAAGCCAGGACCAGAGGCCCTTCTCGTGGTTGAGGTAGTTGACCTCCGCATCGTGGGCATGCCCCGCATGCGTCTCGGTCGTTGCAGTATGTGTTGCCGTTGCCATAGTCTGTGTTAGGAAATAGGAAATGGAAAATGGTTATTGGGACTCAGAGATGGGCTATTGGTGGCATAAACTGAACCAATTCCCATTTTCTTTTTCCCAATTTCCAATAACCAGATCACTGCTGTTCCTGGATGAAGGCGATAAGCGCGTTGAGTTCTTCTTCCGACAGGTTGGTGTAGGCCGCTGGCATCACCGGGCCATATCCCTGAACGATTTTGGCGTTGGGCTCTAAGATCGACTCGCGGAGATAGTTGTCGTCGACTTCCACCGTCGAGCCATCCGACAAAGGCTCCTGCTTTCCATATAAGCCCTGGAAGGTCGGACCGATACCGCCCGCTGCGCCATCGACGTTGTGGCAGGCATTGCAGCCCAGTTGGGTATAGAGGAGCGCCCCACGCTCGGCGGGCGGTGCATCAGGATCTACCATGCCTTCTGCCAGGAAATTGTTGAACTCGTCCTGCGACTGCACGACCACCTTTGCCAGCATGCCCGAGTGGGACGTGCCGCAGTATTCGGTGCAGTACACCTGGAACGTATCCTGCCGCGTGGCCTCAAACCAGACGGACGTGTAGCGGTTCGGCAGCACATCCTGCTTCACCCGAAACGCAGGCACAAAGAAGCTATGCAGCACATCGGCGCTGCTCATCTTGAGCCGGATCGGGCGACCCACCGGCACATGCAAGTCGCTGGAGGTCGCGCCATTGGGATATTCGAAACGCCACGACCACTTCTGTGCGTAGACGCGCACTTCGTAGGCACCGGGCGGTGCTACCTCTAGCTTGAGGAACGCCTTGAAGCCCCAGGTGAACACCACCAGCACCAGAATCGTCGGCACCACGATCCAGGCCGCTTCCATCAGCTTGCTTTCGTGTACAGGCGAAGGACGGTCGGCCTGGCTGCGGCGGCGGTACTTGACGGCAAAGTACACCATCACACCCACCACCAGCACAAAGAGCACCACGCTCACCCAGTACACGAAATAAAACAGGCCATCAATCTCGCCTGCTACGGTTGAGGCGGCTTCGGGAAGCCAGAGGGTACCTTTATCTTCCATTGTAGCAATTGGTAATTAGTAATTGGGAAATGGTTATTGGGGAAGAGAACTTCCTGGAATGGGATCTCCCTTTCCCAATTCCCATTTTCCATTTTCCGAACGTTGCTCTCGGCCTTCGCGCCGCCAGAAGAAAACCAGCATCAGCCCCAGCGCCAACACCGTCAGGACACCGCCGAGGCGCATCAAGTTGGTGGCATTGGCCACGTACGAGTTGGCCTGCGGATCGTAGTGGTAGCAGAACAGGAAAATCTGGTCAAGCGGCGTGCCGACGGTGCCCTCCGAGGCTTCGACGAGCGCGGGGCGCAGGTCGCTGGCGGGCACATCTACGCCGTAGAGGTAGCGCGTGATCTTGCCGTTGCCACTCAGAAAGATCAGCGCGGCAGGATGCGCAAACTCCTGCTGTGCTTCAATCCAGCGATACTTAAAGCCGACGGCTTCGGTCAGGCGTTCAATGGACGCTTCGGTGCCCGTCAGAAAATGCCAGCCGGTGGCGGCTTCCGGTTTGCCGAGTTGCTGCACGTAACGCTCTTTCTGCCGCCGCGCCAGGTCCGCCGTTTCGATGGCGTTGAAGCTGACGGTGAGTATTTCAAATTCCTCGCCCGGCACCCAGTCCAAATCCGCCAGCGTCTTGGTAAACGAATCCAGCACCACGTTGCACAGCATGGTGCAGTTGTGGTAAACGAGGTTGAGCACGACGGGCTTCTCGCCATCGAAGTAAGCATCCAGCGTGACGTCCGCTCCGGTCTCGTCGTGGAAGACGATATCGGTCGGGATGGTTTCACCGAGTTGTTCGTCCATATCCACCCCCTCGAACACCTCGGGATTCTGCCCGCTGCGTTGCGCGTGTGCAGGCTCCGCCCAGTAGGCGCTACCTGCAAGGAGGCAACCCAGCAACAGGAGGATATGAAAGTAACGTAGGTGCATGGAAAGGCCGTTCGTTCGGGGCTTTCACTAATTACTGAAACCCGCTAAGGATCCCGCCATTACTCCGGAAGCAGTTGTAATTCCGGTGAATAGGTGCCAGGCTCGCGGTAGGTCTCGTTGACCATCAACTCCATGGCCCGGTCGATGGGGATGCGATAGACCCCCTCGGCATCGTTGAGGATCTTGTATTGCTCAAGCTGTTCGTCGGCGGTGGCTTCGACCTGGCGGAGTTCGGGATAATCCACCCCGGCGGCGGCTTTTCGTGCCGTCTCTTCGGCCACAAAGCCCGAGTAGAAGAAAACGAATACGACCGCCATGGCAATGGCGGTGATCGTAGCGAAGATGAATCCCAGGATCGACGCCGCACCTACGCCTTCGTGCTGCACGCCGAGTTCAGCTTCTGCTTGGTAGGCCTCTTCCGCCCCAGTCACTTCGGCAGCAACTTCCGCAACGTTTGCCTTGAGCAACCCCGGTAACGGCCCGATCTCTTCTTCCTGGTCTGGGTTGACGGGTTTTTCGGTTTTGCTTGGATTGGCGACCGCCGCGAGTGGACCAAACCCTTCGGCCTGATCGGGGCTGACCAGCGATGCAGCGGCATCGTCAGGCGTGCCGCTGATGAAGCTTTCTACCACATCGCCATGACTCTCGCCGGCTGCATTACGCGAGAAGACGCGCCAGTAGTACGTCCCCTCATCCGTCGGAAATACATCGGCCACCGTAATCGATGTCGTGTCGCCGACATTTTCTGCGAAAACCAGGGTCTCGAAGGTGGTATCCGAAGCGACTTCCAGAAAATATTCCGTAGCCGCTTCTACCGGCTCCCACTCGAAGGTTACCGCCGTGCCATCCACAATGGCTTCCTCACGCGGGGCCACGAGGTTGGGAGCGGCGGGCGCTTTCATCTCGCTATCTTCTTGCTGTGTCATCGTTTTCTTGGGAAAGGGGGATAGGTAAGTACGAAGGACGAAAAAACTCGACAATCGAAATCCGCCCTTCGACAATCCCTCTCTCCCTTTCTTACTTACGTATTCTCAAAGTGAAGCGACTTGGGCAACAGCGGGTCGTTCTGCGGCACCAGCGGGTGGCGACTCAAACGCCACGTAAACGCGCTGATGAGAACGAGGAACAGGCCGAGCCAGCAGGTGAAGTCGAGCCAGTGGAACGCAGCGTGCTCGTGTAGCACCGGCATCGACAGCCAGTACAGGTCGATCCAGTGCATAATGAGCAGCCAGACCGTCATGATGCTCATCAGCGGGATCGACCGCTTGGTAGCACGCGGCAGCAGGATGAGGAAGGGCAGGATAAAATGCACGATCAGCAGGGCCGCACTGAGTGACCCCCAGCCGTGTTCGAGGCGATGCCGAAACCAGACCGTCTCTTCGGGAATGTTGCCATACCAGATGAGCATGTATTGGCTGAAGGCGATGTACGCCCAGAACACCACGAAGCCGAACGTCAGCTTGCCCAGATCCTGGTAATGCTCCTTCGTGACGGTGTGCGTAAGCATTCCGCCGCGCTGCTGAAGCAAGATGAGCATCAGCGTGATGAGGCAGAGGCCAGAGAGAAAGCTGCCGGCAAAGAAGTAGACACCGAACATCGTCGAGAACCAGTGCGGGTCCAGCGACATCAGCAGGTCATAGCTCGCAAAAGCCAGCGTCACGGCAAACAGCGGCATGCCCCAGGCACTCACGCGGCGCTGCTTCAGCACAATCTCCGGGTCAGGATCGACATCTTGCTGAATAGAGAGCTTGTACAGCTTGTAGGAGATGGTGGTCCAGATGAAGAAGTAGAAGACGATCCGAATCAGGTAGAACGGCACATTGAGATACGCCTCCTTGCCCGCCAGAATTTCGTCATACTCCGGGCTGGCAGGATCGAAAACAGCCTCGTGCGTCCAGTGATACAGGTCGTGCATCCCAAAAAAGATGGGAATGAACAGCACAATCAGCACCGGAAAGGCATACATCAGCACCTCGGGAATGCGGCGCACCGCCACCACCCAGTAGGCTTTGGTGAGATGCTGGATCATCACGAAAAACATCGACCCCAGCGTCACCGTGAGGCAGAAGGTCCAGCCGATGAGGTAGGAAAAATAGAACTGTTCGGGATCAACGACCCAGCCGATGGCGCTCACCACCAGCAGCGCCGCACCGATCAGGAAAGGAATCGTCGTCCACCCCAGCGCACCGCCCTTAAAGGTATAGTCGCTGTCCGACCGGGCTGCCGTGGGCTGGACCGGATCGACCAGCGCCGTCAGGAAAGAGCTTCGTTTTACCGTATCAGCCATGCTATTTAGCTCATTGCGGGTTATGCGTTGTTAGCACACAACCTGTTGATTATTGCGTATTCGTCGTGTCGGTGGCAGCCTGTTGACCGGTGCCGCTACCGGCGGTACCCGTGCGTCCACCGCCGATGTTGGCCGTGCTGCCCTGCTCAATGCTGGCGAGCTCGCTGGCGGGGATGTCGGCTTCGGTGGCATTCTGGCTCCGCTGGAGCGCCCGCACGTAGGCCACAATGGCCCAGCGATCCGCCACCGGAATCTGCTGTGCGTAGCCCGGCATGTTGCGCACGCCGTTCGTAATCACATCGTAGAGATAGCCATCCGACTCGCCGCGCAGGCGGTCGTCGTGGTAGCTTGGTGCCGGGGTGTAGCCGTAACCGCCCGTCATGATGATGCCCTGCCCGTCACCCGACCGACCGTGGCAGACGGCGCAGTAAATGTTGTACCGTTGCTGTCCGCGACGGATGACCTCCGTCGTCACGGCAATGGGCAACGTCTGCACGTAGGCTCCGCCCTCGGTGCGGCCCAGGTAGAACCCGGTGTCTTCCTTGAGCATGCCCCGCGCGACCGTACCCGGCACTGGCAGACGCATCGCCCGGCCATCTGCAAAGAAGGGGTTGGCCTCCTGCGGATCGAATTTGTTCTGGAAGTCCATGTTCGGATTGATGTGAATGGGCGGCTTGTCCGAGATCGTTCCCCGGCAACCGGCCATCAGCAAAACCCCGAACAGGGCAATGGTAAGCGTGAGTTTGTGCATGGTGTTTGTTTTTAGTTGACCGTCATCAAGTATCAGTTGACGACTGACAACTCGCTAGATATCCGTATACTCGTGGTCTTTGATCACTTCGACGTTCAGCGCACCGATCTCCTGCAAGAACGCGCCCGTCTGCTCCTCGTCGAAATGATCGTCGGCAGCGGCAATCTGGAGGAAGAAGGCGTTGTCCGTTACGCGGGCAAAGCGGCGCGAGTAGAACAGCGGGCTGTAAGGACGCGGCAGCCCGTTGAGGGCCAGCATCCCAATCACCGCCGCAATCGCTGAGAACAGCACCGTCAACTCGAACATAATCGGGATGGACGGCTCGACGGCAAAGAACGGCTTGCCGCTGATGTTGATCGGGTAATCGACAGCGGAGGTCCACCACTGGAGCCAGGTCGCCAGCGCCAGCCCAGTCGCGCCGCCGATGAAGGCGATGAAACCGACCTTCGACTGCCCCAGCCCCATTGCCCGGTCCATGCCGTGGATGGGAAACGGGCTGTGCGCGTCGAAATGCTTGTACCCGGCTTTGTGTACTTTCTCAGCCGCGTGCAGCAACGCCCCAGGGTCCGAGAACTCAGCGAGGACGCCATACACTTTGTCCTCGCGGGGTTCGTAGATCCCCATCGTCGCCTTAATGTCGTGAAGCAGTTTTTTCAACATGGATCTATCAGCTTCTAAGCGTTAGCGCGTTGAATGCCGCGATTAAGCGTGCTCAGGACCTTCTGTTTTTTCCACGGACGGCTGCACATACGGCACGTCATGATCCGTCGCATGCCCGTCACCTTCGTAGTAATGCGGATCCGCCTGTGGCAGCACGCCTTTCACCTCAGCGATGGCGACCATCGGCACGAAGCGCAGGAAGATGAGGAACAGCGTGAAGAACAACCCGAACGAGCCAATCAGCGTCAGCACATCCACAAACGTCGGTGTGAAGTAGCCCCAGGAGGACGGCAGAAAGTCGCGGTGCAGCGAGGTGACCGTAATCACGAAGCGCTCGAACCACATGCCGATGTTCACGATGATCGACGTGACGAACATGAACGGAATCGAGCGGCGCAGCTTCTTGAACCAGAAGAACTGCGGGAAGAGCAGGTTGCACGACATCATGATCCAGTACGCCCACGCATACGGCCCTGTCGAGCGGTTGAGGAAAGCGTATTGCTCGTATTCGACCTGCGAGTACCACGCGATGAAAAACTCAGTGATGTAGGCAAAGCCGACGATGGTACCTGTGAGCAAGATGATGATGTTCATCTTCTCCAGGTGCTGCATCGTGATCAGGTTCTCCAACCCGTACACCTTGCGGGCGATGAGCATCAACGTCAGCACCATCGCGAAGCCGGAGAAAATAGCCCCGGCGACGAAGTAGGGCGGAAAGATCGTGGTGTGCCAGCCCGGCAGGATAGACACCGCAAAGTCGAAGGACACGACGGAGTGGACCGAGAGCACCAGCGGCGTGGCGAGACCGGCCAGGATGAGATAGGCTTTCTCGTAGTTGCGCCAGTGGCGGTTCGCGCCTGTCCAGCCGAGGGCAAAGAAGCCGGTGACCCGCTTGCGCAGCTTGCTCTTGGCGCGGTCGCGCAGCGTGCCGAGGTCAGGAATCAGGCCAACGTACCAGAACAGCAGCGAGACGAGGAAATAGCTCGACACCGCGAACACGTCCCACAGCAGCGGACTCTTGAACTGCGGCCACATCTCCATCTGGTTGGGCACCGGCAGCGTCCAGTAGATCACCCACACACGGCCCACGTGAATCGTTGGGAAGACAAGCGCGCACATAACGGCAAAGAGCGTCATGGCCTCCGCCGCCCGGTTGATCGACGTACGCCACTTCTGCCGGAACAGGAAGAGAATAGCTGAGATGAGCGTTCCAGCGTGACCGATACCGACCCAGAACACGAAGTTGACAATCGGCCAGCCCCATCCCACCGGAATGTTGTTGCCCCAGACGCCGATCCCGTTCCAGAACAGGTAGGCGATCATGATGAGCAGCAGCGCCGCGCCTGTGGAGGCTGCACCAAAGGCCAGCAACCATGTCAGCGGTGTCTTCTTTTCCGTGTGATACGAAACCAGATCCGTGATTTCGTGGAAAGACAGGTTGCCCGTGATCAGGGGCGGGTCGGCATGGTAGCCGTCGCCACTGTGCGGCGCGAGATCTGTGGTGTGAACCTTATCCACGGGGGTCTATCGTTTGGCTTGAATGATTTATGCGATGGTAGGGACATGGCGCGCCATGTCCCTACGAAAATGATGGTTTATGCTTCAGACTCCTCGGGCATCGCGGTTTCCTGCACGAGACTCGGGTT
>Ga0102947_1000653_pt1 | contig 12210 bp, 4 predicted proteins | sample SalPon2A_A_D2_MG_FD_78210 | JGI IMG/M metagenome (GOLD analysis project Ga0102947, IMG submission 78210) | Soil microbial communities from South San Francisco under conditions of wetland restoration - Salt Pond MetaG R2A_A_D2_MG | ecosystem: Environmental > Terrestrial > Soil > Wetlands | place... | reverse complement strand
CCCAGTCCTGCCGCGGGCTGCGGAAGGCGGGCCCCGTCTGCCGCATGGACAGCAGTCGGGTCAGAGAGGAGCGGCTCCAGCGTTCGTTGCGAGGCCAGGGTCGGGAGGTGAGGAGCCAGTCGAAGCGGGCGGGCTCGGTGGTGGCGAAGACCTTGAGGAAACCGACCCCGCCAGCCTCGGCATCCTCCGGCAGGAAGACCTCGAAGTCCTCGCCCGGCAGGGTTCCGGGGCTCAGTGAGTCGCCGGGGACGAGAGGCTCGTCGCCACCGCGTGGGGGGAAGAGCTGGTCGACCTGGTCGGTGAGGCCGAAGTCGAGGACGTAGACGAAGAGCTCCCCGGGGTATTCATGGCGGATCTCCAGGGCGATGCCTTCGCCGACGCGGTAGCTAGGCCAGAGATTCGCTTCACCGGTGTTACTCGACAGGGGCCACGGGCCCCAGGAACGGTCGGTGTCGCCCTGGTTGCGCAACAGCCGCGCCCGTAAGCAGGCGCTGACCTGGCTGGCCGGGTCCCGGTTCTCCAAGCTCCGCCCATGCCGGCTGCGGGCATGGCACTCCAGCCGATGCAGCAGTCGCTCCCTGACGGTGCCGGAACCGGGGGCGCAGGCAGGCGTTGGGAGTGGCACGCCGCGGCTGTCGAGGAGGCATTGTCGAGTCCCGTCTTGCGTCCACAAGACGGGATCGGCCTCGTCCGGGTCGGCAACCCGCAGGACGGGGGACTCGGTGATGTCCCTTTCAACCACTCCGCGGTCCGGCTCGGGCAGCAGGCAGCGCACGGCGACCCGCAACCGCCCGTAGGCAGGCGTGGTTTCGAAGCTCCAGTCGCCGGGTTGGGGGGGTGGGGTGTGGTTGGCGTGGATCCCGACCGGGCGGCCCTTGCTGGTGGTGGTCCCTACCTGGCTCAGTTCGACCTCCTGCTTGGCCTCGCGGGACTCCGGCGAGAAGGTCAGAGGTTCGAAGACCTGCCATCGGGAGCCTTTCATCAGGCCCAGGTTCTCGCCTCCCGCCAGCACGATGCCGTCCTCTTCGACGGCCCGCACCTCGACGTACCGTTGCGGCGGCCGGCCGACGATCCCGAAGACGGGACGGTCCGCGTCGCCGACGACCCTCGGGTGCTGCGGGACCCCCAGGGCGGCCAGGCGATGGGCCGCTGTCAGGCCGACCTGGTGGGCGGTGGCGTCGGCGGGGCAGGTTTGCAGGACTTCCAACAGCGCCGAGGTCCAGTAGCCGTGGATCACCTGCCCCTGAGCCGTGCACTCGAAGGCCTGCTCATATCTGCCGCAGGCGGCTAGGAGCACCTGGGCGGCGCGGGGATCGAAGGTGCTTTGGTGAACCGGCGGGTCGGGGGGCTCGACCTGGGGTGGGGATGGGTGGGGGCCGGCGCTGGGCGGGAGCCAGCGGGCCGTGCCGTGGCGTGGGTCTCGGTACAGGTGGCCCGAATGGCAGGTGTCGGCGATCCAGGTCACCCGGGCGCCGCGGCGGCCAAGCTCGGCGAGGTGGCCGAGCAGTTCCTTGTCCCGGAGGTCCGGGACATCTCCTCCACGGGCATCGTAGGGCACCAAGGCTTCGTCCCACTCCCCGTGGTGGCGAGACCGCAGGGTGGATCCGTGGCCGCTCCAGTGGAGCACCACCACCGTGCCTTCGACGGCTCGGGACGTGATCGCGGCGAGGGCGTCGAGAGCCGCGGCGCGGGTGGCCTCGTCATCGCGGAGAAGCTGGATGTCGTCGGCCTGGAATTCAAAGCGCTCGCTCAGGACGCGGGCCATCTCCTCGGCGTCGCGCACGGCGCCGTGGAGTCGGTGTCGGCCGGTGAGGTGCTGGTAGCGGTTGATGCCGACGATAAGGGCGTGGCGCTGGGTGGAATCGGTCATGGAGGTGTAGACACGTTCGCCCTTTGAAGGTTCAGAGCCGACGCTGTCTGGACCAATCGCCACGAGTCGTGTCTTGAACCTCCGACATGACCCAACTCACATCGACTTCGTCCAATGGCCCCTCGGCGGGCCTCGCCCGTGAGGCTGCGGCGTGAGGTTCCGGCCGACCATCGCGTGGCTCTTCTTTTTCGGCGGGGCGGCGCTGGGGTTGCTCCTCGATACCGCTTTGGGCCGGCCGGGGTTGCTCCTCGATACCGCTTTGGGCCGGCTGGGGTTGCTCCTCGGTACCGCTTTGGGCCCGCTGGGGTCCGCGTTCACGCTGGGGTACTTGCTCTGGGCCTGCTACTGGGGAGTGCCGCCGGTGATGCGCTGGTGGGGGAAGGGGGTGGGACTGTGGTCGGCCGACCAGGGCTGCGTCTACCTCGGCCTGTTTCCCCTCGTGCTCTGCGCGGGAATCGTCTACAGCGTCGCGGGAGGCGCCCTGATCCATTCACTGGCCGCCAGCCTGCGCGACTGAGCGTCACCGCGCTGGAAGGTCACGGGAGGAGAGCTCACCATGGAATCTTCGACAGGCACATACTCCACGCTGTTCCCGGAAATGGAGTTCTTCCGGCCCGATCTCAGAGAGTTCACGACCCGGGGGCTCGACGCGCCGGTCCTGGAACAGCGACTGTTCCCGGCGCTGCTTCGGGAGCACCTGGTCATCATCGGTGGGCCGGACACCGAGGAGAAACCCTATCTCGCCAAGCACCTGGCGTGGAAGGCGACGGCGCAGTTCCAGGACGACCAATGCATCCGCCAATGGCACCAGGCGGCGTCGCTGGTCCGCCTGTCGGATGCCCTGGACCGTCACCCCAGCCGCACCGTGTTCCTCCTCGACGGCCTGGAGCCCCATCACCTCGGTGGCTACGACCTGGAACGCTTCCTGGAACACCTCCAAAGCAGTGATCAGTACGTCATCGTGACCACCGAAAGCGCACCGACGGCTTGGGGAGCGGGCGAGTGGGTGCGACAGCACATCTGGCAAGACGTCTCCGGGATCTCCTTCCCGGCGGAGGTCTTGGCGGAGATTCTCCTGGATCGCTTCCAGGATCTCAGCGACCAGCTTCCCGCGGACCTCGCGTCGCGGATGGAGGGGGCAAGCCACGACGCTGCCCTGGCGGGAAACATGACCATTCTCGGAGTGGCCGGTCGGCTGAAGACGCCGACTCGCGTTCGGTTGTTCGCCCGCGCTCTGGCGCGTCGAGAGAAGGTCACCGAGGCCACGGTGGAGGAGGTGCTGGAGCGGGTCCTGGATCCGGGCCGCCACGCGAGCTGGTGGTATCTGCAACTGGAGCCGCGGGAGCAGAACCTGGTCCTGGGCCTCAGCCTCCTCGACGGGCTTCTGGACGACCAGGTCTTCGCCGCCCTGGAACTGGTGGTGCGCCAGGTCTGGAGGGAGTGGGAACCGGACCTGTGCCAGTACGACTACCACGAGCTCTCCGAGGTATCCGCCTACTACACCCCGTCCACCGATTCGACCCGGTCCGGCTTGATCCAGTGCCTGTCACCAGCCTGCCGCGAAGCCTTCATCGAGACGGCCTGGCGGTTTCACCGCCGCAGGATTCTCGCCACGCTTCCGACCCTGGTGGAGATGGTCCGGGATGCTCCCGGGACCGGTCTGGGCCTTGAACTGGAGCCCTACAGTTGGGGCGGCCGGTCACCGGCGCCATCGGAGGAGGGGGCGGAGGAGGTTTCCGAGGCCGCGGCGGAAGAGCCCGAAAACCCTCCGGACGAAGCCCAATCCCAGTGGTCCGACGACGAGGTGCGGGCCTCACGCTGGTATCGCCACGGCCGCTGGCGGGATCTCTTCGGGTCGCCGCTGAGGAGCCGGTTGCTCTGTCATGGGGTCGCCGGCCTCCTCAGCCTGATCGGCCGCTTGGCTCCGGATGCCGTCGAGCCGGTGCTCCTCGACATGGCCGCCGACCACCGCCGCACGGTGCAGCACGTTGCGGCCTTGGCGCTGGCACGATGGCGGGTCGAGAGGGACCGGGAGGCCGGCGACAAGCGGTTGTATCGCATCCTCTCCGCGTGGGAGAACGAAGCGAAGTTCAAGGAGCTGGCACAGCACCTGCGGCGCCGACGGTCGGCCGCCGAGCCCTTCGCCCGGGTGCGGGCGACCATCGCCCTGACCGTCGGCCGGGCGGCGCTCTACGACCGACCGAACCAACTGGACGAGGGCCTGGTCAAGCTCTTCGAACGCCTGGTGCTCGACCGCAGCCCCATGGTGCGCGAATGCTTCGGGTCAATGACGCTGCCGTTGGTCATGGCCGGCCACCTCCGGCAGGTCGAGCCGCTGCTATGGCGGCGCGCCGTGACGTCCAGCGAGCTCCACCCCGGGCTCGCCATGGGCGTGGCCCTGGTGCACCAGCTCCGCCCGGCGGAGGCGCGGCAGGTTCTGGAGAGCTGGCGGCGCCGCGCCGGCAGCATCTCGGAGACCGATCCCGACGCGGATGCCCGGGAGCGACGGATCTGCGCCCTGGCGGTCGTCGCCCTGGCCTGCGGCCTGCTGGAACCGGCGAAACAGCCCGGCGGCTATGAACGGGACGAAGTTTTCGGCATCCTCCAGGGCCTGCTCGCCGGGGAGGCCGACCCGCTGGTGCGCTCGGCGGTCCTTCACGCGACCTTGCAGCAGGCGCGAATGGATCTGCCGAAGGTGGCGGCGCCGATCCAGGAACTGGTCGCGGACCTCACCCTGGAGGAGCGGGAATACCTGGTGCGTGGTTTCACGGGGCTGTACCTGGCCCAGCGCCGGTCCCTGGCATCGACGTCCCTACCGGGGGCGGTCGAGCCCGACGCCACGGTCATCGTCGGGGGAGCGGTTTACCCGTTGTGGCTCAGGAGCCAGCGGCCGCGGACCCCGGTGGAGGACGTGCTCCAGGGATGGCTCGACGATCCCGGCCATCCCGCCGCGGTGCAGTTGGCCCTGGACTGCCTGGACCGCTTCGCCGCGACGGCGCTCGAAGAGCGGGAACAAAAGCTCATGGACGGCCTGGACGAGGACGCGGAGGAGGCGGGGGAGGGCGAGCTGGTCGCCGCCGATCCCAGCGGCTGGTCCCGTCTGCACCGGCTCTCGCTGTTGGGACACCTGGTGGTCTGGTTGGCGGCCCCCCTCGATTCCCACCGGCGGGGCCAGCTTCGCGCCGCGTTACCCGAGTACCTGACACGGGAGATCGGCCTGCTGGAGCGGTGGCGCTTGGTCAAGGCCGTGTGGCGCGAGGTGCGGGATGAGGACGAAGCGGACGAGGCGCGCTGGTCTGAGTTGGCCCGGGTTTTGTGGATGGCGATCTCGCGGGGGGAGGCGGGCGCCCGCCTCCTGCGCCGACTGGGCGACGACCCCGCCAATGTCGGCTTGGCCCGCTCCCTGTGGATCGCTGCCTGGATCCACGCTCTGCGCTGGTTGTGGCTGCCGACCGGTGTGGCGCTGGTAGTGGCTGTGGTCTTGGCGCTGACATGACGCAGACGCGGTCTGCCGAGTTGCCGAGCACGCGCAATCAGCGGGTCGCCCGCCTCCTGCTGGATGCCGCCGCCGGCCAACCCCCGGCAGATCGCCGGGCACGCAGGTGGCTGCGCCAACTCCGTGGGCGGATCGTTCCCTGGGTCGAGCCGCGCCCAGAGTGGGCGGCGACGTGGCGCGCCTGCCGCGAGGAGCCGATGCAGGACGAGAGCCGCCTTGCGGAACTGCTGCGCCACCTAGGGCGAGAGGACGGGGTGGCGGCCCAACTGGTTCGGCGCTTGGCCGGGCGGGTGGCGGCGGAGGAGGTGGAACCCTGGGCGTACGGCGACTTCGTGGTGCGCATCACGGCGGATGGGGCAGGGGGTGGGTTGACGGCGCGCCTGGAAGTGTCTCCCTCCGGGGCGAGTGGCCAGGCTCCCCTGGACCTGTCGAAGTGCAGCGCCTCGACCTCCTTCGCGCACGTCCTCGGCGACCGGCGGGTCACCGCACGCGACGTGCGCCGCACCACGCCGGTGGAGGAGGAGCCGTTCTGCCCCCAGGCCTTCGGTCAGTGCCTGTCGGACGCCCTCTTCACCGGCCGCCTGCGGGACGCGTGGATGGCGGACCTGGGTCGGGTGCAGGGCGGAGCGAGGACCGGGCTTCGCCTGCGGCTACTCTTCGATCTACACCATCCGAGTGTCGCACCGGTGGCCGCCCTGCCTTGGGAGTTGATTCTGGACCCCTTCACCGACGCGCCCGCGCCTTTGTGCCTGGACCCCCGGACGCCCCTGGTGCGCACCGTTCCCGCACGGGTCCAGGCGCCGCGCCACACCGGTCCCTCCAACGTCCTCCTGGTGCGTTCCCAGCCGCCGGACCAGGAGGCGTTGAAGCTGGAGCGGGAAAAGCAGCTCATCGCGGATTCCTGGGAGCGGGTTCCCGGTGTGCGGGTGGGGGATGGTGTCGGCCGCCTCGAGGACTTGCGGCGCCTGCTCGAAGGAACCGGTGCCCGGGTCCTCCACTTCATGGGGCACGGAGACTTCAACGCCCGTTCCGGTGTCGGAGTCCTGCTTTTCGAGAATGGAGGCGACGGGTCCTTCGAGGTCAGTGCCCGGAGCCTGACGGAACAGTTGAACGGATTCGACCTGTCCCTGGTCGTTCTCGCCTCCTGCCGCAGCGGCGAGCTTCCACGCCGCGGTGGCGTCAGCCCCTTCGCCAGTCTCGCCACCGCGCTGGTGCGGGGCGGCCGCCCCGCGGTGCTGGCCATGCAGTACCCGATCAGCGACCCAGGGGCGGTCCGATTCAGTGACCGCCTCTACCGGGGGCTGGCGGCCGGAGAGCGCTTGGAGACGGCGGTGACCGAGGCCAGGCTCCGCCTGCTGGCCTGTTTTCCCGACTCCCTGGAGTGGATCACGCCGGTTCTCTACCTGGCCGGCGACATCGAGCTCGGCTCCACTCCCCGTTCTCGTCCCTGACCATTCGCCGTTTTCCGTGTCTACCTCTTCAGCGGATGAGAAGGCGTGTGATGGGTGAATCAGCATGAGGAGTTTTCGGATGAGAGAGGCAGTGATGCACCCTCTGTACGTGGAAGCCGAGACCGGGCGGGCCGGCCGGGTCGATGCCGAAGAGGTGCGCCGCGCGGCCGAGGGCCGGATCGGTCCGGGGCGCAAGGTGATACATGGCATCGACGCCGATGACCTTGCGCAGGCGGGTTGGGGCGTGGTCTGGCCCGAGGGCGGCGACCCCCAGGTCCGTGAGGCGCTGGAGCCGCTGGTGCGTCACCGGCAAGAGCAGGCGGGGGAGCTGTTTCGCGAGCTGAGCTACCGCCCGGGGACCGGCCCAGGCCAGTTCCTGAACCGGTTGCGGAGCGGTTTTGGCCGGGTCAACCCGCGGGAGGTGCCCTACTACCTTCTGCTCGCCGGCGATCCGGGGGAGATCCCGCACGGTTTCCAGGCCGGTCTGGACGTCCCCCACGCCATCGGTCGGCTGGCCCTCAGCGGTGCCGACTCCTATGCGCGCTACGCCGAGCGCATCATCGCCGTCGAGAAGCTGCCCGTCGATGACGCCCCGCGCCTCAGCCTGTTCGGTCCGGTCCATGACGGGGACGTCAGCACCCAGCAGTGCGCCGGCCGGCTGGCGAGCGGGCTCCTGGAGAGCTTCTCCACGCGGCGGGGTGGGCAGTTGGGGAGCGTCATCCTGGGGCGCTCGGCGCGCCGCGACGCTTTCCTCAAGCTGCTCCTTGACCCCGCGGCTCCGCTGGTCCTCAGCGCGTGTCACGGAGTCATGTATCCGTCCGGGCACCCGCTGCAGCGGGAGCTGCAAGGCGCCATGTTGTGCGCCGACTGGCCGGGGGAGGGGGCCGTCGGGGTGGACGACCTGGTGGAGCCCGGGGCGTTGCCGCGGCCGTCCTTTGAAGTCGCCCGAATCCTCTTCCTCTTCGGCTGCTTCAGCGGCGGTACGCCTCAGCTCGACAGCTTCGACTCCGGGCCGCGGGACCAGCGCCGTCGCCTCGCCGGGGAGGCGTTCACCGCCCGTCTGCCCCAGGCTCTCCTGGAGCGCCACGCCTCCGCGGTCATCGCCCACGTCGACCAGACCTTCACCGACGCCTTCATGTGGGAGAACTACGGACAGATCGATGTCTTCCGAGATTGTCTGGCCGCCCTCCTCGACGGGCAACGGGTGGGCAGGGCCATGGAGAGCTTCGCGGACCGCTACGCCCATCTCGCCGTCGAGTTGGCCGAGGCCCTGGACCCGGGGGATGCGGAGCACGTGAGCTTGGGATTGCGGGTCTGGCTCGCCTTCATGGATGCCCGCGGCCTGATCATCCTGGGCGATCCGGCGGTGCGGCTCGCCAGGCCGGCGGCCCAGGGCTCGTCGGGGGTGGCGGCGTGACCGCCAGGTTCTGGTTGCATCCCGCGGCCCGGTGCGTCGGCTGGGCTCTGGTTGTGTTGACGGCCCTGGCCACTTCCCTGGCAGCGCAGCCGCTGGAGGCTGGGGCGAGCCGCCACTTCGTATTGCTGATCGATGATTCGGGGGACATGCGGAGCAGCGCCGCCGCTGTGGCTCGCCTCCTGCCGCCGCTGCTCCTCGGAGACGGGGAGGAGGGTGGGGAGCGGCAGGCGGCCTGGCGTCCCTTCGACCCTGCCCGTGACCTCCTGACCACGTTCTTCTTCGCCGTGCACCGGGACGGGCCGGCCGACACCTGTAAGCCGGACCGTCGGTTCTCGATGCAGTCGATCTTCGCCCAGGCGGAGATCTCCGCCACCAACTTCGCGTCGGACCTGCGGCGCGAATTGGGGCGCCCGTGCCGTTGGGGGGGCTACTACTCGCCGATCCTCACCGCCACGAGCTTGGCGCTGCCGACAGCGGCCAGGGAAGTGGCCGGGCGGCGTGTCGACTCCACCCTCCTCCTGGTGGTGACCAACGACTTCTTCAACACCACCGTCTCTCCGGCCTTCGAGCTGCGGCATATCCAATCTCACGCTGAGGGCGAGCTCAGGGGAGTTGAAGCGGCCGAGGCGGCCGTCGAGGACGTCATGCGCAAGTTCCGTCTCGGCCTTCCCCAAGGTTGGAGCCGGGAAGCGGACACGGGCGGAGGCCCCCTTTCGATGCGCGTCTTCCGTGTTGAGGCGATGGCGGCGAGCCCGGATTCGCTGGTCGGGGTCCCGTCGCGCATCAATCTCGACCGTTGGGCGGTCTCGTCCGAGGAGGTGCGCTGGCGGGTGCCGGCCGGTGCCAGGCCGATCCGACTGCGCTCGACGGCCGAGCTGCGGCCGGTGACCTTGTCTTGGCGCATCATCGATCCCGGGGGCGAGCCCTGGGTTCTCGGTCAGCGGCCGGTGGGTAGCGAACCGCGGCACCTGGATCTCTCCGAATGTTCCGGCCCCTGCGTCGAGGTCGAGGGCGGGATGGAGGTCGCCGTCGGCCCCCTCGTGGGCTTGCCTGCCATGGCCGCCGACGAGCCCGTGCCGACGGGCGAGGCCCGGATGGAGGTGAGTGTCCTCTACCGCTACGAGTCCGGTGGCGTCTACGACTCCCTGCACTCAGTGGTGCGCCGCTCCATGGCCCTGGAGCTGGCTGCGGTGCGGGAGCTGGAGGCGTTCCTCTTCACCGACGCCCAACCGCTGGACAACGCCGTACTTTCCGGGTTGTGGACCGAGATGGATGGCGGTTCTGGTGGTGTGAGTCAGGAGATCGCCGTCGAGCGCCTGGTGGCATCGTACAGCCGGGACTACCTGGTCCGCGGTGGTGCTCTCCTCGGCGTCGCGGTGCTGGGTGTGGGCCTCCTGTTCCGCACCTCCTATCACCGTCCCTTCGTCCCGGAGCTGGAGTGGCACGAAGCCGGCGCGGTCCGGGTGGAGCCGGCGACCCCGGGCGGGCCCCGGCTGGCCGGCACCGTGGAGGTCCGCAACCTGGGACGGCAGCCCTGGTTGGGACGCCTGCTGGGTCATGCCGACCAGCCCGGGAGCGACGTCGAGCTGTCCGTCGCAAGCGAGCCCTTCGCAGCGCTGGGCTTTCACGTCGAGGCTGGGGACGGGGCCGCCTGCCTCGGTTTCCTGGCGTCGGAGGAGGCCGGGAGCGAGGCCACCGTCGAGGCCCTGAGGCCGGCCATCCGGCGTCCCGTGTCCCACGGGCAGAGGATCCCGGTCTTCGTCGCCACCGATGTCGCCACCGACTTCGCGGGGCAGGCCGATCACGAGGGGCTGGGCCGGGCGGAGCTGGACGCCCGGCTGACCATGAGCCCCCTGGATGACGGCGCCCGGTGGTCATCGCCCCTTGAAGTGGCGGCCAGCGTCGATCTCCAAGTCGTGCCCGAGCCCGCGGCGGCGCCCGGGGTGGAATTCGTACCGACGATGGACGAGGTCGAGTTTCGGCTCGGCGGTGAGGAGCCGGTGGGTGTGTTCCGCTTCCACAGTGGCGCGTCCCGCTGTTTCGCCCGCCCCTTCGTGGGTGAATACACGGTGGAGGTCTTTTGCGCCGGTGCGCCTCTGCCTCCGGGGTGCTTCCGGCTCGGCACCCCCGAGGTCACCCTGGCGGGCCGGGAGAGCGCCGACGTGCCGCTCTGGCTGCGCTTCGATGGTGTGGAGGTGACCAACCCGGAGGCCGGCTCGCGCTGCTACGAGGTCTTCCTGCGAGGTCCCATGGGGGCCGGAAGCGCGCGGGGCCCCCACAGCGTGGTCCTGCGGCGGGACAGCCGTCGCGCTGAGGCGGAGGTCCGCCTGCGCTACCTGTCCGACGACTGGGAGATCTACCGCACCCAGGCGGGAAGCGGCGAGCTGCGTGGCCCTGGTGGGCGGACCTGGCCGCTGGCGGGGGCGCCGGTGGAACTGCCGGTGCCGTTCCCGTTCCGTATCCCCGCCGACGGCGGCGCCGGGCTGGAGCCGACGCTGTGGGCCCTGAGCCTGGGCAACAGCGGGCGCTCCGGGCGCGGGCGTGTGGAGGTGGTCGCAGAGTGGTCGGTGGAGGTGTCCGAGAACGCCGCCCCCCGGCTCCACTGGCGGGACGGTCACAGCGCCCAAGACCTGGTGGTCCTGCACGGCGCCGAGGGCGCGGTGGGGCAAGGGGACGGGGAACGCGGGCTGACGGCAGAGATCGCGGAGGGGGAGCCGCCGGTGGAGTGGACGTTCCGTCTCCAAGGAGAGTCGGTACGGAGCATCGATGGCGCCCGCCTGGAGGGGGAAGACGTCCGGGTCACCCTCTCCCTGGCCGTCCGCGTGGTGGACGACGCCGGGGAGGAGAGCCGCTGGCAGGCCGGTGTCGCCGTCCGGGTCCCCCTGGAGCAGGTGCCAGGGCTGAACTGGCTGTGCGTCGACTTCGGGACCTCGGCCATCGCCGCCGCTGCCGGCCGGGCTGACGGCGATGCATTCCGCCGCATCGACCTCCAGGGGCAGGAGGTTGTCGATGGCCATAGCCTGGCCAGCGTCGACGAGCGCAACGTCGAAGCCGGGACGCCGTTCCTCCCGAGTTGGGTCGCCTGCGATGGTGACCTGCGACGGGACTTCGAGGACAAGGTCGGGTTTCCAGCCGGGTTTCCCCTGCATCGCAATGAGAGCCCCGACCTGTGGCGTGCGTCGTTCGTCGGCCTGCCCGCCACGTCCAACGCGCTGAACGAGAGACCCGGGCGGGTGGTGATGTCGCTGAAGCAGCAACTGGCCCGCCTGGCGGGGAGCGTCCACCTCGACCCGGAGGTCCGCTACACCCTCGACGGGGTGGAGAGGGTCGCCTCCCGGGTTCCGTTGGACGCCCTGCTGGAAGCGACCCTGGCGGCCCTCTTCGAGACCTACCTGTCCACGGTCCCCGACCTGGCCGTCGACCAGGTGGTGCTGACCCACCCCAACAGCTACTCGCCGCGTCACCGGGAGCGCTTCCGGCGCATCGCCGGCCGGGTGCTCCTGAAGCGCCGGGTGGTGGCCTCCCTGGAGCACGTCGCCCTGCTCAGCGAGTCGGATGCCGTGGCCTACGCCTACTGTGTCGATAAGTTGAACGGTGAGCGCTGGGTCAACCCGCAGCCACACCAGGAGAGGGTCCTGGTCTACGACTTCGGGGCCGGCACCCTGGACTTGTCGCTGGTGCTGGTGGAGTGGCGGCGGGACCGCTGGCAGCCGCGCTCGTGGACGGTGGAGGCCCGGATGGGGCTGCCCCTGGCCGGGAACCACCTGGACGAGATCCTGGCCCGCATGGTCGATGACCGTCTGCGGCGGCCGGAGGTGGTGCCCAGCGAGGCGGGAGAGTACGCTTATCCCCTGGTGGGGAAACGGCCCCGGGCCGGTGACGCCGAGGAGCACCGCAGGTCGGTGCTGGCGACCTGGCGCCAGGTTCGGGAGGGGAAGCATCGCTGGGATGGCGTGGGGCCCCTCGAAGTGGTGGT
>Ga0102947_1000651_pt1 | contig 12247 bp, 6 predicted proteins | sample SalPon2A_A_D2_MG_FD_78210 | JGI IMG/M metagenome (GOLD analysis project Ga0102947, IMG submission 78210) | Soil microbial communities from South San Francisco under conditions of wetland restoration - Salt Pond MetaG R2A_A_D2_MG | ecosystem: Environmental > Terrestrial > Soil > Wetlands | place... | reverse complement strand
CTAGTCCACACAAAAATTGTCGTAGTATATTTTCCTGGATCTGTTGGAATCCAAGATACTGAGGATGAGAAATATTGTGCAGTATCCAAATTACCAGTAATCCATGATAATGAATACACGGTGTCTGATGAATCAGTAATTTGAACTAGATATGTGAACGGTTGTTTTGCAATATTATTGTTGAACATATCAGTAGTAATCTGAATTTGTTGATCTACTTGAATTTGATTTAGTGTATTACCAAACGAATCAACAATTCTTGGGTTTGATACAGAAACACGCTCCAGTGGAGCAATAACAAGACCAATAAATGCATTAGACGAAACTTTCAGCTCATCTACCTTAGAGTATGGTTTAGGTAATGTGTTGTCTTCGTATCTAGCAGTGACATAATCTCCATCATTTACACGTAATCTATGACCAGAAGATTGGTCATTTGGAGAAAATATCACATGTCCTTCAAATACACCAGTACTTTGTCCAGTTTCAGATACAGTAAGATCAATGCCACCAAGATCTGAATCAGACCATACATCTATAGAAAATGTATCTACTGTTTTAGGATTAAGATTCATGTCAGGATCAATTACACGTACAATACCATCACCATTTGCAGTGATTACTCCTTGAATCCATTCTACAGTACCAATATTCCATCTAATCAATGCAGATGAAGTTGTTGTCTCTCGCTCACTGAATTGAAATGATACGGTTAATCCATCATCACTGTTAGATTCTAAGAATCCGTTTGTTGGACCTCCATTAGTTTTGGGTTCGGTTCTGGGCATTGTATCAATACCATTAATATCACCAGTTCTAGAATTTCCATCAGCATTATGTTTGAATCCTGTTAGGATTACCTCACCAGTAAATATTCCAGAATCAGTACCAGTCTCAATTAGCTTGTACTGTGAGAGTTTGTTTGATCGAGTAGATATCTTAATTTCATTTGTAGGCTTGTTTCCTATTTCATCAATTTTATTCTCATTAAAATTATGATCAGGTGCCACAATTGTAATGTATACTTTTTCAGTCCAAGAATATACTTTCTTATCTAATGTAATTAGAGATTGATGATTTGATGTAAAGAATTTTAATTCTACTTTTTGATCATTCTTACCAACAAAATCAGAACCTGATGTACCCCAATCAGTGTATGTAATTTTAATTGTTTCACCTCGGTTAACGGATTTGCCATTTATTTCAGATGGAATTTCAATTCTGGTTTGAAATATTCCGGTAGAATCTCCTGTTTCACGTAATCCAAAAGGTTGTGGATCAAAAATTTTGCCATTTTTTGTTACAGAGCCTCCTAGTTGTCCCATAGTAACTCTTGCATTATCTGAATCCCATTGCAAGACATCAAGGGGAAAAGTTTCTGCCTTTTTAGAATCAAAATTAAGATCTGGATCAATCAAAGTAATCAAAACATCGCGTCCGATTAGGTATGATTGTGTATCTGATTGTAGTACCCCCATTCTAAGATCAAATGCAGATGAATCAGTAACAGTACGTGGAGAACCTGATGCATCAGTTTGATCAGAATACTCTACGGTAATAACATCACCTTGTAAAATACAGAAATTTCCACTAGAAGGAATAGAATCAAATCTAGATAAAACACCAGATTTTGTCTTGTCTAATTTTGCAAATCCAAAATCAGGAGTAATAGGACATTTTGTAGAAGAAGGTCCGTCAACATATTTTATTGGTAAACTAAATTGAAATATTCCAGAATTAGGAGAGGTTTCAGTAATTGGACCTAGTTCCCTTGTTATCCCACTTTTTGTATTCTTTCCAATAGTTATGACTCCAGGTTTTGCCTCTTCTCCACCAGCAGTAGCTAAAAGAACACTGGAAGAACCTCTAGTCATCATTATTTTAACAGGACCGTTGGTAGAACTACCAACATATTGTGAAATTTTATCTTCACCGTTTGGAGATAGATTATAATCACTATCGTGAATTCTTACATATACAACAGTATCCTTAGGACCTAATTCTTCTCCAGAATCAATTGCTTTTGCATCACCATTTTTAGTAATCGCTGTCAAATGATAAGGGAAGATAGAGCGATTATCAGGTATTGTCGATAAAGATTTGCCAGAATCAAAAAAGTTAGAAACAGAGCCTATTGGTACAGGGTAAGTGGTTCTATCTAATTGAACTATTCCACTTGTAGCTCCAATAGCAGCACTTGTGCTGGTAATTGCAGCTTGACTGGACTGTCCTCTAAAATCAAAATATACAGCACCTATATCTACACCAGTTGTAGATTTTACAATACCTCCATTGTTTCGAGAGCAGTATTGCGATGGAATCTTAAAGTCTCCAACAAATTCCCCCGTCTTTCTTCCAGTTTCAATTAGGGTGAATCCGGTTGATGTCAATCCGTCACTTCCAGATATGACTTGACATGATTTGCCATTATATGACACAGTTGATTTTAGCCAGCGCTCATCATCAAATGTAATTTCCAACAATCTTCCAAATGGTTGATTTCCATAAGAAATCCCCAAATTCGGTAGTCCTATTGTATCAGCTGCTGGATCATTTGGAAATTTTGTAGGATCAACTACAGTGTAAACATCGACTAGATCAGAATCAGTATTAAGATCTTTATCGAATAGTCTTACTCCTACTGTATCTCCAGGTTTAAAAGTTGGTACAGATAGAACTACCAGTCCCATATGAGAAAGTATGTCTTGCTGATCTGAGACAGTTGTTAGAACTCCGTCCGTACCCAAATCATTATAATTAATTCTTGGAGCATCATTTCCTTTTAATTCATCAATCATAAGAAAAATTGGCTCATCATCAATAGGAATTATTTTTTCATATATTGTAGAATCAAAAACATTCAACTGGTTTAACATGATATATTCAAGACTTCCTCTAAATTTTCCAGAATCCTTTGATATCTCTTCCATCTCTACTCGCATAATCTGGTTTGCAATCCTTTCACTTTTTTCCAATCCATCATTTATCATACCATATGAGAAAAAATCTGCAACAATGGGCCTTGTTTCCGTTCCAATATGCTGTATTTTGGGATAAGAAAACATGAGACCAATCTTTTCATTTCCAGTAAAAGATGACGAAAACAAATTTGAATGAAGTGTTTGTGGGTTTGAAATTTGTTTTGTAGAATTTAGGTTAATGAGATTTTGCAATGATGAATCAGAAACAATTTTGATTGCAGTAATGCTAGATGTTGGATTTCCAGAAGAGTCAAGAATAGATGAGGATGAGGTCAGTAGAAGATAAACATCTACATTGTTAATGGTACTGTTAATGGAGCGAATATCAAAATTAAACATGTTTACTCCCCTAAAGTTTTGAGTGGAATCAAATGGATTGTTTATTGAAGAGCGAAGTTCTGCAAGATTTGTTTTCAGATCAATTACTAATGCATCTGAATTAGAATTAGTTGTTGGATCTATTCGTGCTCTGTCACTGTGTTTTTCTACCAACACTTTGGTATTCGTTCCCAAGACCGCCCCAGATAAGGTAAATTGTTCGGGAGTAGTAGGGTTTAGAATAAACCCATCCAGAAAAGAGGCAGTGATTTTGGTATTGGCCTCAGTTCCACTTTCACCTAATGTGTAAGGATCACCCGTACTCAAAGCTGGGATTGCCTTGTATGCAGGATCAAATAGATCAAGATCTTCTTTTTCCAAGTTATTTTTATTAGCATCAGGATCAACTAGTATGACAGGCATTTCCTCACCCGAATTCCACTCAGTACCCTTTAATCTTTCATCCAGAGATAGAGTTGCCTTGCCAAATCCAATTAAAAGTGTGATTGATTTTTTGTTGTATTCTATCGATGCAGAGGTTCCCCTTTGTGCAGAAGGTGTTGTAATTAAAACCGAATCATTGTTAGAGTCATAAGTTGTAAAGATTCCACTGTTTGGCATTGTTTCAGTTATTGTAACAGGTTGTTTGCCTGCGACAATAGACCCGCCATTAGTTGAGACAAGAGAGATATCTGTTTCCCCATCTCCATTAGTTTGAGAGTTATCGTTATCTCTGATGGTAACTACTTTTGTTTGCCCCTGAACGTTGGGATTGATTTTTAAAATTCCAGTATCCTTAAACATCATCGAAGTAAGTGTAGGGGCCAAGTTTACGGCACCTGCAGTTCCATCAGAATCAGCACTTCCAGATTCTTCATATAATAAATAATATGCAGAAGGACTAGAAGGCAAAGTTCCAAATGACCAAGAATCCTCATCTGTTGGATCAATGTTGAGACTAAGATCTGTAATCTTTAGATTGACATCAGATGATCTTGGATATGATAGTCTATCTAGATCAAATTTTACAAGTTTTTCAGCAGAGTCAAAAATCAAGGTTGCAGTTTGAGGGCCCCCACCACGATTATACTGAACAATCACATTTCCTCCTTTGGAAAAGTCATAAAGTTGGATGAATGGCCACAGATCTTGGGAAGATAGTCCAACTTGTCCAATCTTTACATTTCCATTACCTGGATTTGCAGCTTTTGCTTGTCTTACAACATTAATTGTATTTTTTGTAAATGGAGATGAAAGAGAGCAATCTTGAGAAATTTGATTTGGAGGATTTGAGCCATTCTCGCCACCTACTCCTGTACCACTAACAGGAATTGCAATGCCATCAGTCTCAGAAACAGGAATGCCAAGTACTGAAGTATTTCGTGAACATAATGTTCCAAAGTCAAGACCTTTTCCAGTCAAACCCACTGTGCTATCTGCAATCTGAGCTTGTTTTCGGTCTGCAAAATAACCATACCAGTTTCCATCAGTAGCTTGAACCATTCTCAGATCTTTTCCATTTACTGAGACATCAGGTTCTCCTACACCTTTACCAGTATTAGAAATATTTGTATCTCTAATTACAACTTCGATAACTTGTGGTCCAGAGAATCTATTTTGAGATACTAAATTATCAGCAGAAACAACAAGATTAGAAGTCGTCTGAGCTTCAATTAGTTGAAAAGTTACAATTGAGAAACTACATGTTAGAATAAGTATAGAAAGAATGATTGAACTTTGAATGTAATTCATAGGATCATCAGATATTAAAGATTTTTACGGTCAATAGCAGATTAAAGTAACTCAAGAGTCTACAATAGTTTCTGTTAGTAGATCTGTAACTACAAAAATTACTAGTTTTTTTATCTGTCATTATTTTTTTCTGATTTTATGTTACTTAAAAGATTTTCAAATTGTCATTTTAACTCTTCAAAAAGATTTTTGTTGTTCTTTAAGAATCATTTTTTCCTATTTTGCTTAGTTATGAACATAAAAGAGTTAATTTTTTCTTCCATCACATTCAATATGGGTTCAATTATTTCAAACATAGTCATCACCCTCTTGAAATATCCACGTCAATCCTACCATATCCATTGCAATAACACTAGTTGGAAGTGGGTTTTTGGCCTCACTTCCAACTAGAGAAAAAGACTTGCAGGCTTGCATAGATTTGCACTTGGTAAGAGTTTGCATGATACATTATGTTGAAAGATTATATGTTAATACCCGTTGATTTGTGGTATGCCTTTATTGAGATGCTGGACATGTTTTTGGGAAATAGGATTTACTAGCGTAGATATTTCAAAATCCTTAATGGGTCTTAGAAAATAAAGTTACAATGCATAAAGAGAATATTGTAAAAGACAAAGCAATACTAGCTGAGTTTGTAAAGAGCAATCCTCAGCCTGAAGACTATAGACAAAAAAATAACAGAGTTGACAGTTGATATAACCAATCATAGAAATGAATTAAACCAGGCAAAACATGATCTAATTACTCTTTAATATATGAGAAATTAACTATGTGAATTTGATTCAATATAATAATTCTAAAAAGTATACTGTTGTTAATGGCATACCACATATGATTTCTAATTTTAAAATATAATTTTGAAGTATAGGAAATAACGAGAAACAAATCATTTTGCGTCGTAAAATGATTGAACTGGAAACAAATCATGTTAGGTTTACGTCCTATAACAAATGTTTTCCATGTGTCTCGTTGATTTTCTTTATTTTAGATTCAGTTCATAGAACCTTAATCATTTTTTGGTAATGATTTTATCCTTTGAAGCATTGATACAATTAGATTGATTCTAGAAATGATTTCAATTTAGTTTGATTACATCAAAATTAAGCATGAGAAATGAGATAGAAAATAAAAATGAATCAAGAATATGGAAAGAAGTTTTGAAACTATTCTTACCATGGCATACCACAAATCAACGGGTATTAACATATAATTTGCCATCTAACATAAGCTATGTCAACTGTAATACAGTACAAACATGACCAGATACCAAACAAATTAGATTCTCTGGTTGAGTGTGAGGTCAAAAACCCACTTCCAACTAGTGTTATTGCAATGGATATGGTAGGATTGACGTGGATATTTGAGGAGGATAGTTGAACATGGGTAAAAAATATCAAGTTGTTGCAAAGTATGATGATCATATTGTAGTTATTGATCCAGATTGTCACTTTAGGGATTTTAGTAGCCAAAAAATAATTTTTACGTGATAAATTATTTAAAATGTAGAATCTGTAATTTTTCTTGAAGATTATAACATACTGATCAATAGCCTAAAGAATCATTAATGGAAAAAAATACATAAATTTATGAAATGTGATAGATGTGAAAATCTTGCAGTCTATACAAGAAAATATTCAGGTGAAAAATTATGTTCAAAATGTTTCTCAAATTCATTAGTAAGAAAAACTGCTAAAACTATCTCAAAATATAACATGATTCAATATGATGAATTAGTTGCAGTTGCAGTGTCTGGTGGAAAAGATTCCTTAGCATTACTAAAAATCATTAATGAAATGGCATCAACTCATAATTTTAAAATTAAAGCAATCACAATAGATGAGGGTATTCCAGGGTATAGAAATGAGGCATTAGAAATTGTTGAAAAGTTTTGTAATGAATTAAATGTAGAGCATAAAGTTTACGCCTACAAAGATCTATTTGAATTGACACTTGATGAGACATTAGAATTAAGAGATAGTAAAAAAACTTCATCATGTTCAATTTGCGGTACACTCAGAAGAAGAGCAATTGACTTTGCAGCAAAAGATATTGGGGCAGATGTGATTGCAACAGGTCACAATTTAGATGATACATTGCAAACATTTGTGATAAACATGCTTTCAGGAGATATAACAAAAATTGGTTGGATGGATCCTGACACATCTTTGAATTCTTTAAGAAAAATTAAACCATTTTGCGAGATATACGAATCTGAAATAGTTTTTTATGCATTTACAAATAACATGCCATTTCAATCTGAACCTTGTCCACACATGAATGAAGGAATTAGAACAGAAATTCGTGAATTTCTAAATTCATTGGAAAATCAGCATAGCGGAATAAAAAATAATATGTATCAGTCAATTCTCAAAGTATCTCAAATTGTAAAGAATTCAGATTTCAAACAAAAAACAGTATGTAAAAGATGTGGAAATGAGTGTACCGGAAAGGTATGCTCAGTTTGCAGTATGATTTTAAAACTAAAAGAAAATCAAACCTAATGCAAATATAACAATACTTTCTAAAGAAAAATGGTAGTAGGTAAGATCAGGGTGCCAGCCGTGCCCTATTCTGAAACCGGCTATATGCAGAGATCAGTAACTGTTGGGTAAATCTCTAGATGGGTAATTCCCGCTGGGTGTGCGGAAATGAAATCACGCCGAGGCGGGTGGTTGCAGGACTAGAAATATTCGAAGGAATAACTTCTAAGACCGAACTATCGAAAGGGATGAGGTCCGGGAGGGAACAATCCTAAGGTGGAGCATCCACGCTTCCTCGTCAACGTGGCGGATCTTGTATGCCTTGAAATGGGGCTATTCGTCTAGACTGGAACCAACAGATCTACTACCATTTATAATCAAAATTAAATTTACATACTTGTAGAAGAAATGATCTCATTTGGAAACAAAAGAAGTTATGAGGATTTTAAGAAACAGATCCCAACCTCAGTGTTGCCACTTTTTAATACAATTAGAGAATTTTGCTTCTCGTTAGATGATAAAGTAATAGAAGATGTAAGGATGCATAGAGTTGTTTTTTGTAAATCAATAACATTCAGATGGTTTGTAGATGTGGAACCTGAAAGAGATGGAGTAATAATCAAAATTCAGAAAAGTAGGAAGGAACCAATACAGATTATTCAGATCAAAAAAGAACAAAAAATTTCAGAGTTTGGTCAAACAATAAAAGATGCATTCGAAGAAATTCATTAATATAAAACATCAAATGTCGAAAATTCATTAGTAAATTTCTCGTTACGTATATTGACATCCTCAACTCTTGCATTAGCTGGTCCTCCGTGAGCCCACTCAACAAGTCTGCTAACTTTGTCTTCATCTCCTTCTAAAACAGCTTCAACACGACCATCTTTGAGATTTTTAACCCATCCAAAAACATCATTTTTCTTGGCCATTACTTTTAGTGTCTGACGGAAAAAAACACCTTGTACTTTACCAGTCACAAAAAGTCTAATGCGCTGTTTAGACATTAAAGTTATTTTTCCAAAAGGTATTAATCAATTTTAGGATAAAACTACTTTCTTTCTTTAATTCTAGCTCTACCAGTTTTTCTAGCAGCAATGCTACCTACCTTTGCACCAGGAGGTGCATTTCTAGAAACTGTTGAGCTTTGTCCCACGTGTTGATGACGACCACCACCGTGTGGATGAACATAAGCTGCTTGAGCAACACCTCTAACAATTGGATATTTCTTTCCTTTAGCTCTGAAGCTACGCCATTTATTACCTGCACTCATAAAGAATCGTTCAGTAGCTCCACCGCCAGCAAGAGTACCAATCATTGCTCTATTTTTTGGGTTTAACGTAGTAAATTTGCCAGAAGGTAATTTTACAGTAACACCACCATCTCCATGAGAAAAAACAGTAGCGTTAGTACCTGCAGACTTGACTATAGCACCACCATCTCCAAAATGCTTTTCAATATTACATACAATAGTTCCATCAGGAATATTTTGAATGCTAATTACATTTCCATTTTCTATTTCTGATTTTAATCCAAATTGTAAAACTTCACCTACTCTAGCTCCAAGTATTGCTGGAACAAACGAAACAGAACCGTTCTCAAATCGGATTTTTGCTAATGGTGCTTCTCTACCGCGTTCATGAACTAGATCGATAATTTCACCTTTGTGTTGCTCTGCTAGTGGAAAACGAGGATAATTTGCTTTTGAGCCTACTTTACCAGTGGATGTGGATCTAAATTGATGTCCTCCACGCCCACGCCTTCGTACTAATGGTCTCTTACCCAAGTTGATCGTTTCCTACGTAAAGAGGATTTTAAGCTTGTGGTATTATTTGTAATTTTGAGAAATCACCACAAAGGTATAAAAATTAGAGTGAAGGGTTTTACTTATGAGTCAAAATGCTCTTTCTCTTAAAGTTCTTGAAGCATATACCAGAGATGTTGGAAGAGGAGTAGCAAGAATCGACTATGATTCTATGGATACATTGAATGCATCCACAGGAGATGTCATAGAAATTAAGGGTAAACGAAGAACAGTTGCAAAATGTCTTCCTCTATATCCATCTGATGAAGGAAAAGGAATTATTAGAATTGATGGATTGGGAAGAAATAATTCAGGAATTGCAATTGGTGACACAATTTCAGTTAGAAAAATAAAAGCAGTAGCTGCAGAAAAAGTAGTAGTTGCACCATTAGAGGCAATTCCTCCAATCGATGAAAGATATCTTGCAGATGCTTTAGAGAGCGTTCCTTTGATTAAAGGAGATAATGTAATGGTACCATATTTTGGTGGACGTTTAACTTTTCAAGTAATAGGAGTAACACCATCTGCTGATGCAGTATTGGTTACTCAAAAAACTGTCTTCCACATTGCAGAAAAAGGTGAGACATTACGTGGAGTTCCACAAGTAACCTATGAGGACATTGGAGGAATATCAAATGAAATTAAGAAAGTAAGGGAAATGATTGAGCTTCCATTAAGACATCCAGAAATTTTTGAAAAGTTAGGTATTGAGGCACCAAAGGGTGTTTTACTATATGGACCTCCAGGTACAGGAAAAACATTACTTGCAAAAGCTGTTGCAAATGAAAGTCAAGCTCATTTTATCAGTATATCTGGTCCAGAAATTATGAGTAAGTTTTATGGTGAGAGTGAAGCAAGGCTAAGAGAAATTTTCAAAGAAGCTCGAGAAAAAGCTCCATCAATTATTTTCGTAGATGAAATTGATTCAATTGCACCAAAAAGAGAAGAAGTAACAGGTGAAGTAGAAAGACGAGTAGTATCACAAATGTTATCATTAATGGATGGATTGGAAGCTAGGGGAAAAGTAATTGTAATTGCCGCAACAAATAGACCAAACGCTATAGATCCTGCACTTAGAAGACCTGGAAGATTTGATAGAGAAATAGAGATTAAAGTTCCAGACAAAAAAGGAAGAAAAGACATACTTTCAATTCATAGTAGAAACATGCCATTGTCAGATGATGTAGACATTGAAAAAATCTCAGCAGTGAGTCATGGATATGTTGGTGCTGACTTGGAATATCTTTGTAAAGAAGCTGCAATGAAGTGTTTGAGAAGATTATTACCTGTTCTAAATTTGGAAGAAGAAAAACTTCCTCCTGAAACTTTGGATAAACTAATTGTTAACCATGAAGACTTTCAGAAAGCTTTGATTGAAGTAACTCCATCTGGAATGAGAGAAGTTTTCATTGAGAATCCAGATGTAAAGTGGGAAGATGTTGGAGGTTTAGAAGAGGTAAAACGAGAATTGCAAGAGGCAGTTGAATGGCCAATGAAATATCCAGGATTATACGATAAATTAGGTCACAAAATGCCTAGAGGTATATTACTTCATGGTCCAAGTGGTACAGGAAAAACACTACTTGCAAAAGCTGTTGCAACACAAAGTGAAGCAAATTTTGTATCAGTAAGAGGGCCTGAACTTTTGTCAAAATGGGTTGGTGAATCAGAAAGAGGAATTAGAGAGATTTTCAAAAGAGCACGTCAATCAGCTCCATGTGTTGTATTCTTTGATGAAATTGATTCAATTGCACCAATCAGAGGGGCAGGTGGAGAAACAGCTGTTACAGAAAGAGTGGTCAGCCAATTATTAACAGAGTTAGATGGAATGGAAAATATGCATGGTGTTATAGTTTTAGCTGCAACAAATAGAGCAGACATGATTGATCCCGCATTACTAAGACCAGGAAGATTTGATAAAATTATTCAGATTCCACTTCCAGATAAAGAAAGTAGAAAGAGTATCTTAAAAATTAATGCTGCAAAGATACCAACTAATACTGATGAAAGTGATCCACAGCGCGTAGATATTGATAAAATTGCTGAATTAACTGATGGTCTGAGTGGTGCTGATACAGCATCCATTGCAAACACTGCGGTGTCCATAGTAATTCATGAATTCTTAGATTCACATCCAGATGTCAAAGATATTGAGAAAAATAGCATGGATGCAAAAGTAACTATGAAACATTTTGAGGAAGCAGTAAAGAAAGTCAGAGAGCAAAAAGATCTTAAATTAGGCGAAAAATTAGTAGCATCCTATTACAGGTAGTTTTAATTAAATAACAAATCTAGTTTTCCTAAATGTCAGAATATACAGGGTATAAAGGGAACTCATTAGAGCTTTTAAAATCAAAACAGATTTCAATAGGAGATTCAGTTAAGATATTAGCAGATCTTACTTACTCAGGCATCATTATGCCAAGATATGAACACAATGATGACAAACATATTGTTTTAAAATTAAAGAGTGGTTACAATATAGGATTAGATATTGAAAAGATTGAAACCATTCAAAAAATAAAATCTGTAAGAAAAATAATTGAAAAAAATGAAGAGGTAAAACAAGTTGATGGATTATCAAAAATTTTGTTAATATCTACTGGAGGGACAATTGCAAGTAAGATTGATTATAGAACAGGTGCAGTAACACCTGTATTGACTGCTGAGGAATTAAATTTATCAGTTCCTGAGCTTGCAAAAATTGCAAATATTGATACAAAAGTGTTATTTTCAGAATATTCTGAAAATATAATGCCAGAGCATTGGTTAAAAATTGCAGAAAAGATCAATGAGTATTCTAAATCAGACTATTCAGGAATAATTATTGCTCATGGAACAGATACAATGCATTATACCTCAGCATTTCTATCTTTTGCACTTGCAGGTTTTCCATTACCTATTGCATTAGT
>Ga0102947_1000650_pt1 | contig 12262 bp, 6 predicted proteins | sample SalPon2A_A_D2_MG_FD_78210 | JGI IMG/M metagenome (GOLD analysis project Ga0102947, IMG submission 78210) | Soil microbial communities from South San Francisco under conditions of wetland restoration - Salt Pond MetaG R2A_A_D2_MG | ecosystem: Environmental > Terrestrial > Soil > Wetlands | place... | reverse complement strand
TTCGGCGGCGGTGCGGAAAGTGCCTGCTTTGTACTCCTGGTAAATGGCTCCGTAGAAGCGCGGCGCGATGGCTCCTCGTCCCGTCAACACGAGCAGATCGCCAAATTCGAGCGCGTTGCGCCAATATTCGGGTTCACGCTCTCCCGCCTGCCGCAGGGCTTCCTCTGCATCATCGTAGCGCCCGACAGCCATCAGCAACCGCCCGCGCATATGGTGGAGGTAGGCGTCGTTGGGCGCTTGCTGCAACATCGCATCCACTTCGCGCAAGCCTTCACTGTACTGACCTACAGCGAGGAACGTCTCGAAATAACCGACGACATTTTCGGCGTGGCTGCTGTCCGCACCTGCCAGACGTGATTTATACAGGGCACGGGCCTCTTCGTAGTCGCCCACCGCCAGCGCACGCGTTGCCGTGACGGGGCCGCTATCCGGCTGTTGCGCACACCCCGCCATGGGGTAGATGCCCAGCCCGAGCGCAGCTAGCACGGCAACGACGAAGTGACGGCGCATATCGGTGGGCACAACGAGAATGGTGGACGGAATAGAACGATGAAACTCCGACGCACATGCCCCACCATGGGTTGCATCGGATCGGCAACAAGGTGTGCCAGGCTATTCTTTCAGACGAATCTAATTGCTAAAAGTTTAGCACGCCTTTAAATCGCCGAGACAGTCTGGCTTGACATCCCCCCCTCCTCCACCTACTCTACTACCGTGACTTGTTGTAACCGGGCCGAATTCCTCCAGGTAAAAAACGATGGCAACCCGCTACGTACATGGCCTGTTTTGCAGCCTTCTGCTGCTCCTGCTGTCCAATCTTTCCCTGACGGCCTATGCTCAGGATATCATAGCTTTGTCTAAAAACACGACCGCTCACTTCGAGCGCGTTGCAGGTCTTTCGCACAACACCGTTCTCGCGTTGCTCCAAGACCGCAAAGGGTTTATCTGGATCGGGACAGCGGATGGCTTGAGCCGATACGATGGCTATGAGTTCATCACGTACCATCACGACCCGGCGGATTCCACTTCGCTCTCGCACAACACGGTGACCGCTTTACTTGAGACGACAGACAGCACATTGTGGATCGGGACAGAAAATGGCCTTAATACACTCAATCGCCGTACAGGGCACCTTGAGCGTCATGCGGTCCCGCCGGATATGTCAAACGTGGCGTTTGGTCTGTTCGAAGATCCTGATGGGATTGTATGGGCTACCAAAACGGATGGCATTATCCGATACAATGCACACACCAGCGAATATCAATTCTTTAAAAACCCAGACGTACCCTATCCATTTATTTATGTCAGCCGGGATGCAGCAGGGGCTCTTTGGCTGGGGGGAATTCCTGGGCTGCTCAATCGATTCAAGCCGCAGGAAGGCCAGTTTCAGTCCTTCAGATTACCGGATTCGTGGGATGCTGCCCGGGGAAATAGCGTCCTGGTAAGCCAGGACGGTTTCGTATGGATCGGAACGGATACCGGCATTGGCCGACTTGATCCAGCAACAGGACACATCGAACACATGCCTTCAGATGAACTTCAGGGCGAGGTGTGGCTGGAAGACCGGAATGGAGGACTCTGGATTGAGGGCGTGGGCGGGGATATCGGAAAGTTGTGGCGCTATAATCCGCAGACCCGCACGGCAAGCAGCTACCTGATCGACCCCATGGGTACCAACCGGCTTACCCACGACGTGCGAGCCATGCTCGAAGACCGGGCGGGCGGAATATGGGTAGCAACGCTGGGTGGCCTTTTTCGCATGGACCCGGAGGCGAAACACTTTACCCACTGGCGCCAGACCCCAGACGATCCCGGCAGTCTCAGTAGCAATACCATCATGGCCATCAGGCGGGTGCATGATGATATTTGGGTAGGAACGCTGGGCGGTGGCTTGAATCAGCTGGACGACATGGGCAAAGCCACCTCCTATCAGCACCTACCCGGCGATCCGGCAAGCCTCTGCGACGATGACGTGTGGGCCGTCCATGAGGATCAGCACGGTATGCTGTGGACTGGTACAGAGCGCGGGCTTTGCCGCTTCGATCCTGACACGCAGCGCTTTGTGCATGTTGGAGATTCGTCGTACGTTTATGTCTTGGCCGAAGATGAGACAGGTAGGCTGTGGGTTGGGGGAGAGCTTTTGCGACGCCTTGATCCGCAGATGGGCTTGATGGAGGAATCATCATGGGAAACCCTCGTGCACGAAGCGGTCAAGAAAAACATTCAGGCGATCTACCCTGCTACTGGCGGCGTGGTCTGGTTGGGAACGGAGTTTAAAGGGCTTCACCGCTTCGAGCCAGCAACAGGACACATCAAGACCTACCCCGTAGCTACGGAAACCGCCGATGGTCTGCGGGGGAAAGCGGTCCGATTCATCCATCCCGACCCCGACGGACATACGCTCTGGCTCGGTACAGACTTCGGCCTCGTGCGCTTCGACAGCGAAATCGAGACCTTTCGCCATTACTTGCAGCGCGATGGACTACCCGGCTCCTCCGTCTTCGGCATGCTACAAGATGACGAAGGAAGTCTGTGGATCAGCACCAATCAGGGTCTCGCCCATTTCGATCCCACAACCGAGACTTTCATCGTCTATACCGAGGCAGACGGCACAGGCAATACGGAATACAACCGGCGGGCTGCCTATCGAGACGGGGACGGCACCTTCTATTTCGGTGGACTGAATGGCGTTACCTCTTTCCACCCCAGCACCATACGCACCAATCCAGTTGTGCCTCCGGTTGTCCTTACCCGCATCGAGGCCGCCCGGCGCGATACGGTGCGTACGCTCAAAACCTTTGGGCGAAATGAGCTACGCCTTTCCTACCTCGATTACACGTTTGCCTTCGAATACGCCGCGCTCAGTTACACCAATCCTTCCAAGAATCGCTATGCCTATATGCTCGTAGGCTTCGACGAGGACTGGGTGGACGCAGGGATCCGCCGCCGTGCGGCCTACACCAACATCCCACCGGGTGAATATACATTCCGCGTGAAGGGGGCCAATGAAGATGGTGTATGGAACGAGCAGGGCACAGCCCTCCAGGTGCATATTGCCGCGCCGTGGTGGACGCGTTGGTGGTTTCGGCTTCTGACGGCCAGCCTAATCCTCGCGGTGTTTTACGGAGCCTACCGCTACCGCGTGGCCCATCTGTTGCGCGAGGAACGCATGCGCCTGCGCATCGCTGGCGATTTGCACGATGAGATCGGCTCGAAGCTCTCGTCCATCGCCCTGGCCAGCGAAATGGTGACGGCGCGGGCTACGCTCGGTGACCGAGAACAACGGCAGCTTACCGAGGTGACGCGGCAGGCGCGGAGGATGGTTGACGACCTGCGCGACATCGTGTGGTTTGTCAACCCCCGCCACGACCATCTCGACGACCTGATTGTCCGCATGCGGCATGTAGCCGCCGAGATGCTCAATGGGACACGACATACGTTCCACGCACCTGGAGAAGCGTGGAACCGTGCCCTCGATATGGAACGGCGGCGGCACCTCTACCTGATGTTTCGCGAGGTGCTGACGAACATCACCCGCCATGCCCAGGCCAATCAGGTAGACATCCGCCTTGCGCAGCGCGATGGGTCGCTCGAAGTGATAATCTACGACGACGGCATCGGCTTCGATCCGGCAGCGCCATCGCAGGGAGAGGGCCTGCATAACCTGCACACGCGAGCCCACGCTATCGGCGGGACGATCCGCATCGAAAGCCAGCCAGGCCAAGGCACCACCGTGCTCATCACCGCCAAAATACCGGAAAACCGGGATGGATTTCGCAACATGTAATCGGTAATTCGATAGGTAACCTTCTACCCTCGTCTCTCGCCCATTCCATGACCACACTCTGGCTCATCGAAGATGATGCCTTTTTCCGGCAGATGCTCGTCGATCTCATCGAAGGGACGGAAGACTTGCACCTCGGCTATGCCTTCGATGCCTGCGAACCGGCCCTGGCGACACTTCAAGCAGGAGACGTGCCCGATGTGATCCTCTCCGACATCAGCCTGCCGGGCATGAATGGCACCGAGGGCACCCGCCGCATCAAGGCACTGTGCCCTACTGCACAGATTATCATGCTCACCATCCACGATGATGAAGACACCATCTTCGATGCGCTCTGTGCCGGAGCCTCTGGCTACCTGCTCAAGCACGCCCCGGCCCCTCGTATTCTGGATGCTATCGACGAAGTCATGCGCGGCGGCGTGCCTTTCACCGCCCCGGTCGCCCGCAAAGTGCTCGACCTGTTCAAAGACGCTGCTACGCCGAAAAATGACTATGGCTTGACGGACCGCGAGAAGGAGATCTTGCTGCTCCTCGCCGATGGACACAAACAGAAGCAAATCGCCGAGATGCTGTTCCTGAGTCCCTACACCGTCGAGACGCACCTGCGCAACGTCTACGCAAAGCTGCATGTGCGCAGCGGCATTGCAGCCGTCTCCAAAGCCTTGCGCGAGCGCCTCATCTGATCATCTCCGTACCTGATCATCACTGTTTAGCAGCCTCGAAAATACCGGTTTTCCGGTATGTCTATTGACCAAGGCCTGCGTTAGGATAGAAGGAAGCTCCTTCTTTCAGCCACCGAGGTCGACATGCGCTACTGTTTCGCGCTTCTGATAGGGATACTGTTCTCCATCTCTGCTACAGCCCAGACCTCCTATCAAACGACCACAAGACTGTATGAAAAGGCGGATACGTCTACTCTCGGCGAGGCCAGCCTTGGAAATCCTCAACTCGATTGTCCGGCAACGTTGCTCCTTGGTCAGGATCTTGCTTTCAACGGCAGCTTTTCCAACAGTGGGACGGTTCCTATCGAGGGTGCCTTCTTCCGCATGACCGTCAATACCAAGCTCTCGCTCACGCAGGGCAGCACCACGCAAGGCACCTGGAGCGGTACGGCCCAGCAGCTCCAACTAAATATGGGCACCGTAGCACCGGGGCAAGAGGTCACCTTCGACCTGAACATTGCTACCGTGATGTCCGGCACGGCAACCATCGAAACAGTCTTTGGAGCAGACGGGATCTCTGGCACGCCAGAAAACTGCGAGATTGAGATTCTTGAGCAGGCCGATCTCGTCATCGACAAAGAAGCTCCTGCTACAGCCCGTGTGGGCGGACAGATGGGCTATAGCCTGCTGGCAGGCAACAGCGGCCCGCATACCGCCGAGGGGGTTGTCGTAACCGATGACCTGCCACTCGTTGATGGAACACTGGCCGTGCGCGTGGTCGAGGGCGGCATAGCAACAGGAAAAGGAACGTGCGAAAATGCCGGCAACCAGATCATCTGCGATCTCGGCGCGCTCGCTCCGGGCGAGCAGGTAGAAATCCTGATTCAGGTGGAGGTGCTTCAGGCTGGTGCGCTCACCAACCACGCAAGCGTTGCTGCTACCCAGCCCGAAGACCCGGACTCTGGCAACAACGAGGACGAGGCGACGACGGAAGTGACGCCTGGTCTTTCCTATGAAGACGCCACCGCGTTGGTGATTGATCTGGTGCCTGATGTGTGCCCCACGCCCACAAATGCGCTCGCATACCTTCGCCAGGAAACCCTTCAACCGGACGACACGGTGGCCCCGGCTTTTGGAGAAACACCCACCTTCACGGCTGATACGGAACAGTTCTTTGGCTGGATCGACTGCGAGAAAGCCGCCCGGTTCTCCCACCTGGGCGCGTATGTGTTTATTGACCTGGAGGACCCGGACGATCTGGACGTGTATAGTGGCGAAGTGGCATGGCCAGAAATCAATGGCACCGCCTACCCCGACAACCTGGAGATCGATCTGAACTCGCCGGATCTCATTTTTGGGGACCCTGTTGTGACCACCACGGTAACCGACATCAATACCGTTACCGACCCCGTTTCTACGCCATCGGTCTCAAAAGCCTGCGCGCTCCTCGTCTCTGGCCAATGGAACGAGAAAAGACCGTGGGAAGAAGCCGCGTTTGACCAGGACATCGCAATGGCCCGAGGCAATCTTACTCTCGAAAAACTGGGACCGCAGCTAGACCCAGGGCGCGTAGAAACCCTCAAGAATCCCACGCCGGTCGCCCTCATTCAGAAGATCGGCGATCTGGCGCTCAACGGAGATTGCGACAAGGTGTACTTCTACTACACCGGCCATGGAGCAAAAGAGACGGGCGCGTTGGTCCTTAATGGCAGTAACCTGAGTCTGGAAACGTTGGCGCAGGCCCTGTCCATCCTGGATGCTGAACTCTGTGTGATCTTGGATTCTTGCTTCTCGGGCAACGCCGTGGATGCCTTCCGCAATGCGCCGGGCCTCAACGACAACCAGCTTACCCTGATCACAGCCAGTTCGTCAAGCCTGCCCGCGTGGTCGAGTTATCTTCTGACGCAGGCGACGGGAGAAGACGTGTGGATTGGCTTCTTCTCCTATAATTTCTTCCTGTGCTTCGGCGACCCGAATGCAGATTTCGACGAAGACGGCGAAGTTACCCTTGCCGAAGCCTACGAGTGGGTACAGCGCCAAAACCCCATCTTCGGCAACACGAATGATCGGCTCGTTGAGCTTACCCAGCCAGCCCTCTACACCCGCCAGTCCATTGAGGTGGCAAAGACTGTCGAGGGCCGTTCCATTGAAGTTGGAGATCTGTTTGCCTACGTCGTCACAGTCACCAACCCCGATCCGAGTACAACCGCACGAGACGTAAAGCTCAACGATTTGCTCCCCGGCAGTGTGTCTTTCAGGAGCGCCGTGCCCAGCCAGGGTACCTGCATGCCGCCCGCCACGGCCTCCTCCTCCCTCAGCTGTGATCTCGGCGATATCCCGCCCGGCGGCAGCGCAACCGTTACCATCAACGTGCAGGCGCTGACGGCAACCGACGCCACCAACACGGCCCAGGTCGGAACACTGTTGGCAACGGTTGAACTGGTGATTGCAGAATCACCCACTTTTTCCGTTTGCGGACAGAAATTCTGGGACATCGATGGCGATGGTATCCGCGATGTGGGCGAGCCAGGGCAGAACGGCTTCGTGATCGAGTTGCTCGACGAAGCGGGCACCGTCATCGCCCAGGCAACCACCGGCGATGAAGACCGCAATAACGACAGCGTCATCGATCCCGTCACCGAGCGTGGTCGTTTTTGCTTCGACGACCTCCCGCGAGGTACCTACACCATCCGCGAAGTCGTTGCCGGAGGCTGGGTGCAAACCCATCCTGCCCCGCCCGGCACGTATACCATTCAACTCGCTACCGGTACGCACCCGCGCATCCTCTTTGGCAACCAGCGCAGCGAGTCATCTGGCTCTACCATCTGTGGACAAAAGTTCTGGGACATCAATGGCGATGGTGTGCGCGACGCAGGTGAACCAGGTATCGATGGCTTCCCGATCGAATTGCTTGATGAAAACAGTGCCGTCATCGCCCGCATCACTACTGCCAGCGAGGATCTCAATGGCGATGGGATTATTGACCCGGAGACGGAAACAGGACGCTTCTGCTTCAAGGGGCTCCCCGATGGCACCTACACCATCCGCGAAGTGGCATCGTCCCGCTGGATACAAACCTTTCCAGCAACACCGGGCACCTACACCGTCCAACTGCCTTTGAGTGCTCCTCCGCTTTACCTTTTCGGCAACCGCATTACCTCGACCCCTCCTCCGGAAACCCCTGTTGGCGTGGACTTTGGCGACCTGCCCGATCCCTGCGCAGCCTTCGGTGTCAACGGGCGCTACCCCACCCTTAACGCAAATAACGGCCCCGGTCACTTTCTGGGCGGCAACGTGCTACTCGGAAACATCATCGACGCCGAGATGGACGGCCAACCTGATAACCCGGCCACCGGCGACAATCTGGCAGGGCTGAACGATGAAGAAGGACTCCGCGTGATTACAGCGCTGGCAAACGGAGCCCTACGCTTCACCATTTTCGCGACGGTCGCTCCTTTGCCCGAAGCCTATCTCGATGCCTGGATCGACATTGACGAAGACTGTCGCCTCAATAACGCGCCTTTTCCAGTTGGCGAACGTGTGCTCTCCCGCCAACCCCATACGGGACTTATCGCACGGGTCAATACGCCGCCCGGCCTGGTAGCTGCTATGGGCAACACGCCGAAATACTTCCGCCTTCGCCTTAGCTCGGCAGGGGGCCTGCCACCCACTGGTCTGGCCTTCGACGGCGAAGTGGAGGACTATACCATCTTAGTGCCCGATGATTCCAGCTTTGTCACCCTCGACTTCGGCGACGCCCCCGCCAGTTTCGACCCGAACCGCCCCGATTTTCCAGGAGGCTATCCCACCACGCTGGCGCAAAACGGTGCCCGTCACGCCACCGACTTCAGCTTCCGCCTCGGCGCGCACCTCGATCCGGATGTAGCCGTGAGTGGCCGCTTCGATGCAAAAGAGGATGACGAAAACAGGCAGCAGAACGACGAAGACGGCTTCCGCCTGCTTGATGGCTTCGGCTCGGCCAGCCACCCCGATGCGGGCCCACATCCCACCATCGAACCGGGATCGACCGCCCGAATTCTCCCCCTACCAACAGCAGACGGGAAGCTCGATGCCTGGATTGACTGGAACCGAGATGGCGACTGGGATGACGAGGGAGAACAGATCTTTGCCAGCCTGGACATTGACGTCTCGATGGAAGAGGAGGACGCTCCCAGCATACCCATACCCGATGATGCGGCGCTCGGCTTCACCTATGCGCGTTTCCGCTTCAGCCAACGTGGAGGATATGGCCCCACAGGTGTTGCCCCGGTAGGAGAGGTGGAAGATATGCTGCTGGAAGTCGTTTCGGATATCGGCATTGCTATCGAGCAAGCGCCTGAACAACCGAAAGCGTTCACGTTGTATACAGCCTATCCCAATCCGTTCAATCCTTCGACAACGCTCCGCTTTGACTTGCCAGAGGATGCGGAGGTGCACGTCGAGGTCTTCGACTTGCTGGGTCGCCAGGTGCTGGCCCTCACAACGGAGCGGATAGGTGCTGGCGCAAACCAGACGCTACGCCTGGATGCCTCGGCCTTAGCATCGGGCCTGTACCTCTACCGCTTTACGGCGCAGGGCGCGAGGGCCACGCATACCGCAACAGGTCGCTTGGTATTGGTAAAATAGCCTTCGCACTCATCTATCTTAGCGACCTTGAAAACGAGGCTGTAGAGTAACCCCGGAATCACCCTGCGTGCGGCGGTGAACTGGCAGAATCACCAGAAGGCTGATCGGTGGAGCGGCGGGTACCCAGTGATTCGGCCTCCACAAAGATATACTTGACCATCGCATATTCGGCGCGCAGGCCGCGCTCCAGCCGGTCAATAGCGGTTTCTATCTCGTGTGCATCCAGCGTCGGGTTGAACTTCACTTCGAGGTTAACGACGACCCGCTCTGGCCCCATATGAAGCGTTAGCCCGCGCACGACCTGCTCAATGGCCGGGTCGTTTGCTACGAGGCGACGCACCGCTTGCATGAGTTGCGGGTCGGCCCCTTCGCCTATCAGCAGCCCCTTGCTCTCATACAATAGCACACCCGCCGTCACGCATAGAATAAGCCCGATGACAACAGAGGCCGTGCCATCAAGCACCGGCATATCAAGGGTACGGGAGAGCCAGAGGCCGAGAAGGGCTACCAGCAAACCAGCCAGCGCTGCCGAATCCTCGAACAGCACGGCAAACAGCGTCGGGTCCTTCGTACGGCGGATGAAGCTCCAGGTACCGTACGTGCCTTTTGCTTTCTTGAACTCTCGCCAGGCGATGAACCATACAATGCCCTCGAAGACGATAGCCAGCAGGAGCACAATGTAGCTCATCGTTGGATCGCCCAGTTCCAGCGCGTGGGATGGGTCCAGCGCTTCCTGGATGTGCTTGATGCCTTCGTAGATGGAGATGCCGCCGCCAAGGCCGAAGATGAGCACGGCCACCATGAGCACGTAGAAATACACCTCCTTGCCATAGCCAAAGGGATGCCGGTCGTCCGCCGGGCGCTTGCTTTTGCGCAGGCCCAGCAGCAGCAAACCACCGTTGCCCGTGTCTACCAGCGAATGGATGCCTTCCGAGAGCATAGCCGAAGACCCGCTGATGCCCGCCGCGATGAACTTGGTCACAGCAATAGCAAAATTGCCGACTATCGCTGCGTAGATTGCTTTCTTTGAGGATGCCATGGTGTGCTACATCAACATTGCTGAAAGAAGGGCTTCTGAGTCCCCCGGCTACTCCGATCCTTTGGAAACATCCTTTCGCACGTACGTCACAAAGCGAAAGCCGTCGCGCTCGTCTACCTCGGCGATCTCAAAGACGGAGCCCACAAGATGTTCATAGGCAGGGAAATACGTGTCGCCCTCGTAGTCGCCTTCGACGAGGGTGAGTTCCATGCGGTCGGCGAGCGGGAGAAACTGTTCATAGACCGTTGCGCCGCCGCCGATGAACACCAGCGGTTCCTCCTTCACCGCCTCCAGGGCAGCGTCGATAGAAGGAAAAGTCTCGATTTCAGGATAGCCGTCTATAGGCCCCCGCGAGGTGAGCACCATGTTGCGTCGGTTCTTGAGCGGTCCGCCGAACTGATGCACCAGCGACTCGAACGTGGCCCGCCCCATCAGCATCGGATGCCCCAGCGTCAGCCGCTTAAACCGTTTCAAATCCTCAGGCAGGTGCCACGGCAGATCCATCTCCTTGCCGATGACGCGGTTCTGCTCTGCCAGCGCAGCGATCAGCACAATTTCTGGTTGCTGGTTGCTGGTTACTGGTTGCTGGTTCGTTGTGCTTTGTTTTTTCTCCCTCTCACCCATTCTCCTTTTTGCTTTGCGTTGGCGGACGGACACGTGGGTCCGTCCCTACGGGTGCCCTGGTTGATGGTTATTGCTAACCAAATCCTCTTCCCGCCTGGCCCTTCCCCCTTCCCTCATCCTACATGCCTTCCCAGTATTCCTCGGGCATATCCTGGGCGAGGGCGAGGGCGCCTTCGGCCCCGGCGTAGAGGGGGTCATCTACAGGCGTCACTTTGTAGGGGCCGTATTCCTTGAGGAGGTCTTCCAGTTCATCGGCGATATTTTTGATCTGGCTCCCTCCGCCCGCGAGATAGATGTTCTTGCGGACGCGCTCCTGGAAGTCTGGCTCGTAACGGCCGATGAGGTCGATGATGGTCTCGACGATGGGCGGCAGCAACGACGCGCAGGCCTGCTGGACCTCGTCGGTGATGTCGTGGGGCGTGAACTTGCCATCAACGGGCACGCTCACCTGCACCTTGCCGCTGGGCTTGCCGACGAAGCCGTGCTCTTCTTTGTACTGGCGCACGAGCGTCTCGCTGAATCGCACCGACGGGTATTCCTGCTTGAGCACATCGAGAAGCTGGCGGTCCACATAGTCCCCGGCGGTGACGAGGCTGCGCTGGTCTTCTTCGCCGGGCATCGTGCCGTGCATCACGCAGAAATCGATGGTGCCCGCGCCGATGTCGATGATCATGGCGTTGTTGAGCACGCCCAGGCTGTAGGCCACAGCAAACGGCTCGGAGACAACCATCAGCGTATCGGCATATTCCTTGACGGCGTCGCGGATGGCGAGCTTGTTGACTTTGAGCGCTTCGGCAGGCACACCTACGGCGGCGTAGATCTTCTGGTCTTCGCCCGGATCGACCAGTTCGATGAGATGGTGGATCAGTTCGCGGACCGCCTCCAGGTCGCGGGGCGTGCCGTCGCGGATGACGCCGCGTTCGAGCGGGCGCACGAGTTCGACGGACATGCGGTTGTTGACGGCTTCTTCGCCGAAGAGGATGTCTTTCTTGAGCAGCTTCCGGGCGATGAAGTCGCGGGGCCAGCCGACGTAGCTCTCTACCCACTTTTTCTTGCCGGTACTTGTGGCGATAGCACTGCGCGATGTGCCGAGGTCAATCCCGATGTATAAAATATCTTCCTTTTTCTTAGTTGTTTTCTTTTTGGCTGCCATCGTGGTCCGGTTATTTACTGGTTAATGCGTATGGTGTCAGGACTGACGCGCTGTATGCGTTGCGGCAATATCGTAAAACGGGAAACGTAAAACGTAAGGGTGCTTTGCTGAGATAGTTATCCGTATTCAGTCAACATCAGCAACAAACTGACGACTGATAACTGAAAACTAATAACTCATCATCTTTACGTTTTACGCACTACGTTTTATACATCCCGCTTACTCGGCTGAATCCGCCGGTTGCGTGGCCGGGTGCAGGTAATTCACGATACCGGCTTCGAGCGCCCGGTAGAAGTGTTCAGTGAAGAGTCGTGAGTAGATCGCCCGGGCGCTGGGAGCGGGGATCGTGGATTACCTTCGGCAGGACACGCGAC
>Ga0102947_1000649_pt1 | contig 12267 bp, 11 predicted proteins | sample SalPon2A_A_D2_MG_FD_78210 | JGI IMG/M metagenome (GOLD analysis project Ga0102947, IMG submission 78210) | Soil microbial communities from South San Francisco under conditions of wetland restoration - Salt Pond MetaG R2A_A_D2_MG | ecosystem: Environmental > Terrestrial > Soil > Wetlands | place... | reverse complement strand
TTTTTAGTCTTTGGTTTGGGTATCATGTATTGATGCATTTACCTTCTAAAGACTTTAGAGCTTATAAGATAGGTAACAATATTCAACAGGAAATGAGTATTCCTGAAGGTGCTCCAAAACCAGTTATAGAATACACTTGGACGTTTAATGTAAATGGAGAAGAAAAAGAATTTGTAACCAATGGGAGTTATCCAAATGTTGATGGTGAGTATGTAAGTGTTGAGACTAAAATAATTGATGAAGGCTATTCGCCAAAGATATATGATTTTTCAATCGAGTCTGCAACTGAAGATTTAACAGAACAATTTTTAAACGAAGACCATTTAATATTGATTGTGGCCTATAGCCTTGAACATGCTGAAAAAGATGGACTAGCTAAATTAAAAAGTGTCTCTGATGAAGCCATAGAAAAAAACTACACAGTAATTGGATTAACAGCTTCTGGTGAAGACATGAAGCAGAAAATAAAAACAGAATACAATCTAAACTTCGATTTTTATTTATGTGATGAAAAAGCCCTTAAAACAATTGTGCGTTCAAATCCAGGAGTGTTGGAGCTTAACAAAGGCACTGTGATGCAAAAAGTACACTGGAACGATATTGAAGACCTGAAACTACCTGAAGTTGAAAAGAAAGTTGAGCCAAAAAAAGAAGAGCCTTCAGATGTTGGATATTATATTAATGGAGAATTGTCTTCAAAAGAAGAAGTTGAAGTATTGGACACTTTGTTGATAGAAAGTGTTAATGTTATTAAAGATTCTATTCAAGTAAAAGAATTAAATGCTAAAAATAATACATCATACAACGGGATTATTGATGTCATGTTAAAACCTGAACTCTGATAAATTGAAACAAGTTTCTTTAATTATAATAGTAATATAATGGAAAACTGGTCAATAGCCAAGGCAGCGACTGTTACTGATATAGCCATGTGTTTTAACGAATATCGGGTTAGAACAGTAGGATTATATGCCTGTATTAATGTTAGAGTAAAGTTAAGAGATGTTTTTGTAAATCCTGATTTTATGATAATGATTGGTAAAGGTCGAAATAATCAATGCAAACCTGATTTTGAAAATGATTTTTTTGATGGCCCGCCAAATTTTGTCATGGATATTCATACAGACCTTAATTCTGATTTTATAAAAGAAAGAAAAGCACTATATGAATCAGCAGGAGTACAAGAATATTTAATCGTTCACGAAAATTTAGAATTTGTACAGTGGAATCGATTAGAGAAATCTAAATTATTTGGTAAAAAGAAGTTTCAAGAAATCCAACCTGATGAAAATGGAATTATTAAAAGCTCAAGTTTACCAGGTTTGTGGATACCAATTGAAGCAATGAAAAAAAGAAATAATTGGTTAGTCATGGCAAGTATAGAACATGGTTTAACAAGGAGAGAACATCATGAATTGATGGATTCAATCTGGAAAAACAAATAAAATTATTTGATTAGCTATATTCTAAATAAAATCTTTTATGCCCTACTCACATTATTTGGAGTAGTTACAGTAATTTTCTTTTTATTTAATGTGCTTCCTGGAGATCCAGCACAAATGATGCTTGGACAAAATGAAGATAGTGAGCAATTGGCCATTATAAAACAAAAATATGGTTTTGATAAACCTATTCTTACACAATATGCTTATTATTTAAACGATTTGTCGCCAATTTCTTTTCACTCCAAAGATTCAGAAAATTACACCTTTTTAAGCGACGGAAAATATTCAGCTTCCAATTTATTTAATATAGGAAAAACCCAAGTGGTTTTAAAGTTTCCTTATTTACGCGAATCTTTTACAAAACAAGGCAAACCAGTAACTCAAGTATTGTCTGAAACATTACCTAATACCTTTGTTTTAGCAGTTGCTGCTATCACAATTGCTATACTGATAGGCATTGCGTTTGGAATAATTTCGGCATTATATAAAGATACATTGTTAGATAAGACAATTCAAATATTTAGCACATTTGGTATGAGCATTCCATCATTTTTTAGCGCTATTTTATTTGCTTGGTTTTTCGGTTTTATATTACATGAATACACCAATTTAGAAATGACAGGAAGCCTCTACGAGCTTGATAATTTTGGCGAAGCAATGCACATCAAATGGAAAAACTTAATACTACCAGCAGTGGTTTTGGGCATTAGACCTTTGGCAGTTATTATTCAGCTCATGCGAAATTCACTTTTGGATGTTTTAAGTGAAGATTATATAAGAACAGCAAGAGCCAAAGGTTTAACCGAATTTCAAGTGATAAGAAAACACGCTTTAAAAAATGCCTTCAATCCTGTTGTTACAGCTATTTCTGGTTGGTTTGCATCTATGCTTGCTGGAGCAGTTTTTGTAGAATACATATTTGGTTGGAATGGTTTAGGAAAAGAAATTGTAAATGCTTTAAATACATTAGATTTGCCTGTAATAATGGGTTCTGTACTTATTATTGCATTGTTATTTATATTAATCAACATTTTGGTAGACATGATTTACTCATGGCTGGATCCAAAAGTAAAACTTCAATAGAATTATGAGAAAAAACATTGTTGCTGGAAACTGGAAAATGAACAATGATTTACCACAAACAGAAACCTTAATAACTGATTTGAGAAAACAAAAAAAGACATCAAATGCAGAAGTCATGATTGCACCAACGTTTACCAATTTATGGCATGCTTTTGAAACTTTAAGAATGTCTGACATTGAAGTGATTGCTCAAAACATGCATTTTGCTGAAAATGGTGCTTATACAGGCGAGATTTCGGCTAGTATGCTCAAAAGTGTTGGTATAAACACCGTTATTTTAGGTCATAGTGAACGTAGAGAATATTTTAATGAAACTGACGAACTATTGGCCAAAAAAGTTGATGCAGCTCTAACTAGTAATATGCGTGTCATTTTTTGTTTTGGTGAAGAATTAGCAGACAGAAAATCAGGAAAACAAGAAAGCGTGGTTGAAAGCCAAATTAAAAACGCATTATTTCATTTAGAAGCATCAGCATTCAAAAATATTGTTTTGGCTTATGAACCCGTTTGGGCTATTGGTACTGGTGAGACAGCAAGCCCAGAGCAGGCACAAGACATGCACGCTTTTATAAGAAAAACTTTGGCTAATAAATATGGAGCTAATGTTGCAGATTCCGTTTCCATACTTTATGGTGGTAGCGTAAAACCAAATAATGCACAAGAAATTTTTTCTAAACCAGATGTAGATGGTGGACTAATTGGAGGAGCCTCACTTAAAGCTGAAGACTTTTTTGCGATTGTGAATGCGTTTTAAAATTGAATATTCCTATTTACATAGCTTACTATTTTAAAGTAAACCCTTTGCAACCTGCAGTTGAAATCTTAATTGCAGAATTGGGTTATGAAGGTTTTGAAAGTTTTGTTGAAACTGATGAAGGTGTTACAGCTTATATTCAAAAAGACGAATGGCATGATAATATTATGAAAGATATTCAAATTTTGAATTCAGGTGAATTCCAAATATCATACACCTTTGAAGAGATAGAACAAACCAATTGGAATGAAGAATGGGAAAAGAATTTCAATCCCATTATTGTTGATGATATTTGTGCTGTTCGTGCACCTTTTCATGAGAAATTCAACACCAAGTATGAAATAGTTATCGAGCCTAAAATGAGTTTTGGCACAGGTCACCATGAAACCACACATATGATGATTCAGCATATTTTAAAAAATGATTTTACAAACAAAACAGTTTTAGATATGGGTTGTGGTACAGGTGTTTTGGCTATTCTTGCAGAAAAAAAAGGAGCAAAATCTGTAGATGCCATTGATATTGATAATTGGTGCTACATAAATAGTTTAGAAAATGTAGAACGAAATAATTGTAATCATATTACTGTTCTTGAAGGTGATGCTAACTTACTTAACGGAAAACATTATGATGTTATTATTGCCAACATAAACAGAAACATTTTACTTGAAGATATTAAAGTGTATGCAAATTGCTTAGATAAGAACGGAACATTGTTTTTAAGTGGGTTTTACAGTTCAGATATTTCTTTCATTGAGGCCGAATGTAACAGGTTTATGTTAAAATTGGACGAAAAAACTGAAAAAAATAACTGGGTTGCCTTAAAATTTTTAAATTAGAGGTAAAACAATAAGAAGTGAGTACAAAACATAAACATTCTGAAGAACTACTTGTCAATCAAAAAGAAAAATCTTTAAATGAAATTGTTTTATATAATGATGAAGTCAATACATTTGACCATGTTATTGAAACACTCATTGCTGCATGTGATCATACACCAGAACAAGCTGAACAGTGTTCTTTAATAGTACATTATAAAGGCCAATGTACTGTAAAGACAGGAGAGTATAAAGATTTAGAACCCAGATGTACTTTATTGCTCGACGCTGGTTTGAGCGCAGAAATTATCTGATTTAAGAAGATTGTAATTCCAATGATACTATAAAGTTGTCGGACATATATAGTCTGTAACAGGCAGATTGGTATTTTTAATGGCAGAAAAGCCGCCTTCAACATTTGTTAATTGGTCAAACCCACGAGCTTTTAAAATTGAGCCTGCAATAACAGAACGATAACCGCTGGCACAATACAAATAATATTTATTGGTTTTGTTAATGGTGTTCATGTTGTCATTGATAAAGTCTAATGCAAAATGTTCTGCATTTTCTAAATGAGTACTTTTAAATTCGCCTTCTTTTCTAACATCCAGAACATTTAAGCTTTGAGATGTTGTTCTTTTTTCAAATTCATTAGCTGAAATTGATTCTAATGTTTCGGTGTCTTTACCTGCTTCTTTCCAAGCTTTTATTCCACCTTCTAAATAACCCAAAGTATTGTCATAACCAACACGAGATAATCTTGTGACTGCTTCTTCACTTTTTCCTTCAGGAACCACAAGAATAATTGGTTGTTTTAAATCTGTAATTAAGGCTCCAACCCATGGTGCGAAAGAGCCATTTAAACCAATAAAAATAGAATTAGGGATGTGTTCTTTTACAAAATCTTCTTGGTGTCTTACATCAAGAACTAGAGCTTCTTCATGATTGGCCAATGCTTCAAAATTTTCAGGGCCTAAAGGGTTGTTACCTGTTTTTAAAACCTTTTCAAAAGTTTCATAACCTGTTTTATTAAGCATTGCATTTTTTGCAAAATACTGTGGAGGAGGAGCAATGCCTTCAAGCACTTCTTTTACAAATTCAGCTTCAGTCATATCTTCTCTTAAAGCATAGTTTGTTTTCTTTTGTTCGCCAATAGTGCCAACAGTTTCATTGCTTAAATTTTTACCACAAGCTGAACCAGCACCGTGGGCAGGATATACAATAACATCATCCTCAAGAGTCATAATTTTATCTCGTAAAGAATGATAAAGCATTGATGCCAAATCTTCTTTTGTTAAATCAGATTTTATAGCCAAATCCGGTCTTCCTACATCACCAAGAAACAATGTGTCTCCAGAAAAAATAGCATAATCTTTACCTTTTTCATCAATTAACAAAAATGTTGAAGACTCCAATGTGTGTCCTGGTGTATGCAATACTTTAATAGAAATGTTACCTAGCTTAAATGTTTCATTATCTTTTGCCTCATGTATTTTGTAGTTTGTTGTAGCTCCAGGACCAAAAACAATAGTAGCTCCAGTTTTTTTGGCTAAATCTACATGTCCTGAAACAAAATCAGCATGAAAATGTGTTTCAAAGACGTACTTTATTTTGGCATTTTCAGAATTTGCTTTGTCAATATATATTTGTGTCTCACGCAAAGGGTCAACAATTGCAACTTCTCCTTCAGACTCTATATAATAAGCTCCTTGAGCAAGACAACCTGTATATATTTGTTCAATTTTCATAGTAAATATTTATTTGGTTCAAAGATACTAAATCTCATTTTTTTGTTTGTTACTATTGTTACAATGGATTAAAACAATTCTTTATAAATAATGTAAAAAGACATAACTAAAATAAACCAACCAAAACCATGTTTCAATTTTTTACTGCTTATAAATTTTGATATGTAGATACCAATAAAAATACCCATGATTGATACTGTTGTAAAAACAATCAAGAAGACCCAATCAATTTCTAGATTGTGCAAATCCCCTAAAAAGCCAATTAATGATTTAACTGCTATTATTAAAAGTGATGTCCCAATTGCTTTTTTCATGGGTAGTTTAGCTAAAACAACTAATGCAGGAATAATTAAAAATCCACCACCAGCACCTACCAACCCTGTAAGTATTCCAACAACTATTCCTTCAACAGCAATAAGGGGATAGTTATAAATAATGATTTGGCCTTTTACATTTTTGGTTTTTCTTTTTATTATCATAGAAATTGAAGCCAATAACATAATAATGGCAAAAAAGACCATGATAAATGTATTTTTACTTACGTCAAAATCACCAATGGTTATAACTACTTCAGGAATTGCAGGTACAATAAAACGCCTTGTTAAATACACAGCTATAAATGCAGGAATAGAAAAAATGATGGCGGTTTTTACATGGACTAATTTCTTTTTAAAGTTTTGGAATGTTCCGAAAATAGATGTGATTCCAACAACAAATAAAGAATAAGCTGTTGCAGTTACAGGATTAAGGCCAATTAAATATACCAAAACAGGAACAGTGAGGATAGAACCGCCACCACCTATCAATCCAAGAACTAAACCAACAATAAGTGCTCCAACATAACCTAAAATTGAATTTACTTCCATATTAATGAGGTAACTTGTCTTTTAAAACGCCATACAAATAAGTTCCAAATATGGCTGCCATTATTACAATTAAAACAGAAAATGCACCTGTACCTACTAAAATATACATTGGTCCAGGACAAGCGCCAGACATCGCCCAGCCTAGTCCAAAAATAGAGCCACCAATAATATAACGTAAAAATCCTTTATCTTTTAGGGGTACTCTCATTTGTGACCCTTCAATATTTTTAAACTTATATTGTTTTGTTATCAATAATAGAACAATCCCTGTTGCTACTGCTGTACCTATAATGCCATACATGTGGAAAGATTCAAATCTGAACATTTCATAAATACGATACCACGACACAGCTTCAGATTTTACTAAAACTATTCCGAACAAAATTCCAATAGTAAAAAATTTAAAATATTTCATCTTTTAAAAAATTATTGGAAAAATTAAATGTATCATAATTAAGCCACCAATGAAAAATCCAATTACAGCTATGAGTGATGGTAATTGTAAACTACTTAAACCAGTGATGGCATGACCAGATGTACAACCGTTTGCATAGCGAGTACCAAATCCAACTAAAAATCCACCAATTGTGAGAATTAAAATTCCTTTAATACTAAAAACAGAATTCCAGCTATAAATTTCTGGAGGAAGCAAAGATTTGCCAACATCATTAAATCCTAATTGATTAAGATTTTCTATGGTTTCAGGATTTAAATCAATATTAGTTGGAACAGATAAGAAAAAATGAGCTATGAATCCACCCAGAACAGCACCTAAAACCACTATAAGATTCCATTGATGTTCTTTCCAATTGAAATTAAAAAAAGGAACTTTTCTACCAGCTCCTCCAATGGCACAGATTGTTTTTAAATTAGAGGACATTCCGAATGTTTTTCCAAAATATACCAGAAAAAACATGACCAAAGCAATAAGAGGACCAGAAATGTACCATGGCCAAGGTTGTAAAATAATTTCCATAATTAAATTTGATGCAAATGTATTGGTTGATATTTTATCACTGTGTAATAAATGTTACTTAAAAACTTAAAACTTTTATTTTGTTTCGGCTGATTGATATTTTATTTTCATTTTCCAGTTGTTTTAATAACCTTGAGACTACTACTCTTGATGTATTCAAATCTTCAGATATTTGTTGATGTGTAATACTTAAAGTTTCAGAAGCATTTAATTTTACTTGATCTACTAGGTATTTAAATAATCGTTCATCCATTTTCAGGAAAGCCAGTGTATCAATAGTTTCAAGCATTTCATTAAACCTTATTTCATAACTCTGCATAATAAAAGTTCGCCAACTATCATTATTTCTAAACCATTCAGCCATATATTGTATTGGTATCATGATTATTGTTGAATCTTTGTCTGCCACAGCTCTAATTTTGCTTTTTGCTTTTCGCATACAGCATGATAACGACATAGCACAAGTATCTCCAGGTTCTAAAACATACAATAACAAATCATGACCTTTATTGTCTTCTCTTAAAATTTTAATGTTTCCTTCAACCAATAAGGGAATGAAATTAAGTTCTTGACCTATGTCCATAATGATATCTTCCTTATTGAAATGTTTGACTTGACCTACTTTTAATATAGCTTTTAAAAGTTGTTCATCAAATATATAACTAAACCTATTGAGGAATTGTTCGTTATTCATAGCTCAAAAATAGGGATTTACAATTTTGGAATAAATTGTTTGGTCATTTTTTAATAAAAGCATTATATTTGCGTCCCATTTTAAGGGCCTCGTGGCGCAACTGAATAGCGCATCTGATTACGGCTCAGAAGGTTGCAGGTTTGAATCCTGCCGAGGTCACCAAAGAACAAATCCAACATGCTGAAATTTAGCTTGTTGGATTTTTTGTTTTTCACTTTGGTTAAAGTTTCTTTCATTTGCTATAATTAAAAAGTCATTATAAATGAAAAAACTGTTTCTATTATTCGCGGTCTATACTTTATTATTTAACTGTAAAAACAACGAAAATTCATACAAAATTGAGCAATCGATTGTGCAACAGGACTATTTCAACAATCCGATCCTGGCTGGATGGTATCCAGATCCCAGTATTACGGATGATGGCAAAGGCAATTATTATATGGTTTGTTCAACTTTTGCCTACTATCCAGGAATACCAATTTTTCATAGTAAAGACCTTGTTAATTGGAAACAAATAGGTAATGTATTAGATAGACCTGAACAATTAGACTTGGAAGGTTTTGGAGTTTCCAGAGGAATTTTTGCACCAGATATAAGTTATAATGATGGCATATTCTATGTTACTAGTACATTAGTAGATGGTAAAGGCAATTTTGTGGTGACCACAAGGGATCCAGCTGGAAATTGGTCAAGCCCAGTTTGGCTCCCTGAAGTTAGTGGTATTGATCCTGGATTATTTTTTGATGACGAAAAAGCATACCTTGTTTATAATAGTGATGCTCCAGATAACAAACCATTATATGAAGGCCATAGAACTATAAGGTTAATTGAATTTGATAAAGATAGTTTGAAGACAATTAGAGAAAACAGGATTATAGTTAATGGAGGAGTTGATATTTCAGAAAAGCCTATTTGGGCAGAAGGACCTAGAATTTATAAACTTAATGGTTATTATTATTTGATGACAGCTGAAGGAGGCACAGCTGTTAATCATTCAGAAGTTATTTACAGAACTAAAAATATTGATTCAAGTTTTGTTCCATACAAGAATAATCCAATCCTTACACAAAGAAATTTAGATCCTGACCGAGAGAATCCTATAACGTCGGCTGGTCATGCAGATATTGTACAGCATCCAAATGGAGAATGGTATGGTGTGTTTCTTGCTTGCCGTGATTACGGAAATAATAATTATAACACAGGGCGTGAAACTTTTTTAGCGCCTGTAAAATGGGTTGACAACTGGCCAGTTTTCGACCTTAAAGGAGAAAAAATCAAATATCAATACACATTACCCGAAGGTGTGGAAATTAACCACGATTTATTTCCGTTAAATGGTAATTTCACATTTAAAGATGAGTTTGATAAAGACACACTTAATTTTAATTGGATGTTTTTAAGAACAGTAAATGACAAATGGTATAGTTTATCAGATGATAAATTAGTTTTAAAAACCCGTCCTGAAACTATTTCTGGAAAATCGAACCCTAGTTTTATTGGCCATAGGCAACAACATTTAAAATGTGAAGCGAGTGTATCAATGTCTTTTAAGCCTGTATCTGAAAGCGAACAAGCAGGATTGGTAGCGTTTATTGATGAAGATAATTACTATTATATTAATGTGTCTTCAAAAGATAATCAGCCTATTGTGCAACTAATAAAAGGATTAAAGGGTGATAACAAAGGAGAGGTTATTGCTTCAAAGCAAATTAGCTTGGTTAGAGACAACATTCAATTAAAAATACAGGCTGACAAAGACATCTATAATTTCTACTACAAGAATGAGGAAAGCTGGAAAACATTAGCCGAAAAATTGAGTGCGGAATATTTAAGTCCAACTTACGACGGTTTAGATTTTGTTGGAGTAACATTTGCGCTTTACACAACTTCTAATAATAAGCAAAGTGATAATAAAGCGTTCTTTAATTGGTTTGAATATGTTGGGAATGATGATGTTTTTAATTAATGATTAACTAAAATTAATTTTTAATCATCATAGTATATAAACAAAGAAAATAAAGTATAAAAAATGGAAAAACAGTTGCCATTTGCTTTTTTTAACTTATATCTTTTTAAACTGCAAAAGGGTTTTTGCTAAAATTCACTGAAAAAGTGTTAAAATACTCAACAAAAGACTATTGTTTTTTTAAAGAAAAATTACAATTTAAATAACTGATATACAATTGTATAAATAGTTCTACTACTATGTATATAAATTAATAATATCAAAAACAAAAAAAAATATTACGCAATCGATTGCACAATATAAATAATTATGTATATTTATAATATCAAAAAATAAGATGTATTTTTTTATGTATATCGCAAGAATTTAACTAACAATTCTCATTCTTTACAATTGTGACCAAATATTTATTGAAAAAGGTTTTTTTAGGATTTCATGTCTTTTTGAAGTGCATATCCTTACATGCATTTTGCAAATTCAATGCTTTAGAAACTTTTGTTTTGCTAAATAAGAATTAACCAATTTAATTTTATTAAATCAATTATTATGACTAACAAATTATTTAATGTAAACAAATTAAAAGGCATTAGGTCAATATGTCTTTTAGTTTTATTATTAATGTTTACATCTGTGACGTATTCGCAAATTAATGTTTCAGGAACAGTTTCTGATGTTAATGGTCCTATACCAGGTGTTAACATAATAATACAAGGAACAAGCAGAGGTGTAGTGTCTGATTTTGATGGTAATTACTCAATTGACAATGTGCCAACAACTGCAACTCTTGTATTTAGCTATGTTGGCTACACTACTGTTCAGGTTCCTGTAAATGGAAGATCTCAAATTAACCAAACGCTACAAGTTGAGGCAAGCGCTCTCGATGAAGTTATTGTAATAGGTTATGGTTCTATGGAACGATCTAATGTAACAGGAGCAATTACAACTGTGCAAGCTGAAGAAATTGAAAAAGTGCCTGTCCCTAATGTTGTAGAGGCATTAAGAGGTCAAGTAGCCGGACTTCGAGTTACAAGAGGTAGTGGAGAACCTGGAACAGGTGTAAATTTCACCATAAGGGGTACTAATTCTTTAGGAGAAGGTTCAGGTTCTGTTGCTGATGCAAATCAACCAATTATTGTAATAGATGGTGTACCGTTACCTGGAGGCAATCTTAATGAAATAAATCCAGATGATATTGAATCTGTAAATGTTATTAAAGATGCTGGAGCAGGTGCAATTTATGGGTCGCAGGCTGCAAATGGTGTAATCTTAATCACTACTAAAAGTGGTAAACAAGGTAAACCTACAATTACTGTAAATGCTTCTTCTGCTATTAATGAAGTTGGAACCAGAGTCAATATTATGAATGGAGATGAATATATAAAGTATCTTTTTGATTCTGGACAAGGCACAACACTTGAAGGTGCATTACATGCCAATGAACTTGACAATTATATAGCTGGAAGATCTGTGGATTGGCAAGACGAAATGTTAATTCAAGGATTTACAACAAATGTAAATTTAGCAGTATCAGGAGGTTCAGAACAGTTAAGCTTTTATATTAATGGTGATATGTACCAAGAAACCGGTATTGTAACCGCATCAGATTATAACAGATATTCTTTTAGATTTAATGGTGAATATAGACCATCAGATAGGTTTAAGATTGGAGCTAGAGTTCAATTAACTCACAGTATTGCAGATGAAACAAGTGTAAGGTCTATTACAGATTTTAATGTTAATGGAGGTTTTGCACCATTCATTCCTATTTTCACGAATACACCACTAGGAGATTTATATCTACCTGACGGTTCATATGCCAAGTTCATTACAGACGATCAATTTCAAGTAAATCCATTTCATAGGTATAATGAATCGATAGTAGATAGAAAAATTACTAGATCATATGTCAATCCATAT
>Ga0102947_1000648_pt1 | contig 12268 bp, 9 predicted proteins | sample SalPon2A_A_D2_MG_FD_78210 | JGI IMG/M metagenome (GOLD analysis project Ga0102947, IMG submission 78210) | Soil microbial communities from South San Francisco under conditions of wetland restoration - Salt Pond MetaG R2A_A_D2_MG | ecosystem: Environmental > Terrestrial > Soil > Wetlands | place... | reverse complement strand
TTCTCAGGCCTTTGGCAGCAAATGACACCCACCCCTAAGTCTGCAAAGTTGAGCTTGGCGTTACGCGTCAGACAACATATTGGCAAGGGCATCGATTGATATGAAAAAAAGAATACCTATATTACTTTTTATTGTGTATCACCATTCCAACCAGAAGCAAAAATAATGGCCGGCAAAAAGAAGTTTGGAACATTTGCAGGGGTCTTTACACCTTCCATATTAACCATCCTCGGCGTTATCATGTATATGCGCCTGGGCTGGGTTGTAGGCAATGCCGGTCTGTTAGGCGCCATTGTCATTATTATCATCGCCCATGTCATCGCGGTTACTACGGGATTAAGTGTGTCCTCAGTGGCCACAGACAAAAAAATAGGGGCAGGTGGCATCTATTATGTGCTTTCGCGAAGTATGGGAATCCCCATTGGGGGGTCCATTGGTATTGCCCTGTATGTTGGAACCGCATTTTCCATTGCGCTGTATTTAATTGGTTTTTCAGAGAGCTTTAATGCGTATTTCAACCTGGGGATGTCGGTTGATGACTTTAGGTTCACGGGGACCCTCGCGCTGCTTGTGTTAACGGCATTGGCCCTGGTGAGTACTGCCGTGGCCCTCAAAGCGCAGTTTTTGATCCTGGCCGCCATTATCGTTTCCCTGGTTTCCATCTTTTTTGGAACTACCGAATTTGCACCGGAAACCGTACCCCTGTTTTCAACCACCGGGGCGGTACCTATGGAAGTGGTCTTTGCTATCTTTTTCCCGGCAGTTACCGGTTTTACGGCGGGAATAGCGATGAGCGGGGATTTAAAGGACCCGAAAAGATCCATTCCGGCAGGTACATTGTCCGCCATTGGGGTGGGGCTCCTGGTCTATATAGGACTTGCAGTTTATATGGGGTACACTATCAACCCCGAACTTTTAAAAACGGAGTATAATATTTTGATGAAAATAGCCCTGTTTGCTCCCGCCGTGGTAGCCGGAATCTGGGGGGCAACACTTTCTTCGGCATTGGGTGGAATTCTGGGCGGGCCAAGAATTTTACAGGCGATGTCAATGGATAAGGTAACTCCAAAAATATTTGGAAAAGGCCGTGGCAGGAATAATGAACCTGTAAATTCATTACTACTGGTATTTGTCATTGCGGAAGCCGGGATTTTAATCGGCGAACTGGATGTTATAGCACGGGTGGTTTCCATGTTTTATCTGACAGCCTATGGTTTTATCAATATCTCCTATTTTTTGGAAAGCTGGGCCAATCCCGATTTTCAACCGACATTCAAGATTAAGCGCTGGATTGGGTTATTGGGCTTTATAGCCTGTTTCGGGGTCATGTTCAAACTAGATATGATCGCAATGATTGCAGCCCTTGCCATCGTCGGAGGGCTCTATTTTGGCTTGCAGCGAAAAGAAGTGCAGTTGCAATCCAATGATGTCTGGAGGAGTGTTTGGGAAAATGTCGTGAACAAAGGACTAAAAAAAATAGACGCTAAAATGGATGAAAATTCAAATTGGAATCCCAATATCATTCTTTTCAGCGGTGAAAGTGATCATCAGTCTTACCTGCTGGAATTGGGAAAAACAGTTTCCGGCCGCACAGGAATAGTGACCAATTTTAAGCTAATTGTCAATAAGAAAGACGATACTCCATTGCGGAAAAGCGAGCAGATTGTAAGGGATGATTCATTTAGAGAACTTGGCATTTTTGCGAGGCAGGTAAAAGTGGATAATATCTATAAGGGCATCACCAATATTGCCAAGACCTTTGGTTTTTCAGGCGTTGAACCAAATACCATTATGATGGGCTGGCCAAAGGGTCTGGAGAATTCAGAGGAATATGCCAAAATGACGGAAACCTTGCTGCATCTGGATTACAATTTACTATATCTGGATTTTGACCGGAGAACAAAGTTTGGCGAGTATCAAACGGTCGATCTTTGGTGGCGTGAAACCGATAGTAAAAATGCGGAGATGATGCTCAATATTGCGAGGTTTATCATTGCGTCCCCAAGATGGAACAATACCAGCATCAGGGTTTTATTTGTCAATAATAACAATGTGGATACTGCATTGATCCAGGCAAAGATTGCCAGATTGGTAGAAGACCTGCGGGTCAATGTTGAAATTAAGATCATCAACAATGCCGTGGAACAAATCCCTTTTTACGATATCATTAAACAACAATCGGGGTCGACAGACCTTACACTGGTGGGAATACCCAATTACAAAATTGAGAAACAAGCCGAATTTGTGCTGAAAACCAATCATTTGTTTGAGACGATCGGGTCTACCCTCCTGGTCAAAGCGGCAAATAATTTTAATGAACTCGATCTGGACCTGATCAAAAATGAAGCCCGCCACAGGTAAAATCTGGCAGAACAAGGAATATCCGGGCAGATCTGAATTATCAGGGATGCGGATAAAGTGCAAAGGTGTTGAATGCGGTTCGTAAAATTGTGATACCGTTTACAGATCGCTTATATTATAGTTTTAAATCATCCTTTAACTTATACTGATGAAAAGAAATGATTTCCTGAAAACCTCTGCCGCCATCCTGACAGGCGGCATGGTTATGCCATTGCTTTCCTGCAAAGATGCAGCCAATGAAGTCCGAAGCAATTGGGCAGGCAACTATTTCTACAAAGCTAAAAATCTGCACGAACCAGGGACCATAGAAGAACTGAAAGCGCTTGTAAAAAAGCTTGGGCAACAAAAGGCACTGGGGTCCATGCACTGTTTCAACGATATTGCAGATAGTCCCCTGAACCAGATCTCGACAAAAAATCTCAATAAAATTATTGCGGTGGATACCGTCCGCAAAACGGTAACCGTAGAAAGCGGAATCCGCTATGGGGAACTCTCCCCCGAATTGGAAGCACAGGGATATGCACTCCACAACCTTGCCTCCCTTCCCCATATTTCAGTGGCTGGTGCTTGTGCTACGGCTACCCACGGATCCGGGGTGAATAATGGAAACCTGGCCACCGCAGTCACGGCCCTGGAACTCATTACAGCGGATGGATCTGTACTGCACATGGATAAAAGTCAGCCGGAATTTAACGGATGTGTGGTGAACCTGGGCGCCCTGGGGATTATAACAAAGCTGACCCTCGATATCCAGGATACTTATACCGTGCGGCAGGACATATATCAAAATTTGCCCCTGGCAGAAGTTCGGGATCATTTTGATGCCATCATGTCCAGCGGTTACAGTGTAAGTCTTTTTACGGACTGGCAGGACGAAATAGTGAGTCAGGTATGGATAAAAAGAAGGACAGATGACACGCTGGAAGATATGGGAAACGAATTTTACGGGGGCACGGCGGCCCGGAATAACCTGCACCCGATCACGAGGTTATCCGCCGTGAATTGTACGGATCAGATGGGGGTCGAAGGCTCCTGGTACGATCGCCTTCCCCACTTTAAAATGGGATTTACCCCCAGCAGCGGAAAGGAACTGCAATCTGAATATTTTGTCCCTAGGCATATGGCGGTAGAGGCATTGCTTGCGATAGAAAAATTGAGGGATCGGATCTATCCGCATCTGGAGATCTCTGAGATCCGAACGATTGCCTCCGATAATTTTTGGATGAGCCCCTGTTATCAAAAAGACTGTGTGGCTTTCCACTTCACATGGAAACAGCAGTGGGATGAGGTCAGCAAGTTACTGCCTCAAATAGAGGCCGAGCTTTCACCTTTTGATGTTGTTCCCCACTGGGGCAAATTATTCACTATAAAACCCGATGTTCTGCACCAGCGGTATAAAAGGATGGACGATTTCTTAGCCCTGGCTGACAAGTACGACCCGGGCGGAAAGTTTACCAATGCCTATCTTACAACTAATATTTACACCTCCTGAAAAGTAAGTACAAACCCCTGATGAAAGTCCTGATATCAAGATTATTTCCTGTGGTGGCGGAGCAACTATTAAAAAAGGAAGGCTTCACGGTGATCTCCTGGGATAAGGATAGGCCAATGAGTGCCATGGAACTCGTTTCCAATGCCAAAAAAGTAAATGCCCTGCTGTGTGCTTCTTCGGATCGGATTGATGCGGGCTTCCTGAAAACCTGTTCACACCTCGATATCATTTCACAATTTTCAGTGGGTTATGACAATATTGATGTACCTGCGGCGACAGAACTGGGCATCGCCATTGGGAACGCCCCAGGCGCGATGAATGAGGCCACTGCCGATATCGCCTTTGGGCTTATGCTCGCTGTTTCCAGAAAAATGTTCGCCATGCATAAAAGTATCATTGAAGGAAAGTGGAGTTATTTCAGGCCCACCGCCAACCTGGGGATCGAACTAAAACATAAGACCCTGGGTATTTTTGGCCTTGGACGGATCGGCATGGAAATGGCTAAAAGATGCCGGGGTGCCTATGAAATGAAGATCATCTATCACAACCGTACAGCAAACCCTTTGGCTGATGCCCATCTGGATGCCAGCCTGGTAACTTTTAATGAGTTGCTGGCACAAAGTGATATCATTTCGGTGCATTGTGCGCTGACACCGGAAACCAAAGGTATTTTTAATCTTTCTGCCTTTGACCGTATGAAGCGTTCTGCGATTTTTATCAATACCTCCAGGGGAGCCGTACATTGTGAACCTGACTTAATCCATGCGCTGGAATCGGGAAGCATTTGGGGAGCCGGGCTTGATGTAACGGATCCCGAACCCATGTCGCCGGACAATCCATTGTTGTCCATGGAAAATGTATGTGTTCTGCCACATATAGGTTCGGCTACCGTAGAAGCCAGGGATGAAATGGCCCGGCTCGCGGCTGAAAATATTATCAGTTATTACAAAAACGGAAAAGTACCTCACCTGGTGAATCCCTGAGTAATTTACGTGTGTCTGTTTCGCTACCTGTGTTTGCTGCGCCGTGAAGCCGTTATTTCATGGAAAGTGCCGATACATCCCCGTCATAACGGATGGGATTCCGATGTGAGCTGTTTACATTGACACTGCTGGTTAAATTGGGAAATAAAATGACATGAACGTCAATGGTCTCGCTTTTCTGCTTCATGCTGAAATGTATTTTATGTCGTAAGCTCACTTCGTCTTTTAGTACCTCATACTCCAGGGGTATCCCATTGAGCTGAATGCCTGCATCCATGTTGTTATAGCCCCCGCCCATCTGCCGCTCGCCATAGTATGGCAGGTAAACAGAAATACTGTCCCCCATGACCCGTACATAATTGGTATTTCCAATGAGGTTGATCCGGCCGGCACCGCTGCCCTGCGGAAGGAGCCCGGCATTGGCAATCTGGTTTAAACTATTGGTCATAAGGGGCGAAGCCCAGTCCGCCTTAATTTCAAAAGACCGGTCGGCAACCCACGCATCCAGTTTTCGGCTGTCGGCTGTTTCTGCAACTGTCCTGGGAGCGCTACCACAACCAGATAAAACGCCCGCGAATACTACAAGAATTAATTTGATATTCCCTTTCATAACAATCCCAAATAGGTCTCACCCTTCAAGTTAAAAACATTTTGCGTATCTGCGATAAAAAATTTTCATAAAGTTGTGGCAACGTTCGTATAAATTGCGGCATAACATCTTTCTTACTCATTTTCATCAGGGGCCATAGCGATATGCCCTGTAAAAATTCCCAAATATTTTTCTACCTTGTTGCACCGGTATTAAGACCTCCGGCACCTTTTATGTTTGGGTAATTGCATGCCGGGAACCAGCAAATTTACTATGGGAGCTAACCAACCAACCTTGAAAAAATTTGGGACCTTTGGAGGCGTTTTCACCCCTACCCTTCTTACAATTTTAGGGGTGATCATGTACCTCCGACTGGGTTGGGTTGTCGGTAATGCAGGCCTGCTGGGGGCCTGGCTGATCATTGTAATTTCCTTCCTGATTACCCTATGCACGGCGCTTTCCATGTCTGCAATCACCACGAATATCCGTATCGGTGCGGGGGGTGCATATGCCATTGTTTCCCAGGCTCTTGGCCTGGAAGTCGGTGGAAGTCTTGGCATTCCAAGATACATCTCCCAGGGCCTGGCGGTTACCATGTATATTTTTGGTTTCAGAGAAGGCTGGCTCGGTATATTTCCGGGCCACAACCCCTTTTTGGTCGACATTGTTGTATTTGTCGTTCTTTTTTCCATTGCCTATATAAGCGCCAACCTTGCGATAAAAACCCAGTTTATCATTATGGGAATCATTTTTTTATCCTTCATATCAATCATTTGGGCTGCTTATGAGGGTTCTATGGTTGTGCCGACTGAGGAGGCTATTCGCTTTGGGACCTTCAAGGGGTCCGTTGAAAACGGCTTTAGCGGGAGTAATTTCTGGATCGTTTTTGCCGTGTTTTTCCCGGCGGCCACCGGTATCATGGCCGGAGCCAATATGTCAGGGGAACTAAAAAACCCAAAAAGGAGTATTCCCCTAGGTACGTTATGGGCCATTGCGGTTAGTTTTATTATTTACATGCTTTTGGCCTTCTGGGTAGCCCGCAGCAGCACAGAACAGGAATTACTGACAAACTATTATATCATTGTGGATAAGGCATTTTTCGGACCCCTTATTATTGCCGGCATTCTGGGCGCCACTTTTTCATCGGCTCTGGCCTCCATAGTCGGGTCATCGAGGATCCTGTTTGCCATGGGAGAACATAAAGTACTGCCATATTCTACATTCCTCTCCGGCCAGAGCGCCAATGGACAACCCAGAAATGCAATGATCGTCACCGGACTACTGATCTTCGCTACCATGTTGCTGCGAAACATCAATGCGGTGGCCCCCCTGGTCACTTTGTTTTTTTTAATCACTTATGCAATGATCAATATAGTGGTCATCATAGAACAAAGGCTTGGACTGATCAGCTACCGACCTGTTTTTAAAGTATACAAATGGATTCCCTGGCTGGGACTGATATCCTCGGTGTTTGCCATGTTTATCATCAACCCTGCCATCAGTCTGTTTTCCATAATGATCGTCTTTATAGTGTACTGGTATTTATCCAGGCAAAACCTGGAAACGCCCTTTGAGGATGTACGGTCGGGCCTCTTCGTTTCCTTTGCAGAATGGGCGGCAAAACATACCTGGGGTATGAAAAAACTGCAACAAAGGGCCTGGAAACCCAATTTGATGGTCCCCGTGAGGGATATCAATGGTATTAAGGGTATTTTCCAGTTCTTAAGAAATATTGCCCGGCCTAAGGGTTCCATCAATCTAATCGGTATTGAACCCTATTCCGAAACCAGTACGCTGAGCAGCGATTTAGAAGCCCTTTCGGAATCGTTTCGGATAAAGGGTGTATTCTCCTCATGGACCGTCATCCATACCAGCGAATTTGCCAAGGGTATTAATTACGGGAGCCAGGCACTCCGGGGCGCATTCTTCCGCCCGAATATCATATTTCTGAACCTGCAGGAACACGATGATTATGAAATGGAATTGCGCCCGATAATTATGGAATCTATCCGGCTTGAAATAGGCGTTCTCCTTTATGTTTCACACCCTACCGCCCTGCTCGGTCAGCGGAATACCATCAATGTCTGGGTGAGCGACAGGCAAACTAACTGGAATATTGGGTGGGACATTGGCAACCTCGATTTGTCCATCCTCATTGCCTATAAACTCAAAATGAACTGGGGAGCTAAAATAAGACTGGTTACCGTTATCAATGATCCGGCTGAGGAGGAAAATGCCCGGGTATTTCTGGACACTTTAATTAACCTCGCAAGATTACCGCAGACGTTGACAGAGGTACATATTGGTTCTTTCCGGGACGTCATAAAAAGGGCGCCTTCCGCAGACCTCAATATCTTTGGTATGGAGGGGAATCTCCAATACAAATTTGTCCGTGACATGACCAGCCACACGAACAGTTCCTGCCTGTTTGTCAAGGACTCCGGCCATGAAAGCATTTTGGCATAAATCCACCTTTACAGGAATCATGAATTTTCCGGAAGTTCCGATCTTTTAGGTCCCTCCATGTAACAAAATGGCAAATGGCACGTCTTTTGTTTAAAGGATACTATATAATTTATATCATGAGAACGTCCATGTTGACATACGACAAACGTAGCTTGTACTACAGTATTAAAGAGGGCTGGAGCATAAAAAGGTACTATTGGCTTCGCTAAAAAATACTTCCATACCTCACGTGCTATGTAAACTTGCAGCAGCTGCCTGTTTCAAGAATACATTTGCCGGATAGTTTTCCTGTCCTTCTGATTATATACCTGGTAGAATCAGAAATTTAATAGCTCCGCTTGCAAGATAAACAGCTTCTTCTTCGCCTTTCTTTTGGATAAGTCGGGTGCCTGTTGCCCCTCACATCTCCAATGTGAGTTTCAATTCACCAACAAGTCTCAACCCGCATTAGACCGGCAATTCACTTCCCCTGGTTCCAGGATCCCATTATTGGAATTTAAAGTTGAACCCTGCTAATTAAGAGGAACAGATTGTATCCATGATAGAATTGATACCTTAGTTGACAAATCACCAGCCGGGGCCATACCCATTCTAAGCCTTAAATTTCTATATTTATAGGATAATCCCGATATGAAACCTATTGTACAAATATCACTCGACCTTACAAATATTGATGAAGCCCTGGAGACGGCCGCCCTGGCATTGCGTGCCGGCGTCGACTGGCTTGAGGCCGGCACCCCCCTCCTGCTGGCAGAGGGGTTGCACGGAGTGCGGAAACTAAGAGCAGCGTTTCCCGAAATTCCCATTGTAGCTGATCTTAAGACCATGGATGGCGGCTATCTGGAAACAGAGATGATGGCCCGTGCCGGTGCAACTCATGTAGTGGTCATGGCCAGAGCCCATAAGGAGACAATAAAAGTAGTGGTACAGGCGGGAAAGGATTTTGGCGTGCAGGTGATGGGCGATAATCTGGGATGTCCGGATATGATTGAAGGGGCCAGATGGTTGGAAGGTTTGGGTTGCGATTTCATTATCCATCATATAGGATATGATGAACGGCGTGGAATTGCGGCCAGTGGCCAGCCTATGCCCAGTCCGTTGGATCAGTTGCAGCAGGTAGTGGATGCCGTAAAAATACCCGTGCAAGCCGTCGGTGGACTTACCATAGAGCAGGCCATACGCTGTCCGGAATTCGGTGCTCCCCTCGTTGTCTTGGGCGCCCCGCTGACCATTGACGCAGATTCATTCAAAACGGCAGAAGGGGACCTGGAACGTTCGCTTCGTCTAATTTGTCAAAAAATCCACGCCTATGGCGATGTCCTTAACTAGATGGAATTTACCCTATGAAATCAATTGCTGTTGTAAATTTTGCTCCTGAAAAAGGTAGCGTAGAAATCAGAGAAGTCCCGAAACCTGATATTGGTGAGGAGGACGTATTGCTTGAAGTAGCAAATGTGGGGGTTTGTGGCAGTGACCTGCATCAATGGACCGCAGACCACAGCTGGCCGGTGAATTATCCGGTGGTATTGGGGCATGAATTTGGTGGACACATCGTTGCCGGCGGAAAGAAGGTTACCGAGTGGAAGGAAGGCGACCGGGTGGTCAGCGAAACCGCCGCCGTGATCAATGCGGCCAGTCCTCTTTCAAGACAAGGCCTCTATAATTTGGATCCTTCGAGAAAGGGATTTGGTTATGGGGTGGATGGCGCCATGACCAGATTTGTGAAAGTACCCGCACGTTGCCTGCATAAGGTACCTGATGCCCTGGCATTCGAAGAAGCATGTTTAACAGAGCCCTGTTCTGTAGCCTATAACGCGGTGGTTGTAAACTCTGAGATTAAACCCGGGGACCGTGTTGTGGTCCTTGGTCCCGGAACCATTGGGATCTTATGCGCGGCGTTGGCCAGGCTCTGTGGTGCAGAAGTGGCCGTGGTTGGCCTGGAGTCGGATATAAACCGATTGCAGATCGCAGGCCAGTATGGCTGTGATGCCATAACCGGGGATGCCACCGCATGGGCATTGAGGCAGGACGGACTTGGTGTGGACTGTGTAATAGATGCAACCGGGGTAAGTCATACGCTGGAAACTGCCTTACGCCTTGTCCGCCCAAATGGTCAGATCACCAAAGTCGGCTGGGGGCCGAAACCCCTGAACTTTTCGATGGACCCCCTGGTACAAAAAAATGTGAGGTTGCAGGGAAGCTTTAGTCATAATTGGCCCATATGGGAAAAAGTACTTTCCTTACTGGCTTCCGGGCGGTTAAATGTTAAACCGATTATCGGGGGGATCTGGAAACTAACCGACTGGCACCAGGCATTTGAGGCCATGCATTCAGGAAAAGTAGTGAAAAGTATACTTCAACCCAATTAAATGACAGATGCGGTTAAAAAATAAAGTAGTACTTATTACAGGCGGATATACCGGCATTGGGAGGGCCATTGTTCAACGTTGCCTGTCCGAAGAGGCGCAAGTGTTTGTAAATGGCCTGCGTACAGAAAAAGCAGAAATCCTGTTAAGTGAACTGGGTTCGGAAAATGTGGCTGTCCATACCAGGGATATTACAGAAGATTCTGCCCCTGAAGAGCTCGTAAAATTGGCGGTCAGGGCATTTGGGAAACTGGATGCCGTAGTGAATAATGCCGCTATCATCCGTCCGTCTGACATGGAGACCACCGACATGGACTTTTTAAAGCGGATGCTGGAAGTAAATACACTTGCTCCCTTTGCGATCATAAAAGCTGCCTTACCCCATTTAAGAGAAACCAGGGGATGTGTTTTAAACATCGGTTCCATAAATGCGTGGAGCGGTGAACCTAATTTGTTGGCCTACAGCATTTCCAAAGGGGCCCTGATGACTTTGAGCCGGAACCTTGGGGACAGCCTCTTCAGGGAATATGGCGTTCGTGTTAACCAGATCAATCCCGGTTGGGTTTTGACTGAAAACGAATTGGTCAATCAACGCGAACAGGGAAAAAGCGAAGACTGGTATCAGAAGCTACCCGATGTATATGCCCCGGCAAAAAGATTGTTTAAGCCGGAAGAATTGGCTGCTGCGGCTATATACCTGTTGTCCGATGAAAGCGGCCCTGTAAGCGGGCAGGTCCTTGAAGTGGAACAATTCCCAATGCTTGGCCGTAATATGCCTAAAAACTGGTAACCAATATTCAATTAGCAATCAATTAGAAAATTTTGCCCAAACTAGCCGTTTTCCCCAAAGCATATATGCAGGCCCTTTGCCGGGACGGGACCATGATGGTATCTCAGTGGATCGATCTGGCGTGCAGCCTTCAGGTGGACGGGCTGGAATGGTATGCCGGATTTTTGGAAATGGCAGACCAGACCCGTTGGCCTGCCTTTCGCGAGCAGGTAGAAGGACATGGAAAAGTGATACCCATGCTTTGTTGTTCGCCGGATTTTACACACCCGGATAAGGCCTTCAGGCAAAAGGAAATTCAGAAACAGCGCCTATGGATTGATATGACCTATGCCCTTGGAGGTACCTATTGCAGGGTACTCTCCGGCCAACGTCGTCCGGAACTATCTATGGAGGAAGGTATTGGGCTCGCTGCAGAATGCATCGAGGCATGCCTGCCCCACGCTACCGGCCTGGGCATTACCCTGATCCTGGAAAACCATTATAAGGACGATTTTTGGGAGTATCCGGAATTTGCGCAGCAGGGTGATATCTTTTGTCAATTAGTGAGTTCCATTAACCACCCCAACTTTGGGGTTAATTACGATCCCAGCAATGCCTTTCTGGCCGGGGAAGACCCCCTGGAATTGTTATACAGGATCTCCGGTAGTGTTGTAACGATGCATGCAAGTGACCGTTATTTGATAGAGGGTACGATCGAAGATCTTCGGAAAGAAGAAAGTGGCGCTTTGGGATATGCAAAACGACTTCGCCACGGCGAAATTGGCCAGGGCCTGAATGACTATGATGCGATTTTCTCAGAACTAAAGCGGGTTGGTTTTGACGGATGGATCAGTATAGAAGACGGGGTGGACGGTATGGACCAGCTAGAGCGGAGTGTGACTTTTTTGAGGGACAAGGTAAAACAGTACTGGCCGGGGTTCGAATAAAGTAAAAATCCTTGATCGTGACCTCCTGTTCATTTAATCTAATAAGTTAAATATAACTATATAAATTGTTAATTTAAAGATGCTTAAATATTACATATTATTAATCATACTTCGTTTTTTCCATTTAGAAGTAGAAAGGATCCTTTCATAAATCGCGATCAGGGCCGGAAAGGCCAGCGAACCTGACATTGAATCCGGATAAGCCCTAATTTCTGATGGCATGACATAGCGCCACAAGCACCCATTTAAAATGAATTAATAACCGTGATTCCGGGGGTAGTTGATTTATCCATTC
>Ga0102947_1000647_pt1 | contig 12279 bp, 9 predicted proteins | sample SalPon2A_A_D2_MG_FD_78210 | JGI IMG/M metagenome (GOLD analysis project Ga0102947, IMG submission 78210) | Soil microbial communities from South San Francisco under conditions of wetland restoration - Salt Pond MetaG R2A_A_D2_MG | ecosystem: Environmental > Terrestrial > Soil > Wetlands | place... | reverse complement strand
CATGACAGACCTGGCCGATGCGCTTCACCTGGCCGGCCGTTTCGAAGAATCGCAGGCCTACTACCTTCAGCTCAGGGAGTTGTCCCCCTTGAAACTGGTTTTCGACAACCAGGACCTGTCGACAATTTCGACTGTTCGCATGGCTTTTGCCTTTCAGCAAATGGGTGAGGAAGCAGCCGCAGAAGCGGCCATCGCGGCGCATCGCGAGGACCTTGCCCGGCGCGAAGAACTAGGAGTCCACTTCTTTTCCGACCACCTGGCCGAGGCCATGGCCCGCACCATTGAAGGCGATTCCGAGGGCGCGCTGGATTCCCTGCGCACGGCTATCGATCTTGGTTTTCGCGACCGTCTGTTTTTCCGTGAGCCAGCGATGCAATCCATGGTGCAAAACCCCGATTTCCTGGCGCTCAAAGCCGAGGTAGACCAGCTCCTGGCCATCGAGCACGACCAGGTACTTCAGCTCATCTGCAATGAAAACCCCATACCGGATATCTGGCAGCCGATGGATGAAACCTGCATGGGGGTGGTGCGGGAAGCAAGCACATAAACGCTATCGTCTTTATATGAAACTGCAGATTCACTGGTTCGCCGCGTTTCGTGAAGCCACCGGGCACAGCAAGGAATCGGTGGGGTCAGAAGCAGCTACCGTGTCCGAATTGTTCGAGGAAATGAAGACACGCCACCCGGCCCTGGCATCAGCCCGTGGCGCCAAGGTAGCGATCAATGACGAATTGGCCGACTGGAACAGCACTTTGAAGGATGGCGACAAGATTCTGTTTTTCCCACCGGTGGCGGGCGGATGAATCGATTTGAAATTTCATCGGAGGCCATCGACCTGGAGCAGTTTCGCGCCAGTCTGGTGGATGAAACCTGCGGCGCTTTTGTTACCTTCGAAGGCTGGGTGCGCAACCACAATGACGGCCGTGCCGTGCTTCGCCTGGCCTACGAAGTATATGAGCCGCTGGCGGTGAAAGAGGGGCTGGCCATACTCGAGGAAGCCATGAAGAAATTCGAAATCACACAAGTCCATGCTGTGCATCGGCAGGGTGAACTGGCGATGTCCGAACCGGCCGTGGTGGTCGGGGTGGCATCTGCACATCGAGATGCGGCCTTCAAGGCCTGCCGTTACGTGATTGACGAGGTGAAGGCGCGCCTGCCCATCTGGAAGAAAGAGTACTATGCCGACGGCGACACCGAATGGGTAAACTGTCAGCACAGCGTTCACGCAGTTAAGGACAACAGCACTGCAACGAAGCAAACGGGAAACAAGCAGACTTGAAACAGCCACCCAAAAACGGGAACAACAGTCCATGAGTCTTTTCGAAGAACTCAAGCGGCGCAACGTTATCCGCGTGGCCATCGCCTATGGCGTGGTCAGTTGGCTGGTAGTGCAGGTTGCTGAAATCGCAACCGACAGTTTTGAAGCCCCTGCATGGGTGATCAAAACCTTCATCACCTTCCTGGCGCTGGGTTTTCCTTTCGCCCTGATCTTTGCCTGGGCCTATGAACTGACTCCCGAGGGCCTGAAAAAAGAAAAAGACGTCGACCGCACCCAATCCATCACGCATCACACCGGACGCAAGCTGGATCGCACCATCATGATCATCATGGCACTGGCGCTGGGTTATTTCGCCTGGGACAAATTCAGCGCCACTGACGTACCGGTTCCTGCAGATGCGACAAACCAGGTGGCTGAAAGTAAAGACGTGGGCAACCCGGAAAAGGCTAGCGAAACAGAACAACGGTCCATAGCCGTACTGCCGTTTGTGGACATGAGCCCGGCCAAGGACAACGAATACTTCACTGATGGTTTAACCGAAGAACTGCTCAATATTTTGGCGCAAATCAAAAGCCTGCAAGTGGCTGGCCGCACCTCCTCCTTCGCATTCAAGAACCAGACCGACGACCTCCGCGAAATCGGCAGCAAGCTGAACGTCAACACCCTGCTGGAAGGCAGTGTGCGCAAGGACGACAAGAACCAGCGCATCCGGGTAACGGTGCAATTAATCAATGTGGAAGATGGCTACCACATCTGGTCCGACACCTACGACCGGGACCTGGAAGATATATTCGCCATCCAGGAGGACATCGCCCGGCAGGTGGCCGATGCCCTGAAAATCAATTTGCTGGGTGAGGAAGAAGCCCGCATCGCCGGGCATGCCGAAACGGGCATGAGCGCCTACGATCTGTACCTGCAGGGCCTGCAGTCCCTGAACGTATACTCTTTCGAGAGCCTGAGGGCAGCGGAGCAGCTGTTTACCCAGTCCCTGGCGCTGGACCCCGACTACCTCCCCACCAAGCTGGCGCTGACACGATCGTTGTTGAACCAGGCGGATACCGGCGCCATTCCTTTGCCGGAGGCGGTTTCGAGGGCAAACACACTACTGGACGAAATTCTGGCCGTCGACCCGGGCAATAGCGATGCCCACACCTATCGGGGAATGATCAAGGAGTACGACAGTCAGTTTGAGCAAGCCAGGGAATCCTTTGAACTAGCACTGGAATCAAACCCGAGAAATGCCAATGCCCTGATGCGATACGGCCGGTTCCTTTTCGACCGCTATCAACTTGATGAAGGCATGTCCTATCTGCGTCAGGCGGCGAAGATTGAGCCCTACGATGTGGCGGTTCAATGGGAGTTGTGCATTACCCAGGCCTTTATCCAGGATGTCCCGGCGGCAACCCGCGAATGTGACCGGATTGGCGAAATACAACCTGGCAGCCCAATGCAGTATTACGGCAAGTCCTATTTGTATTCATTCAGGGGGGAATTGGCCCAGGCTCTGTATTGGCACGCGAAATCCATTGAAGCCGACCCGGCTGACCCCGAGCTTCCTGCTGGTTTCGCATTGGCCTGGCTGGATCTGGGCGACCTGGAGCAGGCAGAAATCATGTTGCAAAAGGCGGCCAGCCTGGAACCGGATCATCCGTTTGTACAGGCCGCCCGGATCGAATTTCTGATTGAGCAGGAACAATATCAGCAGGCTTTGGACCTGGCCAGGAAAGCATATGATGATGATTTGCCGGACCGCCAAGGTTCCAGGTTCATCATCAACCGCCTGTTGGTTAATGATGCTGTTAAGCGCAAGGATTACGATCAGGCACTGGGCATTCTGGCTGAAGATTTTCCCGAAGGGATCGAATCGCCCCTGGACACCAGGGATGCTTCCACCGCCGATTTGCTGGCAAGCATTGCGTATGTCATCAAACTCAAAGATCCGGCTTCCGATGAGGTAGGCGCTATTCTCGACCATGCCGAGGAACTGAATGCATTGCGAGACGAACGCAGACTACCCCAGGATAAAGCGTTCAACCAGGCCATGATTGAAGTCACCCGGGGTAATAAACCTTCGGCTATTGCGTCCCTGCAGGACTCGTTCGAGAAAGGATGGCGCTGGGGCTGGCGCGATGTCATGTTCCGGGATTTCCAGTTTGAATCCTTGCACCAGGAGCCTGAGTTCAAACAACTGATTGCGCAGTTTGAAGCGGATATGGAAAAGCAGCGCGCAGAAGCTTACGAACTATTGGGCCTGCCACAATGACCCCTGTTGTCATTGTGTGATCATCATTATTCCGCAACCAAGGACCCGGTAGCATGAGTTTTGTTGAAGAGCTCAAGCGCCGCAATGTGATTCGGGTCGGCATCGCCTACATCGTTGGCGCCTGGTTGCTGGCGCAGGCGGCGGATCTGGTGCTGGATGTGCTGGGCGCCCCAGACATTGTTTTGCGATCGCTGGTGGCCATCCTGGCACTGGGCTTCTTGCCGGCTGTCATCTTCGCCTGGGCATTTGAAATCACGCCCGAGGGCGTCAAGAAAGAATCCGAGGTCGACCGCAACAGATCCATCGCCGGGGAGACGGGCAAGAAACTGAACATGGTGACCATTGTTATGGTTATTGCCGCCGTGGGCATTGTGATTGTTGATCGTTTTCTGCCAGGCAATGAATCGGAGGGCCGTTTGCAACCCACTTCGGAGCAAACCCAGTTATCACCGGTTGAATCGAGCCCGATTGAGGCTGCTCCGGCCGATCAAAGCGACACGCCACTGAGCGGCAGCGACATCTCGCAACAATCGGTCGCCGTACTCCCTTTCGCCAACCGGTCCAACCAAAGCGATGACCTGTTCTTCACCGATGGCATCCACGATGACCTTCTCACCCAACTGGCCAAGATCCACGGTCTGCGGGTCATTTCACGCACTTCAGTGATGGAATACCGTGACACCACCAAGAATCTCAAGGAGATTGGCGCCGAACTGAGCGTCGCCGCCATCGTTGAGGGCGGCATCCAGAAAGTGGGAAACAGGGTACGTGTGAATGCCCAGCTGATTGATGTGGCCACCGACCAGCACCTTTGGGCGGAATCTTTTGACCGCGAACTGACAACTGAGAATATATTCGACATACAGTCAGAAATCGCCCGTCAAATTGCAAATGCAATCTCCGTTGAACTGACACCCGAGGAAGAGCAACGACTGGCGGAAATTCCCACCCAAAACCTGGCTGCATACGAAGCCTATTTACGCGCCAAGGATGTCTATTCCGGCGCCAACTACTCCCGCACGCGAGAGACCCGCGCGTTGCCCTGGATTCAACAAGCTATTGCGCTTGATCCCAACTACGTCGAGGCTTACACCCTCCTTTCCGAGATTTATGGACAACAGTTCTGGCGTGGCATGGATACCTCTGATGCGTTCCTGGCTGAATACCGCGCCATGCTGGACAAAGCCCGGGAGCTGAACCCACAATCTCCTTCCGCCCTGCGTGCCATGGCCAATTATCATTACCGGGTTGAAAACAATTACCGCAAAGCCCTTGGCTTGCTGACCCAGGCCCTGGAACAAGCTCCAGGAAATGTCGACGTGTATGGAGCGCTTGGGCTTACCCTGCGTCGGCTTGGCAAATTCCGGGAATCCATCGCCAGTTTCCAAAGGGCACTTGAACTGGATCCGGCCAACCGTTTCTACCGGGCATTGATGTTGGAGACCATGGAAACTGCCCACGACTACCAGGGGGTGATCAATCATTCGCTTCCTTTGGAGGATGCTGACCCCAAAGATCTGGACATCCAGCTGTTGCGGGCCAAGGCGCAATTCAGCTTGACAGGGGATCTGGTACCCATGGACCGGACACTGGAAAAAATGGAATTGGACCCCTCTTCCAATTACATCTCGTTGAGTGCACGCCGCTTCTGGCTGCGCCGCGATTTGGATGCCACGATTGCCACTTTGAACAACGAAGTTTGGAAGGAAGGTATTAAGCAGCCTGATGTGCGCATTTACCGATTATATGAACTTGCCAATGCCTGGCGTCTCAAGGGTGAGACCGAAAAAGCAGCAGAGTATTTCGAAGCTGCGGTAGCGGAACGGAATTCACTTATGGATTCAGCATTGCAAATACAGGCATTTGCTGGAATGCATGTAGCGCTTTCACTGGCTCGCCTGGGCCGGAATGAAGAAGCATTGGAACTTGCCAATCAATTGGTGACCGATACACCCCTGGAGCGTGATGCCATGCTGACAGGCTGGCTGTTGACCCAGCAAGCCATGGTCATAGGGCTGGCCGGTAAAGAGGAAGAAGCTATCGACCAACTCGAAACTTCCATTGACATCCCTACGTCGCTTGGCATTAATGCCTGGGATCTGCGCCTCGATCCTAACTGGGACTTCCTGCGTGACAACCCCCGCTTTGTGGCACTGGCAACACCTGAAAGCATCGTACGCAGCGAATAAGTCTCGAACTGAAGGGGTCAGAGTTAAGGGACAGAGTAGTTACTTTGTCCCCAGCTTTCTGATTTGAGGCCTGGCTGTGAGTCACGGAGACTCAAAACTGTCCTCAAGCAGTAGTTGCAACTCCAGGGCACCCAGGTCGATCGCACTTCCCCGGACACGTTGTTGCGCCGCAACATCCCAGACACCCTGAATAATCGGTGCATAGAACGCACCCGCATCGCGTGCTGTGGAACTGCTGCTCAGCTGAAAACTGCCGCTGATGAAACCGGCGCTGCCAGTGCTGCTGCCAATGTTGGCTACCGGAACGCCGAAAATGCCCGTAAAGCGGTTATTTTGCAGGCTCACGCCAGTTCCCACCAACACATCAACCCTGGCATGTGCGGTGGCCACGTTACCATCTAACAGGTTGTTGCTCACCGTCAGTGCGGCGCCGTTTGTGGCATTAGCATACAAGCCCACAAATCCGTTCACGTTGGCTGACACATTATCTGCAATGGTGTTGTTCAACACATAGCCCACCCCGGCTTTTAGAACTACGCTCAACGGCAAGCCGCCTCCGGCATCAATATTTGCAAATACGCTGTTGCGCACCAACATCGAAGCGGAGGAAGCCAATGAAACAGCAGCACCGGTAACGTTGCTTGTCGCTGTGCAGTTCGCAACCCATACCCTGTCCAGGCGAATGCCCATAACACCACCGGTCTGTTCGCCCAACGAAAGGCAGCTGGCCGATGAACCTGTATCGTTGAATCCGCCCCCGAAGGTCATATTTTCAATGATGGCGCTGCCGGTAAAGGTTGTGGAGGCATTAAATCCGAAGACTTTTCGCTGGCTCAGCCCCCAGAACACGGTTGATGCTACATCACCATCCTGAGTGGTGCATTGCCCGGGGCTACCGCTCCATCCACCGGAGATCCACAGCGTCTTGTTGGTACCCTGTAGCACACCGAAATACCCCCAATCGCCCGAGCTGAAGAGGTAGTTACCGGTTTTAATGTGCACCTCAACCAGTGCATCGCTGGACGCTAGCGCCATATCCATGGTTGACTGAACCTGCGTTTCATTTTCCACACAATAAACGGTTGCTTGGGACACAACAGGCGCACTCAGCACGACAAGCAAAATAAGGGCTCGAACTGTATTGCGCCCAATCGGAGTTGGGCATGTATTTACTGCGCTCATCTTTGACCTCGCTGTTTTTCGTATTATTGGGGACAGGTAACACCCTGTCGTAGATTTACAGTCGCGCACCATTTGAATCGGGAGTGGACTACTGCATTTACATTCGGATTGGTCAGAATCGCCGGCCTGCTCCGGCCATGGAATGGCACATGACACTCGCCATGTGACTGAAAAAAGCACGCCAGTCCGCTTCTACACTGGCGAATTTTTTCTCTCCCAGGCATTCGGAAAGCGTTTTTATCAGAGCATCCTGCATCACCAGAAAATGGGCGGGCTCAACCTGATAATGATGGTGCCGAACACCCGCGGCGCGCAGCAGAAGCAACAGTTGCTGGGGATTACTGGTCAATTTCACGGCCTCACCCAAGGTGGATGTCAGCCGTTGCTCCTGGGCATTCATGTCGCCTGGAAATAACGCGGCCACACCCGGCTGGGCGAGAAACAGGTTTTGATAGAAGTCGTGGCCAAAACGGTCACCGTGCTCTTGTGCCGCTGCCCAGGAATTCTTCAGACGATCTGACCTGACCTCATCCATCCGGGATAACCACACTTCTGATCGCACGGATTGCGTGTGGGTGACCATCTGGCGTTTGTTCGATGCCATTTCGTCCACCATCAGCAAGGTTGGGATGTCCACGAATTCATGGATTGATCTTCCTCCAGTGGCCAATCAATGGGAAGATACAGTTGACCGTTGATTTTATGGATACAGTGACCGCCTTGTGAAGACGACGAAGTACCAGAAGCTGGTCAACGAATTGAAATCCGCAATAGATGATGGACGCTATCTACCCGGCGCCAAACTCCCGTCGGTTCGAGAAATGATGGGCATGCATCAACTCAGCCTGAGTACGGTAACCACTGCATTCGCCATACTCGAAGAGCATGGACTGATAGAACCAAGAGCCCGTTCCGGTTACTTTGTCAGGCCAAGTCAGAAGGCCTCGGGACATTGGCGGTCCATGGGAGATGAAGAACTCCGCGGCGGCTTTCATTGGTGGCCGGATGCTGAGCTGTTTCCTCGTGAACGCCTGCGTAAATTGACGGCGACCGTGGTAAGGCGGCATCCCGACCTGGCCATTCAATCTCCGGTCAATTGCAACCCCCGCCTCACCCGTGAACTGGCCAAACGCTGTGCCGAAACAGGCTGTTACGTCTACGAACAGGACATCATGATTACCCATGGTGTCACTGAAGCGCTGTCCGTGGCGCTGCATTCCACCACAACGGCCGCGGATAAGGTACTGCTTCAATCGCCGGTAGCCCCCCTGTATAAGGCGCTATGCGACAGCCTGGGGCTTGAAACGGTGCTGCTCGATGCGAGATTGCCGGAAGCTGAACAACTCAGGGCGTTCGAAATTTTGGCCGCGATGGAAGACGGCCCGCGAGTTGCCTTGCTCGCGAGCAATTTCCATTGCCCTACCGGGACCAGTCTGTCCCTGGCAACCAAGCAGGAAATCCTGCGGATTGCCAGGGCGCGTGATGTGGTCATCATTGAGGACGACTCGTCGGGAGATTTGCACTTCGACTCGTCACGCCCCCTGCCTATCAAGGCATTCGACCGGGAAGGTGAGGTCATCTACGTGATGGCAGCAACCAAGACCATCGCTCCGGGTTTACAGTTGGGCTGGATTGTTTCCGGCGAACCCTGGCGGGATCGCATTGAACAAACCAAAAGCATTTCAGCCGCTGCCGTGGATCACCTCCCCCAGCTGGTGATGGCGGAATTTCTGGCCCATGGAAGTCACCTGCCCCACCTCCGCAAGTTGCGTGAAGCCTTGAAGGTCCGGGCCAGTTTGTTTGAAGGCATCTTGCAGTCGAAATTGGCACCGGTTGAAGGGCTGTGCAGCGAACCGGGAGGATACACTCGGTTTTTGTCGGCACCGGCCCTCGATATTGATGAAGACCTGGAGCAAACCTGCAGGCAGCGCTGGCCGGATTTGTTTACCTTCCAAAAACCTTATTTCCGGTTTAAATCCGGTGGGATTTCCGTCAACATGTCGTTCGCACTGAACAAAAATCAGTGCCGGAGTCTTCAGGAATTTGGTGATTTTCTGAGCGAATACGTCAAACAGCGGATGGCGTGAAACCGCATTTCAGGAACCAGGCACCATGTCGATGACCGTCATCGGAAACTACCTTTCACCCTATGTGCGCAAGGTGCTGGTTTGCCTGGACATCAAGTCGATCGATTACAAGATTGATCCGATCATTCCCTTCTATGGCAATGATGAATTTACCAGGTTGAACCCCGACCGCCGCATTCCGGTCCTGGTTCACGATAATCTGGTACTGACCGAGTCCGCAGTGATCTGCGAGTACCTCGAGGAGGCCTACCCGAAGCCGGCCTTGCTGCCTTCAACCCCCCATGACCGCGGAAGGGCGAGGTCCTTGCAGGCCTTTGCCGATGGACGCATGGGCGATGTATTCATCTGGCGCCTGTTCAATCAATTGGTGATCAAACCGTTCGTTTGGAGTCAGCCCGCCGACCCGGAAGAGCTTGCCAGTATCCAGCAAAACGATATTCCGCCGATTCTCGATTATCTCGAAAACATAATTCCTGACCGCGGTTTCCTTTTCGGACCCTTGGGCCTTGCCGACATCGCTGTGGCTTCCATGGTCCGTAATGCACATCTGGTGAGCTATACGGTGGATGCCACCCGCTGGCCGCTGTGCTCGGCATTTGTTCATCGAAGCCTGGAGCAATCCCCGTTTCAAAAGCTCAGGCCATACGAGGAAATCATGATGCGCACGCCCGTTGCCCGACAACGCGAAGCCCTGCGTGCGGCCGGCGCGCCCATTAGCGCCGAAACCCTGGGTTCTTCGACGCCCGTCCGCGGACCGCTTACTACTTGAGCCGCTCGCGGCTGAGTCGTTCGCAAGCGTACCCTACACCGGTTACAAGACATTTTTCGGCATTATAATGTGTTATAGGCCCTTTTTGCCCTGTTGCTGGCCCCAAACTTGGTATGATCCTCATCGGGCTGCTAAAGGGTTACAAGAGTCGAATGACCGGGCGGGTGCATGGCAGGACTGATTGAGGAACTAAAAAGAAGAAACGTCTTCAAGGTAGGCACAGCTTATGTTGTGCTGTCGTGGCTGCTTGCCCAGGCGGCGGACCTCGCCGCCGACACCTTTGCCGCGCCCGACTGGGTGATGAAAATGCTGGTCACGATGCTTTTCCTGGCCTTTCCGCTGGTGCTGTTTTTTGCCTGGGCTTACGAACTCACACCCGAAGGCATCAAGAAAGAAAAAGACGTCGACCGCAGCCAGTCCATTACCCATAAAACCGGCCGCAAACTGGACTTCACCATCATTGGCATCCTGCTGCTTGCGCTGGGCTATTTCATCTGGGAATCTCGTTTCGAATCGAAGGACGCTCAACCGGCCCAGGACAGCATCATTACCTCGGACGCCGGAATGCCGACTGCAGAAAGCGAGAGCCCGTCTTCCGAAGTTGCAACGACCGTCAACCCCAAATCCATCGCCGTCCTGCCTTTTGTCAACATGAGCGATGATGCCAGTAACGAATACTTCTCCGACGGCATATCAGAAGAAATCCTCAACGCCCTGGCCAAAGTGCGTGAGCTGAAAGTGGCGGGCCGCACCTCGTCCTTTGCCTTCAAGGGCCAGGCCCAGGACATCAGAGAGATAGGCGAAACGCTCGGCGTGGCGCATATCCTGGAAGGCTCGGTGCGCAAATCCGGCGACACCGTGCGCATTACTGCTCAACTGATCCAGGTGGATGACGGTTTTCACCTTTGGTCAGAAAGCTACGACCGGGAACTCGTGGACGTGTTTGCCATTCAGGATGAGATCGCTTCCGCCATTCTCACGGAGCTTAAAACCGCATTGCTGGATGGTGAGATTCAGCCCGTTAACAGCGAACGTACAAACTCCGAAGCCTACGATCTGTACCTGCTGGCCCGACAGCGTTTATATGAACGCAAGAGTCTTTCCATCGAGTCCGCCATAGACCTGCTTGACCAGGCCTTAGTCCTGGACCCCGGATACGCCCCGGCCTATGCCCAACGAGGCATTGCCACGTTGCTGTTTTCGGATCAAAACTACGGAACCCGGCCCCTTCAGGAAGCTCGTGAGGAAGCAAGAGGGTTTATTGACAAAGCCTTGCAACTTGACCCGGATCAGGCCGAAGCTTGGGCAGGCCTCGGACTCTACTACAGCCAGGGCATCAACCAGTATGAGCAGGCCATTGAATCCCTGGAAAAAGCACTGGCCATCAATCCCAGCCTGATCGATGCCAGTAACTGGCTGCAAAACGCATATAACAACACCGGCCGCAGCACCGAATCCCTGCAGGTGCTGGATGACATGATTGCCCGCGACCCGCTTTACCCGCCCGCCATTGGCAATGCGGTAAACCTCAAAAACGCGATCGGTGATTTCCAGGGCGCGCAATCCGTTATCGACCGCGCAAAACCCTACATGCCCGACGACTTCCTGCTCGCCCGTAGCGAGGCCAACATTTTTTTCTACCAGGGTGATTACGCGAAAGGTTTGCCCGAGTTGGAGGCCGCGATGCGGCAACAACCGGACCATGCTGTGGTCCGTGGTGAAGTCGGTTGGGGCTTATACATGACCCACCAGTATGAGCGGGCCGCCGAAATTGATGATCGATTTTTTGAAGTGCTGGCGATGGCCCGCCTGGGCCGGCTGGAAGAAGCCAGAATTCTGGCAGAAGAACAGGATGAACAGGGCGTGTTCATTACGCTTGCGACCCTGCTGAATCAAACGGGTCAATCCAGGGAGCTGGTCAGGCTTTATGACTCACGCTGGTCCAGCCTCGCGGAGTTCGAAGCGGACACCCCCGCCGCCGGCCTGTTCGGTTACTGGGAAATGCTGGAACTGGCTTACGCCTTCAAGCAGGTGGGGCGAAGCGAACAGTTTGCCGATGCCATGCAACGACTGCGCGCAGCCCAGGAAAAGCAGCTGGCGGCCGGCGCGGACAACTTTTTCTTCGACTTCATTGAAGCCGGTTACTACACATTGGCCGGCGACTTCGACGAAGCCATCAACCGGTTCGCTAAATCAGTGGACCGGGGCATGACCATGGACAGCAGGGTCAGCTCAGAATACCCCTATTTCGAACCCCTGGAAGGCGACCCGCGCTTCGAGGCCGCCCGGCAACGGATGATGGACCACGTTAACCGTGAACGCACCGCCCTGGGCCTGGAACCGGTGGAAGCATGAGCTTTATCCAGGAATTAAAAAGACGCAACGTCTTCAAGGTGGGGGCCGCCTATATCGTTATGGCCTGGCTGGCGGCCCAGGGTGTGGATGTATTCCTGGAAAACTTCGGGGCGCCGGACTGGGTAATTAAAACCGTGCTCCTGTTGCTTATTGGT
>Ga0102947_1000646_pt1 | contig 12294 bp, 14 predicted proteins | sample SalPon2A_A_D2_MG_FD_78210 | JGI IMG/M metagenome (GOLD analysis project Ga0102947, IMG submission 78210) | Soil microbial communities from South San Francisco under conditions of wetland restoration - Salt Pond MetaG R2A_A_D2_MG | ecosystem: Environmental > Terrestrial > Soil > Wetlands | place... | reverse complement strand
TTTGTCAGTTGTAAGACTTCTTCCTTTCTTCTGAGATTTTCGTCTTGAAATAATTCTAATTTTTTCTTGTCTTTGAAGTTTTTTTAGTTTCTCAGAATTCATAGTTCTAGATTTTGCTAATTTTGATGGCTTTTTTTGTCCTTTTTTTTGTAGATTTTTTCTTCTAGTTGTCCATCCTTTTTTTGATGCTTCGGATCTCTTCTTTGATTCTGCAGTTTGAGATGTCTTTTTTTGTGATCTTTTCATATCAAATTCTAATCTTTTACTTACTAAAAATCATTTATTTTTCAGCATCACAATTGGGGCATTTTTTATCAACGATTGTAAAACCACATTCCATACAGACGCCTTCCCCAACTTCTTTTTCTACCATACGTCGTTTCCTTCCAACATAGACCTTTATTCCAAAATACAATAAAATACCAATAATCAAAGCATAGACTGGAGCCATGAATGGAATAAGGCCAATCATTACAAGAATAATTCCTGCAATCAAAACAACATCGCGTTTTTCAAAATACAATAAAGTCCCATCAATCAAGAATTGATAAAAAGGTGCCGGAGCTCAGAGCTATTAGGTTTACTTCATATCAAGTCATTACTCTAACTCTTCTTCATTGCTCGGCATAAAGATTAAGACATGATTTGATAATAAGATGATGTTAGTGGTGGGATCGGCGAGATTTGAACGCGCGACCTCTGCGTCCCAAACGCAGAATCATACCAAGCTAGACCACGATCCCAACGAATCATAAAAAATACCCAATTTAAGCTTGACAGATAATCATTTTAAAGGCAACTCAAAGAAGACAACCATTGCAAACAGAGGATTACATAAGAGCTGGAAAAATAGCTTCGGAGGTAAGGGAGATAGTCCGAGTAAAGGATTGGATAGGTAAATCAGTATTTGAAATATGTGAAGAAGTTGAAGATGAAATTATTAAACGTGGAGCCAAATGTGCCTTTCCTGTAAATGCAAGTATTAATGAAATTGCTGCTCACTATACAGCAGAGCCCAATGACCCAATTACAATAAAGGATACAGATTTGGTAAAAATCGATCTTGGAGCACAGATTAATGGCTTTATTGCAGATACAGCAGTCACTGTCTGTTATGATGCTCAATATGATGGTCTTGTTCAAGCAGCAGAAGAGGCATTAGACAAGGCAATGTCCATGGTAAAAATTGGAGTTAAAGCAAGTGATGTTGGTAGAGCAATTGAAACTACGATTAAACAAATGGGCTTCAAGCCCATAGCAAATCTTAGTGGGCATTCCTTAGGCCAATACACAATTCATGCAGGAAAAACTATTCCTAATGTTTGGTCGATTGGAGGTTTCTCATTGTCAGGAGATTCCGCGTATGCATGTGAGCCTTTTGTAACTACATCCGAAGGCGGAGGGTTTGTAAGAAATGGTCAAATCAAAAATATTTTTGCTTTAAACTCTAGAAAGAAAACCAAAAATGAGGAGGCAGACAAAATGCTTGATTTTATCTGGGAAAATTTCAACATGCTTCCCTTTGCATTAAGATGGCTAACAAAAAAATGGGAGGAAAAAGAAGCAAGAAATCTTTTAGAACACTTGATCAAGAAAAAGGCAGTACAAGCATATCCAATACTAATTGAGATACATGAACAAAGAGTTGCCCAAGCCGAGCACACTTTCATTCCAAACGAAAATGGGGTTACAGTAACTACTATTGCTCTATAGTTTCACCAAAAATTTTTTCTATTCGCATAACTCCATCACACGATTCACATTTTGAGGCGTCACAGAAAAGATAATCGCCTTCTTTGAATTTCCTTTTTCGTTCTAAATTACATGACTTGCATTTCTCAACAGTATATTCCACTATCAATTTTTCTTTGGAGAAAATCATTGCGGAACCCCCATAGTGTTTCCTACCCCTATTAACAAAACATGTTGCTCAGGTTTGGTGTTTTCTTGAATCATTTCATGAATTTGATTACGGACATTATCTGCCTGATTTGCAATTTCTTTAGTCATTAAAGTAATTGCTTCTTTTATAGATTGTTTAATGACAATTGCAAAAATGGGAATGTTGTTTTTTGTTGCAATTTCTTCAATCTGGAAACGTTCTGTACCTATACCACCTATGGCTGCGCCAAATCCTTGGGCAGTTATTGCAGATTCCTCCCCTTCCATTTTCAATGCGGCATCAACCATTATGATAATATCAGGTTTGTTTTTAGATATTAGAGATTCAACAGCATCTCCGGGCCTACCAACGGTTGAACCAGGACCTTCTGCTTTCATTAAGGTTAATTTTCTCCCATCAAACTCTGTTTCACTTGCAACGGTCTGAAACGCTACTGTTTCTTTTTTTGTATCTAGCATCATTTTTCCCACAACCATAGGACCTATTCCATCTCCAACGGGTTGTCCTTTCTTGAAGGCAGGTATTGCTTTTGTTATTGCCTCTGCCTCCTCCATTATGAAAGGCAAAATCATTTGAAGTGGCAAAATAAGAGGATAGTTGTTTTGTTTTTTTGCAGTCAAGTACATGTGATTAATCACCTTGTAAATCATGTGAAGAGAAGTTGCAATCTCTAAAAGAGTGATTACCTTGCTTAATTCCACTTCATCAGTTTCAGGCGAGATAGATTTTACATGATTTCGGGAATAGTCTTCTCTTGCTCTAACGGTGTGACGTATTTTGTCCACTATTCCATTAGGGTCCATATCTACAGGCATAATTGTGAAATAATCCAAAAATCTGTCAATTCTTTTTGTAGGATCTTCTTTTGGACGCATATTTTTTTTAATGTAATCTATTAGCTCTGATCTAGATTCCGTTCTAAACGCATCTAGTTTTTTTATGGCTTTTTTTATTTCTCCAGAAGTTACTTGGAGCTGTATTCTTTGTCCATAAAAGATGAAGAGAACTATAGGAAGAATCCAAATTAGCATCATTAAGGGATTCGAATCATCCCCAAAACCAAATAATTGATCAAAATCAATGTTTGTAAAATCCACCATACCCTCTGCGGTCGTTGAATGTAAATTAAATCATTCGTATAATTTAGAAGGCAACATCCATCTCGAAACGGAATTTAAAATATTATCTAATAGCAGAGGGATCTCTAACAATGAGATGATTTTTGATTAGATCTGTTATTTTATAGGACTTCCCAATGGAACGTCATCACTTACAGTAAGCCAGAAAGGCTTTTCATCAACATCGGCTGCCAAAAGCATGGCATTAGATTCAACACCTGCCATTTTTTTTGGTTCAAGATTTGCCACAACAATTACAATTTTCCCAACAAGGTCTTCTGGTTGATAGTACTGAGCACCACCAATTATCACATCTCTTTTATCATCACCCAAATCAATTGTTCCTTTGATTATTCTAGACTTTCCAGGAATTGGCTCAGTTTCAATTATCTTTGCAACACGTAAATCTAATTTTGCAAAATCGTCGTAAGTAATGTTTGGCACAAAAATCCCTTAATTCACTGCTTAAAATTAATTTCGTCTCAAATAAGATCCTTTTTCTGAATTCCACTAGTCTCGATTTCATATCTAAGCGGAGCAGGTAAATCTAAATATTTTTTGTTTGCAAGAACTAGAATTTGATCTTCTGGAACATTTACTTTTTTTAGAAGTTTTCCTCGTTGGTGGGCATATGCATTTTTCCAAAACCCTGCTGCATCAAAAGTTCCAATTTTTGTCATTTATTCTCATTTTCCAATTTAGTGAAATGACTGTGACGGAAGAATGGCATATGCCGTTAGAACTGGAGTTACTGTTCTGGATTTTAGGCATGATGCCCATCACAGTCTACTAAAGACTCAAAGTAATCCAATATATTTACTGCGAAACTAACTACGTCATGGCAGAAATTGAGACATCAATTGAGATCAATGCACCAATTGAGAAGGTATGGGATTTAGTTTCAGATATTGATAATGAGCCTAAATTTTGGAAAGGAACAAAAGAAGTTCACAACATATCAAAAGACGGAAACTCCGTGCAAAGAGAAGTAATCATTGCATTCAGAGACCAAAAATGCCAGCAAAAGGTCACGCTTTATCCCAAAGAAAGGATAGTAGTAGAATTTACAAAGGGAATAATCGACGGAAGTAAAACTATCTCTTTAAAGATTCTGGACAATCATACAAGGCTTGAAACCAAATGGGACATAAGACTAACAGGACTAATGGGGATGTTTACTGGCATGGTAAAAAAGCACATCAAGGATGGAACAGATTTGGCTTTGCAGAACATCAAAAATGAACTTGAAGGATAAGTTCAAAAATGATTATTGATATTTTTAATTATTCACTAACTGCAATTTTAATTGGGATTTGTGCAACATGGATTTTTTTAATCAGATCCATGTTGATATCTTTTAAAATGACTCCATACTTGGATGATTTTAAAAAATTAAAACACGATAATCCGAAGGTATCAATCATTCTTCCAGCAAGAAATGAAGAAGAATTTCTTCCAAAATGTTTGGATACTTTAATTGATCAAGATTACATTAATTACGAAATAATTGCAATAGATGATTCTTCAGAGGATAATACGTGGAAAATTATTTCAGACTATGCCAAAAAAAGCTCTAAAATCATCCCAGTTTCTGCAAGAACAAAACCTGATGGATGGATGGGGAAAAACTGGGCATGTATGGAAGGATATGACAAAGCAACAGGGGAATTATTACTATTTACTGATGCAGACACAAAACATACTCAAAATGTAATTTCTTTGGCAGTATCTCATCTTTTGACATTTAATTTAGATGCACTAACTGTGATTCCAAAAATGGTATCCCTAGATTGGTGGACAAAGATCACCTTACCAATGATTTCTACGTTTTTGCATACAAGATTTTCTGCAATTCGAGTAAATGATCCTACAAAAAAAACAGGATACTTTTTTGGAAGTTTTTTTATAATTACAAAAAAAACATACGAAAAAGTTGGAACTCATGAGGGAGTAAAACAAGAAATCATCGAAGACGGAGCTTTAGGAAAAAAAGTCAAGGAATCAGGACATAAAATGAAAATGGTACAAGGAGACCATTTTATCGATGCAGTATGGGCACGAGATAAAAGCACCCTCTGGAATGCTCTAAAAAGGTTAATGATACCACTGTATCTTCAAAGTCCCGGGATTGCAGTAGGAATATTCTTTGCAGTATTATTTTTACTGTTTGTGCCATTTCCCATTTTAGCATACTCTGGAGTTTTGGGTTTTGACAACCTTTCAAATTCATCGGTTCTCGTAACTTCTCTGATTGCATCCATACTGATCTATGTTGGTGGAATAGCAGAGGTAAAAAAAGGACTAGATCTAAAATTAGTTCATGCAGTATTTGCGCCAATTGGAAGCTTGGTAGTGGTTTTGGGATTCCTAAGTGGATTATTTCAGGCAAAGAAGAGTTCGTCGGTTTCTTGGAGAGGAAGGAATTACTCCTTGAAGGACCACATTCAAGACTCGATTAGAATTTAGGAGAATCTTTTTTATTTGTAATCATACAAATCAAAGTCTCATGGACCAATCAGGAGTAATTGTAGGTGGAATTGCAGGAGCAATACTTGCAGCCGTAGTTTTTGCGCTAGTTATGGTTCCCCCACCAGAAGCAATACAACCTGAATTTTCAATAACAGCAGATGAGAATATTATTGAAGAGTCTTTACCATCATATTCCAAGGAACTTTCATTAATTGAAATTTTTGAAAATTCAGAAGCTGGAGTGGTGAGGGTAAATGTCCAGAGAAGTGCAGATGAACAAATTCCAGCTGGTGTTGGATCCGGATTTGTTTTTGACAATAAAGGACACATAATCACCAATGCCCATGTTGTAGATGGAGCAACCAAAATAGTAATCACGTTTTTGGATGGAAGAGAGTATAATGCAGAGGTAGTAGGAGTGGATACTTTTACAGATATTGCAGTAGTAAAAGTTAATGCAGATCTTTCTTTATTGAATCCTCTTACCTTGGGTGATTCGTCAAGTCTTAAAGTTGGAGAACCAATAGCTGCTATTGGAAATCCATTTGGATTATCAGGTTCTATGACCTCAGGGATTGTAAGTCAATTAGGAAGATTGTTGCCATCCGGGTCCGGTTATTCCATCCCAGATGTCATTCAGACAGATGCAGCAATAAACCCCGGGAATTCAGGAGGGCCTTTGATCAACATGAGGGGGAGCGTTGTAGGAATTAACACAGCAATTCAATCTGCAACAGGAGAATTCACAGGGGTTGGATTTGCAGTACCATCACAAACAATTGCCAAGATTGTTCCAAACTTAATCAAAGATGGCGAATACAAGCATCCCTGGATTGGAATTTCTGGAAGAGATATCGACCCTGATTTGGCAAAAGTTTTGAATCTTAAAGATGCAGTGGGATTTTTAATTGTAACAGTGGTTCCAGATAGTCCTGCAGAAAAAGCTGGACTACATGGTTCTGAAAAAGTTGTAGAGGGGGATGGAACAGAATATACCATTGGAGGAGACATTATTCTTTCTGTAGATGGAAAAGAAGTCAGGAAGATTTCTGACATTTTAATTCATCTTCAAAGAGCAAAGGCAGTAGGAGATGATTTAGTTTTAGAAATTCTAAGAGACGGAAGAACTAGTAACTTCACTTTAGTTTTAGGTGAAAGGCCTAATGGCGAATAAATTAGTACAAGAATAAATACTTGAAAGATTGCATTTTTCTATTGAATGATCTTGTGTTAGGTTCTGAGAGTTTAAACCATGTTTTAGAAAACAAGATAATATCATATCAAGATGCAATAAAGATTTATCAAAATGCAAAATCAGACCCATCTGAATTATTTTTAACAGCACAAAACCTTCGAAGCAAATTTAAAGGAAATACAGTAACCTTTTCGAAAAAAGCTTTTTTCAATATAATTAACATGTGCAGAGACACATGCACTTACTGCACTTACAAGGCAGAACCAGGAGAAGAAAAGCTATCCATGATGTCAAAAGAGAAGATCAAGGAGATGCTGATATTGGCAAAAAAATATCGATGTGTCGAAGTATTATTTGTAACAGGCGAACGTCCTGAGCAAAAATATCAAGAAGCAAGAGACTGGCTTAAAGAAAATGGGTTCAAATCAACTGCAGAGTATCTTTCTTTTGCCTCCGAAATGGCTCTTGGAGAAGGACTATTTCCCCATACTAATGCAGGGAATTTAACATACGAAGAAATGCGAGACTTGCAAAAAACAAATGTCTCGTTGGGATTAATGCTAGAAAATGTTAGTGAACGGCTAAATGAGAAAGGAATGCCACATCATTTGGCTACAAGTAAAAGACCCGAAAAAAGATTACAGGTTTTAGAAAATGCTGGAAAACTAAAAATTCCCATGACAACTGGAATACTTGTAGGAATTGGCGAAACCCCAGAAGAAATCATTGAATCCATTTTTGCAATAAAAAAATTACATGAAAAATATGAGAACATACAAGAGGTGATTTTACAGAATTTCCAACCAAAACCAGATACAATAATGAAAGATTTTCCATCAGCTGCAGAAAACTATTTCAAAATTATTGTGGCAATATCACGAATAATTATGCCGGAGATGAATATTCAGATTCCACCCAATTTATCACCAAAGTCCTATCAAAGTTTTCTTTCTGCTGGAATTAATGACTGGGGAGGAATATCTCCACTTACACCTGATTATGTAAATCCAGAATTTTCTTGGCCAGAGATTAAAAAAATAGATGAAAACTCAAAACAAGCTGGATTTGATTTAAAATGCAGATTCCCAATTTATCCTGAATTTTTTTCATTTATTAGTAAAGAGTTAAGAGATAAGATGAAATCTATTGAAGATAAGGAAGGATTGGTAAAGGAGGAGTATTGGAGATGAGTATAAACCTGGATTCTTTATTTAGAACTGCAGACCCAGTCATTTCAAATATTTTAAACAGAGCATTATCAGAAAAAGAAATTTCTGCAAAAGAAGGACTAGAACTGTATAATTCTGAAGGAATAAGTTTTCACCTAGTAGGGTTAGTTGCAGACGAGCTTAGACGACGAAGAGTTGGCAATATTGTAACTTATGTTGTAAATAGAAACATCAACTTTACTAATGTATGCATTAAGCAATGTGGGTTTTGTGCATTTAGCAGAGATTTCAGAGAGGAGGAAGGATACTTTTTGCCTACCGAAGAAATAGTTCGTAGAGCAAAAGAAGCTTATCAACTAGGAGCAACTGAAGTATGTATTCAAGCAGGGCTCCCACCAGACATGGATGGTAATTTGTATGAAAATATTTGTCGTGCAATAAAAAATGAAATACCAAACATCCACATTCATGGATTCTCTCCTGAAGAGGTACTTTACGGAGCCACTAGGTCAGATACATCAATTGACGAATATCTTTTGCGGTTAAAGGAATCTGGAGTAGATACCTTGCCTGGAACGGCAGCTGAGATTTTAGATCAAGATCTGAGAGACAAAATATCTCCAGGAAGAATTAGTGTAAAAGATTGGATTAATGTAATCAAATCTGCTCATAAAATTGGAATAAACACAACCTCAACCATGATGTTTGGACACATAGAAACACCAGAGGATAGAGTAAATCACATCGAAAAGATAAGAGAAATTCAGAAAGAAACTGGAGGGTTTACAGAGTTTGTCCCACTTGATTTTATACACAGCGAAGCTCCAATGTATAAACATCAACTTCATGATGAGATCAAACAAGGAGGAAGTGGAAAAGATGTTTTGCTAACTCATGCAGTTTCTCGAATAATGCTCAATAACTTTATTGATAATATACAGATGTCATGGGTAAAGGAAGGGCAGAAAATGTCTCAATTGTTGCTAATGTGGGGAGCAAATGATTTTGGTGGGACGTTGATCAATGAAAGCATTTCAACATCAGCTGGGTCCGAACATGGTCAACTATTACGACCAAGAGAAATCAAAAGAGGGGTAAGGGAGATTGGTAGAATTCCAGCTGAGAGAAATACCAAATATAAGATTCTAAAAAGATTTGATAATACAGATGAAAACGAAGAAGAACTTGATAAAATTAAAGATGTTTCCCAATTTGGCTCATATGTTGAATTAATTAAGATAGACAAATACAAGTACAAGAATCCAAGGGAAGAGTAATTGTCTGCCTTAGAGAGGGCATTAGATTATTCAAAAAAGATTGGAATTGATGAATGTGAGATCATTCACATTAAAAAAAATATCACAACAGTTAGAATTACAGATTCTGAAATTTTTGAGATTAAACAAAACAATGATGAAAACTATGGAATGAGAATTATTCATGATAAAAAAATATCTGCCATTCAGACAAGCAGTGAAGATAGTTTGTTAAATGCAATTAGAAATTCTTTCTCCGTAATATCGCATCTAAAACCCAGAAATTTTTGGAAATCTCTTCCGTACGAAATAAAATCCAAATTAAAACTAGATGGGGTCTATGATAGAAAATTGGATCAAATATCCGGATCTGATGCGTCTGATATCGCGCAAATTATGATAAACAACACACTAGAAAGTAAAATTAATATGATTTCAGGATCACTTAACATTGTTTCAGAGGAATTTGAGATCTTAAACTCCAATGGATTTGCAGGATGCGATAAAGGAACATACATCGCAGGAGTCATAAATGCAGATTCCCATTTTGGAAATTCAGAGGTTTCAGGAATTGGACAAGCATGTTGTAGAACATTAGATAAATTTAATCCAGAACAAATAGGGAATGAAGCAAAAACTATGTGTACAGAATCAATTAATCCAAAAAAATGTGAATCTGGAGAATATGCCATTATTTTTGAACCGTATTCCGTAGGAGAACTTTTGTCTTTTGTTGTAGCAGCAAACTTTGATTTGAAAACATTCTCAGAAAAAAAGAGTTGTTTTTCTAATGATTTTAACCAGAAAGTCGCGGTGGATGATTTTTGCCTGGCAGATAATCCGCATATTCCCCAAGGCATTGGAACAAAACCTTTTGATGATGAGGGAGTAAAAACACAAGTAAATAATTTAATTGATGATGGCGTATTCTCTAAAACATACGGTAATCTCTTTGATAGTTTCAAAGAACATACAGAGTCAACAGGTAATGCATCCAGACCAGGATCCCCGATGGGAAGAAGTGCAGAATCTATTCCAATATCAGCTCCACATAACATGCACATAAAATCTGGAGATATGGCACAAGAGGAAATTATCAAGGACACTAAACACGGATTGTTGGTAGGAAGGCTATGGTACACATATGCGGTAAATCCAACCAAAGGGGATTTTTCTTGTACTGCAAGAAGTGGCATAAGAATAATTGAAAATGGAGAAATTAAAAACCCAGGTAAACCAGTAAGAATAATTCATAATCTTTCTGTTTTATTAAAAAACATTTCAGCTATTGGCAATAACGAAAGAAATGTTTTGCAATGGGCATCCAATCCTTCAGTTGTCCCCTCACTCAGAGCCGAAAAAATTCACGTAAATCCCATTTGAGAGTTATTTTAGGCACGAATTTATCAAATAATGAAAGTTGCAACTAGATACACAACATAAGAGATAGTCAAAATAATTCCCATAATTCTTGTTATGACTCCTAATTTTATAGCTGCCAAAAGAGAGACACTAAAGGCAATCATTATAGCATAATCAATGAAAACATCTGAGGAAATCAAGACACTTCCAAGAGCTGCGCCAACTCCCATTATCATCAAAATGTTGTAAATGTTGCTTCCAATGATATTACCCACTCCGATGTCGGTGTGTCCCTTACGAATTGCAATTAAAGATGTAATCAATTCAGGTAGCGACGTTCCTATTGCAATTACAGTAAGTCCGATTATTTTTTCAGATAACCCAAATTCTTTTGCCAATACTACTGCGTTTTCAACAGTAAGATATGCTCCAGATCCAAGCAACACTACTCCGATAGCAATTAATCCTGAAGCTTTTAGATATACACCATTTTTTGTATCGTTGATTTCTTCGGGAATTTTATCTCTTTGTTTTTTTGCATCTTTGTAAGTAAAAACACTAAATACAATTAATGAAACAAGTAAGATTGCTCCATCATATTGTGACAGTTCACCATCAACAGATAACGCAACTAGTAAAAGAGAAACCCCCAACATTATCGGAATTTCTTTTCTTATTGTAGATTTACTTACAGCCAAAGGAACCATTATGGCCGCAATGCCAATCACCATCCCCACATTGGCAATGTTACTCCCAATAATATTTCCTAAAATTATCCCACTATGTTCTCCAGCTGCTGCAACACTTGCAGCTAATTCTGGAGTGGATGTACCATATGCCACCACAGTCATTCCAATTACCAAATTGCTAATACGTAGTTTTTTGGCAATTACTACACCGCCACTTACAAGCCAGTTTCCACCAAAACACAACATCGCTAGACCTACAGCAGTGAGTATGACATTGATAGTGACATCCATACTAAAAGTTCCAAAATTAGGTTGTTTAAAGGAGATGATTTACCCATAATTCACAATTCTAACAACTGGGATAAACCTGAAATCTTCTGCAAGTTACGCCTAATTTAGCCAAAAAATTAGGAATCCCAAATAATAATGTGACCATAATCTAAAATTTCATCTTCAGGTCATAAGTTAAGATCTAATTTTAAATCCTAGAAAGATTTCTGAATTTTCGGAGGGAAAGTCATGGCAGATGATGAAGAAAAACCAGCTCCACTCAAAGTGGAAGTATTAGACAAAATAGCAGCTTTGATAACTGCTGCATTTGGTTTAGTAGCAGCTCTGGCTTGGAACGAAGCAATAAAAGCAATCTTCAGAGAGGTTTTTGGAACTGAAGATGCAGTAGGTCCAATGTTAATTTATGCAATAATAGTTACAATCATAGCGGTGATTTTAACAATCATTGTTGCAAGAGCAGCATCTAAAGCAAAAAGTAATGCATAAACCAAATTATTTTTTTTATTTTTAATTTTTTAAAAATTAACAAAAGATTTTCAAAAATTATTTAATTTGATCTTCCATTATCAAATTATCAAAACATCAATAGTTTTTTTTGGAGATAGTCAAAGAAAATATTATAAAAAATCTAAGTTATGCGAAGTAGATTATTATTATTTAGATTGTATTCTTTTTAGAGTGTCTACATAATTACTCATCGGAACTATTTTTACTGTACTTATGGACGAAATTCCAACCTCAATACAAAGCTGTTCAATTTCATGTGCATTTTTTGCATCAAAAATTATTACCCATTCATGTTCCAGAACAGACATGTAAAATCCAATTATTTTGTTTATGTG
>Ga0102947_1000645_pt1 | contig 12296 bp, 10 predicted proteins | sample SalPon2A_A_D2_MG_FD_78210 | JGI IMG/M metagenome (GOLD analysis project Ga0102947, IMG submission 78210) | Soil microbial communities from South San Francisco under conditions of wetland restoration - Salt Pond MetaG R2A_A_D2_MG | ecosystem: Environmental > Terrestrial > Soil > Wetlands | place... | reverse complement strand
TCCCCGCCAGGGCGGAAGCGCGCCGGACGAAGGCGAGCCCGACGCGATCCAGCAGGACGGGCAGCCCGACCACGACGGACAGCACCACCGTGCCGCCGGCGATGGCGCCGAGCGCGAGGAGGAGCGAGACGGCCGTGCGTCGGAGCCACCCCCTCGTCTCGCGCACCCCGTAGCAGAGGTTCAGCGCCGTGATGAGCGCTTTCATCCCGCGCGAGGCGCTGGCCAGCCCCAGAAGCACGCCGGCCGCCAGGCCCAGTCCCAACACCGCGTCGCGGTTGCGGGACACGCGCTCGAGCTGGGCGGTGAGCAACGCGCCCGCCTGCGGCGGAACGGGCAACGCGTCGATGCGCGAACCGATCTCCGCCGGATCGGACACGATTCCCCACGTGGAGACCAACGCCGCGATCCCCGGGAACACCGCCAGCAGCAGGTAGAACGCCACCCCCGCCGCGACCACGGTGACCTGGTCCAGCTCGATTCTCTTCCACGTGCGGCGCAGGAGCGCCGTCCAGTCGCTCGTCATCATCATTGCGGCAAGGGAAGCGCAAGTCCCGTGCCTTCGGACCGGGCTCAGACGGGCCAGATCGCCGGGATCAAGAGCGTCGCGACGATCCAGAACAGGGCCACGAGCGGACCGCCCACCCGCAGGAAGTCGGAGAACCGGTACTTGCCCGGGCCGTAGACGAGGGTGTTGGTCTGGTAACCCACGGGGGTCAGGAAGCTCGCGGACGCGCCGAAGACGATCGCCATCAGGAACGGGCGCGGATCCAGTCCCAGGTTGTCGGCCGTCGAAATGGCGATGGGGGCGAGCACGACCGCCGTCGCGTTGTTGGAGATGGCCGCGGTGAGCCCGGCCGTCAGGAGGAAGAACGCCGAGATCAGCGCGCGGGGGCCCAGCTCACCGACGAAATCGACGAGACGGCCGGAGATCATCTGCGCCGTTCCCGTGGTCTCCATCGCGGCTCCCAGACTGAGCGCCCCGGCGAGCAGGAAGACGACCTGCCAGTCGATCGCCTCGTAGGCCTGGTGCATCGTGAGGCATCCGCACAGGACCATCAGGACGCAGCCCGTGATCGCGGCGGAGACGATGGGGAGCAGTCCCTGCGCGGCGGCCGTCACGACAAGACCCACGATCGCCACTCCCGCGATCGCCCGGCCGCGCGGGACGGGCACCTCCTGCCGGGATACCAGCACCAGTGCGGATCCGCCGCGGGCCATCTCGAGTCGGTCGCGCGGGATCTCGAGCAGCAGCAAGTCACCGGGCCGCAGCGGCCGTTGCTCCAGGCGGTCATGCTTCACTTCCCCTCGGTGCCGGATGGCGAGCAGAGCCGCACCCCAAGCCTCCAGGATCCGGACGTCCTTCACCGTCTCCCCGACGATCGGCGAGCTGGCCGGGACCACGGCCTCCGCCAGCACCGCGTCTCCCTCCAGGTCCTCGTCGCGGAGATCGCTGATGGGGCGAAGGTCCACGCCGGGACGACGACGCAACTCCGCGACGTCGGCAGCGCCGCAGCGCACGCGCAGCACGTCTCCCGCCCGCAGCACGGTGTCGTGCGCCGGGAGAGAGCGACGCGCGTCGCCCCGCGCGACGTCCAGGACGTCCAGGTCCAGCCCGTTCCGGAACTCCGCCTGGTCCAGGGGGCCGTCGATCGCGTCCGAGTCCTCCCGGATCTCGATCTCCAGGACGTAGTCCGCGAGATCGAAGTCGCGCGTCAGATCGTCGTCCGCATCCCGGCGAGGAAGGAGGCGGACTCCCACCGTCATCATGTAGGTGAGGCCCACGGCGAGGAGAACGAGCCCCAGGGATCCCAGCTCGAACATCCCGATGGACGGGAGGCCGTTCTCCACCGCGATCGCGTCGATGAGGAGGTTCGTCGACGTGCCGATCAGCGTGCAGGTTCCGCCGATGATCCCCGCGAACGACATCGGGATGAGGAGCTTGGACGGGCTGATCCCGGTGGCGCGGGCGACGCGCATCACGATGGGGAGGAAGATGGCGACCGCGGCCGTGTTGTTGATGAACGCGGAGATCGCCGCCACCGGAACCTGGATCACGGCCAGGGTCCGGACGACGCTTCGGCTGGCGAGCCGCCCCAGGGCGGCCGACACGGAGTCGAGCGCCCCCGTCCGGGCAAGGCCGCCGCTCAGCACCATCATCGCGGCGACGGTGACCGTGGCGCGGTTGCTGATCCCGGCGATCGCCTGGTCCGCGTTCAGCACTCCGGTGACGATCAACGCGGCCATGATGAGCAGCGCGACGAGATCCACGCGCAGCTTCTCGGTGGCGAACAGGACGATCGCCCCGAGCAGCACGAGCAGGACGACGATCACGTCGAAGGACATGGCCGGTGGCTCCTCCGGTATCGAGGGCGAACGCCCGGAGGGTGTGCAAGATCCGAGCCGCAGGTCCGGCCGGCCCGGCGGCGTGCTGGGGGAACGCTAGCCGCTCTTGGCTGCGACCTTGCCGCCGCTCTTCCCGCCGCCCCGTCCGCCCCGCCGTCCCCGCCGCCTCCCGCCGCCCTTGACCTTCGTGACGACCAGGGTGCCGCTCAGGTCATCCACCTTGAGCTCCACGAGCCCCGCCTCCTCGGCATCCTCCATGAGCTCGCTGAAGCTCCGGTAGCCGTAGCCGGACTCGCTGAAGGACGGCCGCTTGCGCTTGATGGTCTCCTTGATGCGGGACGCCAGCGCCAGCTCGTTCTCGCGGATGATGGCCCGGGCCGCGTCCACCAGGAGCGCGAAGGCCTCCTTCTCGTCGCCGGATCCGGACGAGGTGGGGAGCGAAGGGCTCTCCGCTTCCAGCTCTTCGTAGAAGATGAACTCGTCGCAGTGGTCGGCCAGGAGCTTGGACGTGGACTGCCTCATGCCCAGCCCGATCACGTACTTTCCGTTCTCCTTCAGCTTGGCGACGAGCGGCGAGAAGTCGCTGTCGCCGGAGACGATCACGAACGTGTCGATGTGGTCCTTGGAGTACGACATGTCCATCGCGTCCACGACGAGTCGGATGTCGGCGGAGTTCTTTCCCGTCATGGAACGCTTGGGAATCTCCGTGAGGGCGATCCCGTGCTCATGGAGGACCTTGGTGAAGTTGCGGAAACGGCTCCAGTCGGCGTAAGCGACCTTGACGATCACCTTGCCCTTCTCCAGGAGGCGGTCCAGCACCCGTCCGATGTCGAACTGGTTGCGGTTGCCTTCGAAGCCCAGCGCCAGGTTCTCGAAATCGATGTAGACCGCGAGGTTCCGCTCTCCGTCGCGGCCGGAGGTCGTCGTCGCCATGAAAGGGGCTCCAGGGTGGGGGTGGCTTCGCCTCGAACCTAAGCGTTGGCCTGCGGCGCGGCAAGCGCGGTGTTGGCGGCCGACGGAACCGGGTGCAGCCGGGGGAACCCGGCGGGGTTATCCTCGTTGCATGGAGACGAGATGATCGACCGCTTCGAAATCCTGGCCAGCCGCATCCGGTACCTCGTGAGCCGGAACCGCTGGAGCGCCCGCCTCCTGGGCTACCGCCCCGTGGAGGGGAAGGGGGACCACGCCGGCCTGATCCTCATCCAGGTGGACGGCCTGGGCGAGGCGGTGCTCCGCCGTGCGCTGACCGACGGACAGATGCCGTTCCTTCGCCACCTGCTGAATGACGAAGGTCACGCCGTCCGCTCCCTGTACTCCGGGATGGCCAGCAACACCCCCAACTTCCAGGGGGAGCTGTTCTACGGGCGCAAGACCGTGGTGCCCGGGTTCGGGTTCATCGACCACGTCACCGGCCATGAGATGACGATGAACGCCTTCTCCGATACGGCGGAGATGGAGAAGCGCATCAGCGCCGACGCCGAGGGGCTGCTCCGCGGCGGGTCGGCCTGGTCGGACGTCTGGATGGGCGGCGCCGCGGAATCGCACCTCTGCGCGTCGACGACCGGAGTGGGCGAGGCGCTCCGCGCGCTGAACCCGCTGCGCCTCCTGACGCTGGTCGTGTGGCACGGGTGGAGCGTGGTCCGCGTGCTCTCCCACTTCGTGCTGGAGCTCGTGCTGGCGCTTTGGGACTTCGTCCGGGGAACGCTGGCCGGGCGGCAGTTCAAGGCGGAGCTGAAGTTCATCGGGGAGCGGGTGGCGGTCACCGCGCTCATGCGGGAGATCGTCACGGCCGGCGCGTGCATCGACACGGAGCGCGGCCTTCCCGTCATCCACGTCAACTTCCTGGGCTACGACGAGCACGCGCACCGACGCGGACCGGACTCCGCACTGGCCCTGTGGACGCTCCGCGGCATCGATCACTCCATCAAGCGGATCTGGTCGGCGGCGCATCGCTCGCCGCGCCGCGACTATCAGGTGTGGATCTACTCCGACCACGGTCAGGAGCCGGTCACCGCGTACCGGAAGCGGCACGGCGAGGACGTCCGCGACGCGATCGAGCGGGCGTGGCACGGGCTGCGCGGATCGGCGGGGGGCCGCCCCGGGGGCGCCGACGGGCGCGGACGGTCCCCGGAGGCGGAGACTCCCCGCTCGGGGCGATCGCACTGGCTGCGCACGGATCTGGAGGATTGGATCGCGCGCGAGGCGGCCGAGGGGCGCCGCTCGGGTCCGGCCGAGAAGCCCGAGCACGAGCCCGTCGTCGTGCACCGGGGTCCGCTGGGGTTCGTCTACCTGCCGGAGGACACCGCGCCCGAGGACGTGGCGGCGATGGGACGCGCCGTGGCCGATGACGTCGGCGTGCCGATGGTGATGGCGCTGGCGGACGGATCCGTGGCCGGAGACGGCGCCGAGGAGGACGATCGTCCCGACGCGCTGGTGTGGATTCCCGGCGAGCCGGTGCGCCGCCTGCCCCGCGACGCGGAGGAAGTGCTGGGGGACCACCCCCACCGTGACCGGGTGGCGGAGGACATTCTCGCGATCGTGCGTCACGAGAGCTCGGGGCACCTGGCGCTGCTGGGGTGGAACCGTCGCGACGCGGTGTCCTTCAAGGTGGAGAACGGCGCGCACGGGAGCGCGGGGCCGCGCGAGACGTCGGCGTTTTGCGTCCTGCCGCCGGAGATGGCGCGGCGTGTGGACTCCGAGCACGTGCTGCGGCCGCTGGATCTGCGCGACCTGGCGTGGCGCGTGCTGGACCCGGACACCCCGCACGTTTCATTGCGGGAGGAGCGGACGCGCGCCCCCCGCGGCTTCCGGTCCGGCTCGGACAGCGCGACGGCGTCGTTCCGGCTGGTGACCTACAACGTGCACGGATGCCGCGGCATGGACGGCCGCTACTCCACGCAGCGCATCGCGCGGGTGATCGCCCGGTTGGCTCCCGACATCGTGTGCCTCCAGGAGCTGGACGAGAGTCGATCGCGTTCCAGCGGGGTGGACCAGGCGCACGAGCTCGCGCGGATGCTGGAGAAGGAGTTCCATTTCCACGCCGTGGCGGAGCTGGACGACGGGCGGTTCGGGAACGCGGTGCTGTCGTCCCTGCCGATGCGGTTGCGCGCCAGCGGCCCGCTGCCGCGGATGGCCTCGCGGCTCCCGCTCGTGGAGCGCGGGGTGCTGTGGGTTGAGGTGGACGTGGGCGGCGCGGCGGTTCAGGTGCTCAACACGCACTTCAGCATCCACGAGCGAGAGCGCCGGCTTCAGGTTCGGGAGCTGGTGGGCGACCGTTGGCTGGCCAGCCCGGATTGCACGGGGCCGGTCGTGCTGGCCGGGGATTTCAACGCGTCGCCGGACTCACGCATCGTGCGCAGCGTGGAGACCCGGCTGGCCTCCGTGGCGGCGGGCGGACGGCCGCGGACCTGGAGCAGCCGCATGCCGGTGCGGCGGATCGATCACGTCTTCCGGAGCGATGAGCTGGAGGTGCGCGGAGTGTCCGTGCCGCGGTCCCGGCTGTCCCGGACCGCCTCCGATCACCTGCCGCTGGTGGTGGACTTCGAGGTCTCCAGGTCCAACCCCACGCACGAGGAAGTGGCCGGGTAGGCGGCCACGCGCTGGATGGCTTCCCTGGGCGCGGCCTTGAACATCGGCGTGTTGCGGTAGGAGTCCCGCACCAGGGCGTGGTTGTCCTCGGGGGTCCAGTCCGTGAGGCTGCGCGCCACGTTGCCGGAGATCTCCGCGGTCAGGTCCAGCGCGCGCACCGGAGCGGTGCAGTCGAAGTCGAGCTGCTCCAGGGAGAGCTCGCGCGTGGCGGGGTGGTCCAGCGTGCGGAACTGGATCTTCGCCGCGGTCGGCTCGTAGACGATGCTCCACTTCGTCGCCGTTCCCTGGTCCACGCGGCCGAGCAGGTCGAAAGCTCGGTCGACGGGGGAAGGGGCGCCGGTGGACTCGTCGTCGCGGCCCGCATCGCCGTCCCCGTCGGAAGCCGGCGGTTCCGCGCGCAACCCCGCGGCGGCCCGGACGAAGCGATCCAGCGAGTCGCGCGTGGAGGGGAGCTCGCCGGTTCCCTCGTGACGCTCCAGGTAACGGAGCGATCGCTCGTACGGGTGGTTCGTGAGCACGGGGGCGGGGAGGCTCTCCCCGGTGTGCACGACCGGCTTGCCGTCCAGGTACTCGACGGCGGCCGCGTTCCCCTGGCGGTCCGCGACGAACCAGTGGACCTTGGCGGAGGAACGGACCCGCAGGTCCTTCACGCTCTCCACGACTTCCGCCACGCTGCCGGCCGTGTCCAACTGGTACTGGATCCACTGACAGGCGCCGACCTCCGCCCGGTCGTCCGGCTCCGGGTACACGGTGTCGTCCAGCCAGAGGATCTCCACCACGAGTCCGGCCTCGTTCATTCCGCCCTGGGGCAGGTCCTGGCCGTACTGGTTGAAGGTGACGCTCCCGTACTGCGCCACCCAGGCGCCGTGCTCCGGCTCGCCGGTGATGGAGAAGAACTTGCGGACGCCGCGCTTGTTGACCAGCAGCCGCCCGTCGCCCAGCGACCAGTCGTAGTTCTTGGCGACGATCCCGTCCTCTGTCAGGCAGAACGCGGTGCAGGCCGCGGCCGGGGCCGGTCCGGACAGGGGCGATGCCGCGATCAGGGCGGCCGCCAGGCAGGCGCCACCCCGGCGAGCGCCGGGGTGGGGAATCGGGATGGGGAACGGGAAGCGTAGTTTCAAGGGGCCCTCCGATTGCATCATCGGCGCGGAGGGGTTGTTTGTCGAGTCGAAGGTGCCCCGCCGTCACTCGCCCGTCAGCTGCTGCATCATCACGCCGGTGTCGGTCACGCCCCAGTGCTCCACGGCCTTTCCGTCCTGGAAGCGGACGATGTCGATCGTCTTGACGCTGAAGGCCCGGCCCTGCGACGGGACTCCCAGGAACTCCGCGGCCTGGGTCCCGGAGATCGTCAGGTAGGCCGCCACCCGGTCCCCGTCGGCCATCGTGAACTCCACGTCGAACTTCAGGTCGGGGAACGCGGTCCGCATGAGCCCGAACCACTGCTTCACGCCGTCCCGGGTCGGCGGGATCCCGGGCAGCTCCTCGTGCTCGACGAAGCTCTCCGCCATGAACTCGTCGAAAGCCTCGAGGTTGCCCTGATTGACAGCCTCCTCGTAGAAGCGAAGCATCGTCGCCTCGTTGTCTTCCGCGGGTCCGGCGACGGCCAGAGCGGGGAGAGCGAACAGCGCCAAGGCAAGAGTCAGTTTACGCAGCACTTCAGTCTCCTTCCCCCAGGGGGGGACGGCGTCCCGGAAGGGGGCGCCGCGGCGCGGATCCTAGCACCGGACGGGGCGGGGCGGAACGGGAGGGCTTGCCGGCCGCATCGTCGGAACCGGGGATTGCCGTGCGCCGACATCCGTCAGGCCGCGGCATGTTGCGCCAGAAACGACAGCACACGTCGGTTGAATGCAGCGGCGTTGTCCTCGTGCATGCCATGTGACGCCTCGGCGATTCGATGGCGTTCGGAAGACGGCAGGAGCTCCGCAAGCCGATCGGTGAGCCGATGAAAGAGGCTGGGGCTATGCTGCCCCTCGAGCAAGAGCGTGGGCGTGGCAACGCGACGGACGGCGGCCGTCTCCAGCGGGGCGAGGCCCGATCCCAGAAACTCGGCCCGGATGGCGTTCGCGCGAACTTGTTCCAGCCGCTCGGCGGGCAGGCGGTCATAGAACGTCCTTCCCAGCACGGCCGCGCCGAAGAGTCGCATGGCAGCTTCCATGTCGCCCCGGCGCGCGGCTGCGGTGGCCGGCCCGAGGCCTTTCGCGCCGAACCGGATGATCGCAACCGCCGTGCGCGGCCGCGTGAGCAACAGCCGCACGATCTCGGCCGGCCGCGGCGAGTTGCTCACGAACAGGGTGATGACCGGCGGCTCAGCCAGGACGAGAGTGCGCGCCAGCTCCGGCGTCCGGATGGCCAACAGGAGGCACAGGAAGGCGCCGTAGGAGTGACCGACGAGGTGAACCGGCGTATCACACCGGGAGCGGACGAGGTCCTGGAGGTCGGCGACGTGCTCATCCATTGAATAGTCGGCGGCGCTGTCGATCGGCGGGTTGGGCCAATGATAGCGCCGACTGTACCGGAGCGTGTGGTAGTGCTTCGCGACCTCCGGGATCTGGAGGTCCCAGGTGCGCAGGTCGCTGGCGGATCCGTGGACGAACACGACGGGCTCGCCGGAGCCTTCTTCGTGATACTCGAGGGTCGTGCCTCTAATCTCAAACGTCGCCATCACGACTCTTGTGGTGGTCTTCGGCGCGGGCTAACGGGTAGCGGTTGAGCCGCAAGTGCCTCGCAGCGCGAGGCACTCCGACGAAGGGCCCGAAAGAGAGTGTCACCCATGTCGCCAGACCAATTCGTTACCTATCTTCCCGATCGTTCAACCTGGACCCAAGTGTGGACGCAAGGCTCCTCGCGAGCCACTTGTCGGCGGCGGACTCTGGCTGAGCGAGGCTGAGTAGCCATATCCGTCGGCGTGCTCGAATCGGCACCTGGATATTCTCGACCGCGCCGGTTCGCTGATTCGTCACATCGAAGGAGAACAGGTACTCATCCACGAAGTTATGAGGTAGCAGTCCGAGAGTCATGAGAACAGTGTAGCTTGCGCCGTTGGCGCAGCCAAACCGCGATTCGAGCTCGTGCAGCGTGATCTCGAGCGTGGCCTGGTCCGGAGTAGCAATGCTGTAGAGGCCGGACTCGCGGAGAATGTCCAGTTCGCGGCTCAGACCGGGGTTCGTGACCCATGCGGCTTCTGCGGTGTGTGGAACTGGCGCGTGTCGCACCGTGTCGGGATAGGGATGAAAGGTTCGACACCCGGCGATGCAAAGAAATGCCAGGAGCAAAGAGAGCCGTGCCCACGTGAGCGCCATCATCCTGACCTCTGCCTAGCGAGCGGGCGAGTACGGGCTCAGCGGCGCGCGAAGCGCGTCCGCTGCAGGCCGTTGTTAGCCCGCATCATGGAGCGAACATCTCCGCGAGTACGAGCAGGGACTTCTCTAGCGCCTGTGGAGAAAGTCGGCCGAGCCTCTTGACCAGACGAGCCCGATCCACCGTTCGAATCTGGTCGAGCACGACGTGGCCCGCCTTGCCTTGAAACCGGCAGGGAACACGGAAGGGGTAGGCGAAGCTCCCGGTGGTCAGCGGTGCCACGATGTAGGTCTGCATGTGCGCATTCAGCTCGTCCGGCGATACGACGACGCAAGGCCGTGTCTTCTTGATCTCGCGTCCCTTGCTTGGGTCCAGCGACACCAGGAAGACCTGTCCGCGCCGGACATCCGTCACACTCACCACTCCCATTCCGTCGCGTCGAACTCCGTGGGGAGCGGCTCATCGAGCAAACGATCTCCATCCTCGGCCGCGAGCGCCCGGGCTGCTTCGGCCCAACCTCGACGCGGCTGCTCGCCCGGGGAGATTACGATAGCTCCGTCGCGGACCTCGAGCTCCACTTCCTCAACCAACCCGACCTGCTCGATAAGGGGCTTCGGAAGGCGAATCCCCTTCGAATTGCCGATTCTGACGATTCTGGCCTTCACGACTTCCTCCGAAATGTGTGATTACATGGTAATCACATCGGCGGAGATCGTCAAGCGGGGGAAGATCGGGCTAAGTAGTCTTCTACAGAACCGCGTAACAACACCGGAACCTGCGTGCCCCGTACGATAAGGGGCCCCGCGGCGGAATGGCAAGACGGTACAAGTCGCTGCAGGATGGCCCGTTGTGAGTTGCGGATCCGGACAAGGAGTCAGATTCGCCAGACCCGCGTAGTCCGGCCTCGCCCTGCGAGGCCACAGTCGGTCAAGCCGGATCCGAGCACCTGCTCCTCCCCGTTGGAGCACGTGGGCAGCGACGTCCGGCACCTCTTGCAACGGCAGCTTGCCGTTGTCATGATAGCCGCGTCCCCGCGTCATTCCCCTTGGGAAGCGCCTTCGATGCCGCCCATCGGTCGTTCCCATCCCAACTTCTTGGCGCTCGTGCCCATCGCACTGACCCTTCTCGTCCCGGGCTGTCGTGACAAAGTCACCGGGAGTGACGATGGCTCCTTCGAGTGCTCTCGGAGCATCGAGCCCGCCCTCCGGGTGGTAGTCCGCGATGCCGCCACGGGAGAGCCCGCGGCGGCCGGCGCGTTGGTCTCCGTCGTGGACGGGAGCTTCGAAACGGAGCTGCAGCCCGTTACGGCATGGGAGCTCATCGGGCCCCCGGAACGGCCCGGCCGTTACCTGGTTCGGGTCTCCAAGCCCGGGTACGCCCCCGTGGAGTTCACCGACGTCCTCGTCGAGGAGGGCGTCTGCCACGTCATCACCGCGACTCTCCAGGCGGATCTGGTTCCGGCGGTGGATCCTCCGTGTGTGGACGACCTGATCGCGGCGATCCTGAGCCAGCCGCCGTCCGGAGCCTCCGTCACGCGGGCGATGTACCGAGGCCAGGTGACCTATTACGTCGTGGAACCCTGCTGTGACTTCCTGAACCCGCTCTACGACTCGTCGTGTCAGGTGATCTGCCACCCGGACGGCGGACTCTTCGGTCAGGGCGATGGGCTCTGCCCCGACTACCACGACGAGCGCTGGGATGTGCAGGTGATCTGGGAAGACCCCCGGCAGTGACGCGGGGCGGACGCAGTCGCCCGCCGCGCATCGCCCAGACCCTACCTCCGGATCCCCAGGTCCTTCCGCAACCGCTCCGCCCACGGACTGTCCGGATCGTGCTGGAAGTACCGGGCCGCGTGCAGTCGCGCGTCGCCGTAGCGGCCGCTGGCCACGTACGCCTCGGCCAGGTTGTAGTGCGGATCCGCGTAGCCCGGCGCCAGCTCCAGCGCGCGCGTCGCGGCGACGATGGCCTGGTCCCACTGGCCGACGTCGGCGTGCACGCCGCCCAGGTTGTTCCAGGCCTCCACGTAGTCGGGGTCGATCGTCACGGCCTGCTCGAAGCGGACGATCGCCTCGTCCAGGCGGCCCAGCGCGTAGAGGGCGTTGCCCAGGTTGAACGCCACCTCGGCATCCGGGCCGCCCTGCAACAACGCCTGCTCGTACGCGCGGACGGCGCGGCCCAGGTCCTCGCCCTCTTCCAGATCCAGGGCGCGGTCGAACCAGTCTTCGGCGTCGGCGTCGGACGGTCGCGGCGAGATGTCGGCCACCACCCGCAGCACCGGCGCCTCCGGATCCGGCGGCGGGGGAGGAGCCGTCGGCGGCAGGTCGAAGCCCAGGCGGAGCTGCCCGCTCGGCTCGGCAACGGCCCCGCCCTCCACCTGGGTCAGGAGCTGACCCTCCAGCTTGGAAAGCTGCCCGATCGACCCCTCGGCCTCCGGGAACCATCGCCTCAGCTTCTCCAGGCTGGCCCGGATCTCGGCCAGCGGGACGCCCTCTTCCGTCAATCGTCGCAGCGTCTTCAACTCGGTCATCTGGCGGAAGTCGAAGAAGTGCAGTCGCAACTCGGTGCGCGCGGGGCGGATCAGTCCACGGCGCACCCACGCCCGGATGCGCCGGCCGGGAATCTTCAGGATGCGGCTGAGCTGCGTGACGGTGTAGAGGCGGCGCACCGGCTCGGCGGCCTGCTCGCCGGCCAGGCGCAGCATCTCCAGGAACTCCTGCTCGCCGATGACCCGGAGCTCCGCGCCCTGGTCCTGGAGGCGGCGCGCGTTCTCCAGCTCGTCGGTGATGCGGCCGTCGTCGCGGACCGGCCAGCCTTCCTGGCCCACCACCACGAACGCCGTTCCGCGGCCCGGCTCTCGAGTGGGCTCTCCGCCGCACTTGCGGATGAGGTCGTCGGCTTCGTCGCGGCTCATCGACGCCATCGTTCCGGCGATGGCCACCTGCTTCCCGCGGAGAAGATCGTCGCGGGTTCCGTCGTCGGTCGCTCTCACCATCGTCCCGTCCCCTTCCTCGTCGTCGTCCCCGCCGCCGTCATCGTCCCCGCCGCCGCCGGGCCCTCCGCTTCCGACC
>Ga0102947_1000644_pt1 | contig 12324 bp, 6 predicted proteins | sample SalPon2A_A_D2_MG_FD_78210 | JGI IMG/M metagenome (GOLD analysis project Ga0102947, IMG submission 78210) | Soil microbial communities from South San Francisco under conditions of wetland restoration - Salt Pond MetaG R2A_A_D2_MG | ecosystem: Environmental > Terrestrial > Soil > Wetlands | place... | reverse complement strand
GTCACTGCTCCATGTTCCGCCATGTGTCCTTCTCCGTTAGTGAAGCGTCCGAGTCTGCATAGGCCCACAAGAACTGTCAACAACACGGACTCCCCCTGTGCCTCTTCCAGTACAATCGGGCACAGGTCATCTTTGGGGACGTGGGTTTTGGCTATCGGAAATCGCGGGCTGCTGTTGCTGTGTACCCTGGCCTTATGTGTCGGGCTTGTGGGTGGTGTAGGCGCCTGGGTGTTTCGCCTGTTGATTGGCTTCTTCCACAACCTGCTGTTTCTCGGCACGTTTGATCTGCACTACAACGCCACGATACATACGCCAAGCGATGTCTGGGGCGCGTGGATCATCCTGGTGCCGGTGATCGGCGCGGTAGGGGTGGCCTGGCTGGTCAAAACCTTTGCTCCCGAGGCCAAGGGGCATGGCGTACCGGAAGTGATGGACGCGATTTACTACAATGATGGAAAAATCCGCCCCATCGTGGTGGTGGTCAAGTCGCTGGCCTCTGCTTTGTCCATCGGCAGTGGCGGCGCCATCGGCCGGGAAGGCCCCATCATCCAGATTGGCGCCACCTTTGGTTCCATGATCGGCACCTGGGTGGCCATGCCCGCGCGTCAACGGGTTATTTTAATGGCGGCAGGCGCCGGCGCCGGCATCGCGGCCACGTTCAATGCGCCACTTGGCGGCATTATTTTCGCCGTTGAATTGCTGCTTGTGTCCATCAACGCACGCAGCATCCTGTTGGTTTCCATAGCTACCGTGGTCGCTTCCTACATTGGACGCCTGTTGCTCGGCCCTTATCCAGCGTTTGAAGTGCCGGCATTGCAAATTCCATCGTTTGGCATTGAACCCGGCTGGAGCCTGCTGGTGTTCCTGATCTTTGGTGTGCTGTGTGGCCTGGCGGGAACGCTGTTCGTCAAGGCCATCTACTGGGCTGAGGACAGGTTCGATGCCATGCCAGGCAATTACTACACCCGGCACATGCTGGGCATGGCCATCGTGGGCGTGATGATTTACCTGGTGCAGCGCTACGCGGGGCACTTTTACATCCAGGGGGTGGGTTACGCCACCATCATGGACGTGCTGATGGGCGCGCTTTCTGACCCCGGCTTCCTGTTGCTGTTGTTTGCGCTGAAGATGATCGCCACCTGCCTGACCCTCGGTTCCGGGGCTTCGGGGGGTGTTTTTTCACCCGGCCTGTTCATGGGTGCAACCCTGGGGGCCGCGGTGGGGCAACTGGTGCATAAGATTTCACCGGAAATTGGCGTGGGGATACCGGTGTTCGCCATTGCCGGCATGGCCGCCATGATCGGATCCACCACCGGCGCCGTATTCACCAGCATCATCATGCTGGCCGAGATGACCGGTGATCACAACATGATCCTGCCCACCATCCTGTGTACCGCTTCGGCCTATGCGGTGCGCCGCCACCTCTCACCGGCGAGCATCTACACGCTGAAGCTCAACCGGCGCGGTCATTTCGTACCTGAAGGGCTGACCGCCGCCGTACTGTCGGCGCAGCAGGTGCAGGCCATGATGAGCAAGGAATTCACCGTGCTGGAGAAGCACGCCGCTCTGCCGGATTCGCCCGGCATCGTCGTATGGACTGAGAACGGTAAAATTATCAGCACTGAGCGGCGTTTCGTCTCACTGGAACGGCCGGAAGAAAAACTCAGTGAAGGGCGGAACCGCTGTTTCGTGGTGCTTGCGCCGGATTGCAGCCTGGTCGAGGCACTCAATGAATTGACGGCGCACGGCGCGGACGTCGCCCTGATTTCAAGCCAGCCAGGTTCCCTGCAGGCAGACGCGCTTGTTGGCGTGGTGACCACTGCTGAGCTCGGCAGCGCATTAAAGCTGGCTGCCCGGTTGCAGTAGTGTTATTCGCAGTTCAGAACGATTCAGCCGAGGCTTTGTCCCAATGCTCTGAATACTCCCGGTGTTGCGTTCCGTTGATCAGTTCACCCTCTTCCAGGTAGTCGTATAGCTCATCAAAGGCCAATTCGGTCTCGTTGGCCACCCGTTGGAAGATGTGGTGGGGCGTCAGGTCATCCGGGTTGTCCAGGCCGCAAGCGCCGACCAGGTCCATGAAACTTCCAATGGTGGCTTCATGAAAATTGGCCACCTTGATCTGCCGGGTCTTCACGTCCACCGCCCTGGCGCGCGCTTTGTCCTGCGTGGCGATTCCCGTGGGGCAGGTATTGGTGTTGCAGCGCAGGGACTGTATGCACCCCAGGGCAAACATCATGGGCCGGGCCATGTTGCACATATCGGCTCCCAGCGCGATTTTTTCCATGATGTCGAAGCCGGTGACGATTTTGGCGCTGGCAATTACCTTGATGTGTTGGCGCATGCCAATGCCCACCAGGCAGTTGTGCACAAAAGACAGACCCTCGTTGAGGGGCACGCCCAGGCGGTTGGAAAACTCCAGCGGCGCGGCGCCGGTGCCACCCTCGGCGCCATCCACGGTGATGAAGTCCGGCGTAATCCCGGTTTTCAGCATGGCTTTACAAATACCCATGAATTCGCTTCGCTTGCCAACGCAGAGCTTGAAGCCCACCGGCTTGCCCCCGGTTAGTTCGCGCAGTTTCACCACGAACTCCAGCAGTCCGACGGGGCTTGAAAAGGCCGTGTGCGCGGGTGGAGAAATGACATCATGGCCCATGGGAACGCCGCGAATTTCTGAAATCTCCTTGCTCACCTTGGCCGCCGGCAACACACCGCCATGGCCCGGCTTGGCACCCTGGGAAAGCTTGATTTCTATCATCTTGACCGCGTCTTTATTGGCGTTTGCGGTAAACTTTTCAGTGTCGAAAGTGCCGTCGTCCGCACGGCAGCCGAAGTAACCCGTTCCAATCTGCCAGATGATGTCGCCGCCACCGGCCAGGTGGTAGGGGCTAAGCCCGCCTTCGCCGGTGTTATGCGCGAAGTTGCCCCGTTTTGCGCCGGCGTTGAGGGCGTGGATGGCCGTGTGGCTCAGGGCACCAAAACTCATGGCGGAGATGTTCAGGCGGGAGGCCCAGTAAGGCTTCTTGCAATCCGGGCCGCCCACTGTCACCCGGTTGGTTTCGTGTTTAGCGACCTTGGGCGCCAGCGAGTGACTGGCGCGCAAGTAGCCTACCTGCTGGATATCGTACTGGGTGCCGAAGGGTTGGCTGTCCAGTGTCTTGTCGCCCCGCGCATAAATCAAATGTCTTTGCTGGCGATTGTAGGGTCGGCCGCTTTCATTGGACTCAATAAAGTACTGATGGATTTCCGGGCTGATAAATTCCAGCGCGTAGCGCAGGTGCCCAATCACCGGATAGTTCCGGAGCACGTTGTGCCGGGCGAAATTCAGATCCCAGAGTCCCAGGAGTATGTAGGGAACCAGCAAAACCAGAAACCAGGTGACCGGTGGCCAGACAAAGTGAACCAGCACGACGAAAACAATGCCAATGACGGAAATGATGTAAAAAATCGTACGCGCCATGGTTTCAAGCCTCGGTTATGTGTCCGGCCGAATGGAAGGTGCCATCAGTCGAACACCTGGCCGTGACGGAACTGCTCGTCCTGGCCGGCGGCTGCTGTCAGTTCGGCCACGTTGTCCTTGGTGAAAAATCCGTCGAAGCCATGGCAGCGTTCCACATACTCGGTGATCAGCAGGGTGTTTTTTGAATGTTTGGAAAAAATCTGCTTCAGGTTGGGCTGGTCGGTGCATTCACCCACCACTTTGGCCAGGAATGCGACGCCATGGTCTTTCATGGCATTCACCACGAAATCCACATTCTTCTCGCCCGCCATGTGATCCCCGTCCTGCACTTCGATGGCCACGTGATGCATGCGGCGGCCGAAGTTTCGAACAAACGTTTCCGTTGGCATGGGTAAATCGGCAAAGGAGTTAACGAAAGAAGGAGTATTGTTGGCGGTGAACACCTTGGCAGGTGAAACCTTGTCGTCGGTCACGGTCGGGTTGCGATTCACATTGGTTGACGAGTTCATGTCGGCAATGTTGTACGCACCCCAAAAGTAGTAGGGCACCTGGGTGAGAAATTCCAGTATGGCGTCTTCCCGGTCGGGCGCCAGGATGCGCGTGGCCATGTGATCCACCCCCAGCAGCAAGGGCCCGATGCCCGAGGATTCGGAAAACTCAGCGGCCTGGTCCAACAGGCCGTTTTCTTCCGCGGTAAGCTCAAATTTGCCGCCGAGGCGCAGATTGTCCGGGTCGTTCAGGTCAAGGTTGCTGTAGCCAATCCGGTTGCCGGTGAAGTCCGACGGCATGGAAAACAGAAAGCCGTTGGCCGTGTAGAACGGGTTTTCCACCTCACCGGGGTATTCGAAACGCACGCTTTGTTCTTCCAGGGTTGATCGCGTGGTTTCAAGGTCGCTGCAGGCATAAATCTCGCCGACATAACGGGTGTGGGGGGTGCCACGTGAAAGCGGATACATGCGGTTGATGCGGCAGATGTATTCCTCGAACGAATCGCTCAGGGGCTCCATCACGATCAATGCCGGGAACTCCGGCCGGTTGTGTAATACGTAAAACTTGTGGGTGGCGCCTACGTAGCTGGCGGAATATCGGTAGGGCGTCATCACGTACAACTCGGCCATGGTGGCCACACCGGTGCCCGGCTCAACCTGGGTAACGTAGGCGCGCATGTTGCCCACCAGGCCATCAATGCCACTGCTTTTGCGGCGCTGGTAAATTTTCAGGCGGTACTCATCGAAAAATTCAGAATTCTTCTTATCGCCCTTGGGCTGATACGTTTCAAGATCAAATGTCATGGTATTCCCTACCGTTCAGTTTTAAAGTTCCGTGTACGCAGGCGTCCAGAATTTCTTTTCAATGAGTTGATCCAGTTGCGCTGTGTCACAGGCCGGGGCGACGCCATCTTCCTGGGCTTGCTGTGCCACGGCCCTGGCCACGGCCTTGCTCACCTCGCGAATTTCAGCAATGGGCGGTAGCAGGGACGCATGATGATCGGCCAGCGCCGGCGAGAGATCAGCCAGGGCGCGCGCGGCGGCCATGAACATATTGTCCGTGACACGGCTGGCGCCACAGGCCAGGACCCCCAGGCCGATGCCGGGGAAAATATAGGTGTTGTTGCTCTGCGCAATCTGGAAGGTCTCGCCCTTGTGACTTACCGGGTCAAACGGGCTACCGGTGGCGATCAGGGCCGCGCCGTCCGTCCACTTGATGATGTCCTCGGGAACTGCCTCCGCGCGGGACGTTGGGTTGGATAAAGGGAAAATGATCGGGCGCTTGCTGTGGCTGGCCATTTCCCGGATGACTTCTTCGGTGAACAATCCAAACTGGCCCGATACGCCGATCAGGATGCTCGGTTTCGCCGCTTTTATCACGTCCAACAGGCTGATGGTTCCATCGCCCGAACTGGCCCAGCCTGCAACTTCCGCATGGTCCCGCGAAAGTTTTTGCTGGAACGACATCAGGTCGTCCATTTCCGAGTGCAGCAGACCATAGCGGTCCACCATGAATACGCGCGCCCTTGCTTCGGCATCGCTCAGGCCTTCGTCCATCATCACGCGGATCAATTGTTCGGCAATGCCCGCGCCGGCCGAGCCCGCGCCCAGGAAAGCAACCCGTTGCTGGCTAAGGGGCTTGTCCAGAATTTTACAGGCGGCAAGCAGGGTGCCCGCCGCAACAGCGGCTGTACCCTGAATATCGTCGTTGTAGGTGCACAATTCATCGCGGTATTTTTCCAGCAATGGCTCTGCGTGGGGCAAGGCAAAATCTTCGAACTGCAAAAGCACCTCAGGCCACTTTCGCTTAACCGCTTTTATGAACAGATCAACAAATTCAAAATACTCGTCTCCCGTGATACGTTCGTGCCGCCAACCGATGTACAGCGGATCTTCCAGGCGCTCCTTGTTGTTGGTGCCCACGTCCAGGAGGATGGGAAGCGTAACACCGGGGTCCACTCCGCCAGCGGCGGAGTACAGCGATAACTTGCCAATGGGAATGCCCATGCCGCCGGCACCCTGGTCGCCGAGGCCAAGAATTCGTTCCCCGTCCGTGACGACGATGGCCTCCACCTTATCGTTTATGGCGTTTCCCAGGATCTCTTCAATGTCATGCCGGTGAGGCCAGGGGATAAACACACCGCGCGGATGCCGGTAAATTTCACTGAATTGTTCACAGGCCGCGCCCACCACGGGCGTGTAAATCAATGGCATGATCTCCTCTACGTGCGCGATCACCAGGCTGTAAAACAGAACCTCATTGGTATCCTGCAATGAGCGCAGGTAAATATGCTTTTCAATATCCGAATCCTTGGCGCTCAGTGCTTCATAGGCCCGAATGGTTTGTTCTTCCAGGGTTTCTATGTGCGGCGGCAACAAACCCAACAAGCCGAATTTTTTGCGTTCTTCTTCGCTGAAGGCGGTGCCCTTGTTCAGTATGGGTTCGAACAACAGGTCAATGCCTGTCAACTGTTTTGCTGGGCTGCTCTTGGCTTGGGTGGTCATGGGTGTCCTGCGGTGGTCGGAAAGTCTGTTGCAGGGAAACTACCATAATCACCGCTAGGGAGTAAGCGCGATGGTTTGGTAGCGGGTGTAATCCACAGCGTTCTCCTGTCAAGCCTGTGTTGATTTTCCAGCATCTGGGGCACGTTCCTTTTACCTGATAGTAAGTCACATGCTTCGTCGGTCTTTACGATGGTGTTTCACAAAATTTCACAACTTTTCACTGTTGAAACAATGACGATGTCAACGCTTGAGTGGCACGGTTACCTACAGCGCAAAACCACACTCAATGTCCGTCAATCGGGAGTGCCGAAGATGCGATACATCATGGTTGTTATTCTGCTGAGTCTGTTTGGGGCCGCGAATGCCGAAACGGTATTTATACCGGCCACTCAGGACAACACGCTTTACCAGGACCCGGAAGGAAAATTGAGCAACGGGAAGGGTGATTTCCTGTTTTCGGGTCGTATCGAAGACGGGCCCTCACGGAAATCGGTGATCGCATTCAAGGATTTGAGTGCGATTCCGTACGGAGCGGTAGTGCAGACCGTCAAATTACACCTGCAGGTTTCCGAAGTCTCCGGTCCCACTACCGAAATCTATTTATTGAGAATACTTGAAAACTGGGGCGAGGGCGCATCGAATGCGCCGGACCAGGAATACATGGGGGCGCCTGCCGCGCCCGGTGATGCGACCTGGGTGCACACTTTTTACGACCAGCAATCCTGGGATTATGTTGGTGGGGTCTTTGCATGGTGGCCTTCAGATTTGGAGTCCATTTCAACTCCGAAAAGCTACACATTCGGGTCAACATATGAAATGGTCAACGATGTGCAAACCTGGAAGACTTACCCGGGTGAGAATTTTGGCTGGATCCTTATTGGCAGTTCAGATACCGACTCTTTAATCCAGCTTCACAGCCGGGAAAACTTGCTCTCTCCACCGCTGCTTGAAGTGACGTACACTGCAACTGGTTCTGCGTCGTCGGACTACTCCGGTGTCTGGCATGACCCGGACAAGGACGGTGAAGGCTACGGCGTATTCCAAACACCGTTCGGTTGGCTTGTTTATTACTACGGCTATTCATCGGCCGGTGAGTTTATGTGGTTGACATCCGATCTGGTCCGCCTGGATGAACTCGAACAGGGCATACCGTTCGAACTGCCGATGCTGATCAATGTACCCGGAACATTTGAAGAGCCGACACCTGCTTCGATGCTGCAGCCTTATGGGTCACTCGAGTTGCTGCTGAACAGCTGTACTGAAGGTGTGTTCAAGCTCGATGGTCCCGACGGGATGAAAACCTCCAACGTGATCAGGCTCGTTGGGATTGATAACACCATTTGCCTGAACGATGCGTCGCCCTGATTCGTGGCTGCTACACTTTAGGGAAGAAACATGTGCAACAGCGAAAACACATGGCGTAGACATCGGTAGCAAGTCAGGTAAGGCCTCAGTCAACGTCAGGCGCGGTGATTGCACATCCGCTGGCCGGGGTGATTCAGTCACTAACCGAGTATGCGTCGATGTTGTTGTAAATGGGAAGGGGCGATTGCCGGACATATTCTGGCTGCCGTCCTTGTGCCGATGCCGATCACGGCCGCCACAGCACCTGAAGTCCGCCTCGAGGAAGTCCAGGTAACCGCGCGTAAGCGCGTAGAGCGTCTGACGACCATCCCGGTTTCTGTCTCGGCTTTTTCCCGCGACGATATTGACAACCGCAAACTGGGCAATCTTTCCCAGGTAACCGAGTTTGCTCCCAACGTAGTGTTTGACTTTACCGCGCCGATCAGCGGAAGCAGCAATAGCGCATCCGTATTCATACGTGGTATTGGACAGACCGACTATGTCCCAAGCAAGGATCCCGGCGTTGGAATCTACCTGGATGGTGTCTACCTGGCCCGAACCGTTGGCAGTGTACTCAGTCTGCTGGATGTCGATCGGGTTGAGGTGCTGCGTGGCCCACAGGGCACGTTGTTCGGCAAAAACACCATCGGCGGCGCCATCAGTGTCATCACGATAAAACCTGATGATAGCCGGCAGGCGGAGCTTGAGGTCACATTGGGAAGTTACGATCGTTCCGATGTTCGCGGATTCATCAATACGCCCATTTCAAACAATTTATGGTGGCGACTGTCATTCGGCCGCTTCAAACGTGACGGGCACATGCGAAGAATCATCACCGATGATCACCTCGGCGGTGATAACGAGGTGGCGGGCCGCTTGGCGATACGTTGGGTTCCCAGTGAACAGTTCATAGCCGATATTGCCTTTGACTATTCTCATGCGAACGAAGAAAGTACTGCAGCGCGTCTGCTCAGTACCGACATCAGGGTGCCTGCCAGCCCTTTTTCGATCGGCGACTTCGGAACCATATTTGCCGGCCAGGCATACAATGTCCTAATTGGAAAACCCCCGCCCTGTGTCATTACTTCTTTCGGTTGCCTTCCCCCGCTGCCGGACACAGCCTTGCCCTATGACCGCCGATGGCTGACAACGAATCCATTGGAAACCTACGCAACCGGGCCAGCGCGGTCGAAATTCACAGTCTTTGGATTTACCGCCTCGTTGGACTGGAGCAACTCTTGGATGAATGCGCGGTCGATCACCGCTTTTCGAACGGCCGATGCCTATTTTGGCAGGGATCCGGATGGATCGCCTCTGGTTATCGGCGAAACCGAAGTCTGGACCGATCACCAGCAGTTCAGCCAGGAGGTTCAATTAACCGGCGCCTCCAGGCAAGGCAAGCTGGAATGGGTGACTGGAATATATTATTTGACCGAAAAAGGCAGACAGCGCGACCTGGTGCCCTTCGCAGACGAAACGTTTCAATATTACCGGTCAATAGGCATACCCATTCCGAACTTCCTGCTCGCCAATGGTCCGGATTCACTGAATGAAATTGACAGTTTCGCGGTGTACGCGGAGGCATCGTATGCCATCACACCGAGGTGGGCCCTCACGGCCGGATGGCGCTGGACTGAAGAAACACGCGAAACCATCTCCAACACAACTACCGGTGGCCAACAGAGTGTCATCAACCCAAGAGCATCAATGGATTTTCGGAAAAATTCAGGCAGGGTCATCTTGAAATTCAGTCCAAATGAATCAGCAATGATTTACGTGAGCTACTCCGATGGTTTCAAGAGCGGTGGTTTCAATCACCGGCTTGCGGTTCCACCACCACCGTTCATGCGGCTCGAGTCTCCCACCCAATTTGCGCCGGAAAAAGTTGAAAATTTCGAGGCAGGGGTCAAGTTTGACGTGTGGAATAACAGGGCATTCATCAGTGGCGCAGTGTTTCATGCTGACTATGACAACATTCAGGTATTGGTTTTCGACCTGGGTGTTCCACGAACAATCAATGCTGCCGAAGCCCGAATTGATGGCTTGGAACTCGAGCTGCAATTGGCGTTGAGCAGTCAGTGGCGAATCGATGCATCCTATGGCCATCTCAATGCCGCCTATACACGATTGGACCATGAAGTTCCCGGTGCATTTGGAAACCCAATAGTCACCGTACCGTTGACCCTGGATAGTCGATTCGTCAATACCCCCGAGCATTCGCTAACGCTGGGCGCCCAAGCTGAGTTTGAGTTGCACCAGGGGTCAGTATTGCAATTTCGTGCTGATGCCCGGTACCGCAGCGACGTTGCAAACGATGCAGTCAATACACCGGAGCTGATTCAGCAGGGCTTCTGGCTATTTAGTGCCGGCCTTGACTGGACACCCGATACCTGCTCGTGCGAGGTGTCGCTGTTTGGTGAGAACCTGTCAAATGAACTCTACTTTATCAGCGGCGCGGCCGATTCGCCGGGCAGCGGAACGGCAGAGGCCATCATGGCGCGTCCGAGAGAATGGGGGGTGCGTTTCAGTTACTGGTTCTATTGATTGTAGCCTGAACGAGTTCAGTCTCTTCTTGCTCATATCTGACCCACAGTATGCGGTCCCCTGGCATTACCTGGAACCGACCAGCCAATGGGTGCACCGGTCCATAGTCGAACAGATGCCGGGCGCCGGTGCCATCACGATTAACGACCAGTAATGAACGATACAGGGGCACGTCGGACCACCTCGTATAAAAAATGCGTGACTCGTCCCATGACCACTGGGCGTAATAGCGCTCGGGTTCAACGCCAGCGCGGCTCAGGTTTTTTGAGGAGTCGTCGATGATCACAGTACAGTCGGCATGGGTCATAACGCATATCAACACGCTGTTCGGCGCCGTTCCAAGCAGCGCCTGCCCGTCCCGCGACCAAACGGGAGAAAAAACAATGCCGAATGGGGGTTCGGACTCCCTGCCGGTGTCGACGTCTTTAATGACAAACTGCGAGCCGTCTTGATCAAGTTTTCTCACAAAAGCAATTTGATTTCCGGAAGGGTGCAATTCAGCATCAGCACTTTTTTCCCAGCCAAATTCACCGAACACCATTTCATAGGGACCACCGTCAAGCGCAATTCGTCGTAAAGAGGCCGGCGGCAGATTCTGGTAGTAATAAATCCAGCGGCTGTCTGGAGAGAAACGGGGCATGATATTGGCCTCATGACTGCGATACTCCGTCAATTGCCTGATGTCACTGCCATCCACATTCATCACCATAATTTGCTCGCGAGGATCAATCTCGGCGAAGAATGTAACCGATCTTCCATCCGGTGAAACGCGGGGAAATGCGACCAGTCGGCGATTCTGATAGAGGGTTTCTTCCTCACGACTTTCGGGGTCCGTTACAACCAGAGAGGAGTTGGACCGCGTGCTCGTGTAAAGCAACTTTTCCCCGTCGCGGGATACCACCGGGTCGCGGTCCGCGCCCAGGCCTGCAGTGACAGGCTCGGGTTCTTCTCCATTGAGGGTTACCTGCCAAAGGGTTGTCGTGCCTCCCCGCTTGGAAGGGAAAACCAGCTTTCCGTCAGGCGTCCAGGTTGGTTTTCCTCCCCATTGGAGGTCGTGAGTCACCTGCCGGGCTTCTCCTCCATCGAGAGGAACGATCCAGTAATCCCCCATCGGGCCAACAGCATGCTGAAACATCACCAGGTGCTCCCCGTCCGGAGCCATGCTGGGATAAGCATCGGAAAAGATACGATTGTTTCTCGGCGCGTTCAGAACGCTGTGCTGGCTGGATCCATCAGCGTCCGCGAGCCAGACCTCGCCACCTGATTCATAGGTGATGTTTGATCCGTCCCAGGAGTGGCTGGGATTGCGGCCGTTTCTGATGATTTGTCTGGGCACGAGTGTACCCATCGGGTCAATGGACCAGATGCCCTGACCCGCTATGTGATAGAGGATTCGATCATCCCTTGGCGACCAACTGGGACTGCCTGAAGCGGAGTTTCCATGAGTGAGTTGTATGGGGTCACCCGCCGCCAGGTGTTTGACAAATACCTGGGGGACGCCGGATGCGTCATTTATAAAAGCCACGCGTGAGCCGTCGGGCGACAAGGTTGGTTGAGAATGGTTGCCTGTTGCGCTAAGCACCAAAGCTGTGTGGGTCAGTTTCAAGTGCTGTTGCCTGGGCGCCTCAAGATTGACTTTTTGAGGGCGCCCGTACATGAAGATCGCTGAAATCAGAACGATCACGCTCACAACGACCATCCATATTTTCACTCTTAACGGATTCTTCTGTTTTTCCGAAGCATCAGGGGTTTTAAATTCCTCTTTTACCCTGGCAACAAAGCGGTAGCCCCTGCCCGGGACAGTAGCGATGTAGCGATGCTCTTCGGGGCTTTCGCCCAGCCCGCGCCTGAGCATGGAAACTGTACGCGTAAGAGAGTTTTCTTCGACGATGACGTTCGGCCAGACTTCATCAAGCAGGGTTTGCTTGGAAACCAGTTCACCCGCGTGTTCAATCAGAATGAGCAGGAGTTCAATCGACTTGGGCG
>Ga0102947_1000643_pt1 | contig 12328 bp, 9 predicted proteins | sample SalPon2A_A_D2_MG_FD_78210 | JGI IMG/M metagenome (GOLD analysis project Ga0102947, IMG submission 78210) | Soil microbial communities from South San Francisco under conditions of wetland restoration - Salt Pond MetaG R2A_A_D2_MG | ecosystem: Environmental > Terrestrial > Soil > Wetlands | place... | reverse complement strand
TCCATTGAGGTAAAGGTATAAAAAAACCATTCTTAAATTGAACGGCTTTAAAAAATGTTTATAAAGGATAAAATTTAATTATGTACTGTAATATTATCAAAAAATTCATTCCATGCCCATGGTGCTGCAATATATGATTTTGGACTATCAAGCCTGTGCCCAATATCAGGCCCTTCTACTGCATATCCAAAAATATCCCAAATATTACCATGATTGTCTTTTAATATTTTTGGAAACATATTTAAATCAAGAGTTTCAAAATTTAGATTAGTTGGAATATAAAATGCATTTATAAAAATATTCTCTTTATTTCCAATAATTATTATATCTTTTCCATTTAAGTTTAGATATTTTATTTCAGTTCCAGTTGTAAAATTGTCATAGCCATACAAGTGTACACTTTTTCTAATATCATTGCTAATTACACCGAATTGATTATCCATGTCAATAGATTCAATAGACCCATCACATTGACAATTGAGTAAGTTAGGATGATTGAATACTAAAGCGTTTTGAAAATAATTTTTAACAATGTACCATCTAGTCTCAACAATATTAATTGTGTTAAGTTTAATATCCTTACTTGAATTTTTCACCCCTTCATTAAGCATTTGTGACCAAAAATATTTTGAACAGCTATCAGAGATAACTAAATTTTCTTTATATAAATAGCCAGAAGCCTTCATGTTTATTGTTTCATTTTCAGATATTTTTCTGTCAAAACACAATGCACTTTCTGTTATTGGGCAATAAGAAATGGCTAAATAATGATTCCCAAAATTACCATTAATTACCTCGTAGTAATTCGTGTAATCGTAAGGAAAAACATACACTTGATCATTAATTTTCAATAAAGCTACTTTTGAGCTATTGTTTAAAATACCTATTGCTTCAATTTCTGAAACACTATTAAATTGAGGATTTTCTATTAAAGGAAAATTCAGAGTACCACCAGCAATATTTTCTATAGGAACACACCATATACTATCATCACTGATATTTTCAACAATTTTATTTTGAGAGTCATCACTGTTATTAGAACAGCCGTATAGAATAAACAAAATGGGGATTAATAATGTTCTCATGCTTTGGCATAATAAGTTATTATTGAGTCGAAAAGTTATGTATATCTTACAAAAAAAGCCGTTAGTTTTATCTAACGGCTTTTTTTAGTATTTAATGTTTTGAAAATTATTAGTTTCCAACTCCAGTTATATCCCAAAATACTCTTGAAGATTTAAGGTCACCACCCATAGCTGCGGCGGCAGCTTCATAGTTTGCTTCGTTAAGGGTTACGTCAGCATTACCATATAAATAACGTCTTGGAACTGCTTCTCCAGAAATTGGAGGTCTTTGCATTATGTTAGGAAAATCTAATACTCTCCATGAACTCCAAGCTTCAAATCCACGCCCATAAAGCGCAATATATTTTTGGTTACCTATTTTTTCTTTCCAAGTTGCAGCAGCAGTAGCATAAGCAACACTAGGTTGAGCTAAATACGTATCGGCATCTCCTTCAGATCCGCCCCAATACATAATAGAAGCTTTTACACCTTCGTTATAATACATTTCTGCATCACCAGAGATTAAACCTCTTTCAACCGCTTCTGCCAATAAGAACTGTACCTCATCATAGCTTAATATGATTCCTTCCAGATCTGGAGTGTAAAAAATATCCCCAGGGTGTGTAGTAGCTGAATATGATGATCCACTTCCATAAGGTCCAGCAAAATAAGGATCTGGAGCTAAATTATCGGCCATAAATACAGGCGTTCTTGGATCGTTTAAAGGAACAATATAATCTACAAACGTAGCAGCCATAACAAAGTCATTACGTCCAGATTGAACTAATGATTCCCAAAGAGCGTTTGTGTTTGGAGGTGTTGTTTCAAAAGGAAATGCTGCATTGTCGGCTTCAGAAGTAAATACTCCAGCTGCAACAGCTGCACTTGCCAATGTTACAGATCTTGCATGATCATAATCATCAGTACGAACCGCCATTCTCAATTTCAATGAATTTCCAAATTTTTTCCATTGAGATGTATCACCACCATAGATTAAATCTCCACTACTAAATGATGTGCCACTAGCATTTAACATAACTAAAGCAGCATCAATACGAGCAAATAAATCGTCATATATTTCTGAATCTTGGTCATATTTAGGAACTAAATTATCTGCACCTTGTAATGCTTCTGTATATGGAATGTAACCATACGTATCAACAAGCACATGAAAAGTGTAAACCATTAAAAGTTCAAGAGTGCCAATTTGAGCAGATTTAGTAGATTCTTCTAAAAATTCATTTTCACTGATAATATTTGAAGCTTCTTTTAAATCTATAAGAACATCTCTATATAATTCTCTTGAAAAAACACCACCAATATCACGACCTCTAATGTCGTAATTGGTTTCATCAGTATACGTAGCTTCATTCCAATATTGAGCAAATAGCTTCATAATATTTTCATTTACATTTGTACTTGTCATGTTAAAGAACAATTGCTGTTGGGCTCTTGTCAGTAAGAAATTAGCATCTACTGAACTCGGGTTTTTCGTATCTACATTCCAGCCTTCAAAATCTTCACAAGACGAGAATGACATGCCTAATAATAAGGCTAATAATATTATTTTTTTCATTTTCATTTTTTTTAAAATTCTAATTTAACACTTAATCCATAGTCTTTGGTAGAAGGATATGGACCAGAAGAGTTTCCTTGAATGTTTCCTGAACTTAATCCAGCTTCAGGATCAGCCATAGGTAAAGATTTATCAATAATCCACAAGTTTCTACCTATAGCAGTAAACGTTAGCGAATTAATAAATGTTTGCTCTAACATCTTTTTTGGTAATGAGTATGCTAAAGCAACTTCTCTTAATTTTACAAAACCGGCATCATATACATGTAAAGCTGTAGGAGTGCTACCACTAGCCCATCCATATCCATTGAAGAAAGTTGTAAAATCAGATCTCACAGTATTTGGAGTACCATCTTCTTGAACACCGTCAAATAAAATACCGCCACCATCTGCAACAGGCGAGCGTACAGGATTTCCTAGCTCATTATTACCTGCAGTTGCTGGGTATAGACCAGTACCATTTCCGTACCATTGATCAAGTGAAAATACATGGCCACCTTTTTTAACATCAATTAAAAAGCTGAATGATAAATTTTTATACGTAAATGTATTATTAATTCCCCCTTTCCAATCTGGTTGGTAAGAGCCTAAATTCTCATTAGTGCTTACAGTTGTTGCATAATTGCCATCAGGAGTTATGATTCTTTGACCATTTTCATGGTATATAAAATTAGTCCCACGAATCATACCATAAGGCTCACCTACAGATGCATTGATTGTACCATTTTGCAATCCGCCATCTAATCTTAAATTTGTTAATCCAGAAGGTAAAGAAGTTACCACATTTTCATTTTTACCCCAATTCACATTAACTTTCCATTCAAAATCATCAGTTTTGACTGGTGATCCCCATAAGGCTAGTTCAATACCTTTGTTTTCCATTGTTCCGGCATTTAACCATTGACCAGTATAACCCGTTTGATTTGTAACGGTAATCGGTGTCAATAAATCGTTTGAGTCTTTCTGATATAAGGATAAGTCAAATCCTAATCTACCATTGAACATGTTCATCTCCAAACCTATTTCTTTTTCAATAGATTCTTCATTTGTAAGATTTGGATTATTACTTGTATTAGGTAATGTAGCTGTAGCATTTCCGGAAAAAGGAGTACCTAAAATATACGTATTGTATAAGGATAATGCTGGTGCCGAGTTACCAGTTTTAGCATATCCTGCTCTTATTTTCCCTAATGATATCCAAGGTGCATTAATAAATCTATTAAATAATAAACTTGCAGAAATACCATAATAATCATATTGATTATCATTAGTTGGTAGAGTAGAAGAAACGTCTATTCTATAAGAACCTTCAACAAATACTGTATTATCATATCCAAAAGATGCATTTGCATAATAACCATCAACGCCTTTTGTAAAGTCATTTTCTGTAGGCGCTTGTATCGGATTTACAGAGTTACTTAAAGAATATAAACGATCAACATTAAGTCCGCCATTTGTAAAAGCACGTGTTGATGAATAACTTTGTCTCATAATATTTGCTCCTAAAACTGCAGTAAGATTTAACTTATCAGTAATATCTTTATTGATGTTAAACATCAAATCATAGTTATTCTCAGTAAATGACTCAAGAAACTTACTGTAATAAGAAGTTACAGAAGTTTCATCCCTATTTTGAGAGGCACTACCTTTAGCTTGACGCTCTTCTTGATTACCAGAATAGGTATCCATTGTTGCTCTTGCATAAACACTTAACCAATCATTTATTTCATAGTTTAAAGAAACATTACCAAAAACACGATTTCTTACGTCAGTTTCATAACTTTCATAACGCATAAAATAGACATTATCATGGTAGATAGCGTCTAAATCATGATTGATATAGGATGTATTCCAGGTTGTATTTTGACGTGTTTGAAAATACGAATCTCTTTGATCTTTAATACTAACATTGGTTTGCCACCACTGTCTCATAGTTTGCATATAATTTCCACTATAACCTGTACCGTAACGTCCTTTACCAGAAGTTTTAGTATACGTTGCTTTTGCAGCAGCTGTTAACTTGTCAGTTAATTTATACGAACCAGCAAAATCAATATTATCTCTTTTAATTAAACTATTTGGCATAATGCCTGTTTGCTCCATTTTGGTATAGCCTATTTTAAAAGTAGAAACGTCATTGCCACCATCTAATGCAATGGTATTAAATGTAGTAACTCCAGTTTCAAACAATGAGGCTGGACCTTCTGGTCCATTGGCATAACCTACCCAAGGCGTTGCTTGTCCATAATTTTCTAATCCTGGGAAAAAAGAATCCCATTGGTGTACTAATAAATTAGGGTCAAACTCAACAGTACCAAAAGAACCATCCCAATCTGCAAGTGTATAGGCTTCGTCAATACCGTCTCCATCTTGATCTTCGAAATAGAAACCACCTGGGTGAAATGCATCTGCATAACCTGCACCATATTGATTTTGGTATTCGGCAAATGTATCTTTGTTAAACTTGTTGAATGTTACAGATGAATTAATCGTAACACCAATCCCTTTCTTAGCTGTACCCTTTTTTGTAGTAATAACGATAACACCATTAGCAGCTCTTGAACCATACAGTGCCGTTGCAGCACCACCTTTTAATACGTTTACAGATTCAATATCATCTGGATTAACATCTGAAGCAGCGTTACCATAATCATAACCATTTCGACCTGATTGTTGATAGATATCATTTGTGTTGAAGTTACTAATAGGCACTCCATCAACAACAAATAATGCTTGATTTGTACCAGTTAATGATGAATAACCACGAATAACCACATTGGTAGATCCTCCTATTGTTCCAGATCCTTGAATATCTATACCAGCCACTTTACCAGAAAGTGAGTTCATAAAGTTTGGATCTTTTACAGTATTAACATCCTCACCTTTTACTTCTTGTGTAGAGTAACCTAAACTCTTTTTCTCACGTTTAATACCTAAAGCGGTTACAACAACTTCTTCTAGTAGTGCAGCATCTTCTTCCATAGTTACACTAATAGAATTTGACGCTCCAACTGTTGCTTCTTGAGTTTTTTGACCGATGTAGCTAAAAACTAGAACATCGCCAGTGCTGGCAGTGATAGAATAATTTCCATCAAAGTCTGTTTGAGTTCCATTGGTTGTCCCCTTAACAATAATATTTACTCCAGGAAGGGGTAAGCCAGAATTGTCTGACACAGTACCTGAAATAGTCTTTTCTTGTGCAAATGTTAGTTGCACAACAAACGCCAGTAATAGCGTTAGAATTCCACTAAACTTTGTTTTCATTTTATATTAATTTGAATTAGTCAACGCCAAAAATCTTAATAAATTCTTAATAAAACAATAATTAAAGGTTAAAATTTTAATTTTTTAATAAAAATTATTCGTTTGAATACTAATATGACTAGAAATCAGCTATTAAACTTATATGGATTTTTGAGTTTGAAAGCTTAAATTTTTGGTTTTCAATTTTTCCATTCGCATAGTTGAATTTTAAAAGCCCAGATTTATTAATAATTCCAAACCCAAATCCAAAGGAATATAGTTTTTCTTTTTGTGAAGTAATGTCATTTTCGAAATAAGCAAAGTCTAGTATGGAATGCACATACAAGCTTCCTCCCAATTGAATTCTGTACTCTGTGTTTATTAAGCCGTATTGAGAAGCGGTTAAACTATTTTCTTCAAATCCTCTTATGGAGTTGATTCCTCCAAATCTCAACAATTCGTTTTCTAAATAGGTGTCAGAAAAGAGAGATGCGCTGTTAATCCTTAAGTATATACTGTTTGATAGGTTTAGTTTAAAAATCTTAAACCCATCCAAACTTGTTAGGTTTTGTTTTTCTGAATTGCCTTCAAACTTTCTTTTTCCAAATCCAGTTTCAAAATATAATGACGATGTGTATGGAAATAGTCTGTTATCTGTTAATGAACTTGTAAATTGATACCCAATTGAATACTGTTTAGAATCATAATCATTTATTAAGCCTGATGTGTTTTGTGCCAGTAAGTTATTTGACTGTGTTGAAGTCAAGCCTAAATAAAATGTATTTTTCGAATTCATCTGATAAAAGGCACGCACTTTTTGATTTACTGTGGTAAATGAAGAATCTTTCTTAAAAATACGCAGTTCCAATTCTGCTCCTAACGGAGATCCAAACAAATAAGGTGTTTTTAAATTTGCCTGAAACAACTTTTGCTCAATCGCATCACTTTTATATATAAGATTGAAAGTCTCTCCATAATTTAGATTGTTATTTAAAAATAAATTCAGATAACCATCAAGCTCCAATTTACCATTATCTTCATTTGTGCCAAAACCCAGAAATCCATCAAAGGAATTACTTTTTCTTTTTTCAACATAAAGATAGAGTGTCGTAGAATCTTTTGTGAACAGAACTTCTGGTGGTTTAATCTCGTTTGCAAATTTCAAATCGTTTAGCAAATTTGTTTTTTTCTTTATGGAGTTCAAATCAAAAACTTGTGAGCGTTTTATTTTTAAGAAATGTTTTAAATAAGATTTTGGAAATTTCTCATAACCCTTAACTATAATTTGATCAATATTTCTTTTAGTTTTTTCTGACTCTATTGCTAATTCAGCTTGCAGGTTGAAAGAATCTTTGGTTCTTATATTTATTAATTTGAGTTTTGAAAACGGAAAACCCTTCTGGGTAATTTTTGAATTGATATAATTTAAAGACTCTTCCGTTTCATCTATTGGCAGTACAAAATAGTCTTCATGAACTTCTTTTGAAATTGAATTAAGAACAGTTTCATTTACAACTGATTTGTTGTAGTATATATATATGGTGTCAATTTTCTTTTTCAAATAAATCAAAGCCAAGAAAGTAGTATCATTAAATTTAGATATTCTTTCTAATTTATTTTCTATAAAACCTATTCTAAATAATCTATTTCTGGTAGAATCAATTTCACTCTCAACACTTGAATAATCTAAATGTTTTTTTGAATAATTTAAAGAATCAATAATGCTGGTTTCAAAATCATTTTCTCCCGCTATTTGCAATTGTATATTTTGACAAGATAAATCCTGAAAAAAAAGTGTATATATAATAAGGAGTAAACAACCTGTTTTTTGCACGCTTTAATTTGCTTTTATAATGGGTAAAACTAACGGAAAAACACCACTAATAATATACACTGGAAACTATTTTTGAAATTAAGAAGAAAATTAATCTTGTACTATTTGAAAAATACAATTTAATTTCTACCTTTGCAGCCCTCTTAACAGAGGTAATTTAAAATATATAGTAAATATATGCCAACAATTTCACAATTAGTACGAAAAGGAAGAGCCAAAATAACCAAGAAGAGTAAATCGGCTGCTTTAGACTCGTGTCCTCAAAGACGTGGAGTTTGTACTCGTGTTTATACTACAACACCAAAGAAACCAAATTCTGCAATGCGAAAAGTTGCAAGGGTAAGGTTAACAAATGGCAATGAAGTAAATGCGTACATTCCAGGAGAAGGTCACAATCTACAAGAGCACTCGATAGTATTGGTTAGAGGTGGAAGGGTAAAAGATTTGCCAGGTGTTAGATATCATATCGTTCGTGGAGCTTTAGACACAGCTGGTGTTGCAGGCAGAACACAACGTAGATCTAAATATGGTGCAAAACGCCCTAAAAAGTAATTAAAACTTTTAAGAAGAAGACATGAGAAAAAGACAAGCAAAGAAAAGACCACTTTTACCAGATCCGCGTTTTAACGATCAGTTAGTAACACGTTTTGTAAACATGATGATGTGGGATGGAAAAAAATCTGTGGCCTTTAAAGTTTTCTACGATGCTATAGACATTGTAGATTCAAAGAAAACCGACGAAGAAAAAACAGCTTTAGAAATCTGGAAAGAAGCGTTATCAAATGTGATGCCTCACGTAGAAGTACGTAGTCGTCGTGTTGGTGGTGCAACATTCCAAATTCCAATGCAAATTCGTCCAGACCGTAAAGTTTCTACGGCTATGAAATGGCTTATCAGCTATTCTAGAAAAAGAAACGAAAAATCTATGGCTCAAAAGTTAGCTGCCGAAGTTTTAGCTGCTGCTAAAGAAGAAGGTGCTGCCGTTAAGAAAAGAGTAGATACTCATAAGATGGCAGAGGCTAACAAAGCATTCTCACACTTTAGATTTTAAGTAATGGCAAGAGATTTAAAATATACAAGAAATATAGGTATTGCTGCTCACATTGATGCTGGTAAAACAACAACAACAGAGCGTATTCTTTATTATACAGGAGTTTCCCATAAAATAGGAGAAGTACATGATGGTGCTGCTACTATGGACTGGATGGAACAGGAGCAAGAAAGAGGTATTACAATTACTTCGGCTGCTACAACCTGTACTTGGGTTTTTCCAAAAGAAAACGCAATGCCAACAGAAGACGCAAAAGATTATCACTTTAATATAATAGACACTCCAGGTCACGTAGATTTTACGGTAGAGGTTAACCGTTCATTAAGAGTTCTTGACGGATTGGTATTCTTGTTTAGTGCAGTTGATGGTGTTGAACCACAATCTGAAACTAACTGGAGATTAGCAGACAATTATAAAGTGCCTCGTATGGGATTTGTTAATAAGATGGACCGTCAAGGGTCTAACTTTTTAGCAGTATGCCAGCAAGTAAAAGATATGTTAGGTTCTAATGCAGTGCCTATTGTATTACCAATTGGAGATGAAATAGATTTTAAAGGAATTATAGACCTTGTTAAGAACAGAGCCATTGTTTGGCATGACGAAACACAAGGAGCTACTTTTGATGTCATCGATATTCCAGAAGAATTAAAAGCTGAAGCACGAAAATATAGAGCAAACCTAATTGAAGAGGTAGCAACTTATGATGAACATCTTCTTGAAAAATTCATGGAAGATGAAGATTCTATTACAGAAGATGAAGTTCATGCTGCTTTAAGAGCTGCAGTTATGGATATGTCTATCATTCCAATGATTTGTGGTTCTGCATTTAAAAATAAAGGAGTTCAATTTTTATTAGATGCTGTATGTCGTTATTTACCTTCGCCTTTAGATAAAGAAGCTATTGTAGGTACAAATCCTTATACTGAAAAAGAAGAAAAAAGAAAACCATCTGTAGATGAGCCATTTTCTGCTTTGGCTTTTAAAATTGCTACAGATCCTTTTGTTGGTCGTTTGGCATTTTTCCGTGCTTATTCAGGCCATTTAGATGCAGGTTCGTATGTTATGAATAACCGTTCTGGTAAGAAAGAGCGTATTTCGCGTATTTACCAAATGCACTCAAACAAGCAAAATGCTATAAGTTATATAGAAGCTGGAGATATTGGTGCAGCGGTAGGGTTTAAAGATATAAAAACAGGTGATACATTATCTGATGAGAAACATCCAATTGTTTTAGAATCTATGAACTTCCCTGATCCAGTAATTGGTATTGCTGTTGAGCCTAAAACAAAAGCAGATGTAGATAAGTTAGGAATGGCTTTAGCAAAGTTAGCTGAAGAAGATCCAACTTTTACAGTAAGAACAGACGAAGCTTCTGGCCAAACCATTATTTCTGGTATGGGTGAGCTTCATTTAGATATTATTGTTGACCGTCTTAGACGTGAGTTTAAGGTTGAAGTAAATCAAGGTCAACCACAAGTTGAGTACAAAGAAGCTATCACGCAAGTGGCACAACACAGGGAAGTTTACAAAAAACAATCGGGTGGTCGTGGTAAATTTGCTGATATTGTATTTACTCTTGAACCGGCTGAAGAAGGAAAAACAGGTCTTGAATTCATTTCAGAAATTAAAGGAGGTAACGTTCCTAAAGAATTTATTCCTTCTATTGAAAAAGGATTTAAGATGGCAATGATCAATGGTCCATTAGCTGGTTATGAAGTTGATGCTATGAAAGTAACATTAACAGATGGTTCTTATCACGATGTGGATTCGGACCAGTTATCATTTGAATTGGCTGCCAAATTAGGATTTAAAGCTGCTGCAAAAGCTGCAAAAGCGGTAATCATGGAGCCTATCATGAAATTAGAAGTGCTAACTCCTGAAGAAAACATGGGAGATATTGTAGGAGACCTAAACCGTCGTCGTGGTCAAGTTAACGATATGAGCGACAGAGCAGGTTCTAAAGTTGTTAAGGCACATGTGCCATTATCAGAAATGTTTGGTTATGTAACATCATTACGTACACTTTCATCTGGTAGAGCAACATCAACTATGGAATTTTCACACTATGCTGAAACACCTTCAAATATAGCAGAAGAAGTTATCAAGGCAGCAAGAGGAGTAGAAGCTTAAATCTAAAAGAAAATGAGTCAAAAAATCAGAATAAAATTAAAATCCTACGATCACAATTTAGTAGACAAGTCTGCTGATAAGATTGTAAAAACAGTAAAAAGTACAGGAGCTGTTGTAACTGGACCAATTCCGTTACCAACTCACAAGAAAATTTTCACTGTATTACGTTCACCACACGTAAATAAAAAATCTAGAGAACAATTTCAATTAAGCTCTTATAAAAGGTTGCTAGATATTTATAGTTCTTCATCAAAAACAATAGATGCTTTGATGAAACTTGAATTACCAAGCGGTGTTGAAGTAGAGATAAAAGTGTAAGTGAATATAGAGGAGAAAATCCTTGAAGACATGTCCGGAGCTGCGAGCGAAGGAAAAACGGAAAAAATACAATTCAGGGTTGAAAAGTATTTTGACCCTGAAATTTTTTAAATAAGTAAACAATTAATAAATAATAATTATGTCTGGGTTAATAGGAAAAAAAATCGGTATGACCAGCATCTTTGATGACAGAGGAAAGAATATTCCATGTACTGTTATTGAGGCTGGACCATGTATCGTTACCCAAGTCAGAACCGAAGAAGTTGATGGTTATAAAGCCGTTCAAATAGGTTTCGATGACGCGACAGAAAAAAGTGCTACAAAGGCAGACCTTGGTCATGCCAAAAAAGCAGGTACTTCTGTTAAGCGAAAAATTGCGGAATTTAAAGGTTTTGATGAGGAGTACAAATTAGGAGATGCTATTACAGTTGAGCATTTTCAAGAAGGAGAATTTGTTGATGTTTCTGGAACATCAAAAGGTAAAGGTTTCCAAGGTGTTGTAAAACGTCACGGATTTAGAGGTGTTGGTCAAGCAACTCATGGACAACACAACCGTTTAAGAGCACCAGGTTCTATTGGAGCTGGTTCAGATCCATCACGTGTATTTAAAGGTATGCGTATGGCTGGCCGCATGGGTGCTGAAAAAGTAAAAGTTCAAAATTTAAGAGTTTTAAAAGTAGTTCCAGAAAAGAACTTGCTTGTGGTTAAGGGATGTGTTCCTGGACACAAAAACGCTTATGTAATTATTCAGAAGTAATGAAAGTAGCAGTTTTAGATATAAACGGAAAAGACACAGGTAGAAAGGCAGACCTTTCTAAGGATGTGTTTGCTATTGAACCTAATAATCACGCTGTATATTTGGATGTTAAACAATATTTGGCAAACCAAAGACAAGGTACTCACAAGGCAAAAGAAAGAGCTGAAATTACAGGTAGTACACGTAAGATTAAAAAGCAAAAAGGAACTGGTACTGCAAGAGCAGGAAGTATAAAATCTGGTATCTTCAAAGGTGGTGGGCGCATGTTCGGACCAAGACCAAGAAATTACGGATTTAAACTTAATAAAAATGTAAAGCGCTTAGCTCGTAAATCAGCTTTAACAATTAAAGCAAAT
>Ga0102947_1000642_pt1 | contig 12329 bp, 9 predicted proteins | sample SalPon2A_A_D2_MG_FD_78210 | JGI IMG/M metagenome (GOLD analysis project Ga0102947, IMG submission 78210) | Soil microbial communities from South San Francisco under conditions of wetland restoration - Salt Pond MetaG R2A_A_D2_MG | ecosystem: Environmental > Terrestrial > Soil > Wetlands | place... | reverse complement strand
TTCTTCTACGAGCCCGCCCCCTTCGGGCGCAATGACGCGGTGGCCGGCATCGGCCGGGCGCCGTCGTTCACCGAGGCGGCGTTCAGCCTGCCCGAGGGCGAGCTGTCCCGCCCGGTGGAGGTGCCCCGGGGCTGGGCCATCATCCTGTCGGAAGACGTCCTGATGCCCCGCCCGGCGGAGCTCGCCGAGGTCGAGACCCAGGTGCGCCGCGCGGTGGAGACCGAGCGCCGCCGGGAACTGGTCAACCAGGCGCTGGCCGAGGCCCGGGAGCAGATCGCCCAGGGCGCCACCCTGGACGAGGTGGCCGGTGAGCTGGGGCTGACCGTCAGCGAGAGCGAGCCGTTCGGCGCCGATGGCAACATCGCCGGCGTCGGCAGCCTGCCCCAGTTGGCGCGGGCGGCCCTGGAGATGGAGGAGGGCGAGGTGGGGGAGCCGGTGGCGACCCCCCAGGGCGGCCTGATCTACGAGGTCAGCCAGCGCACCAGCTTCGACCCCGAGCAGTTCGCGGCGGCCGAGGAGCAGACCCGCCAGACCCTGCTGGGCCAGCGCGCCGCCCTGCTGCAGAACTCGCTGATCCAGAAGCGCCGGGAAGAGCTGGGGGTCAACTACAGCCGCCGCGTCGTCGATCAGTACGACCTGGCCGGCGCCGAATCCTGAGAGCCGTGAAGAGATCCCCGACGGCCGCGACGTATTCACAAGCTCTGACCCCGTGAGCCGCGAGGGGGGCCGGGGCGCTTCCGGCCACGGCATCTCCACCCTCGCCGTCCACGGCGGCGAGGACGTGGCGCTCCCGCCGCGCCGCCCGGTGGCCGTGCCGGTCTACCAGACCGCCCCCTGGGCGTTTGCCAGCAGTGGCGAGCTGAGCGCCGCCTTCGACGCCCTGCCCGGCGACCGTAGCGCCATGTACAGCCGCTACGAGAACCCGACGGTGCGCTCCCTGGAGGGGAAGGTGGCGGCGCTGGAGGGGGCCGGCGACGCCCTCGCCTTCGCCTCCGGCATGGCCGCCATCGCCACCACCCTGGCGTCCCTGCTGCGCTCCGGCGACCGGCTGCTGGCCGCCGCCGACCTCTACGGCGGCACCGACTCCTGGCTCGCCACCCTCGGCGAGAGCCAGCCGGAGATCGCCGTGGAGCGTTGCCCGCTGGGCGGGCTCGCCGGCCGCCTGGAGGAGATGGCTGAAGAGGCCGCCGGTGCCAGTGCCGGTACGAGTGCCGCCGCCGCGGGCCCCGTCGCCGCGGTCTATCTCGAAACCCCCTCCAACCCCCTTCTCACCTGCACCGACCTCGCCGCCGTGGTGGCCGCCGCCCGCCGCCTGGGCGGTTGCCAGGGGCGGCGGGTGGCGGTGGTGGTGGACGGCACCATGGCCTCGCCGGCGGTGCAGCGCCCGCTGGCCCTGGGGGTCGACCTGGTGCTCCACAGCGCCACCAAGTTCCTCGCCGGCCACAGCGACGTCACCGCCGGGGTGGTGGCGGGCGGCCGTCCGGGCGGCGCCGCTGGGGACGAGACCGCCGCCAGCGACGAGGCCGCCGCCGGCGCCGAGCTGATGCGCGCCCTGCGTGACCGCGCCGTCCTGGCCGGCGCCAGCCTCGACCCCCACGCCGCCTCGCTGGTGGCCCGGGGTCTCAAGACCCTCGCCCTGCGCCTGGATCGCCAGTGCGCCAACGCCGCCCGCCTGGCGGCGCTGGCCGCCGGGCACCCGGCGGTCTCCGCGGTCCACTACCCGGGCCTCGTGGCGAGCGGTGGCTTCGACCCCGTCGCCAGCGGCCAGATGGTCAACGGCGGCCCCATGCTCGCCTTCGAGCTCGCCGGCGGCCTGGCCGCCGCCCGCGCCGCCGTCGATGCCCTGGAGCTGGTGCGCATCATCCCCAGCCTCGGCGGGGTCGAGACCGGGGTGGTGCTGCCCGCCATCACCTCCCACCGCAGTCTCAGCGCCGAGGAGCGGGCCGAGCGCGGCATCGCCGACGGCCTGGTGCGGGTCTCCTGCGGCATCGAGGACGGCGACGACCTGGCCGCCGACCTGGAGCGCGCCCTCGCGGCGGCCGGTTAGGATGCACCACTGATGATCGGCCATCTCAAGGGAACCGTCCTGCACAAAGACCCGGAGCGGGTGATCCTCGACGTCGGCGGAGTCGGCTACGAGGTCCACGTCCCGGTATCGACCTACTACGAGATCGAGAACCACCTGGCGGCCTCCGACGGCGCCGAGAGCCCGGTGGCGCTCCACGTCCACACCCACGTGCGGGACGACGTCCTGGCGCTGTTTGGGTTCTGGAGCGAGCGCGAGAAGCTGCTTTTCGAGCGCCTCATCGCGGTGACCGGCATCGGCCCCAAGCTGGCCCGGGTGGCGCTGTCGGGGATGTCGCCGGAGGAGTTGATCGGCGCCCTCCAGCGCAAGGACGCCAAGGCGCTGGCCACCATCCCCGGGGTCGGCAAGAAGACCGCCGAGCGCATGGCGCTGGAGCTGTCCGACAAGGTGGACGACCTGGCCGAGGGCCTGCCCGAAGGCGCCCCCGCCAGCGGCGGCGAGGACGTGGTCTCCGCCCTGGTCAACCTGGGCTACAAGGCCTCGAAGGCGGAAAAAGCCGTCGCCCAGGTGCGCGCCGACAACCCCACCGCCGAGTTCTCCGAGGTGCTGCGCGACAGCCTGAAACGGCTGTCCCGGGCTTGACCCTCACGCCGCTGCCGGCTTCAAACGCAGGCCGCCCAGGGCGAAGGGGATGTAGGCCAGGCCCAGCGGGTTGCGTTGGGCCAACAGGTCCAGGCGGCTCAGGCGCACCGCCTCCCCCAGTGGTACCCCGTTGAGGAAACGGCCCAGGAACGCCTCCCCGAAGTCCGCAGCCAGCTTCTCGAAGATGGTGATCTCGCTGCCGATGACGCCGGCGGCGTTGATCTTGCGGATGAACGGGGTGACCAGGTTGAAGGCGTCGCCGGGGCGCAGCGCCGTCGTATGGCAGCCGTTGAGGACGACGAGGGGGCGGGGTCGGCGCCAGAAGAGGTGGTCGAATTCATTGAGATCTTCGATCACCGTGAGGTCGATCTTGAATGGCGCCGCGTCGGAGCCGATCTGGAGGTAGGGCAGGTCGTCGGCGCGCCCACCGTGGCAGTAGAAGTACACCAGGTGGGGTGATCCAAGGAACTGTTGCCGCACCGCGTCCTCGCTGCTGGCGTCGGCCCATCGCCAGCTTGGGTGGGAGCGGTCGAGGGCGGCGCTGAGGGTCTCTTCATGGTCGCCGAGGCCGGAGAAGTCCTGCCCCGACCACTTGGCGAAGGAGAGCCGGGGTTGGCCTTGGTAGGCGATTTCGGTGGCGACGGAGTCGCCCTCCTGGGGCACCGACAGCGGCATGCCGATGTCGTGGCGGTAGCCCCAGAAGCCGCTGGGGCAGACCACCCCACGGTTCCGGGCGCTGGGACAGTCCCCTTGGAAACAGGCGGTCCCCGACAGCGGCTCGCCGTCGAGGATGGCGCTCTCGACCTCGGGGCAGAGCCGGAAGTCCTCGGAGGCGAGGTTCACCGAATCGACCGGCTGGTCGTGGATCAGGGCGGCGGGCACCAGTTCGCTGGCCGAGCCCTTGCTGGCGATCTGCAGCAGCCCGGTGCGGGCGGTCAGCGCGCGCAGCTCCCGCCGCCGCCGCTCCGCCTCCGCCGGATCGGCGTCGCCACCCCCGGCCAGGGCGTCGTTGAGGGCCGAGTAGATCCGCCGCCCCGCCTTGGCCATGCGCGCCAGGTCGGTGGTCAAGGTTCGCAGGTCCACCGTTTCTTCGTAGCGGTAGCCCATCCCGTCCCGCCACTCCTCTTCCGAGCCCCAGGCGGCCAAGCGCAGGGCGTTGCGGGCGCTACGTAGAAAGGTGTCCAGGGCGTCGGGATCCAGGCTCGGGCTGTGCTTGAACGTCCGACCATCCTCGTTGGCAAAGAAGTGGAAGCTATGGGAGCCGTCCGGGTCGCTGTTCATCAGCACGCTCAGCCGGTGGGGCTGGAGCGGCGACAGCGCCTCCGGCCGCAGGCTGTGGCTGAGGGTGTAGTCGATCTCGGCGTTGACCCCGTAGGGATGGTGGGCGGCGTCGGGGTCCGCCACCATCTCGGCGTACTCCAGGGTGAGCCCGCCCCCTTCCACCTCCCCCCGGCGCCAGGTCTCCGGGGACCACAGGCGGGCGGTGACCAGGTGGGACTGGACGAGAACGCCGGAGCAGTAGAGGTTGCAGCGCAGGCGCCCCTCGTCCCGGCCGCGGGGAAGGGTGACGGGGAAAAACAGCCGGCTCCTCAGGCAATCCTCGTCGTCCAGCATCTCCGGCGTCGCCGCTGGCCGGATGACCGACGCCGTGAGCATGCCCTCCCCGTGCCGCACCTCGATCTCCCCCACGTCGGCGCCGGGGGTGATGGCGACGTCGCCCTCGAAGGCGAAGACCGCCACCGTCAGGCGGGCGGTGTCGGGCAGCAGATCGGCGGGGATGGTGCCGCGGTCGCCGCCGACGTCTCCGGGCAGGCGCCGGTCGGCGATCTGGAGCCAGAAGTAGCCGGAGCTACCGGCTTCGAGGGGCAGGTGGGGTGGATGGGCCTCGGCCGGGTCGTCGCGGCGGGAGAAGCCACGGCTGACGTGCAGGGTTTGGTCCGTGTCGCCAGCTGTCGTGATGTCGCGCTCCGAAGACGCGGCATCGCTTCCGGCAGTCTGAACCGGGCGGCTCCAGACGGTGCCCCCGTCATCGGGCTCGAACGAGCCGTCCTCCTCGTACTCCCCATGGCTGCTGATGGTGACGCCGTGGTCCCGCTTCCCGGAACGATCGACGCCCAGGCGGCGCTCGCGCTGGCCGGAGGGCTTGGCCATGGCTGCCGGCCTCGACCCTCCGTAGCGATCCCAGAGGCGGTCCAGCAGCTCTCTCACCAGGGCCACCCGGGTGCCCTCGTCCAGCTCGCGGAAGGAACGTTGCAACCGTTCGACGGACCAGCTCATCCCGTGGGGTCGGGGGAGGGCGCCTGCCGGGTCGGAGCTGCGCACACTTCGAGCCAGCCGCCGGTTGAGGTCGGCGACGATCTCCCCCCGGTTCCAGGCGTCAGGGTCGAAGCGGGCGACGTAGGGCTCCAGTGCACCGGCGACCTTCGGGCTGACGTGGTCCGCCACCCCGGGGTGGTTGGCCAGGATGCGGGGATCGAAGGCGTCCGGCGCCCGTTGCACGGCGGCCCCGACCAGCGCCGCCAGAAGCCGTTCGCGCAACCTCTCCTTCAGCACCCCGACGTCGGCGAGGGTATTCAAGGCGCTGCCCAGGATCTCCGCCGGTAGCTCCGGGGCGAGCTGCGCCAGCAGATGGGGCTCGGGGGCCTTGTCCTCCCGCTGCTTGGCGAAGGCCCCCCCGCCGAACAGGATCTGTCGAAGCTCCTTCTCCGAGTACGACTTCATGCGAGCGCCGGCCCGGCCTCAGCCCACTGTGTCGTGGTCACCCCGCCCCATGGCGCCGGTCGCCTTGCGCCAGTGGCCGGGGATCACCCACGGATCCTCTGGCTTGATGCGCCGCCCGTCGAGGAACCAATCGATGTTGAAGTTCTTGGACCGGGCGACCCAGATGGTGAGGAGGAAGAAGTAGCCGAAGAAGCCCACGAACAGGCCGATGCCGTAGGCGCCGAAGAGATCGGTGCCGTTCTCGAACAGGGCGAGAACCGCGCTGCCGCCGATGGCGCCGATCAGGGTGACGACGTCGCTCATCTGAACGTCATCCTTGCGGTACCGGTTGATGTAATAGACGTACCAGCCGATGATGCAGCCGAAACCTCCGGCTCCCAACAATTGAAGATCGAGACTCATCGTTCACCTCCCGGGTAGTAGATGGGATTTGCGCTTCATGTCGGCCAGCCAAGCGGCGTGGAGGATCGCCCCGCCGGCGACGGCGGCGGCGAAGGGCGCCAGCTCGGCGGGCCGGGTCAACCAGACCAGGACCGCCCCCTGGAGGGCGATCCCCGCCGCCGCCCAGGCGAGGCGGGCCGCGCCGCCGGCGGAGGGGCGGCCCCAGGTCAGGACCGCCAACCAGCCCCAGACGAGGCCCAGGCCGACCACGCCGAGCAAGGACATTGACATCTGGTCTCTCCGTTCACGTCGCTGGGTTTCGATGCGGCCTGATCCCGTGAGGAGGCCACGGGTAAAGGAGGGGATTGTTTGCAGCCATTCTAGCATTCTCGTCCGCTCGCGAAGCCTGGATCCTGGCCGCCCGCCGGGCGGATGTAGAGTCGCACTCGATGAATGACACCGCGCCGCCGGATCCGTCCCCGCCGCCGGCATCGCCCGCGGCCGCCGAGCCCGGCTTCCGTCCCGCCGGCTACGTCGAGCTGGTGCGCACGAACCGCAACTTCCGCCGCCTGTGGGGGGCGGAGGTGGTGTCGCTGCTGGGCGACTGGTTCAACACCATCGCGCTGTACAGCCTGGTGGCCCAGCTCACCGGCTCGCCGTTCGCCCTGGGGGCGGTGTTCATCGCCAAGATGCTGCCGTTGGGGCTGGCCTCGCCGCTGGCCGGGTTGATCGTCGATCGCTTCAACCGGCGGCGGCTGATGATCGCCTCGGACCTGGTGCGAGCGGTCGTCGTCCTCGGCTTCCTCGCCATCGACCGGGCCGAGGAGGTGCCGCTGCTCTACCTCCTCATCGCCCTCCAGGTGGTGGCGGGGTCGGTGTTCCAGCCGGCCCGGGACGCGTCGTTGCCCAACATCACCGAGCCGCGGGAGCTTCTGACCGCCAACGCCCTGGGGGCCGCCACCTGGTCCACCATGCTCGCCCTGGGAGCGGCCCTGGGCGGCATCGCCACCGAGTGGTTCGGCACCGACACGGTGTTCCTCCTGGACAGCGCCACCTACCTGGTCTCCGCCTGGTTCGTCTACCGCGCCACCATCCCGCAGCGCACCGAGGCGCCGGAGCCTTTCGCCGGCGCCGCCGCCTTGGTGCGCAAGGCGGCGGGGCAGATCATCGACGGCTGGCGCTACCTGCGCCACAACCCGTCCGCCGGCCGCATCGCCTTCACCAAGGCCTCCTGGTCGCTGGGCGGCGGCGGGCTGGTCTACATGCTGACGCTGCTGGGCGGCGAGATCTCCCCCGGCGCCCAGGCCGGGGCCATCGGCATCCTCTTCGCGGTGCGCGGCCTGGGCACCGGCATCGGGCCGATCCTGGGGCGCCATCTTTTCCCCAACCCGAAGCCGTGGCCCACCATCATGGGCTTCAACATCCTGTTGAGCGGCACCGCCTACGCCTGCCTCTACGGCCTCACCGACTTCCCCCACCCCTGGCTGGTGCTGATCCCCATCGTCCTCGCCCACAGCGGCAGCGGCGCCAACTGGGTGTTCGCCAACGTCCTCCTGCAGCGCCGCACCGAGGACCGCTTCCGGGGCCGCGTCTTCGCCACCGAGTGGCTGCTGCTGCTGACCGCCGACGCCGTCTCCATCCTCATCGCCAGCTCGCTGCTGGAAGCCGGTTGGCTGACCCTGCGCCAGGGCTTCCTCGCCTTCGGCCTGGTGCAGGTGGTGACGGCGGCGGCGTGGTTCGCGACGGTGGCGCGCTGGGAGCGGCGGGATTCGACCGTTTAGGGCAAGTTGCTTTAGATCCGTCCCTCCCCGGGCTATGATCGGGCGGTAACGGGGCGTTGCCCCACATCACTCCCCAGCCATGACCGACGACGAACGCCAAGTCCTCTCCGCCTCCGCCGACCCGGAAGACGTCGGCGCCGAGGTGGCGCTGCGCCCCCGGCGGCTGGAGGAGTACGTCGGGCAGCGCAAGGTGGTGGAGAACCTGGACGTCTTCATGCGCGCCGCCCGCCAGCGCGATGAGCCGCTGGACCACGCCCTGATCTTCGGGCCGCCGGGGCTGGGCAAGACCACCCTGGCCCACATCATCGCCGAGGAGATGGGGGCGTCGCTGCGGGTCACCTCCGGGCCGGTGCTGGAGAAGGCCGGCGACCTGGCGGCGGTGCTGGTCAACCTGGAGCCCGGCGACGTCCTCTTCGTCGATGAGATCCACCGCCTGGGGCCCACCGTGGAGGAGATCCTCTACCCGGCGCTGGAGGACTTCACCCTCGATCTCATCATCGGCGAGGGGCCGTCGGCGCGCACCGTGCGCCACCCGCTGCCCTACTTCACCCTGGTCGGCGCCACCACCCGGGCGAGCCTGATCTCGTCGCCGCTGAGGGCGCGTTTCGGCATCGTCCACCGCCTGGACTTCTACCGTCCGGAGGAGCTGACCACCATCGTCAAGCGCTCCGCCGGCATCCTCAAGGTCCCCGCCGACGAGGACGGCGCGGTGGAGATCGCCCGGCGCAGCCGGGGCACCCCCCGCATCGCCAACCGCCTGCTGCGCCGGGTGCGGGACTTCGCCCAGGTCAAGGGCGACGGCCGGGTGTCGAAGTCGCTGGCCAGGAGCGCCCTGGCTCTCCTGGAGGTCGATGAGTACGGCTTCGACGACCTGGACCGCAAGATCCTGACCGTCTTGATCGAGCACTACGACGGCGGCCCCGCCGGCTTGAAGGCGCTGGCGGCGGCGGTGGGCGAGGAGGCCGACACCCTGGAGGACATCTACGAGCCGTTCCTGATCCAGGAAGGCTTCCTGCAGCGCACCCCCCGGGGCCGGGTGGCCACCCGCCGCGCCTACGCCCACCTGGGCTACCCGTCGCCGACGGCCCGGGACGCCCAGTCGGGACTGTTTTAGGCCCGCCGGCCCTCGCCCCCTCTCACCCCCGGTCCCCCGTGCGCCCTTCGATCCTGATCTACAACCCCACCGCCGGCCGCGGCGGCCAGCGGGCGATGCTCGACTCGCTGCTGCCGGCGCTGGCGGATAGCGGATTCGAGGTCGAGCCCCGGGCCACCGCCGCCCCGGGGGACGCCACCGACCTGGCCCGGGCCGCCGCCGGCGAAGGGGTGGAAGTGGTCTTCGTCCTCGGCGGCGACGGCACGGTGCGGGAGGCGGCGGCCGGTCTCGCCGGTAGCTCCGGATCGGAGGCCCCGACGGCGGCCCTGGCCATCCTCCCCGGCGGCACCACCAACGTCCTGGCCCACGCCCTCGGCCTGCCGCCGACGCCGCTGGCCGCGGCCCGCGCCCACGCCGGCCACACGGTGCGTCGTCTGGACGTCGGCCTGTGCGACGGCCAGCCGTTCCTGATGATGGCCTCCGGCGGCTACGACGGCTTTCTCCTGGAGCAGATGGACCCGACCTGGAAGTCGCGCTTCGGCAAGCTGGGGATCGCCCTCCAGGGGCTGTTTCACTTGGGCCGCTACCGCTTCCCCCGCCTCGCCCTGCGGGTCGATGGTGAGGAGCTGGAGGCGCGCTTTTTCGCCGTCTGCAACATCCCGTACTACGGCGGCACCTTCGAGCTCTGCCCGTCGGCGGCCTGCGACGACCGGCGGCTGGACCTGGTGACCTTCACCGGCGGCGGGCCGGTGGCCACCGCCGGCTTCTCCCTGGACGTCGCCCGGGGGCTCCACGTCAACCGCGACGACGTCGTCATCCGCCCCGCCGCCCGGGTCGAGATCCACGCCCCGGAGGCGCTGCCGCTGCAGCTCGACGGCGACGCCTTCGCCTGCACCCCGCCGGTGGTCATCGAGCTGGCGCCGGACACCGTGCCGGTGCTGGCGCCGGGCTGAATCCCCCGGACCGGGGAGGGCACTGACACCCGGCGGGCGACAGCCCACCCCGCCGGGGAGTGTGAGGTGGGGCGCGGCGCGTTAGGCTAGGCCCATCATGACGTCAGCAACCGACTCCCCCTCCCCCGCCTCCCCCGCCGCCGCCCCCGCCCGCAGCCTCGACCCGATCTTCCGGCCCCGCTCGGTGGCGGTCATCGGCGCCTCCTCCGAACGCTCCTCCATCGGCTACGCCCTGCTCCACAACCTGGTGACGGCGGAGTTTGAAGGCGCTCTCTTCCCGGTCAACCCGAAGGGCGGGGCGATCCACTCGCTGAAAGCCTACCCCTCGATCCTCGACGTCCCCGACGAGGTGGATCTCGCGGTGGTGGCGGTGCCCAAGAAGGTCGTCCTGCCGGTGATCGACCAGTGCCTGGAAAAGGGGGTCCGGGGCCTGGTGGTGATCACCGCCGGCTTCGCCGAGACCGGCGAGGAGGGGGCGGCGCTGGAGCGCGAGCTGGTGGAGAAGATCCGCCAGGGCGGCGCCCGCATGGTCGGCCCCAACTGCATGGGGGTGATCAACACCGACCGTGACATCTCCTTGAACGCCGCCTTCGCCCCCACCCAGGCGCGGCGCGGATCCATCGGCTTCGTCTCCCAGTCCGGCGCCCTCGGCGTCGCCATCCTGAACGTCGCCGCCGACCTGGGCATCGGCCTGACCCAGTTCGTCTCGGTGGGCAACAAGCCGGACGTCTCCGGCAACGACATGGTGGAGTACTGGGAGGATGACCCGGATACCAGGGTCATCGCCATGTACCTCGAGTCCTTTGGCAACCCGCGCCGCTTCACCGAGATCGCCAAGCGGGTCGGCCGCAAGAAGCCGATCCTGGTGGTCAAGTCGGGGCGCACCAGCGAGGGTGCCAAGGCCGCCTCCAGCCACACCGGCGCCATCGCCGGCACCGACGTCACGGTCTCCACCTTCCTCGACCAGTGCGGCGTGCTGCGGGCCACCACCATCGAGGAGCTGTTCGACATCGCCCGGGCGCTGGACCGCTGCCCCCTGCCCGCCGGTGATCGGGTGGCGGTGCTGACCAACGCCGGCGGCCCCGCCATCATGGCCACCGACGCCTGCGTCAACCTGGGGATGACCATGGCCGAGCTGTCGGAGGAGACGGTGGCCGAGCTGGGCGAGTTCCTGCCGCCGGAGGCCAGCCTCTCCAACCCCGTGGACATGATCGCCTCGGCCACCGCCGAGAGCTACCGCCGGGCGCTGGAGATCATGCTGGCCGACCCGGGCGTCGACATGGTGATGGTGATCAACGTCTCGCCGCTGCTGACCAGCCCGGACGACGTGCTGGAGGCGATCACCGCCGGTGCCGCCAGCCGCGGCGAGGACGCCGATGGCAGCGGCGAGGAGGGCAAGCCGGTGCTGGCGGTGATGATGGCCACCGAGGACTTCTACGAGCGCATCAAGCTGGAGTCGGACCACCCGCCGGTCTTCGCCTTCCCCGAGCCCGCCGCCCGCACCCTGCGCATGCTGGCGCGCTACTCGGCCTGGCGCCGCCAGCCCCACGACGAGGAGCCGCCGCGCTTCGACACCGACGACGAGGCGGTGGCGGAGCTGCTGGCGACGGTGGACGACGGCTACCTCGACCCCGCCGACGCCATGCGGGTGCTGGACCATTACGGCATCCCCCAGGCCGGCTGGCGGCAGGTGGCGGTGGGGGACGACCTCGAAGCCGGCGTCGAGGCGACGGTGGCCGCCGCCGGCGAGCTGGGCTACCCGCTGGCGGTCAAGGCGGTGGCGCCGAAGCTGATCCACAAGAGCGACGTCGGCGCCGTGGTCACGGGCCTGGAAGACGAGGCCGCGCTGCGCGACGCGCTGGCCGGCATCGCCTCGCGCATGGACGCGGCGGGCCACGATCTCTCCGATTTCCTCCTCCAGGAGATGGTCAGCGGCGGCCGCGAGGTGATCTTCGGCATCTCCACCGACCCCCGCTTCGGACCGCTCCTGATGTTCGGCTTAGGGGGGCGCTACGTCGAGGTGTTCAAGGACGTGCGCTTCGGGGTGACGCCGCTGGATGCCGCCGAGGCGCGGGAGATGATCCGCGGAATCCGCGGCGTCAAGCTGCTGGAAGGGGTGCGCGGCGACGAGCCGGTGGACTTCGAGCGGCTCGAAGAGGTGCTGCTGCGCCTCGCCCAACTCGCCCAGCGCCACCCCCGGGTGCGGGAGCTGGACGTCAACCCGTTCCTGGCGGCGCCTAAAGGGGGCAAGGCGGTGGACGTGCGCATCCGGGTGGGGGAGGCGGGCCAGCACTGAGGTTAGGAGTAGGCCAGCATGGGGTCGCCGGCACGGGGGTCGCCGGCTGCTACGGGCCGCCGAACCCCATGCGCCGGAACACCTTCCCGGCGTCCGCCGAGCGCAGGACGTCGAGGAAGGCTCGGGCGGCGGCCTCTCCCGCCGGGCCGCCGACGACGCCGGCGGCGGTGTAGCGGATGCGCGGCGACAGCTCCTTCGGCACCTCGTAGATCACCCGCACGCCGTCCCGGCCGGCGACGTCGCTGGCGTAGACGATGCCGAGGGTCCCGGGGTCTCCGGCCACCGCCTCGATCACCGCCTCGGCGTCGGCCGCCGGCTCGATGCGCTCGCCCACCGCCTGCCACAGGGTGTGGCCGCCGGGCATCACCACCGCCTGCAGGAAGCTCTTGGCGTGGATGCCCTCGGGCAGCTCCCGGGGGTCGCCCACGGCGAGGGC
>Ga0102947_1000641_pt1 | contig 12334 bp, 10 predicted proteins | sample SalPon2A_A_D2_MG_FD_78210 | JGI IMG/M metagenome (GOLD analysis project Ga0102947, IMG submission 78210) | Soil microbial communities from South San Francisco under conditions of wetland restoration - Salt Pond MetaG R2A_A_D2_MG | ecosystem: Environmental > Terrestrial > Soil > Wetlands | place... | reverse complement strand
TTTCTTTTACGATTATATTGGCAAAAGCGACGGGATCCTGAAATTCAGAATCGATCAGTTTACCGGTAACTTCCCCTTTTTGTGAAAAAGTATATTGGAAGATCAGGAATGAAAGAACAAATAATATAAAACTTCTTTTCATGAATGTGTATCGTTTAATCCTTACAAACCAAATGCCCGCCATTTGGATAGGCGAGCAATTGGCTAATTGGTTCTATGTAAAATGAGCCGGCTAAAAACCCAGACTTGCTTTGGCGTTGGCATATGTCCAGCCGAATACCGTAACGTCTGCCCCGACGGATTGAGCGCCTTCATCGACCATGGAAGTCCAGCCGGCGGCTCTTTCAGTAAAGGTTGGATTCAATATAATGGGATCTTCATCCACATCATTGCTGTCGTCCTCATCGTCGCAGTTTTGAAGACAACCTACTTTCTCCGCAAAGATGGAGTTGTCGAAACCAACAACCTCCCATGACGCGAACGTCAACAGTCCGTCGAGGAAGTTCTGGGCCACCTCGTTATTGTCCAATTCAACATCCTTGCCGTCCTGGAATCCAATGGCGTATATATTCTCGGTGGTTCCCATGGCATTGCTCCGGTAATCCGCGTACTCACCATTTGGCGCAACGGAACTTCCATAGATGGTGACGTTCTTCAAAGTGAACGATCCGGTAGCAGCACCTTCCGGGCCATCAACCTCAAAGGCATGGTCCGAAATATCACCCGCCACGACCACCGCGTTGTCGATGGTACCTGAATAGGCCTGATCAATATCCAGGGCATCATCGCCCTGAGCCCATACAAACAGGTTGGTCGCATTTACGGTGCCGCCAAAGAATTCAATTCCGTCATCCACATTGGCCACAACTTCAATGTTATCTATTGTAGTTCCGGATCCGACCGCTCCCAGCGTAAGACCGTTTATTTCATTGCCTTCCCCGATCAGGGCGCCCCCATGGCGGATAGAAATATATTGTAACGTTCCCGAATCGTCAGCATCATCAGGCGCAGCTCCAGGCCCGTATAACCCAAAGGTATCGTCTGCAGGGATCCCTTCAATCTGTACTTCATTCACGTCATTCTTAAAAGATGCCGGAGCCCTGCCCAGGACGATCACACCTCCCCATAAACCCCGGTCATTAGCGCCCAGATTAGTTCCGGCAGTCTGCCCTACCACAATATTATCGGCTTCTGCGGTAAATATGATCGGATTATCTGCCGTACCTACAGCTTCGATCCTGGAATCCCTCTGGACGATGAGTGCGGACGCCAAGGAGCCGGACCCCGGTTTTCCCTTGATGATGGTTCCCGGTTCTATGGTGAGGGTAACTCCCTGTCCTACCACAACTTTACCATTCAGGATGTAGATATTCTTGGCCTCCCAGGTGGTATCTTCGGCAATCTCTCCCGACACATCAATGTTTTCAGCACAGGAACCGCCAAAATCAACATCGGTTTCATCGCCGTTCCGTATGCCATCATTACAGGTGGCCACCTCCGTAGTACAAGATTGGCAATTTGGACCTCCACAATCGATCTCGGTTTCCCCCTGATTCATGATACCGTCGTTGCAGGTAGCCAGGGGTTCTATGACCGGCGGATTATCGTCCCCTCCACAAGAGGTTAAGATAAGTGTAAATGCAATGAACATTCCTAATAGTAATTTTTTCATTTTGTGAGGTTTTAGCATTTTTATTCGTTGGTTTAAAGCGTTCTCAAAGTCTTTTAATAACTGTGCAAATAAACTCACGCCTTGTAAAAGTCAGGTTACGTCAGTATTAATGATGTATTGTATTACTGTTAGTTTAATGTTAGCAGTTTAATTAAATGTTAACAGGCGGGCTTGCCCTGAATTATTCCGCATTCAAAAACTGTATCTTGTGCCGATAATAAGTACTGGATGGATTGGCAAAAACTGCTTTCCCTAAAACGCTTCGGGGATATACATAAGAGATTACGGAAGGAACAGGATGAAACCCGCCTGGGGTTTGAAGTGGATTACGACAGGGTGATATTTTCTTCGGCCTTTCGGAGTCTCCAGGATAAAACACAGGTCATTCCCCTTTCAAAAACAGATTTTGTGCATACCAGGCTCACGCACAGCCTGGAGGTATCCGTTGTTGGGCGCAGTCTGGGGAGAATGGTTGGCAAAAAACTCCTTGATAGTCATCCATACCTAAAGGAAGAACACGGCTATGGCTTTAATGATTTTGGTGCGATAGTAGCCGCCGCCTCCCTGGCGCACGATATTGGCAATCCACCTTTTGGACACAGTGGGGAAAAAGCCATCGGGGAATTTTTTAAAACCGGGCCAGGCAAGGGTTATCAGTCATCACTGACAAAGAAGGAGTATCAGGACCTGATAGATTTTGAAGGCAATGCAAACGGGTTCAAACTTCTTACGGAATCCAGGGAGGGGGTGCCGGGAGGGCTCCGTCTCAGTTATGGCACCTTAGGTGCTTTTATAAAATATCCGAAGGAATCCCTGCCCAAAAGGCCAACGAACCATATTGCCGATAAGAAGTTCGGAGTGTTCCAATCCGAAAAGGAATTTTTGAAGGATGTGGCTGATGAATTAGGACTCCTCAGGACGGGGAATGATGGAAATATAGCCTATGCAAGGCATCCTCTGACCTATTTGGTCGAAGCGGCAGATGACATCTGTTATACTATTATTGATTTTGAAGACGGGATCCACCTGGGGCTTATCCCCGAAGATTTCGCATTGGAGTATCTGATCAAACTGGTAAAGGACAAGATCAATACTCAGAAATACCACCGCATGCCCTTTAAGGAGGACCGCCTCAGTTATCTGCGTGCTTTGGCGATCCATGCGCTCATTACGGATGTTGTGGCTATTTTTATGGAGCATGAAGTAGCCATTCTTCAGGGGAAATTTACAGCTGCCCTTCTCGAAAAAAGCAGTTATAAAGCTCAGATAGACGACGTTATCAGGCTAAGTATTGAGAAAATTTATAAATCGCAGGAAGTCGTTGAAAAAGAGATTGCCGGCTACAGGATCATCTCAGATATTCTGGAGGTGTATACCAAAGCACTGGTACGAAAGAAAGAAGGAAATGCCTCAAATTATGACCGGCTAATGATCGGTACCCTTCCGGAATACCTGCGCAGCACAGAAACCAATTTATATGGCATACTGCTCAAAACCAGTTGTTATGTAGCCAGCCTTTCCGATGGTGCCGCGGTTCATATGCACAATAAGATTACCGGGAAACAACTTTAAAATCTATAGGCTACCCCAATCCCAAGTGTCTGCTTGAATTGTAAACGGGGCTCTCCGGGATCCATAACGGTGCCGTCAGCGGCAAGTTGTTCTCCAAACAGGATGTCGTCGTCATAGATGACATGCGTGCCAATGGTAGCATTGATATATTCATTGACAGTAAAATTAAAATTAAGTTCCCAATCCAGGTCGATGTTTCCAAAGGATTGAAGGTAATCCGTGTAAAGACTAATCCGATGATTTAGCAGTACGTTTTTAAAGAGTTCCGTTTCCCATTTATGATTGATCAAAAACCCGACTTCAACAAATACATGATCTCCTTCCTGTAGTACATTGCCATCGCTGTCCAATACCGCTTTTTCAACACCAAAAGCCCCTTTGTTAGCCAGTACCTGGTCCAATACGTAGGTGGACTTATGTGTAATGGGAGAGATATACAGATTAAATTTGCCGCCTGCCGAGATATAAGAAGTACCAGCACCTAAAAACAAATAACCCGGGGACATAAATCTGGAAATAGGGGATGATCTGTCCGGGTATTTAAAACCGTCCGCAAATTGTGTGTTAAAATTAGCTTTTGCAGAATAATACCAGTTGCTTATGGTATCCCTTCTGAATCCAAAGGTGGAACTCAAACGAATTGCATCATCCGTCTTCCGCCATTTCCTGCCCTCCTGCGCATTCCAACCGAACCGGAGTTCAAGGTCATTGTTCCATTGGATGTAGCGGAATTTATAGTTCCTGGAAAAAACGGCCTTGCCGAGAGCGGTTACAGAATTATCCCCACCGGCATTCCAGTTGACAAAGGCGACTTCACTAAGGCTTAAACCAATCAGATTCTCATTTTCCCAGAATGAAGGGACCCTGAATCGCCTATATGGCTTTGAAAGCGGTTTGGTCCTAAAGAAAATAACAGGATTGGTAAGCATGGCGCTCCTTGGGATGCTTTTAATCTTATATTGTTCAACACGGATAACAATAGTATCGACTTTGGTGCTGTCCGTATCCGCCGTGGGCGGAATGGTATCCTGGGCAAAGAGTATGCTACAGGTGATAACAAGAAAACCGAATATAGCCCTTCCCGCCAGATTATGGTGCCGCATAAAGTATACTGTTTATATGGTTTTTAAAAGCTTTTTGGTCGATACCCGCGATGGCATGAAGTTCGGGGATGCTGCCGTGCTCCATAAATTCATCTTCTATCCCAAACACAGTCACCAGGTTTGTATAGCCATGGCTGTTGGCAAATTCCAAAACAGCACTTCCAAATCCTCCTTTTTTGCACCCGTCTTCAATGGTAACAATATGGGGGTATCTCTTAAAAATAGCATGGAGTCGGTGTTCATCCAGCGGTTTTAAGAACCGCATATTGTAATGCCCTATCAGGTCCCGTTCCTCCAGTTGATTCAACGCGTCCACCACTGTATTTCCAATATGGCCAAGACTGAGTACGGCAGCCAGGGTTCCTTTTCGAAGCTCTTCAGATGCGCCTAATTCCATTTTTTCGAAAGGAAGCCTCCAATCCAGCGTCACACCACTCCCCCTCGGGTATCTTATGGCAACCGGCTGAGTAATGCCCAGTTGAACGGTATACATCATGTTTCGAAGTTCAATTTCATTCATGGGCGCAAAAATAATAAGATTAGGGATACATCGTAAATAAGCCAGATCGAATACACCATGGTGGGTGGCCCCGTCCTGGCCAACCAGTCCTGCCCTGTCTAAACAAAAAATGACAGGCAGCTTTTGCAGTGCCACGTCATGGATCACCTGGTCATAGGCCCTTTGTAAAAAAGTGGAATAAATAGTGCAAAAAGGGATCATTCCCTCAGTGGCCATTCCCGCTGCCATTGTTACGGCGTGCTGTTCGGCAATTCCAACGTCAAATGCCCGATCCGGAATTTGGTCCATCATGTATTTTAGGGAACTCCCGGTGGGCATGGCCGGGGTGATCCCTACAATCCTTGGATTTTCCCGGGCTAGTTCCACGATGGTATGCCCAAATACATCCTGGTATTTTGGTGGTTGTACGTCTTTAGGTTTTTGGATAAGATCCCCTGTTTGTTTGTCAAATTTCCCGGGTGCATGATAAGTTACCTGATTTTCTTCAGCCTTCCTCAATCCTTTTCCCTTGGTAGTGATGATATGGAGCAGTTTTGGCCCATGAACCAATTTTAACCGGTTTAATTCAGAGATCAGCGCGCCAAGGTCATGACCGTCCATTGGGCCGGTATAGTTAAAATTGAGGCATTCAAAAATATTCTCATCCTTTGCCGTACCTTTTTTTACATTGGTCAGGTATTTTTTCAGGGCACCTACACTCGGGTCAATGCCTATCGCATTATCGTTGAGGACAATCAAAACATTCGTGTCGGTCACCCCGGCGTGGTTCAGGCCTTCAAAGGCAATTCCGCTGGCAATGGAGGCATCGCCAATGACCGCAATATGTTGCCGTCGGAGATCTCCTTTTAATTTAGAGGCAATGGCCATTCCAAGGATGGCGGATATGGAAGTTGAACTATGGCCGGTACCAAAAACATCAAATTCGCTTTCACTTCGCCTGGGAAATCCACTTATTCCACCGAGTTGCCTGTTGGTGTCGAACATTGGCCTTCTCCCTGTGATAATTTTATGTCCGTATGCCTGGTGGCCTACGTCCCAGATAAGTTTGTCATAGGGCGTATTAAAGACATAATGAAGGGCTAATGTAAGTTCCACAACCCCCAGACTGGCCCCCAGGTGTCCTTCTTTTGTGGCTACAATGTCAATGATAAATTCCCGCAATTCTCCGGCAAGTGCGGCCAATTCTTCCTGCCTTAGCCGGCGGAGGTCTTCAGGAGAATTGATATTTTTCAGCTGCTTCATAAGAGGCAACAAAGGTACGCCAATTCATAATCTGGCTGCAGCCCAGTTGCGTTGAAAATTGTATTTTTAGCATTATGGAAGTCAATCTGGACGATGCTTACTTCATGAAAAAGGCCCTGCAGGAGGCGGAGGCGGCCTTTGAAAAAGGAGAGGTTCCCATCGGGGCGGTCATCGTGGTCAGGGACCGCATCATTGCAAGGGCGCATAACTTAACGGAACAGTTAAATGACATTACCGCCCACGCTGAAATGCAGGCCATCACAGCGGCATCCAATTTCCTTGGGGGCAAATATTTATATGATTGTACCTTATATGTTACGTTAGAACCCTGCCAGATGTGTGCCGGGGCACTTTTTTGGAGTCAAATCCCAAAAATTGTCTATGCGGCACATGACCCCCAGCGGGGCTTTATAAAAATGGGGACAAAACTGCATCCCAAGACGACGGTCCTTGGCGGTGTAATGGAAAATGACGCCTCAGCATTGCTGAAACGGTTTTTTATTGAAAAACGCAATTTGAATTAATGCCGGGAATTCTGTGAGATTTCAACGCAACGTTGCTGACGGTATTAAATCTTATTGAGACAACAATAGGTTCGGGATATGAAACGGAAATATGCCATTGTACTGACGAATTTAGTTTTTATCATCGCCGGATGTTCTAAGAATACTGACACGTCTGGTATTGTACCCTTAAACGGTCGTTGGAACTTAGTAAATGTGAGCGGTGGATTCGCCGGAATAAACGAAGATTTTGAGGAAGGTACCATAGTGTGGAATTTTGAGGCAGCAACCGGGACCCTTACCATTGAAAATAACAATACTTCGGATGCCCTTTACGATGGTTTGCCATCAGGCAGCTATCAATATAGCATTTTGACCGACGATAAAAATCTTTTTCTCTATATCGATAACAGAGAGAGCGGGGCCATTTTTACATCCCTGGGTGAAATAGTGCTAGATCAAAATGTGCTTTCCAACGGGAACGGGGCAGATCTTTTTGTACTCACACTGAGAAAATAAAAAATCCCGCCATTGGCGGGATTCTATCAAATCAAGAATACAATATTTTATCCAATTACCTGCACTTGTGCGGCAACCACGCCTTTTCTTCCTTCTTCTTCCTGGTATTCTACTTTGTCCCCCTCGTTCAGTTCCACGCCGTTCAAAGCGGTGGCATGAACAAAAATATCCTTTCCGGTGTCGTCGTTCGTAATAAATCCATATCCTTTGGATTCATTGAAAAATTTTACAGTTCCAGTCATTAAATATGTATTAAAATAAATAAAAAATTACTATACGAAAATATAGTTTTTTGTTCAGAACGATATGATGAGAGATTAAAAATTGAGTAAAATTATTGTTTTTCAGACTTTTCATCCTTTTTGCCCTGCATTTTTCTAATATTTTCATTCGTGAGCATATAATCCCTCATTTTTTTACCCTTGCTCTCTTTAAAGAGGAACATCGGCATGGCAATCAGAAAAAGGCCGGCAGTCCCAAAACCTATGCATTTACTGGACAATACCGGATTATTTTCCTGGATGCCAAAGCCATATATAATGGCCGTTGCTGAGGCCAGTACTATAAGTACGATCATATGTTTTGTCCGGATGCGCATGCTATTTTGTAAAGTTAATTAACTTTCGCCTATAGGCGGTCAGTAACTTGGATTTGGAGACAAAACCATGGTATTTGCCATTTTTGATCACGGGGAGATTCCAGGCACCGCTGTCCTGAAATTTTTGCATTACCTGTTGCATGCTATCCAATTCATAAAAAATATGTTCCGGCGCATTTTGCATTACCGTATCCACATTTATTTTGTCATAAATAGCGGTATCGAACATAAACTCCCTGATATCGTCCAGCAATACAATTCCCTTCAACACCCCAGTGTCATCCACCACGGGAAAAAGGTTCCGGGTAGATTTTGCCACTGCGCCATGCAGCATTTCTCCCAGGGTCATGAATTGGTTGACTGTCTTAAAATCCTTCTCTATTACATCGTCTAAGTGCATTAATGTCAGAACGGTTTGATCTTTATTGTGGGTGATCAATGCACCGATTTTAGCTAGTTCCCTGGTATAGATAGTATATTCAATGGCATTTTTTGTGATGAGGTAGGAAATGGCCGCCGATATCATCAACGGTACAAAGAGCTCATAGCCCCCGGTAATTTCGGCAATCAGGAAGATGGCGGTCAGGGGGGCATGCAGCACCCCGGCGATGAGTCCTGCCATTCCGATGAGGGTAAAATTACTTTCACTTACGGCAACACCAAGCCCTGAGTGGTTGATTACTTTGGCGACCACATTACCCAGCGCACTCCCCATAACCATCGTCGGGATAAAAATACCACCTGCACCACCTGCGGCGAAGGTAGTGGTCATTGCCACGGCTTTGAAAATGGTAATGCCGAACAGCAGGGCGATAACCACCCAGATATTGTCCAAATATCGATCGAAAGGTGTTTTGCCAAGGGCAGCGATGTGATTATCATCCAAAAGGTTGTTTATAAACCCAAAACCTTCACCATAGAGCGGAGGAATAAAATACAGCATAACGCCAATGGTCAAGCCCCCAACCAATAATTTGTACTTAGGACTTTTAAACCGTTCAAAGAAAGTTAATATGGCAAAGTACATTTTTGTAAAGTAGATGGATGCAAAAGCGGTGCCCACCCCCAGTATTATGTAGAAGACGGTGTCTTTAATTTCAAATTTGTCCGTGATGGTAAAATTAAAGAGGGTCTCATCCCCCAGAAAAAAATAGGAGGTAAGTACGCCGGATATGGAGGCCAGGAGCAGGGGGAGCATGGACAACATGGTTAAATCCAGACTGAAGACTTCCACTGCAAATATGATGGCTGCAATAGGGGACTGGAATATTGAGGCAATAGCACCTGCAGACGCGCAGGCGATCAGAAGTGAGCGGGTCTTGGAATTGACGTGTAATAATTTACCAAAGTTGGAACTAATGGCAGCTCCTGAGGCAACAGCCGGCCCTAAAAGTCCTACGGAACCACCAAAGCCGACGGTGAGGGGAGCTGTGATCAGGGGGGTGTACATCTTTTTGTAGCTTATGATGCCCTTCTTTTTGGACAGTGCAAAAAGGATGGAGGAGATCGCATGTTCCAGTTTTTCCCTATGAACGAATTTTACATAAAGGTATACCAGGGTCAGTCCGATGATAGGGAGAATAAAATATAGTTGATTACTTGAAAAGACGATTCCTCTTTCCAGGAGCGATTCAATAAAGTACGTGCCATTTTTTAGGACTACGGCGGCCAGGCCCGCAAGAAATCCCACCGCGATGCTCAGGATATGGGTGAAGGTCTTATTGGATATATGCCTATATCTCCATTTAAGGAATCGGGTAAAAACGGTACTGCTCTGGTTACGCATTTTTTGAACCATAAATGCTGCCTAAAGATAGCTGATTCCCGGGAAGTATCCCTTGTTATTCATTGCTTTGCAGACCTTGCAATGCAAGAGGGCCCGCAGAAGTACCTGAAACACACCGGTCAGGGTCAAATATCCAGTTTTAAATTCAATTCCTTTAACTGATCGTCATCAATCCTGGCGGGGGCATCAATCATAACGTCCCTGCCGTTGTTGTTTTTTGGAAATGCGATAAAATCACGAATTGTTTCCTGCCCCCCGAGTATGGCCACCAATCTATCCAACCCAAAGGCGATGCCTCCATGAGGCGGAGCACCATACTGAAAGGCATCGATCAAAAATCCAAATTGCGCCCTGGCCTCTTCCCGGGTAAAGCCAAGGTGCCTGAACATGCTTTCCTGTGTTTTTTTATCGTGAATCCGAATAGAACCCCCCCCGATTTCATTGCCATTAAGGACAAGGTCGTATGCATTCGCCCTCACGGCACCCGGATCGGTTTCCAATAACTGCTGCTGTCCGGGTTTGGGGGATGTAAAAGGATGGTGCATGGCGTGGTAATTGCCGGTCTCCTCATCCCATTCGAGGAGGGGGAAATCAACTACCCAAAGGGGAGCAAATTCGTTGGGGTTTCTCAGGCCCAGACGCGTTGCCATTTCCATTCTTAGAGCGCTTAGCTGAGTTCTGGTGGCTGATGCATCACCCGAAAGGATACAGATAAGGTCTCCCGCTTTGGCCGAGGTTGCCTCCGCCCATTGGACCAGGTCACTTTGGTCGTAGAATTTATCCACGGAAGATTTATAGGTGCCGTCAGCATTGCATTTAACGTAGACCATGCCACCGGCGCCTACCTGGGGCCTGCGCACCCAATCGACGAGTTGATCTATCTCTTTTCTCGTAAGTTCAGCGGCACCGGGGACCGCAATGCCAACGATCAATTCTGCCGAATTAAATACCTCAAAATCCCTGTGTTTTGCATGTTTGTTTAACTCGCCAAATTCCATTCCAAACCGAATATCAGGTTTGTCACTTCCGTATCGCTCCATGGCTTCATCGTACGTAAGCCTTGGAAAACGGCCCGATTCAACCCCCTTAATCTCTTTGAGCAAGTGTCTGGTGAGTCCCTCAAAGGCATCGAGGATATCGTCTTGCTCTACAAAGGCCATTTCACAATCGATCTGGGTGAATTCGGGTTGCCTGTCGGCCCGAAGATCCTCATCTCTGAAACATTTTACGATCTGAAAATATTTGTCCAGACCACCCACCATAAGCAGTTGTTTAAAGGTTTGGGGGGATTGTGGCAGCGCATAGAATTGCCCAGCGTTCATGCGGCTTGGCACCACAAAATCCCTGGCCCCCTCAGGAGTGGATTTTATGAGATAAGGTGTTTCTACCTCTATAAATCCAAGCCGGGTCAGATATTTACGGACCTCCATGGTCACCCTGCTACGAAAAATCAGATTATTTTTTACCGGGTTCCTTCGAATATCCAGATAGCGGAATTTCATACGAAGGTCATCACCCCCGTCCGATTTATCCTCTATTGTAAAAGGGGGGAGCAGGGCTTCATTCAGGATATGTATTTCCGAGACCAGGATCTCGATATCTCCTGTCGGCATGTTCGGGTTTCGGGATGTTCTTTCAGTCACCACCCCCTTGATCTGGAGGACATATTCCCGGCCGACGGACCTGGCTGTTTCCAATAAGGTTTTTGAAGATCGCTCCTCGTCAAAAACCAACTGTGTAATGCCGTAACGGTCCCTTAGATCGATCCAAACCACGAATCCCTTGTCCCTTGTTTTTTGTACCCAACCGGCAAGGGTCACCTCAGTGTTCGTGTGCGTTGCCCGCAATTCACCACAGGTATAGTTTCTGTACATGTTATTTTCCTGATTAACCGCCGCAAATGTATGAAGATATAGGATTAACGGCTATGAATCGGGTATAAAATTCACGAATTCACCGGCTAAACTCAAAAACAGATGCTTAAAAGAAAGCGATAAAAATAAATTTGATTATACAAAACTTCATTACCTTGGTAACACTGATAACTAATTTTAAACATACAAACATGAGAAAAAATCTACATGGAATGACATTCCTATGGCTATTCCTCGTACTGCCCTTTTTGGCATTTTCGCAGGGAACGGTAAACGGGAATGTAAGGGACGCGATAAATAATTCCCCCCTGCCAGGGGTCAATGTTGTGGAAAAGGGAACAACGAACGGAACCACCACGGATTTTGATGGGAATTTCGAAATAACAATTGCAAGTTTTCCCGCTACACTGGTATTTTCATCATTAGGTTATGAGACCGTTGAACAAGGGGTAAATTCCACCACGACGATCAATATTAGCCTCGCAGAATCCGCTACCGGGTTGGATGAAGTAGTGGTAACAGGACTTGCGACCACCATCAAAAGAAGCAATGCAGCCAATGCGGTTGCCTCGGTTTCGTCCGACGACCTCACCGGGAGAACCCCGCCACAAACCCTGGACGGGGCTTTGGCAGGTAAATTTGTCGGGGCGCAGATAACACAGGCTTCAGGAGCCCCCGGCGGGGGTATTTCGGTAAAGTTAAGGGGAGTAACCTCCATTAACGGGAATGGCCAGCCTTTATATATTATAGACGGGGTATATGTAAATAACAACAGTGTATTCGCAGGGGGTCTTAATGATGTTTCCAATGCTGCAGGAGGGGGTGCCTCCACCACAGACAACCAGGATAACGCTTCGAACAGGATTGCCGATATCAATCCGGACGACATAGCAAATATTGAGATTTTAAAGGGAGCCTCGGCTGCGGCCATTTATGGCGCCAGGG
>Ga0102947_1000640_pt1 | contig 12341 bp, 10 predicted proteins | sample SalPon2A_A_D2_MG_FD_78210 | JGI IMG/M metagenome (GOLD analysis project Ga0102947, IMG submission 78210) | Soil microbial communities from South San Francisco under conditions of wetland restoration - Salt Pond MetaG R2A_A_D2_MG | ecosystem: Environmental > Terrestrial > Soil > Wetlands | place... | reverse complement strand
CGTTGCAAGACTACCGATTTACCACCTGCAAGAGAACGACCAACTTTGGGCTCTTAGACCATGACTTGGTCCTAAGCCCAGGCGCCCACCGGTTCAGGACATGTCGGGCATGGCAATCGCCGGGCGCTGCGTGTAGAAAGGCGCCGCAAACGCGCCGAAACCGTCACCTGAAGGACCAGTTGCCATGTCATCGGGATCCACGCCTGTCGTCACCCGCTTCGCCCCCTCGCCGACCGGCTTTCTCCACATCGGCGGTGCCAGGACGGCCCTGTTCAACTGGCTTTTCACCCGCCACCACCAGGGCACCTTCCGCCTGCGCATCGAAGACACGGATCGCCAACGCTCCACCGAGGCCGCCGTGTCGGCGATCCTGGAGGGCTTGAAGTGGCTTGAGCTCGATTGGGACGGCGATGAGGTCTACCAGTTCGCCGGCGCCGACCGCCACGCTGAGGTGGCCCGGCAGCTCTTGGCCGAGGGCAAAGCCTATCGCTGCTACTGCACGCCCGAAGAACTAAAGGAGATGCGCGAGAAAGCGCGCGCCGAGGGCGGCCATCAGGGCTACGACGGCCGCTGGCGCGACCGCGACCCGGCCGATGCCCCGGCCGGCGTCGATCCCGTCATCCGCTTGAAGATGCCGCGCGACGGCGAAACCGTCATCGCCGATGCCGTGCAAGGCGAGGTCAAGGTCGCCAACGCGCAGCTCGACGACATGGTGCTGCTGCGCGCCGACGGCACGCCCACCTATATGCTGTCCGTGGTGGTGGACGATCGCGACATGGGCATCACCCATGTGATCCGCGGCGACGATCACCTGACCAATGCCTTTCGGCAGACCCAGCTCTTCCGGGCCATGGGCTGGCCGGTGCCGACCTTCGCTCATATCCCGCTGATCCACGGTCCCGACGGCGCCAAGCTCTCCAAGCGCCACGGCGCCCTCGGCGTCGAGGCCTACCGCGCGATGGGCTATCTGCCGGAAGCGCTCTGCAACTATCTGCTGCGGCTCGGCTGGTCGCACGGCGACGAGGAGATCATCGCCCGCGATCAGGCCGTCGCCTGGTTCGACCTGCCGGGCATCAACAAGGCCGCGGCGCGGTTCGATTTCGACAAGCTGGGCGCCCTCAACGGCCACTACATCCGCGAGGCCGACGACGGGCGCCTCGCCGACCTGGTGGCCCCGCTCTTGGCGCGCGACCTGGAGCGGGCCCTAACCGCCGAGGAACACGGCCTGTTGAAAGGCGCGCTCCCCAGCCTGAAGGCACGGGCCCGCACCTTGGAAGAGCTGGCCGCCGGCGCGGCTTTCTACTTCGCCCCGCGGCCCCTCAGCTATAACGAAAAGGCGCAAAAGCTGCTGACGCCCGAAGCCCAGGAGCGCTTGGCGGCGCTGGCCGACCGGCTGGCCGGGCTCGACGCGTGGGAACAAGAGGCGATCGAGGGCGCGGTCCGCGGCTTTGCCGAGGACGAAGACCTCAAGCTCGGGGCGGTGGCTCAGCCGCTGCGCGCCGCGCTGACCGGGTCCAATGCCTCGCCGGGCATTTTCGAAGTCATGGCCCTGCTGGGGCAGGCGGAATCCCTCGCCCGCGTTCGCGATGCGGCAGAAGCGGCCCTTTAGCCGGAGAGCGGCGGAAACGCGGTCTCCTTGCCGAAAGGCCCCGGACGCTTTATGTTGCAGCGCAACGCTGGGAGCATTTCGAACAGGAGACCGCTAATATGCCCGAGTCGACCTCCAATAAAAAAACTGCAACGTTAACCTTCAACGACTCCGGCAATAGCTACGATCTGCCGGTCATCGAGGGCACCACGGGACCGGACGTCGTCGACGTGCGCAAGCTCTACGCGCAGACCGGGCACTTCACCTACGATCCCGGCTTCACCTCCACGGCCAGTTGCACCTCCAAACTCACCTACATCGACGGCGAAGCCGGCATCTTGATGCACGGTGGCTACCGCATCGAGGATTTGGCGGAAAACTGCGACTTTATGGAGGTTTGCTACCTGCTCCTTCATGGCGAGCTGCCGGACGAAAAAGACAAGGCGGAGTTCGTCCACAACATCACCTATCACACCATGCTCCACGAGCAGATGACGAATTTCTTCCGGGGTTTCCGGCGGGATTCCCATCCCATGGCGGTCATGGTGGGCGTGGTGGGCGCGCTTTCCGCCTTCTATCATGACTCCACCGACATCACGGACCCGCAGCAGCGCATCATCGCCTCGCACCGGCTGATCGCGAAGATGCCGACCATCGCCGCCATGGCCTATAAATATTCCATGGGCCAGCCTTTCGCCTATCCGCGCAACGATCTGAAATACGCGGAAAACTTTCTTCACATGATGTTCTATCTGCCGACGGAGCCCTATAACGTCTCTCCCACACTGGCGCGGGCCATGGACCGGATCCTGATCCTCCATGCCGACCACGAGCAGAACGCCTCGACCTCCACGGTGCGGATTTCCGGCTCCAGCGGCGCCAATCCCTTCGCCTGTATCGCTGCCGGCATCGCATCGCTCTGGGGCCCCGCGCACGGCGGCGCCAACGAAGCCGTGCTGCAGATGCTGCAGGAGATCGGCCACAAGGACCGCATCCACGAGTTCATCGAGCGGGCAAAGGACCGCGACGATCCCTTCCGGCTGATGGGCTTCGGGCACCGGGTCTACAAGAACTACGACCCGCGCGCCGGGGTGATGCGTCAGTCCTGCCACGACGTGCTGGAGGAACTGGGCCTCGACGACCCGCTTCTGGAACTGGCCATGGCCTTGGAAAAGGTGGCCTTGGAGGACGACTACTTCGCCGAGAAGAAGCTCTTCCCCAACGTCGATTTCTATTCCGGCATTATTCTAAAGGCCATGGGCTTCCCCACCTCCATGTTCACCGTGCTCTTCGCCGTGGCGCGGACGGTGGGCTGGGTCGCTCAGTGGCGCGAAATGATCGCCGATCCCGAACAGAAGATCAGCCGCCCGCGCCAACGCTATTGCGGCCCGGCCGAACGGCCCTTCATTCCTATCGACAAGCGCTAAGCGCCAATATCGTCTCCGCCGCCCGTTCGCTAGGCGTGACGTCGCCCGATGGCGTCAGCAGGTGCACGACCTCCCGGTAGGCCGCCTGTTGCCGGGCGCGGGCCTGCGGGTCGATCAAAAGGGGCTGCAAGGCTGCGGCCAGAGCCTCGGGCGTGCAGTCCCATTGCAGTCGCTCAGGCTGCACCTCGCGGTCCAGCAGGATATTCGGCAGGCTGACGAACCGCAGCTTTAAAAGACGCTTGGCGATGGCCGCGGTCACCGGGTTGATACGGTAGGCGATCACCGCCGGCAGGCCGGCGACAGCCAGCTCCACGGCGACGGTGCCGGAGGCGGCCAGCGCGGCCGTCGCCGATGCAAAGGCGGCCTGCTTGCCCGCCTCGTCGTCCAAAAGCTGCAGCGGGACCGGCCAGTCCGCCGTTTGCCGGCGCAGTGTAGCGGCCAGTCCGGGCAGGCTGGGCAAGACGCACCGAAGGTCGGGGAGATCGCGCCGCAACAATGCCACGGCCTGCCTGAACACCGGCAGCAAGCGGCGTATCTCACCCTGCCGGCTGCCCGGCAGAAGGCAGAGCAAGGGTCCCGTGCCGGCGGCCGCGATCGCCGGCGGCGACGGGGAACCGGCCGCGGATTGCCCCTCGATCGCCGGATGGCCGACGAAAACGCTCTTCAAGCCATGGACTTCGAACAGCGGCGGCTCGAAGGGCAAGAGGGTCAGGAGACAGTCGAGAAACCCGGCGATGCGCCGCGCCCGCCAGGCCTTCCATGCCCAGACCGAGGGCGCCACGTAGTGCACGAGGCACGGCCCCTTCCCCTTCAACTGCCGGCTCACCCGCAACGAGAAGGCCGGCGCGTCGATGGTGACCAGGACCTCCGGACATTCCGCCTCGATGCGCGCCACGAGCGCGGCGATTCGCTTTCGGATCCGCAGGACATGAGGCAACACTTCCACCAGCCCCATGACCGCGAAATCCTCCAAGGGATAGAGGCTGTCGAGGCCTTCGGCCGCCATCAAGGGGCCGCCGACACCGGAGAAGCGTAACTCGCCCTCGCAGCGCCGCTTCAGCGCCGCCATCAGCCGCGCGCCCAGGAGATCGCCGGACGGCTCGCCCGCGATCAAGAAGATGTGGCGGGTCGCTGCCACCGAGGCCCCGGCCGAAAGGTCGCTCATGCGTCCGGCTCAAGACCCAGGAGGAAGAGCCCTTCCGCATCGGCTCTGGCCGTCAGCTTGACCGGATCCAGAATGAGACAGCCGCCGGCCTCGAAGGCGATACCGCGCAAGCCCGCGGCCACGGCAGCTTCCAGGGTCGTCGGACCCAGGGTCGGCAAGTCGACCCGTTGTTCTTGCGCCGGCTTTCGCAACTTGACGAGCACGCCACCGTCGCCCGCGCGCTGCAAACCGGCGCAGCGGGCCAGGAGCGCGTCAGTGCCCTCCGCGGCCTCGACCCCCAGCACGATGCCCTGCTGCACCACGGCGGCTTGGCCGACGTCCACGGCACCCAGCGCACGCACCACCGCGACCCCGCGGGCGATGTCGCGTTCCGCCTGAAGGTCGGGCCCATGCCGGCCGTAGAGCCCGCCTTCCGCCAAGAGGCCGCCGACAAGATCCTCGACGCCGCACACGCGAAATCCCTCCGCTTCCAGCTGTTTGACGATGGCGCGCAGGAGCCCGTCGTCGCCGAGCGCGTCGGCCCCGGCCTTCGACAGCAGGGCCATAGCTTTCAAATCGGGCCGCAGATCCTTCAAGCCGGGGCGTTTGACGGCGCCGACCATGACCACCTCATCGACGGCGGCCTTGCGCAGGATATCCAAAGCCCTACCGACGGCGCCCAAGCGCACCGCGGCATGCTCGACCCCCTCGTCCTGCAGCTGCGCCAACAAGGCGGCATCGGTCTGGCCTTCAAGCGCCAAGACGAAGACGGGCCGTCCTCCGGCACGACAGGTTTCGATCACCCGCCCGGGGAGCGCGCCGCCACCGGCAATGACACCGAGCTTAGACAAAGGGACCTCCTTCGCCGGTCGAAGCCTCCGTCACTTCGGCCTGAGAAGAGCGCGCGGCGAAGGGCCGGCCATGAAGCTGAGGATTTCACTGACCTGCGCGTGCCCGGCAAAGCTGGCCGCGACTTTCCCTGTGCGCTCGGACTGGGTTCCCTCGCCGAAAAACAGTGTCTCGTAGGCTTGAAGCACGTCTCTTATCTGCTCGCGCGCGATACCGCCGCGCTTGAGACCGACGATATTGATACCCTGCAAGCAGGCTCGCTCGCCAAACGCCATGCCGTAGGGAATCACATCGTTCTCGACGCCGGACATGCCGCCGATCATGGCATTGTGGCCGACGCGCACGAACTGATGAACGGCGGAAAGGCCGCCGATGACGGCGTAGTCGCCGACCGTCACGTGGCCGGCCAAAGTGGCGTTGTTGGCCAAAATCACGCCGTTGCCGATCGTACAATCGTGGGCGACGTGGGCGCCCACCATGAAGAGGCAGCGATGGCCGATCCGTGTCACCATACCGCCGCCGCTGGTCCCGGGGTTCATGGTCACATACTCGCGGATCACGTTGTCGGCGCCGATCTCCAGGCGTGAGGCCTCGTTGTTGTACTTTAAATCCTGGGGCCGGTGACCGATGGAGGCGAAGGGAAAGATCTGCGTGTTGGCGCCGACCGTGGTGTGCCCTTGAAGCACGACATGGCTGTGCAGCCGCACCCCTTCCGCCAGCGACACCTCGCCCTCCAGGACGCAATAGGGCCCAATGCGACAATCGGCCGCGATCTCGACCGAATCGCCAACAATCGCAGTCGGATGTATCTCGGGCATCAGTTATCGACGATCATGGCTGAAAAGATGGCCTCCGCAACCTTGCTGCCGTCCACCTGCGCCTCGCCGCGGAACTTCCAGACGTTGCGGCGGCTCTTGATCTTCGAAACGTAGATCCTCAGGGTGTCGCCCGGCACCACGGGCTTGCGGAAACGGGCTTCGTCGATGGTCATGAAGTAGACCAGTTTCCCCGCCGCCGCCCGCTCCAATGTCTCCACAACGAAGACCGCGGCGGTCTGCGCCATGGCCTCGACGATAAGAACGCCGGGCATGATCGGCTGCTTGGGAAAGTGGCCCTGGAAGAAGTACTCGTTGATGGTCACGTTCTTGATGCCCACGGCGCTGACATCCAGCTTGATGTCTTCCACCCGATCGATCATCAACATCGGATAGCGGTGTGGGATCAGCTCCATGATCTCCAGGAGGTCGACGGATTTCCCTGGCGCTTCGGCGACGTCTCGTTCGCTCATTTTTTCACATCCTTTTTCCTAAGCTGACGCTGCCATAGGGCAACGAGGCGGAAAAACTCCCGAACCGGCATGGCCGGCGCACCCGCCACTTTCTCACCGGGCGCAACGTCCCGCATAACGCCGCTTGCCGCAGCGATCTGGGCACCGCGCCCCAAGGTCAAGTGTCCCGCGACACCGGCCTGGGCCGCGACGACGACGAAGTCTTCAAGCACAGTGCTCCCGGCGACACCCGATTGCCCGACGAGCACGCACCCTTTTCCTGTACGCACGTTGTGACCAATTTGGACAAGATTATCAATCTTTGTGCCGTAACCGATGACGGTGTCCGGTCCGGCGCCACGATCGATCGTGGAATTGGCGCCGATCTCGACGAAGTCCTCAATCACCACGGTGCCCAGCTGAGGCACATCGACGTGTCCGCCGGGATCCATGGCAAAGCCGAAGCCACGAGTGCCGATCCGCACGCCGGGATGAATTGCGCAGCAGGCCCCGACGTCGCAATGGCTCAGCGACGCGTTGGCGCCGATATGGGTGCCGTCTCCGATGTGCACACCTTCGCCGACAACCACACCCGGCTCGATACGACAGCCGGCGCCGATTTCAGCCCCGGCCCCGACCACGACATGAGCGCCGATCTCACTGCCCTCGCCGATACGCGCAGAGGCGTCCACCACCGCAGAGGCATGACACCCCGGCCGGGCGGCCGCTTCAGGATAAAAGGCCTGCGCCACCCGCGCGAAGGCCAGATAGGGGGTCGGCGTCACGATCAAGGCCATGTCGGCCGGCGCCTGCGCGGCGAATGTGGGCTCAACGATACAGGCGCCGGCGGCGCTGCGACGGTACTGATCGCTGTAACGCTTGTTGTCCAAGAAACTGATGTCATCCGGCCCGGCACGGTCCAAGGGCGACACGTCGGCGATCTGCAGCTCCGGATTTTTGGCGTGGTGCAGCGCTCCCCCCGCGATCTCTGCAATCTTTTGGAGCGATATCGGCCCGGCACGCCGGAAAAACCTTGGATCGGCCATTACCTATTCACCTGGATCACCAAAAGCCTCGATACGATCCTGCTGTATTCATGCCGCCGGGGCAAAGCGGGGCGCCCTGCGCGTCCGAAGAGAGTGTCGAGACAGAGCCCCTTCGCCCCGGTCGTGTCTGCCACAGCTTAGCGGGGCTTGCGCCCGACAGGAACCCTCTCAGTCCAAATCCCGATTTTAGGTCGCGTCGCGATTTCAGTTGGTTTCTTCCGGCAGCAGGATTTCCGGCATCTGCTCGTTCAATCTTTGCAAGACTTCGTCGGTAAACTCAAACTCCGGTTTGACCAAGACCACCGTCGCCTTGGCCAAGACCAAATCCAAACCGTGTTCTGTCGCGATCTCTTGGGCGATCCGGGTCAGGTTCTGCTGAACTTGGGCCATAGATTGGCGGAAGAGCTTGTCGAGATCGCGCATGCGCTCTTGAAACTCCCGCTGCAGGGTCGTGGCATCCAATTCCAAGCTGCGCCTGCGTTGGGCATAGGTCTGGCTGTCCAACTCGTCGCGTTCTCGTGCCAGCGATACGTCCGCTTCCCGGATGACCTTTTCGCCGGCCTCCAACTCATCGCGGTAAGTCCTGCGCATCGTCTCGACCCGCTCGGACAATCGGGTGACTGCGACCGATTCCCGCAAGACCCTCTGCATGTCGATCACGCCCACCGCCAACCCGTTTTCAGTCTGGGCCGCACCATGACCGGACCAGGCGACAAGGCAGGAAATGACGGCGACAAGGAAGAAAGGCTTACGCATGGCGGTCAAAACTGGGTGCCGAAGCTAAAGCTGAGAATCTCGGTTTTGTCGTAGTCCTTCTTGATCAAGGCCCAGCCCAGATCGACGATCACCGGTCCGAAAGGCGAGTTCCAGGATATACCGGTGCCCACCGTCACGCGCGGTGCGGAGCTGTCGTTGACCTTGGCATCGGTGCCATGCTTGTCGGTTTCCCAGGTCGCGCCCATATCCGTAAAGAGGCGCCCGCGGATCGCCAGGTCTTCGGGCAAGCCCAGAGGAAAGCTGAGCTCGACCGATCCGGAATAGTATTTCTTGCCGCCCAAGGCGTCGTTCGTGTCGGCGTCCCGCGGGCCGATACCGGCGTACTCGAACCCGCGCGGGCGCTGTCCGCCAAGGAAGAAACGATCGATACTCCGCGTGCCGTCCTCGATGCCGAAGATATTGCCGCCGCTGGCCCGCAGTCCGAGGGTGAAGTCATCGAGCACACTGTGGTAGTAACTGCCGAAAAGCTCGGTCTTGAGGAACCGCACGTCGCCGCCCAAGCCCGCCAATTCGTTGTTCAGCCTTAGGGTATAGCCGGACCGCGGATCGAACCGACTGTCACGCGTGTCGTAAGTGAACTCGTTGCTGACCGAAGACTGCAGATAGTTGCCATCCTCCGCACGAATAATTTCCGAAGCATCATTGTCCACATTGTCGAGCTGCTGATACTCGAGGCTATAGCGTACCACATGGCGTAGATCTTCGGCCATGTCATACCCCGCGCGAAGGGAGCCGCCGAGATTGCGAAAATCGAAAGAGCTTTCCGTCCGGTCCTGCGTGATGCGGAAGAGGTCGACGCCGGCGGAAAGGTCGCGTCCGAGGAAATAGGGCTCGGTGAAGCTGATGTCGACCTGGGTCTCTTTGCCCGCCACGGTCACGCTGGCCCGCAGGTCTTGCCCGCGTCCCAATAGGTTGCGCTCTTGGACACCGATGTTGCCGATCGGTCCCTGCTGCGACGACACACCGAAACCGAAACTCAAATCGCCGGTGGACTGTTCTTCCACCTCGGTCTTGATGATCGTGCGATCCGGCTCCGTGCCCGGCTCCTGATTGATTTCGGCCGAACTGAAAAAACCGAGGTTGCGAATTCGGCGCCGCGTCCGCCGTATCTTCGACACACTAAAAGCATCGCCTTCGGCCAGGAGGAACTCTCGCCGGATCACCCGATCCATGGTGCGGTAGTTGCCTTCGATGTCGATGCGCTCGACGTAAACCTTCTCGCCCTCTTCGATGTCGAAGGTGATGTCGATGGTCAAATCGTCGTCATTCTTGGTGGGACGCGGCTGCACGTCGGCGAACGCAAAGCCCGGGTCGCCGACGATATCGGTCAACTTTTCCGCAGTGTCACCAACCTCTTCGGCGTCGTACCAGTCGCCCTCCTCGAATTCCACATGTTCCTTCAGGAACTCGGGCTCCAAGGCGGCAACGGAGCTGACGATGTCGTAGGTGCCGAACTTGTAGCGCTCGCCCTCCGACACCGTGAAGGTCACGATAAAGCCGGAGCCGTCGTCGGTCAGCTCGGCCACCACGGAGAGGACCGAGAAGTCCGCATAGCCTTCGCTGCGGTAAAAGCGCCCCAGGAGATCACGGTCGAAATTCAAACGTTGGGGGTCGTAGGTATCGGTGGTGGAGAGAAAGTTCCAGAAGGCATACTCCGACGTGGTGATCTGGCTTTCCAGCTTGCCGTCCGAAAAGGCCTCGTTGCCGACGAAGTGGATGGCCTCGATCCGCGTTTGCGGGCCTTCGTCGATCTCGTACACCAAATCGACCCGGTTTTGATCGAGCTGGATGATCTTCGCTTCAACCGTGGCACCGAAACGCCCGGTCGCTCGATAGATCTCCAAGATGCGTTGCACATCCTGCTGTGCCTTGGTTTTGGTAAAGACCAGGCGCGAGCGCAGCTGCACTTCGCTTTCCAGCGTCTCGTCGTCGACCCGGTCGTTGCCCTCGAAGGCGACGCGATTGATGATCGGATTTTCCACAATGGTGACAACAAGGGTGTTGCCCTGCCGGGTCATGGTGACATCCGCGAAGAGGCCCGTCGCAAAGGTCCTTTTGAGGGCCTGGTCGAGTTTTTCCGGGTTGAAGGCGTCGCCCGGATCGATCTGCAAATAGGACCGAACGGTTTCAGGCTCGATACGTTGCGCGCCGTCGACCCGGATGACCTCGATGGTCCCGGGGTCGAGAATCGACTGGGCCCGCAGCGGCTGCAACGTCGCCAACAGCGCCGCACAGCACAACAGTACGGCATAGACGCAACATACCGCTCGGCAGCGTGTCACCTTACCTCGTCCCCCCAACACCGCGGCCGGCTAACCGGCGAGGCCCATGACGAAATCGACAATATCAATGTGCACGAGGTCGTTCCACGTCACGACCGCGATTAGGGTCATTACCAGGGCCAGACCGATTCGGAAACCGTACTCCTGGGCGCGTTCTCCAAGTGGCCGCCCCCCGCGCACGCCTTCGATGGCGTAAAACAGTAGGTGACCGCCGTCCAGCATCGGGATGGGAAAGAGGTTGATGAGACCCAGATTGATGGAGAGGATCGCCATGAGAATGATGGCGGGCACAACCCCACGCTCCGCCACCTGCCCCGACATCTGCGCAATCCGCAAGGGCCCGCCGAGCTCCCGGAAGGAGCGCTGCCCGGTGATGATCTGATAGACCGCCTGCAAAGTCGTGCCGGAAATTTCCACGGTTTCCTTCGTGGCCCGCCAGATCGCCGTGGGCAGATTGTATTGCACGAACTCCATGGCGCCGCCCTGGATGCCGAGACGCCCAATCTCCTGCTCATTGCCCAGGCCGTCGTCGGCCACCACCCGCGCCGGTGTCGCCGGGAAGGTGACGGTCGCGCCGTCGCGCTCCACGCTGAACTGCATCTCCTGTTCGGGATGCAAGGAGACGATCCGCAGGAGATCCTCAAAGCGCTCGATGTCGCTGTTGTCGATCGCCACGATGCGGTCTCCCGCCTCGAAGCCGGCCGCCGCGGCCGGCGAATCAGGCACCACCGCGCCCACGATGGGCGGCGAGAAAGGTTGCCCGAGGGTGCTGAAAAGGCCGGAGAAGACGAGAATCGCAAAAAGGAAATTAACCAAGGGGCCGGCCGCGACGATCCAGGAACGCTGCGCCAAGGTCTTGTATTGAAAAGCTTCTTTCTTTTCCGCTTCGCTGAAGGCGACGGCTTGCCCGTCAGGCATGCTGGCCGCATTGGCATCGCCGAACATCTTCACATAGCCGCCGAGCGGCACCAGGCTGAATTTCCAGCGGGTGCCGTGCGCGTCGTTGAAACCGAAAAGTTCGGGGCCGAAGCCCACGGAAAAGACCTCGACCCTGACGCCGCAACGCCTGGCCACCCAGTAGTGGCCCAGTTCGTGCACGAACACCAAAATTGTCAGGATTATGAGAAACGGTAGGCCGAAGCCGTAGAGACCCTCAGTAAACTCCATCCCCTATGCATCCGATCGCTGTTTCAACACCATATCGCCAGCCTGCATCACGATGGATAACCTCGCCCGCCCCCACAGCAGCCGACTGCCACGCCCACGCCGCAATCGTCAACCTGCTGCCACCTCCGTCACCGTCCGAACCATGGACCCGGCGTGACTCCGTCGCGAACGCGCACGCAGAATTAAGCTCAATAACCCAATAAGATCGCCTTTGAAAGCCTTTGTGTGGTTCGAACGCCGGCCGAAGGCCGCCGCGATCCGGCAAAAAATCCCTAATTTCTGCCGTTTGCCCGGGCCGCAAAGCCGATCGCGGTCCGGCGGACGAGCTGGTCGTGGGCGACCACCTCCTCCAAGCTTGCGATGGGCGAACGCGGCAAGGCGGTCAGGGCCTCCTCCACCAAGCCGGCGATCTCCAAAAAGCCGATCTGCCCATTCAAAAAGGCATCCACTGCGATCTCGTTAGCGGCATTCAAGGTGATCGGCGCCGTGCCGCCGTCACAGAGCGCCTCACGGGCAAGTCTCATGGAGGGAAATCGTTCAATATCAGGTTCTTCAAAGGTCAGGCTGCCGATCTGCGCGAGGTCGAGACCGGGCACGGGTGCCGCCATGCGACGCGGCCAGGCCAAGGCGTATGCGATGGGCGTGCGCATGTCCGGCTGGCCGAGCTGTGCCAAGACGGAGCCGTCCACGTAGGCCACCATGGAATGGATCACCGATTGCGGGTGCACCAAAATATCGATCTGCTGTTCCGGCAGATTAAAGAGGTGCCGGGCCTCGATCAGCTCCAGGCCTTT
>Ga0102947_1000639_pt1 | contig 12347 bp, 12 predicted proteins | sample SalPon2A_A_D2_MG_FD_78210 | JGI IMG/M metagenome (GOLD analysis project Ga0102947, IMG submission 78210) | Soil microbial communities from South San Francisco under conditions of wetland restoration - Salt Pond MetaG R2A_A_D2_MG | ecosystem: Environmental > Terrestrial > Soil > Wetlands | place... | reverse complement strand
GATTACAAAACTCAAAACACTAAAAAGGATTTGGCAAGATTTCAAGACGCCATGCCTTTTGAGCATTTGCTTGAAAGTGTTTCCAAATTATTGTCAGAAAATGGAATCTTTTCAGTAATTGTTCCCTTTAAAGAAGAGAAGGATTTTGTTCGATTAGCTTCAAACTATAATCTTTATTCAAATAGAATTTTACATGTAAAAGGAAATCCCAATTCTGAAATAAAAAGAAGCCTAATAGAATTTTCATTTAATGAAATTACAATAAAAATTGAAGAACTCATTATAGAAACTTCACGACATCAATACACTGAAGATTACATCAATCTTACTAAAGATTTTTATTTAAAAATGTGAGCCAATCAATTACCGTGCTTGTTCCATTTCATTAGTACATAAAAGGGGATTCCACAAATTAATAATAAGAATCCATAAAACACGCTTTCTTTTCCAGCGCCATAAATTGCCCAAAGTGAAAACAATATTCCTAGCATTCCAAGAGATATTGTTTTTATCCAACTATCTATGTGAATTCTTCTTTCTATTAAAACAAGAATATATGCAGCAGCCACTAATAAATATGGTATTAAATTAGAAAACACAACGATATCTGCAATAAATTTAAATTGGTCTACAAGACCATCAGATAAATTCATTAACATAATTGCAGATGTGAGCAAACTACCTATAACTAATCCCATTGCCGGTGCTCCCTTTTTATTCTGCTTTCTAAATATTTTAGGAAATAATTTGTCTTGTGAAGCTGCCATTGGTATTTGACCAGTAAAGAGTATCCAACCATTCAAGCATCCAATTGCAGCCATTGCTATGCCGCCAGCAACAAAATATCCTCCAAAATCACCACCTATTAGTCTTGCTGCTTCAGCAAATGGTGAAGGTGAAGCTGCCAAAACATCCATTGGGAGAATTCCGAATAGTACAAAGGTGCTCAAAATATATACAAAAGTTACAATGATTGTTCCTAGTAAAGTAGCTCTGGGCACAGTCTTTTCAGGATTTTCAACATTAGCAGCAGGTATAGAAGCAGATTCTAAACCTAAAAAAGCATATAATGTTATTGCTGCTACAACTGGGAATATCGCAAAATCATTTTCTCCAGTCAAATTAAATGATGGGAAATTATTAAAGTCAAATAAAAATAATCCTGCGAATATTACAAAAACCAAAGGCATTAATTTCAAAACTGTTGTAATAACCTGCACCTTTCCAGATTCTTTAATGCCTCTAGTGTTAATCCACGTAAATATCCAAATGAAGGACAATCCAGCCAAAACCCTAATTATTGGGTCACTATCAAGAATTGGAAAAAAGAAACTTAAAGCACCAACAATAGTTATAGCCAAAGCCGCATTACCAACCCAAATAGATATCCAATAACCCCAAGCCACCAAAAATCCAATAAAATCACCAAAACCTGCTCTGGAATATGTATAAGGTCCACCACTTTTATTTACAATAATCTTGCTGAAATTACCAAATATTTTTGCTAAAATAAATGCTCCAGCTGCTGTGAAAATCCAGCCTAAAAAACTAATACTACCGTAAGGAGCAAGAATTGCTGGTATAACAAAAATACCAGCGCCTATCATATTTCCAATGACATACGATGTAGAAGTAATTAATCCAATTTTTTGTGGTTTTGCCATGTTGTTGTGGTTAGTAAAGAATGAACTAAATGTACAATTATATTATTTATGAAAGAAAATTCTTTAACAAACAAAATATTTCAATAGAATTTAATCCTTTTCACTAGATATAGTTAACTTTGAAAACTTATAATTCAACCTTAAATGAAACCAGATTTATTTGAAGCTCCAGACTATTACAACCTTGATGAGCTTTTATCAGATGAGCATAAATTAGTACGTGATGCTGCCAGAGAATGGGTAAAACGCAGTGTATCTCCTATCATAGAAGAGTATGCTCAAAAAGCAGAATTTCCAACCCAAATTATAAATGGTTTAGCAGAGATTGGTGCTTTTGGCCCTTACATCCCAGCTGAATATGGAGGCGCTGGTTTAGATCAAATCTCTTATGGATTGATCATGCAGGAAATAGAACGCGGAGATTCTGGTGTTCGTTCAACGGCTTCTGTGCAATCGTCATTAGTTATGTATCCTATTTGGAAATATGGCACAGAAGAACAACGTCAAAAATACTTACCAAAACTAGCATCTGGAGAATGGATGGGTTGTTTTGGTCTGACAGAACCTGACCACGGAAGTAATCCTTCAGGAATGGTAACCAATTTTAAAGACAAAGGAGATCATTATTTGTTGAATGGAGCCAAAATGTGGATTAGTAATGCACCTTTTGCTCAAGTTGCTATAGTATGGGCAAAAGATGAATCTGGACGAATTCATGGTTTGATAGTAGAACGTGGAATGGAAGGTTTTTCAACACCTGAAACACACAACAAGTGGTCGCTTCGTGCCAGTGCAACAGGTGAACTTATTTTTGACAACGTGAAAATTCCTAAAGAAAACTTATTGCCTAACAAATCAGGACTTGGCGCTCCACTTGGTTGTCTGGATTCTGCACGTTACGGCATTGCTTGGGGAGCTATAGGAGCTGCTATGGACTGTTATGATACAGCACTTCGTTATAGTAAAGAACGCGTGCAATTTGGCAAACCCATTGGACAATTTCAATTACAACAAAAAAAGTTGGCTGAAATGATTACAGAAATTACCAAAGCGCAACTTTTAACATGGAGATTGGGTGTTTTGCGTAATGAAGGTAAAGCTACTTCTGCACAAATATCTATGGCAAAACGTAATAATGTAGATATGGCAATAAACATTGCACGAGAAGCAAGACAAATACTCGGTGGTATGGGAATTACTGGAGAGTATAGTATTATGCGCCACTCTATGAATCTTGAAAGTGTGATTACTTATGAAGGCACTCATGACATACATCTTTTAATTACAGGCTTGGATATTACTGGATTGAATGCTTTTAAATAGTCGTTAAACGACATTTTATTATCTCACTCTTACGGACATTGAGGGTAAAATAAAAAATATAACTAATCAAGATATGCTTCTCTTAATAGTGAAGCTTTTTTTGTTCAAATTATCTACATTTACAATATGTCTTCAAAAACAAGATTAAATAGAGCTTATAAAAACGCTAAAGTTGTTGATTTTGACAATGAAAGTAAGTTCATACTATTTAGTGATTGCCACAGAGGGGACAATAGTTTTGCAGACGATTTTGCCAACAACCGAAACATTTATTTTCATGCGTTAAAACACTACTATACAGAAGGTTTTACTTATTGTGAGTTAGGTGATGGTGATGAGCTGTGGGAGAATTTATCTTTTGAACCTATTCTTCAAGCACATAAAAATGTATATATGCTCATGAAGTTGTTTCATGACCAAGAACGCTTACATATGATTTGGGGAAATCATGATATGGTATATAGAAATCCTAATTATGTTGAAAAAAATCTCACCACTTATTTTGATGAAAAACTAGGTGAAGATGTAGAGTTATTTTGCAATATAAAATATCATGAAGGAATTGTATTAAAACACTCTGAAACAGGGCAAGAGTTATTTTTAACTCATGGCCATCAAGCAGATTGGTGGAATTATACATTTTGGAAATGGAGTAGGTTTTTAGTTAGAATACTATGGAAACCATTAAATGTAATGGGTATTGCAGACCCGACAAGTCCAGCAAAAAACTACAAAGAACTCATTAAAGTTGAACGACGAACCAAAAAATGGATTATAGAAAATGATAATCTCATTACTATTGTAGGACACACACATAGACCACGGTTTCCTGAACCAGGAGATATTGCTTTTTTTAATGATGGAAGTTGCGTACATCCAAGAAGTATAACTGGTTTAGAAATTGAAAATGGCGAAATATCTCTTATAAAATGGCAAATATCTACTAAAGAAGATGGTACACTTCAAATTGTTAGAGTATTACTTGAAGGTCCAAAAAAACTGATAGATTATAAAACGAATTAACTTAACTTTCTGGAGCAAGTTCAACCTCCAATCCTTGCATTTCCTTTGTTAATTGAATTTGGCATCCTAATCGACTATTACCTTTAACATAAAATGCTTCAGACAACATAGCTTCTTCTTCATCTTGAATTTCTGGTAGTTCGTGATTCGATTCAACATAACACTGACAAGAAGCACACATCACCATACCACCACAAATGCCAACCGTTCCTTCTGGTTCAAGTTCATAAGAACGTACGATTTCCATTAGGTTCATTGCCATGTCTGTAGGCGCCAATACTTCATGTATTGTTCCAGATCTATCTTTTATTTTTATTGTAATATCATTCATTGGTAAATTGGGATTGATTTAAGTTTTAAAGTGTTATTTTCTTAAAACTTAAATAAATGCTGACAAAAATAAATCTAAAATTCAAAACATCATAATTATATCCTACTTATTTTATAGACTTTATAGATTATTAAATTTTGGAGTTGCTGTATAACATAAAAAAACAAGAAAAGACTTAATGTAAGTTGATGCAGCTTAATTATTTTTATAATAAATCTTAAAATTGAAGTAAGGATTCAAGTACTCCCGTTATTCCAATATTGTGGTTTGGTATCTTCGGTTTCCTGCTCCCAGTAACCACGTGTTACCTTATGACCATCGAAGGTTTCCAACTTACGTTGATAAATCCAAATAGTAGGATTAAATACCATATCTGTAACGGCAACAGTATAAAGTTGAGGATCGTCTTCCGTTTTTCTTTTATCTTCCTCAATAAGAACTTCAAAACCATTATACTCCAATAGCTTTTTAAGGAAATCTCTTCTGTCTGCATCAACTCCCTTTTCAACAAAAGTAACTCTTGTATCATCAATGTTTCCAAACAAATGTCTACCTGTTAGTGCCATAATATGCTAATAAAGGGTTTTACTTAATTCGTAAATATATTCATATAAAGGACTATAGATACCAAGAACTAGAATACCTATTGCAGTTATCAATAGCCCTAATCTCATATAGATCTTGCTTTTAAAATGTGGTATGGCATTGTCGCTTTTTCGTAGAAACATGGCTCGAACCACCAAAAGGTAATAGTACAGTGAGATAGTAACATTAACCACGGCAATAAAAACCAAAAGGTAATAGCCTTCACTAGCTGCAGCAGTAAATAAAAAGAACTTGCCAAAAAACCCTGCAACAGGTGGTATGCCAGCTAAAGAGAATAGGGCTAGCATCATAACCAAACTTACATTTGGATTTGTTCGATACAACCCTTCGTAATCTTTCATGTTTTCTTTTCCCGTTTGTAGTGATATAGCCTGAACAACACCAAATGCTGCCAAATTTGAAAATATATAAATCAATACAAAATAAACAATGGTTGCTGTTCCTAATTGATTTCCTATTATCAATCCCAATAAAATAAATCCTGCCTGGGCTATGGAAGAAAAAGCTAAAAAACGTTTCATATTCTGTTGACGCAGAGCAAATAAATTACCAATAAACATGGTTAAAATTGCAATACCATAAACCATGTTTTCCCAAACAGGCATTAATGGTTTTGCAACAGCAAACAATAAAATCATTAAAATGAAAATCGCAGCACCTTTAGAAATCACAGATAAATAGGACGCAATGCTTATTGGAGCACCTTCGTAAACATCGGCGGTCCAGAAATGAAATGGTACCAATGAAATTTTAAATGCTAAACCAGCAAAGAATAATATAAATCCTAAAATGGTTAAGTTTGATAAGGTAATTACTTCTATAATATCGTTAAAATAAATAGACCCAGAAGTTGCATACAACATTGAAATACCGAATAAAGAAGTTCCCGAAGCCAGAGCAGCAGACAGAATCAATTTAATTCCTGCTTCACTTGAAATGCGTTTTGTTGTTTCCAAAGCGGCTAAAGCAGCAACAGGAAGAGTCGATAATTCCAATCCCAAATAAAACATAAGGAAATCTCCTGCCGAAATCATAAAGTACATCCCTAAAAGCGAAGAAAACAACAGCACAAAGAATTCTGTACCTCTATATTGTTCTACAATTTTTTCCTGCAACCAATCACCTGATTGTAGAAGAAGAATAAATACGCCTAAATTCAGAATATTTTTAAAGAACTGAATTAGCGCATTGGTATGAAACATCCCTCCAAACAAGCTACCATAATCTATACTCAAAAATCCGATAATGGTATGAATCCCAAATAAAAAGATGGCTAAATGAACTATACTGCTCTTTTTAGATTGCGATAGAAAGACTTCAGCAATAATCAACAATAAAATTATCACTAATAGTAAAACTTCATGTCTCATCAATAAAAAATTACTTAAATCCATCTTTTAATTTTCTATATCTATTCTACAATAAGCCTTGAATAAAAGGCTGTAAACTTTCCAGTATCATATCGCTCAACCAAAGTGGTGCAACCCCAATTCCCACAATAGGTATTAATAACAACAAAATTCCAGATTTTTCAAACCAAGTCACACGTTCCAATTTTAAATAAGAATCATTCCTAATTGGACCCATTAACATAATTCCAACTACCCGTAATATATAGACCGCAGTAATCACAATCACTGAAACTGAAAGTATCGTAGCTACTCTTATAAAAATATCATCATTCTGAAAAGCACCTACAAATATGTTCATTTCTGCTACAAACCCACTAAAACCAGGCAATCCTAAAGATGCCAATCCCGCAATAACATAGATTACGGAAATAAAAGGAATTACTTTTAGTAAACCTCCAAGTTTTCTAATATCCCTTGTATGAGTCCGTTCATAAATCATACCAATAAGAGCAAAGAATAATGCTGTCATAAACCCATGTGACAGTGATTGGATAATAGCCCCATTCCATGCTGTTTTATTTAACATTAATAAAGCAAATAGAACCAATCCCAAATGACTCACCGAAGAATAGGCATTAATATATTTTAGATCTGTCTGTTTAATAGCGCTAAATGCACCATAAACTACTCCAATGACAGATAGTAATATAAACACCCATGACCAATCCATTGCACCTTCTGGCAGCAAATACATGGCTACTCGAAATACACCGTAACCTCCTAATTTCATAAGTACTCCTGCATGTAACATAGACACTGCTGTTGGGGCAGAAGCATGACCATCTGGCGACCATGTATGAAATGGAAACAATGCACTAATAACAGCAAAACCGATAAAGGTTAAAGGGAAAAATAGTTTTTGAGCCTCAAAAGGGATGTTTACTTTGGCTATTTCCAAAATGTTGAAGGTTAATACACCACCGTCTGCATCAGAATTATAGTAAATTCCTAAAATTCCCACCAACAGAACCGCGGAAGCACCCATAAGCATTAGTGTCAATTTCATTGCAGAATATTCCTTTGGACCAGATCCCCAAATGCCTATCAACAAATACATAGGAATTACAGCTATCTCAAAAAACACGAACATTGTAAACAGATCGATAGTTATAAAGAACCCATAAACACCAATGGACAAAACTATAAGAGAAATAAAAAATTCTTTAGGTAAATCATACATTTTCCATGAGATGAAAACACCTGCAAGAACAACTATCGAAGTTAATAATAACAAGGCCACAGAAATACCGTCTACACCAACACTATAGTGAATATTGAATTGTTCAAACCAAACCAGGTCTCTTGTAAAAACCATGATGTCTTGGTTAATTGCCCTTTCTTTTAGGTATGCAAAAACAAGATTTATAGCCATTCCCAATTGGATGAAACTTCCTATCATCGATACAACTCTAGCTTGCTTTAAGCTTTTAGTGAACACTAAAACCGCAATGGTTAGAAGAGGTACTATTATAAAAAGCGATAGAATATCCATATTACTTGTTTAGCTTGTCAATAAATAAATAAACACTAATCCTATAATAACTGCTCCAGCAATAAATGCAAAAGCATAATCTTGAACTTTCCCTGATTGCAATCCTTTAATTTTTTCTGAAGTTAATACCGTTTTATTTCCAATACCTACCATAGTACCATCAACATAGTTTCTATCAAATTTTGCAATTGGTTCTGAAACTCTTTTAAACAGAATTTTTTTAGTAATGAACATATAAATTTCGTCAAAGTAGAATTTGTCACTTGCCCATTTATAAAAAGGCCCAAGGGCATTTGCATATCGATCTGATAAACTGCTTTCTTTTTTGTAAAATACCCAAGCTAACATAATGCCCATCACTCCAACCAAAGTTGCAATCGCAGCCAATGGATAATTCAAATGTGCTTCAAAACCTGCTTTATCAGCTGATATAAACTCACTAAAAGGAATGAATCCAGCGGTAATACTTAAAAATGCCAATACCATTAATGGAAACGTCATAGATAATGGTGATTCCTTCGGTTTATGTTCATAGTATTTTTCCTTGCCCCAAAATATACCAAAGTAAATTCTAAACATATAGAAAGCGGTCAGGCCTGCAACAAAAACACCTATATAATAAATAAGTTTATTTTGATCGTATGCAGCTACTAAAATTTCATCTTTACTCCAGAATCCAGCAAATGGCGGAACCCCAGAAATTGCTAATGCTGCTATTAAAAAGGTGATATTGGTAATTGGCATATATTTGCGTAATCCTCCCATATCTTTTAAGAAATTACTATGAACTGCATGAATTACAGAGCCGGCCCCAAGAAATAATAGTGCTTTAAACATGGCATGTGTAAACAAATGAAACATGGATGCCATATAACCCACTCCATCATGACCTTCATAGCCTGATACACCCAATGCCAACATCATATAACCCAATTGTGACATAGTGGAAAATGCCAAAACTCGTTTTATATCGTTTTGAGTGATTGCTATAATCGCAGCAAATAAAGCTGAAAATGCTCCAACATAAGCTACAATATTTAGAGCAAATCCATTTTCCACAAAATAGAACATTGGAAATAATCGTGCCACCAAAAAAATACCAGCAACAACCATAGTTGCTGCATGAATTAGTGCAGAAACTGGTGTTGGTCCTTCCATTGCATCAGGCAACCATATATGAAATGGGAACATGGCTGATTTTCCGGCACCTCCAATAAATATAAGTATCAGAGCCCATGTAATAACCGATAACCCCATAAATGAGGTTACTGCCCAATTTAAAATAGCACTACCTTCTGGGTTATTTAAGGTTTCAAAATCGAAAGTTCCTGTATAATAACCTATAATCAATATGCCGATGAGGAATCCAAAGTCGGCAAAACGCGTTACGATAAATGCCTTTTTAGCTGCGGCAATTGCTGTAGTTTTTGTATAGTAATATCCAATCAACAAATATGAAGAAACACCAACCAACTCCCAGAAAATGTATATTTGAAATAGATTTGTTGCTAAAACCAAACCGTACATTGAAAACGTGAACAATGATAAAAAGGCAAAGAATTTGGTATAGCCATCGTCTCCTTTCATATAGCCTCGACTATAAATGTGAACCATTAAAGACACAACAGAAACCACAACTAACATCATTACAGAAATTGGATCGACAAGGATTCCCATATCAATATGAAGTATTTCCGTAAAGTTCATCCAGACCGTCTTTTCAGAAAATGTTTGATAAAAACCATCTGTTTTCCCGAAGACAAAAAAGTACTGATAGGCTGCATACAATGACAACGCAGCAGAGACCAATAATCCAAACACCCCAACATACCCAGAAACAGAAGGCTTGATTTTTTGATTAAAAATTCCAAGTACCAAAAACACTACTAAAGGAATCAATGGGATTAATATGATATAACCAATGTTCATATTCTACTTATTTAATACTTCATGACTTCTGTGTCTTTTACCTCAACTGAACTAATTTGTCTATACAGGTTAATTATAATGGCTACTGCTAAAGCTGTTTCGGCCGCTGCGACAGCAATGATAAAAATTGAAAACAGTACACCTTGCAACTCATCCGGATATAAATATTTATTTATAATCACAAAATTTACAACTGAAGCATTCAAAATCATCTCTACAGAGATTAAGATCGAAATTAAATTTCGCCGAGTTAAAAAACCATAGACTCCAATAAAAAAAAGAATTGTGGTGAGAGTCAATATTTCATAAATAGTAATTCCTTCAATCATATTCAGTTATTACTTTTATTGGTTAACTTTTTTCCTTTTGCAATAATAATTGCTCCAATCATAACAGCTAATAAAACCACGCTAATAACTTCGAAGGGTAAAATAAAGCCTCCTTCACTATAGCTTAATAATTTTGATCCAATTTGAGCTGTAGTTGTAGTAACATTATTTTCAATAACATTAAATTGATGCGAATAAATTGTTGTTAAAAAAGTGCCCATTCCAATCAAACAAGCTATAGCAGTTATGATCTGTCTCAAAGGTTTTGCCATTTCCAGTTTTAATTCTATATGATGGACCAATAGAACGGAAAAAATAATGAGTACAATAATGCCACCTGCATATACGGTTAGCTGAATAGCCGCTAAAAAATTGTAATCTATTAAGAAGAAGATCCCTGCAATACCGACTAGAACAAACAATAAATATACGACCGAACGAAGCATTCGTCTACTACTTACAGCAGCAATTGCAAATACAATCATTGATAATGCCAATATGTAAAATAAAATTCTTTCCATGAATTTAGTCTTCTACGCCTGCCCTTAATTTTGAACCTGGCTCATTTAAAACCCTTGTTAATTTTGTTCTATCATAGACCGAATTTTCAAAATTCTGCCCCCATTCAATGGCGTCAGTTGGGCAAACATCAATACACAATCCGCACATGGTACACAAGCTTAAATGATAAACGAACTTATCAATCTTCTTTTTCTTTTTACCTGTGTCTTCATCAATCCCTCTGTCCCAAATAATTTCAATTGTTCCATTAGGGCAAGCAATCTCACATTTTTGGCAACCTGTGCAGGCATGCTCATTATTCTCATCATGTGGCATAATAACCTCGCCACGAAAACGATCAAACATTTTAAGGGTTGCTCTGTTATCAGGATATTGCTGCGTTATGGTACCTTTTCTTGAATTTAAAAAGTATTTGCCTGTAACACTCATTCCTGTGAGAAGCGTTCTGATAGCATGATATATATTTGAAAAATAACCCATACGTTTTATATCTGAATTGTTAAATTTTGCCAAACCAGTAAAGCCATAACAACAATATTTACAAGATTTATGGGAAGTAAATACTTCCATTCAAGTGTCAGTAGCTGATCAACCCTTAATCTTGGAAATGTCCACCGGAACCACATCATTAAAAAGACCAACACAAAGGTTTTCGCCAAAAACCAAAATAGACCTAACCAAGGAATAGATTCTGTAATACCAAATGGTGACAGCCATGCGCCAAAGAAGACTGTTGTCGCAATTGCAGCAATTAAAAACATATTTATGAATTCTGCTAAAAAGAAATAAGCGAATTTCATCCCAGAATATTCCGTGTGAAATCCTGCACCTAATTCAGATTCGGCCTCTGGCATATCAAATGGTGCTCTATTGGTTTCGGCAGTACCTGCAATCATATATATCATAAAAGCAATTATTGCTGGGATATGTCCTTGAACAATCAACCAACCCTCTTTTTGTACCTCAACAATTTCTGATAACTGTAATGAACCTGCCAATAAGATCATTGTCAAAAGTGAAAGCCCTATGGATAGCTCATAACTTATAGTTTGTACACCACTCCTCATGGCGCCAATTAAGGCAAACTTATTGTTGCTTGCCCAGCCTCCTAGTAAAATTCCTATAACTCCAATAGAAGACACAGCAATTAAAAAGAAAATACCAATGTTAATATCGAATGCTTGAAAATCTTTAGTAAAAGGAATGACACCAAGAGCCATAAGTGCCGAAATAATTACAAAATAGGGTGCCAAATTGTATAAGAATTTGTCTGCTTTAACAGTTCCTGTTAATTCTTTAGAAACCAATTTTAAAGCATCGGCCATAGTTTGCAATAAACCTTGGAATCCAACTCTATTTGGCCCAATACGTAATTGAAACCATGCGGCTACACGCCGTTCCATTAACACCAAAAACAAGCCCGCAACGGCAAAAACAGTTAAGTAAACTAATGCTGTAAGAATCATTTCAACAATGCTCGCAGTAGTTTCTGGCATAATACTGAAGAGCCAGTCGTGAATGTTTTTCGTTATACTTAAGGCAATGTTCATTATTATTTGTTTATCGATCTATATCAGGAATTACCAAATCCAAAGTTGCCATTGTTGCTACCAAATCTCCTATTTTCCCACCTACTGAAATATGATTAAGTAAAGACAAGTTTGAAAACCCTGGTGACCTGAATTTCAATCGATATGGATTTTTTGTTCCAGTACT
>Ga0102947_1000638_pt1 | contig 12360 bp, 8 predicted proteins | sample SalPon2A_A_D2_MG_FD_78210 | JGI IMG/M metagenome (GOLD analysis project Ga0102947, IMG submission 78210) | Soil microbial communities from South San Francisco under conditions of wetland restoration - Salt Pond MetaG R2A_A_D2_MG | ecosystem: Environmental > Terrestrial > Soil > Wetlands | place... | reverse complement strand
AATATATGAAGGTATTATTAATTTAATGAATCAGTTTATTGAATGGGTTTCGTATCATGAAGAGTTTTTAATTAAAGATATCTCATTTGGAATTTTATTTGTTGTTGCTTCATATTTAATCATTATTTCATTTGTCAGATATCTTAAGAATAGAAATTTTCATAACCTAATATATACTTTAGTAGCTGTATTGTTTTTTCAGGTTTCTTTAATTTATATTACTATTAAAAATCAACAGAATGAATTCATTGTTTTTCATAAAAGCAGGAACAGTTTAGTAGGTAAAAAGACAAACTCCAAATTAGTAGTAGAACACAATTTGGATAGTTTAGAAAATAATTTTATCATAAAAAATTATAGTATAGGTAACTATATTAGTGACATCAAAGAAGACACGCTTAAAAACATTTATTCAATTGCGGATAAAAAGCTTTTAGTCATTGACAGCTTTGGAATTTACAAAGTAAAATCTTTTAATCCCAACTATATATTATTAAGAAATTCACCAAAAATAAATCTTAACAGATTAATTGATTCAATAAGACCAGAGTTAATTATAGCAGATGGTAGTAACTATAAATCGTACATTAATAGATGGGAAGAGACTTGCGAGAAAAGAAAACTCCCTTTCCATCAAACAGGCAAAAAGGGAGCTTATGTTTTTAAAATGTCTACTAACTTTTAAACTCTGGTTTAAAGGCTTTATAAAAATCATTAAAATCTTCTTGGGATTTCATGTTTTTATGATGGTCATCCTTAAACAATTTCAAGTATAATTCTAATTGCTGTGGTGTCTGATAACCAACAATTGGTGTAATATAATCACCTTTTTCATCAAAAAATACCAATGTTGGATAAGCCGAAACTTTTAAATAAGAAGTAAGCCTATGTGTGCCATTTCTTCTTTTGGTTTTTGCAGGATCATAGTTAGGATTATCAAAAGTCTTGTTTTGATATGTAATGGTTTCATTTCCCTCTGCATTAAACTTAACAGCATAATAATGTTCATTAATATAATCTATAACATCACTGTTACTAAAAGTATTACGATCTAACATCTTACAAGGGCCACACCATTCAGTATAGGCATCCATGATAATCTTTTTTGGATTCTTTTTCTGAAGCGCAATAGCTTCATCTAAACTAACCCAATTTATTTCCTGTGATATGCCATAAACTCCAATAAATAAAGCAAATAGCATTGTAAATAATGTCTTCTTCATAATGAGATTTGTTGCAATAGTTATACCGAACTTACAAAAAATGCTCCAAAATTGGAGCATTTTACGTTTATTTTAACTGTTTTTTCGATTAACGAATGCCATGCATTAGTTTCTTTAACACAGGATTTAATACCATAGAAATAAAACCAACACCTATAGGAATTAGTGCAAATATTAAGAAAAATGTACCCATAGAATACTTTTCTGATATTTTATCAATCATGCCTCCCATGGTTCCTGCTGCTTTTTGTCCTACAGCAATTGCCAAATACCAGATACCAAACATAAAACCTATCATTCTAGCTGGTACTAATTTACTTAAATATGACAGACCTAAAGGCGACAAGCATAATTCACCCATGGTGTGAAATAAATAAGACAAAATTAAAAATACAATACTAACTGAAGCTGTTTTTGCACCTGACGGAATATCAGAAGCTCCATAGGATAATATGGCAAAACCAAGGCCTAAAAGAATCAATCCAATTGCATATTTCATGGCAGCACTCGGATTGTATTTGCTTTCCCACCATTTAGAAAATATTGGTGCCAAAGTTATAATGAAGAATGAATTTAAAATGCCGAACCAAGTAGCATCTATTTCGTTTCCTTCTTGAGAAAATTTATCGCTCAACCTAAAAATTACTAAACCCCAAATGCCTATAAATGCTATTGCCAAAATAATATTTGATAAACCAATTTTAGAGAATGTTTTTTTAGCTAAAAGAAATAAGACCCATGTTATAATTATTAAAGGAACTGTAGTCAATAACGCATCTACAACTTTAAACACCATTGCAGATGTGCCAACCAAATCTCTTTCTGTATAATCTCTTGCAAACAACGTCATTGAGCCTAAAGATTGTTCAAAAAACGAAAAGAAGAATACCGTAAAAACTCCAAAAATGGATACGGCAATGATTCTATCTCTTACTATAGGAATATATCTTGAAATTCTAGTGATCAATAAAAATAAAAATAAAACCAAAGCTGATAATACCACCACATTAGATCCGCTCAAATTTCCTAAACTAAATGGCAAAATATTTATATCTCCAATTTTTTCTAAAGGATCATTGAAAAGATATAGCAAGCCTCCAATAGACGATAAAATAATTAAAACTTTATCCACCATTGTAAATGGATTTAGCTTTTCATCAACTTTAGCATCTTCCTGTTCAGCTGGACTCTCTTCATTAATGTTTTGTGGTAATTCAACCACATGTTTCTTGCTAGGTTTTGCTCCAATATTTCCAAATAAACTACCAGCAAGCCAAAATTGAAGCATTCCCAACATCATGAAAATTCCTGCCAAACCAAATCCCCAAGACCATCCAAAATTTTCTGCCAAATAACCACAAAGCATCATGCCAAAAAAAGCTCCAGAGTTTACACCCATATAAAAAATAGTATAAGCACCATCTTTTTTAGATTCTTTACCCTTATACATTTCAGAAATAATAGATGTAATGTTGGGTTTAAAAAAACCAGTGCCTATTACTAATAATGCTAGCCCTAGATAGAATGTCATAGTAGTTTCAAGAGCCATTGATGCATGTCCTAAAGTCATAATTAAACAGCCTATAATAACTGCTCCTCTATAACCTGTTATTTTATCTGCTATCCAACCACCAATAATTGGTGTTAAATATAATAATGAAGCATACGTGCCTATCAAGGCTAAAGCATGTTCTCTAGGCCATTCCCAACCAGGATTATCACTTAAAATAGGTGCCGTTAAAAATAGAACGAGTAAAATACGCATTCCATAATATGAAAAACGTTCCCACATTTCGTTAAAAAATAGCACAAACAAACCCGATGGATGCCCTAAAACCTTGTCTTTAAATAGATTATCTATATCTGTGTTCATTTGAACTATTGTTTAGTTGTCTGCCAATTCAAAGCCTTCGGTTTCATCATGTATTACATGTTCATTATCTTCAGCACCATGAGTTAAATGTTCCAGTTTTTTTCTAAAAAGCATAACTAAACCTCCAAATGCTACACAGAAAACCGCTATTCCAGTAAAAATAGTATACTCTCCCAAAGTTTCAGATGCTTCACCAAGAAGTCCTGCAAGTTTATTTCCAAAACCAGTCATGGCAAAATAAATTCCCATCATAAAGGATGCATATTTTACAGGTGCAAGTTTAGTAATATAAGATAAAGCCACAGGTGAAATACTTAATTCACCAACTGTGTGAAATAAATAAGCCAAAACTAACCAATACATTGCAGAAGACCCATTACTCTCATACTGTCCAGCTGCAGCTGTCATAAAAAAGAAGCCCATTCCCATTATAATAAGTCCAACTATCATCTTGAAAAGACCTGTTGCGACTTTTCCTTTTAGTTTTCTATTTGCCCAATAGGCAGCAACCGAAGTTCCTAAAAAAATGATAAACATAGCATTTAGAGATTGAAACCAAGAAGCTGGCACTTCCCATCCCATGAGCATTCTATTTGTTTTTTCTGAAGCATAAATATTCATAAGTCCTCCTGCCTGTTCAAAAGCGCCCCAAAAAACTATCACTAATAAAAACGAAATAAATAGTACAACAACTCTGTCTTTTTCAATTTTTGTAAGTGGTTTTTTCAATATTTCTTTGTCTAATTGATTTTCTGAAGTTCCTAAAAAGTTACCGACATGTTTCAAATGTTTTTGACCCGCTAAATATTGAATTAACCCAAGAGCCATTCCTATTCCTGCCAAACCAAAGCCATAATGCCAACCATGAACCTCACCTACATATCCAACGATTAAACTTGACAAAAAAGCACCTACATTAATACCAATATAAAAAATAGTAAAGCCTTTGTCTCTTCTAATATCACCTTGTTTATACAAACCACCAACCATAGTAGAAATATTAGGCTTTAGCATACCAACACCAGCTATAATTAATCCCAAACCAGTATAAAATGCCCACATTTGTTCAACAGCAAGAATACTATGACCTGCAACTAAAAGAATTCCTCCATAAAGCACCGATTTTTTTTGTCCCAAAAATTTATCAGCAATCCAGCCTCCTGGAATTGAAGCCACGTAAACTAACATAGTATACCAACCATAAAGAGCTAGAGCTTCACCATTAGACCAACCTAATCCTGCATTATCCTCTGTTGTAGATTGCACTAAATATAGAACAAGTATTGCACGCATTCCGTAATATGAAAAACGCTCCCACATTTCTGTAAAGAATAACACATATAATCCTACAGGATGCCCAAATAGTTCCTTTTGTTTAATTGCTGATGAATTAGCCATAAATTTATTTTTAGTTAATAATTTTGTTAGTAAATATGTTTGGATGAAATTTCATTTGCTTTAAAAAAGCTAGCGAAGTAATAAAAAAACAAGTGGATAGAGAAAATTTCAAATATTTCATTAAAATTGTTTTATTATCAAAATGTTGCCAAGTTTACTAAAAATTATGCAAAAAACCTTAATTATTAACAGTTAAATGGTCAATATTATTTTGCTATTTAACATATTACTCTTAAGAATAGTATCTTTGGAATCGTAAAATAAGATATATGAGCAAATCTGTTTCTGGCTTTTCAAAATTTTCTAAATCCAAAAAAATTGATTGGATTGTAGATACTTATTTTGCAAACAAAGAAGATGCAAAAAATATATTAAAACAGTATTGGAATTCTAACGAAAGATTACAACAACTTCATGACGAATTCATTGAGAATACAATCTCTAATTACTATCTCCCTCTAGGTGTTGCGCCCAATTTTTTAATAAATAACAGACTCTATACTATTCCGATGGCTATTGAAGAAAGTTCGGTGGTTGCTGCTGCGAGCAAAGCTGCAAAATTCTGGATAGATAGAGGAGGCTTTAAAACAAAAGTTATTTCTACCGAAAAAATTGGTCAGGTACATTTTATGTATCACGGCAATTTTGATAATCTAAACCGTTTTTTTGAAAAAGTTAAACCACAATTAATAACCGAAACCAAATCCATTACAAAAAATATGGAAAAACGTGGCGGTGGCATCTTGGATATTGAATTACGTAATAAGACAAATGAAATAGAAGGATATCATCAACTGCACGCCACTTTTGAAACTGTTGATGCCATGGGAGCTAATTTTATCAACTCCTGTTTAGAGCAATTTGCTGATACGTTTAAAACAGAAGCCACTAATTTTGATGGTTTTAAATCAGGTGAGGATATTCAAATTGTTATGAGCATTCTATCTAACTATGTTCCTAATTGCTTGGTTAGAGCAGAAGTGAGTTGTCCTGTTAAAGACTTAAGCGAAGATCAAACTATTATAGCTGAAGAATTTGCGCAAAAATTTATTCAAGCAGTAAATATTGCAGAAGTAGAGCCTTATAGAGCTGTTACACATAATAAAGGCATTATGAATGGGATCGATGCCGTAGTTTTAGCTACTGGAAATGATTTTAGAGCCATAGAAGCTGGTGTTCATGCTTATGCATCCAGAGACGGAAAATACCGCAGTTTAACACATGCTGAAATTGATAATGGGATTTTTAAGTTTTGGATTGAAATTCCTTTGGCTTTAGGAACCATTGGAGGTTTGACCAGCTTACACCCTTTAGTGAAATTGTCTTTAGAACTACTTAATAAACCTTCAGCTAAAGAATTAATGCAAATTGTAGCTGTTGCAGGTTTAGCTCAAAATTTTGCGGCATTACGTTCTCTTATAACTACAGGAATTCAGGAAGGACATATGAAAATGCACTTAATGAATATCTTAAATCAACATAACCTTAACGAAAAAGAAAAGTTCATGTTGATAGAACATTTTAAAACAAATATTGTTACACATAGTTCGGTTAAAGAAGCTATATCAAAAGTGTCTTCGAGTGTCTCAAGCAACAAAAATAATATTAAAGGTGATTGAGGCTTTCGAAATCACCAACACAAAATGAAACAAAGGTGTCTGCGAAAGCATAAGAGGTCGAAAAAAATGCCAAAAGGATTTGTTTACATATTAGAATGTTATGATGGCAGTTATTATACTGGTAGCACTAATAATATTGAAAAACGAATCGAAGAGCATAACTCTGGAAAAGGTGCAAATCATACAAAGAAACGATTACCAGTTAAACTTATCTATCTGGAAGAATTTCAGAGAATAGACGATGCTTTTTATAGAGAAAAACAAATTCAAGGTTGGAGTAGAAAAAAGAAAGAGGCGTTGATTAAACAAAACCTTGATGATTTAAAAAAGTTATCTGAATGTATGAATGATAGTCACTTTAAAAATAGTAAAGATGTGATTTCGACTTCGCTCAATCACCAGAACTCTTCAGATGATTTTAATTCGGTAGCTGAGCGAAGTCGAAGCTATAGTAACGGAAAATTATTACTTACTGGAGAATATGTTGTTCTAGATGGCGCTCTTGCTTTAGCCTTGCCTACAACTTATGGACAATCTTTAACTGTGAAATCTATTGACCAACCCAAAATAATTTGGCAAAGCTTTGATGAAAATAATACTATTTGGTTTGAAGGTGAATTCATGATTCATAAAAATGAGATTCTGACTCAAGCTAAAAATGGCACTTCTGAATATGAAAGGTTACTACAAATACTAAATGCAGTAAAAATCCTTAATCCTTCTTTTTTTAATTCTGAAAAAGGATATCATATCACAACAAAACTTAATTTTTCGAAAAGTTGGGGACTTGGCACTTCTTCTACCTTAATAAACAACATTGCCAATTGGACCAATGTTGATGCCTATAAGTTGCTTGAACTTACTTTTGGTGGTAGTGGCTATGATATTGCCTGTGCACAACATAATACTGCTATAACATATCAATTAAAAAGACATTTTGATTGCGCTCAAAGTGGCAATAGAATAATTAAAGAGGTTAACTTCAATCCAAAGTTTAGTGACTGTCTATACTTTGTGTATTTAAACAAAAAACAAAACAGCCGTGAAGGTATAGCACATTATAAAAACAATGTTATAAATAATTCTATAGCTATCTCTGAAATAAGTGGCATTACTCAAAACCTAATTGGCTGCAACTCTTTAAATGAATTTGAAATTTTAATTAATAAGCATGAGCAAATAATTTCTGCATTAATAAAACAAGAAACTGTAAAAAATATCTTATTCAAAGATTTTAAAGGTAGTGTCAAAAGTCTTGGTGCTTGGGGTGGCGATTTTGTGTTAGTGACTTCAACTAAAGATCCTTCAAATTATTTTAAGTCTAAAGGATTTAAAATGGTAATTTCTTACCAGGATATGATTTTAAACCAAAAAAAAAGTCTCACCTAATAGCGAGACTTTTTTAAAACATACTATATTATTTATTGAACCGTATTTGCTCTATTATCTTCAATATCGGAAGCTTCTTTTAGCGCATTGTATAATTTAGAATTTACAGCACTTGCCTTTTGCTGACCAACACGATTTGCAGCTGCTTGATAGCTATCAAGCTCAATAGCTGGTGTTATTTTGGTAACTTCTAACATATAAACTCCTTTATCGCCATCTATCAGTTTAGAAATCTCTCCTTCTTTAAGGCCAAAAGCAGTTCCAACAACCAATCCTTCTTTTCCAGCTCCAGAAAGTGTAGGGTTCTTCATATTTATCGCAGCAGCTGTTCTAACTGTTGTGCCTTCTTCAGCAGCCAAATCTTCTAAAGTAGTTGCTTTTACTCTTTCTCTAATCATTTGAGCTTTTTTCTCTTTCCTTAATTTTGGTAATACAGTTGCAGAGGCATCTTCAACATTCATTAAACCTTTTTTGTTTTTGGCAGTTAACTGTACAATAGCATAACCTCCAGAAATATTAAAGCGTTTAACATCTCCTACTTTAGTTAGACCTTCAAAAGTCCAACGAACAATGCTTCTTTGGTTACCTAAACCAGGAATAGACTCATCCAAAACCTTAATACTGTTTACAGGACGAAGTGTATAATTGTTTTCGGTTGCTACTTCTTGAAAATCTTTATTGGAAACCGCTATTTCAAAATTTGAAGCATCTCTAAATACTTTATCTATAGTAGCTTCAGATGGTTCTATTTCTCTTGAAATGGTACCAACTTTTATCATTCTTTGTTTGTTCTTCTGACCTTCAATTTCTATAATATGAAACCCGAAAGCTGTTTTTACAACACCTAAATCACCTGTTTTACCTTCAAACTCAAAATCTCTAAACTCTGGTACCATAGTGTTGTAAGGATGCCAATCATAACGTCCTCCGTTTGCTTTACTTCCTTGATCTGAAGATAAAGCTTCTACCAATTCCGGAAATTTGGAGCGATTTGCTTTAACAACTGCTAAAACACTATCTGCTGTTGCTTTTGCATCTGTTTCTGTTTGTGTTACTTCTGCCGCTGCACTTGCTGCACCAACAAAAGGTATTAAAATGTGTCTTACTTTAACAGAATCTGGCAATTGTTTTTCGGCAATAACTTTAGTTAATTTAAAGCTTTGTCCATCTTTATATGGTCCATAGATTTCGCCAACATTAAGGTTATAAATACTATCTGCTACAGCTGATGGTAAATTGGATTTTGTTACAAAACGATCATCATACTTAACATCTGAATGAGAATTAATAAAAGCTACATTATCTTTTGTTTCTTTAAAACCAATAACAGTGTCATTGGTTTTAGTAACTTCATTATAAACCACCCTATTGTTTAACAAAGATTCTAAATCAGCCTTTATTGCATTTTCGTCTTCAACAGAAGCTATTTCTTTAAACTCTACATAATGCAAGTCTCTAGATTCTTCAACTTCATACTCTTTAGAGTGTTCTTTAATATAATTTGAAATGTCTGATTTTGTGATTGTAACAGTACTGTCTGGAATAGAGGTGTATGGAATTTGGACATACTTAATATCTACTTTATTACCTTCTAACTGATGCTCTAACTTTCCTTCAGCCAAAGTTCCTACTAAACCTGCTCTAACCAAATTCATGTAATCTTGTTGTAAAGCATTTGCGGCTAAAGAGTTTTCATAATCAACCCATTGCTGGTATGCTGCCGGTGTTTCTTTTAAATTTGCAATGTACTCGTTCAAAATATTCTCGTCAAACAATCCTGCTTCATTTTGGAAATCTGGATTATTGGCCAAACTCGTTCTCAAAATATCTTTCATTTGGTCTTTTTCAACAGTAATCCCTAATTCTTCGAATTGAGATTCAAAAACAGCTTGTCTTACTTCCTGATCCCAAACTCTATTCATTACTTGATTATTGGTTGTATTTGGACCAAGTTGTCTTTGGGTTATTTCAACTTTACTTAAAAAATCTTCACGTGTAATATCTTTATCATTGATAGTTCCAACAATATTCTGCGATTTTGAAGTTAGGGCATCGCTATTTCTAAATAAATCTGATAAGACAAAAGAAAATAATGCTAACGCTATTATAATGATTAAGAAAAGACCTCGTTGTCTAATTTTATTTAAAATTGCCATTTTTGTTTAATTTTTGTAAAAATATAGTGCGCGAAAATACCATTTTCTATTTAATAATAAAAGTAGAATTATGCTTAAATTGGTTTAAACAAAGGAATTTACTCTTCTTCAATAATTTTAAGTTCTACCAAGTCTATTTTGGTATTTGAAACTTCTAAAATGATAAACTGAAATTTATCTATTATAACTATTTCGTTTTGTTGAGGAATTTCTTCTGTATGGTGTACAATTAAGCCTCCTAGCGTTTCGTAATTTTCATTTTCAGGCAGGTTTAATTTATAGGATTCATTTATATAATCTACCTCCAGGCGAGCAGAAAATGAATAATGGTTTTCATTTATGCTTTCCTCAACAAGTTCAATATTATCATGCTCGTCCTCAATTTCTCCTAAAAGTTCTTCTACAATATCTTCAACCGAAATAATGCCTGAAGTTCCTCCATATTCATCCAGTACAATAGCTATACTTTTTCTTTTTTTAATCAATGTATTTAAAATATCTTTAATCAGCATGGTTTCAGGAACAAACTCAACAGGGAGTAAGATAGACTTGATTGATTTTGGTCTTTTAAATAATTCGAAAGAATGCACATAGCCTAGAATATCATCAATAGTTTCATTGTAAACCATAATTTTAGAATACCCTGTTTCGGTAAAAAGAGCATTTAGATTTTTTATGGTTTCACCCTGCTCTACAGCAACTATCTCGGTTCTTGGTATCATAACTTCACGAGCTTTGACTTCTGAAAATTCTAAAGCATTTTGGAATATTTGAATTTCTGTATCTACTTCTTCGTGTGACTCTACAGATTCCATTTGTTCACTAATATAGTTACCAAGCTCTACCTTTGTGAATGCAAGCTGCACTTGATCTCCTTCTGTCTTAAAAAATCGTCTTAAAACAGTGTCTGATATCCAAATAACAAAGTCTGAAATAAATGTAAATAGTAAATAAAAAACATAAGCAGGAATAGCAAATATCTTTAAGAGCGTGTTGGCATAAATTTGAAAGAATACCTTGGGCAAAAATTCTGCTGTAATTAAAATAATAAATGTAGATATTATAGTTTGGGATAATAAACTTAAATCCGTTATCAAGTAGTTTATAAATTGCGATTCAATTTCCAATTTTTGAAACCAACTTACCAAAAGATCACCCATAAAAAACCCATAAACCACCAAAGCTATATTGTTGCCAATAAGCATTGTAGCTATAAATTTTGATGGTTTTGCTGTAAGTCTTGTAAGAATATTAGCCAAGAAATCCTGTTGCTTTTTCTCAATTTCAATGTGTATTTTATTTGAAGACACATAAGCTATCTCCATTCCAGAAAAAAAAGCTGAAAGCAATAAAGAAATGATAATGACCAAAGAGACGCTCATTCTATATTTTACTCTTTATTTTCAAATTTTTTGTTGAATTTCCTTCTGAAAAAAAACATGAAAACAGCAGTAACAGCTAACAATATGGAAATGTACGCAACAGTCCCTTCAGAATACCACTTCTGAATTGCATCATAGGTGAAAAGTATGGCAAAAATCAGATAAGCATATTGAAAAAATTTCATGTACCTCATTGGGTTTTATTTTAGTTAGTTAAAGAAAGTGTAAAGATAATTAATTATTCATCAAGTGTGATGATTCCGTTAATTTCAAGAACTTCAGCTTGAGTAAATTCAGAATCAGAATCAAAACCATTACCGTTTATCAAATCTGTTCCGGTTCTGAAAGTTACAGGTTGGTTGGTAAATAACCATTCTCTTGTTTGGTCATAATATAGTTGTTCAGCAAAAAGTGTGTCATTTTGGTGTGTTGATAAGACAACATTACCTTGCATGTCTATTAAATCGGTTTTGCTATAAACAATTGCATAGTCTGCAACCACAGTACTTTTTTGATTTTTGTCATCAAAGATATCCAGATGAACACCATCTGTAAACTCTGTAAATGCAAAATCCCGATTTGAAAAATCCAACATTTTCGGACTTAATAAAATGGCTTTTATTTTACCAGAGTCTGTGTATTTTAGGTTTATGTTTTCCGCAACACCAATAGGTTCGTGTTCCGAAATGCCTATTTTTTGAACTTCCTTAAAATTGTTTTTGCATGAAAAAAACATAGTCACAGTAAAAACTGTGACTATGCGTAAAATAATATGCTTATTTCTAAATATCATTAAAGACTTGGAACAGTTATTGTCTGTCCTATCCAACAACCAATGCTTATTGATTGACCAGCATTACCTTCATTGAAGATATCTCCTTTAGAAGGTGCTTTTGCCATATAGTTTGCAACTGATTGTCCAGCGGCTTTGCTTAATGTTGCATCAACACGAGCTGCTTTTCTAGCTTCATCTGCAGCCAACCAGAATACGGCTCTTTTATTAAAGGTTGTATCGCCACAATTGTTAGCGCTAGATGCATACATTTGCGCAATTGCCAAATGTGCTCTACCCATAGATGGGCTTGCAGATAACGCTTTTCTGAAATAGCTCCTTGCAGAACCATAACTACCTCTCGCTTTAAGCTTTGAGCCTATTTTGTAAAGCAATTTAGCCTTTTCAAAATTATCTGTTTGAAGACTAATTGCTTGTTCATAAAAATCTATAGCTGCTTTAGAATCTCCCTCTTTATCTTTAAGCAATCCTAAATAATAAGCAGAATTTGCTGAAGGGCTCAAATCATGATATGCATTAACCAACTT